>CAJHZC010000120.1_pt1 | contig 12255 bp, 10 predicted proteins | sample 9198911 | NCBI WGS metagenome assembly CAJHZC01 (sample SAMEA7708336, study PRJEB35096) | sediment metagenome | biome: marine neritic benthic zone biome [ENVO:01000025]; feature: sediment [ENVO:00002007]; material: shallow marine sediment [ENVO:03000034] sea grass bed [ENVO_01000059] ...
ATACCGCCGTTTCGACCGCGAACGGTTTCAACGATATTGGCTTCCACGAGCGGCTGTAAAATTTTGAAGAGGAATGGTTCAGAAGCACCATATACGCGGCTGATGTCGGAAATCCTGCTCAAACGCGAACCACTGGCAGCGCAGAACATCAGGATTCGAAAGGCATAATCGGTTTGTTTTGTCAGCTTCATGACTGTCCCTGTTAACAGACTCCAAGCTCGTTTGGAACCATTCCAAAATAAACTTCCAATTTTTGTCAACTTTTTTTCGTTGAGCGATTGACAGCTTGTTCAGCCAATCATAAACATGATGAAAATTGTCAACTTAACAGGTCCAACCAATGACGAACACCAAACAGTTTGTTACACTCTTGATCGCATCCACAATGGCAGCAGGCAGTCTGATCGCGCCCGCACAAGCCAATGGCGAACTCAATCTTTATTCATCCAGGCATTATGACACGGACGAGCGGCTATATTCCGATTTTGAGGAAGCAACGGGTATCAAGATCAACCGTATCGAAGGCAAGGCCGATGAGCTGATAGAACGCCTGAAGTCTGAAGGTGATCTCAGCGCGGCAGATGTTTTACTGACCGTCGACGCCGGCCGAATTTGGCGGGCTCAGGAAGCGGACCTTTTTCAGCCGATCGAAAGCGACCTGCTGGAAGAAAAAATACCTGCAGAACTGCAGCAAACCGACAATTTGTGGATGGGCTTTTCGACCCGCGCGCGGATGATTTTCTACGCCAAAGATCGTGTTTCAGAACCACCGAAAACTTATGCCGCTTTGGCAGATCCCCAATATAAGGGCAAGGTTTGTGCCCGCTCCTCTTCCAATATCTACATGCTTTCTTTGCTGGCAAGTCAGATCGCTCACAATGGTGAAGAAGCATCCAAAGCCTGGGCACAAGGCCTGCTCGACAATTTTGCTCGGGAACCACAGGGTGGCGACACTGACCAGCTTCGCGGTCTGGTCTCCGGTGAATGCGACATCGTCGTCTCAAACTCTTACTACTTTGCTCGCGCCCTGCGTACAGATGTGGATGGTGTTACAACAGATATCGACCAGATTGGCTGGGTATTCCCTGACCAGGAGGGGAACGGCACCCACATCAATGTCTCAGCGGCCGGTATTATCAAAAGCGCGCCAAACAAGGACAATGCGCTCAAGTTCCTCGAGTATTTGGCTTCAGATGCGGCCCAGAACTACCTTGCATCGGGAAATGATGAATTTCCAGTCGTCGAAGGTGTGGGTCGATCCGCTTCAGTCTCAAAGCTTGGCGCCTTCAAAGCTGATGAATTGAATCTGTCTGTATTGGGCGAGAACCAGGGCAAGGCGCAGGAAATCTACAACGCCATCGGCTACAAGTAAGCTCTCATCACTGCTGATTGACCATCAAGCCCGCGGCCTCTGGCTGTGGGCTTTTATCGTTACCCGCCGTTTCACTGTGATGCTTGGGTCTAGATTGTGCGATGGTGAAACATAGAACAATCACCGGTAAGAGGCCAAATGCCACAATCACCAGCGATGGTACGGCTGCTTGCGCCAGCCGCTCGTCTGATGCCAGTCTGTAGGCCTGCACTGCCAATGTATCAAAATTGAACGGCCGCAAGATGAGCGTAGCGGGCAACTCCTTCATCGTATCGACAAATACGATGAGAAGGCCAGTCAGAAGGCTGGCGCGCATGAGCGGCAAATGCACCTTCGTGATGATGCGCGCTGTACCCGCCCCGAGAGAGCGCGACACAGCATCCACATTGGTTCTGATCGCACTCATGCCGGTGTCAAAAGAAGACAGCGCAGCGGCCATGAATCTGACCGCATAAGCAAAGATCAATATGGCAATACTTCCCGAAAGCACGGCACCTGTTGATGTATCAAACTGCGATTTCATGAAATCATTGAGCGCCCTGTCAAATGCCGTAAACGGCACCAGCAAGCCTACGGCAATAACGCCGCCGGGCATCGCGTAGCCAATACTTGTCAGCAGTTTGGTGCGTTCAGCAAGCTTGCTGGGAAACAGTCTGGCGCGATAGCCGATCAATACTGCACCGAACAATGTGACAATCGCTGCCAGCGTTGCGACAGTCAGCGAGTTGGCTATAAAATGAAGGTAGCGGTCGGTAAACGGGTTTTGACCCGAATTCAGCGCCATTTCAAACAGCACGAACAATGGCAAAAAGAAGCCAAAGAGCGTCGGCAGAAAGCAAGCGACAAATGCACCGGCAGCCCGCCAGCCCCTCAAATAGTGTGGCGCCATGGCCTCGATACGCTTGCCAGCCTCATGATGGCGCGCCGCACCGCGCTGTGCTCGCTCGAGAAACACCAGGAACAGGGCAACGATAAGAAGGCAGAAGGCAAGTTGCGATGCTGCTGCTCGGTCGCCCATGGAGAACCATGCCTGATAAATGCCCGTCGAAAATGTCTGCACGCCAAAATGTGCGACGGTACCAAAATCGGCGATCGTTTCCATCAAGACCAGAATTACGCCGCCTGCAATCGCGGGCCGCGCTACCGGCAGGCTGACCCGCAAAAAAGCCGACCATGGACGATGACCGAGGGTCCGAGCTGCAAAATACGCCGTTGGTGATTGCCGCAGGAATGCCGCCCGTGCAAGCAAATAGACGTAGGGATATAATACGAAGATCAGCATCAGCGCGGCACCGCCGAGCGATCGCACTTCCGGGAACCAATAGTCTCGCGGGCCCCACCCTGTCAGAGAGCGCAGCGCCGATTGAACCGGCCCTGGGTGGTCGAGCAAGTCCGTATAGGCGTAAGCAAGCACATAGGCGGGAAACGCCAGCGGCAAGGCAAGCACGATTTCAAAGGCGCGCCTTCCGACAAACTGACAGGTGGAAACAAGCCAGGCCGTGGCTGTACCAATCACAGCGGTGCCGATGCCGACCAGCACAACCAATTGCAATGTATTTCCAATAAATGTTGGCATGACGGTATCCGCCAGCCCCAACCATGTCTCCCACGTTCCCCCATAGGCTGACACGCCCACTGCTGCGATGGGCAGGAGGCAGAGCCCGGCAAATAGCCACGCTGCAATTTTCAACAAAGAAGAGCTCAATACTTTTCCACGCCCCTCGCAAGCGCCCCAGGCGCTTGCTTCTTTCAAAAGTTGAGTAAATGAAACATGTTTTATGGTCAACCGAGCAATGCCGATCGGAATATCAACAAAACTGCGATTCCAACCATTGACCTGACACGAAAAGTCGCTACTTTTAAATGCGAATAGTTTGCAATAGCAAAAGAGAAGACAAAGTGAATCGATTATTTTTGATCCGTACGCTCTTTATTGTACTGGGTGTGCTGTCGCTCGGCGTGAGCTCAGCGCTGGGCAACAACGATAAATTTAAAGTGGCGACCACATTCACAGTGATTGCCGATATTGCATCCAATGTTGCTGGTGATGCGGCCGAAGTTGTGTCCATTACCAAGCCCGGCGCCGAAATTCACAATTACCAGCCAACCCCGGGCGATATTCGCCGCACGCTGGATGCTGACCTGATTATCTGGAACGGGCTGAACCTGGAGCTCTGGTTTGAGCGTTTCCTGTCCAATTTGCGTGATATTCCCTCGGTCGTGGTGTCAGACGGCGTGGTGCCGATCGACATCAATCAGGGCCCCTACTCTGGAAAGCCCAACCCCCATGCATGGATGTCACCAAGCGACGTGAAAACCTATGTTGCCAATATTCAAGCAGCATTTTCGCAACATGATCCTGAAAATGCGGAAGTCTACAAAACAAATGCAGAGACCTATATCCAGGAGCTCGACGCTGCAATGGAACCATTGCGTGCAGCTTTGCAAACAATTCCTGTCGAAGATCGATGGTTGGTTTCAAGCGAAGGAGCCTTTAGCTACCTGGCACGCGATTTTGGCCTGAACGAGCTTTATATCTGGCCTATCAACGCTGACCATCAGGGCGCGCCAAGACAGGTCAAGGAGGTCATTGATGCGGTGCTGGAAAACAACATTTCCGTCGTTTTTTCAGAAAGCACCATACCAGCCGACGCTGCACAGCAAGTCGCACGTGAGACTGGTGCGATGTATGGCGGTGTCCTTTATGTTGATTCATTGTCAGAGGCAGGTGGTCCAGTGCCAACCTACATTGATCTGATGAAGGTGACGGTGGAAACAATTGTTTCGGGTCTCGCCGCAGGTACGACCCAGTGAACACCCAAGCAGCAATGGCTCAAACCAAAGACGCAATTCCACTTCGCGAGGGATTGTATGTTGATGGAATCACGGTGACATACCGAAATGGTCACACCGCACTCGTTGATGCCAGTTTTGAAATACCAAAGGGGTCGATCACCGCGCTGGTAGGCGTCAATGGCAGCGGTAAATCAACATTGTTCAAAGCATTGATGGGCTTTGTGCCGACAAGTCAGGGACAAGTTGAAATTTTGGGTATGCCTGCCTCCGAGGCGCTGCGGCAGAACCTGGTCGCCTATGTGCCGCAGGCTGAAGAAGTAGACTGGAACTTCCCAGTTTTGGTCCAAGATGTGGTGATGATGGGCCGCTACGGCCATATGAACTGGCTTCGGCGACCGAAACAAGTCGATCAAAACAAGGTAACTGAAGCATTGGCACGTGTCGGCATGCAAGATTATCGAAAACGACAGATTGGTGAACTGTCAGGCGGCCAGAAAAAGCGGGTTTTTCTAGCCCGTGCGCTTGCGCAGGAAGGCCAGGTCATATTGCTGGATGAGCCTTTCACTGGTGTCGACGTGACGACCGAAGAGCAAATCGTCAAGCTCATGCAGGAATTACGCGACGAAGGCCGGGTTATGCTGGTTTCAACGCACAATCTGGGTTCCGTTCCCGATTTTTGTGACCGCGCCGTGTTGATCAATCGAACGATATTGGCATCTGGCCCCACAGCGGAGGTGTTCACACCTGAAAACTTGCGTATCGCCTTTGGCGACGTGCTTCGCCACTTTGTCTTGGGCGGCGATGCGCTGCACGAAGATGAAGATCCACGCACAGTGACGGTGATCACCGACGATGAGAGACCTTTCGTTGTCTATTCAGACAACGAAGAGGACCAACAACCGAGCGACAAGCAATGATCGAATATTTGAGCGAACCGCTTCAATATGACTACATGATCAATGCCATCTGGATCAGCGCCCTCGTCGGCGCTGTTTGTGCGTTTCTGTCGGCGTTTTTGATGCTGCGGGGATGGTCATTGATCGGAGACGCGCTTTCGCATGCCGTGGTGCCGGGGGTTGCGGGTGCATATATCCTTGGACTTCCCTTTGCCTTGGGTGCGTTTATATCCGGAGGGCTTGCAGCAGGCGCAATGCTCTTCCTCAACAGCCGGACAAAATTGCGCCAGGATGCAATCATTGGATTGGTTTTCACATCCTTTTTCGGACTTGGATTGTTCATGATTTCCTTGTCGCCAAGTTCGGTGAACATCCAAACCATTGCACTTGGTAATATCCTCGCAATCTCGCCATCAGACAAAATTCAGATGATCCTGATAACAGGCACTTCCCTCGTTGTTTTAACCTTGCTTTGGCGCGATTTGATGGTGGTTTTTTTCGACGAAAGTCACGCTCGCACCATTGGCCTGAAACCCGATCGATTAAAGTTCATCTTCTTTGTCATTTTGGCGGGTTCAACAGTGGCAGCACTTCAGACTGTCGGCGCTTTCCTGGTGGTCGCAATCGTTATCATTCCCGGCGCGACAGCCTATCTTTTGACTGACCGCTTTTCTTACCTGCTTGTCTGGTCAACCACTATCGGCACGCTGACCTGCGGATTTGGTGCATATCTGAGCTACTTCACCAATGGAGCGACTGGCGGCGTCATCGTCATGCTGCAAGGGCTCGTCTTCACACTGGTCTTCTTCTTTGCACCCAAATACGGGCAGATCGCTGCGAGGCGTCGCGCGGCAAAACTTCATGCGGAGCAGACTTGATGGATCAGTTGCTTTTGCCGTTTGAGCTCCTGTTTATGCAGCAGGCATTCATCATCACCTGCTTGATCAGTCTGCCCATGGCATTGTTGTCTTGTTATTTGGTTCTCAAGGGCTGGTCGCTGTTTGGTGACGCAATTTCCCACGCGGTTTTGCCCGGTGTGGTCATCGCCTATGTGATCAATATTCCTTTGGCAGTCGGTGCATTTATCGCAGGCATGATATGCGCATTGTCCTCCGCCTATGTCAGTGAGCGCAGCCGCATCAAGGAAGACACCGCGCTCGGTATTGTGTTCGCCACCATGTTTGGTCTCGGCATTGTATTGCATGTGGCGGTGAGCAGCGATGTTCATTTAGACCACATATTGTTCGGTGACATGCTGGGTGTCACGTGGGCCGACATTATCCAGACATTGGTTATTGCAGTGATTGTTTCTGCCTTTCTACTGGTCTGGCGAAAAGACTTGCTGGTTGCAGCTTTTGATCCCCAGCACGCCCGCGCCATTTCATTACCAATGGCGTTTCTGCACTATGGATTGCTCTCGGCCATAGCGCTGATGGCAGTCGCAGCCTTGAGTGCAGTGGGAATCATTTTGGCCATCGCATTTCTGGTCACGCCTGGCGCCATCGCATTTTTGATAACGCGGCAATTCCATCTGATGATGCTCGTCTCGGTAATCGCCGCAATCAGCAGCACGATCGTCGGCATCTACATCAGCTTCTTTATTGATTCCGCCCCTGCCCCAACGATCGTTCTGGTGATGACTTTTTTATTCATTGTCGCCTTTGTCTACGGATCAAAAACGATGGAATCCTCCGACCCCGCTCAGAGCAAACTGAAGTAAGCCAGCTGAAGCCTAATACTAGACGTTCTCCGGCGTAAAATTGCGTCTGCGTTCCTGCTCTTCAAGCAGCGTAAGCAAGTCTTCAGCCGCCTTCAGGACGTCGGTACCGGGCCCAAAAATGGCTGCAACACCAGCCTCTTTCAAGTAGTCATAATCCTGGCTGGGTATGACACCACCACAAATCACAGTCTTGTCAGCTGCATCCCGCTTTGCCAGTTCTTTCACCAGCATCGGCGCAAGTGTTTTATGTCCTGCGGCATGGGAAGACACGCCAACCACTTGCACATCATGCTCAACCGCCAGTTCCGCAGCTTCCTCAGGCGTTTGAAACAACGGTCCCACATGGACTTCAAATCCGATATCGGCAAAGGCCGTGGCAATAACCTTGGCACCGCGGTCATGGCCATCCTGCCCCATTTTGGCGATCAGAATGGATGGCTTTTTCTTGCCCCCAGCAAAACCGTCAATGCGTTTTTGCAGAGTCTCAAAACGTTCATCACCCGCATAGGCTTCACCATAAACGCCTGAAATCGTGACAATATCGCCCTGATATCGCTTAAAGGCTGTTTCCATCGCATCAGAAATTTCGCCCACCGTTGCACGTGCGCGTGCCGCTTCGATCGCCGCTTCCAGCAAATTTCCCTTGCCTGATTGTGCTACCTTTTCAAGGTCACTCAGCGCTGCATCGTATTTGGTTGCATCACGGCTCTTCCTAATCCGCTTGAGACGCGCAATCTGGGCTGCGCGCACTGCCGTGTTGTCGATATCGAGGATGTCGATATCATCTTCTTTCTCAAGCCTGTACTTGTTGACGCCGACAATGACATCATCACCTCGATCAACCGCAGCCTGTTTGCGCGCCGCCGCCTGCTCAATCATGCGCTTGGGCAGACCTTCTGCAACAGCTTTTGTCATACCACCCGACGTCTCAATCTCTTCCATGAGCGCCCATGCAGCGTCAGCGAGTTCCTGTGTCAGTGTCTCTACGTAGTAGGAACCAGCCAACGGATCGACAGTTTTAGTAACGCCCGTTTCATGCTGCAGGATCAACTGCGTATTGCGGGCGATCCGAGCTGAGAACTCGGTGGGCAATGCCATGGCTTCATCAAAGGAGTTGGTGTGCAGCGATTGGGTACCACCCAAAGCGGCAGCCATTGCTTCATAGGCCGTGCGGACAATGTTGTTGTAAGGGTCTTGCTCCTGCAATGAAACGCCGGATGTCTGGCAGTGTGTACGAAGCATTTTGCTGCGATCACTGGCGCCAAAATCATCCATTACCTGCGCCCATAAAAGGCGTGCTGCACGTAGTTTTGCAGCTTCCATGAAAAAGTTCATGCCAATGCAGAAAAAGAAGGAAAGTCGACCGGCAAATGCATCAACATCCATCCCTTTGGCCAAAGCAGCGCGTACATATTCCCGGCCATCGGCCAGAGTGAACGCGAGTTCCTGCACCAATGTCGAGCCGGCCTCCTGAATGTGGTAACCTGAAATCGAGATCGAATTGTAACGCGGCATTTCCTTGGCTGTATACTCGATGATATCCGCAACAATTCTCATCGAATGCTCGGGCGGATAGATATAGGTGTTTCGGACCATGAATTCCTTGAGAATATCGTTCTGAATGGTGCCCGACAGTTTTGCCCGATCGACTCCCTGCTCTTCTCCGGCCACAACGAACATCGCGAGCACAGGAATTACCGCGCCGTTCATCGTCATGGACACAGACATCTCATCAAGCGGAATGCCGTCAAACAGGATCTTCATGTCTTCAACTGAATCAATAGCCACGCCCGCCTTGCCGACATCACCAACCACCCGCTCATGGTCCGAATCATATCCGCGGTGTGTTGCAAGATCGAAAGCAACCGATAATCCTTTTTGACCAGCCGCCAGGTTTTTTCGATAAAATGCGTTGGACGCTTCAGCCGTGGAGAACCCGGCATACTGACGAATGGTCCAGGGTCTGCCGGCATACATTGTGGCTTTGGGACCGCGGACAAAGGGCGCGGTGCCCGGCATAGACCCCAAATGCTTGACATCGTCTAAATCATCAGCGGAATAGACAGGTTTGACCAAAATTCCCTCAGGCGTCTCCCAATTGAGTGTGTCGGGATCACGCCCCTTCAATTCCTTGGTGGCGTTCTCGATCCACTGTTTTTTCTGGTCACTCATAGATGTCACTTCCGGGCAAAATCGACTGTCACACATCATCCTGAATAACGGGTGCAACGCAAACCATTTGCCTGCCTCTTTTGATTGGGTGAGCGCAAAATAGATCACTGGCACCCTTCATGCCAATGAAACAATAGACGTAGGCGACCCCAATATTGTTGACGAGCCCATGAATAGGCGCGGCGTTAAGCAGATTTGGAGAATTGGTAGACAGTCTCTTGGCGCAGGATTTGGCCCGGTTTCAGGACGACATCTGGAAAATTCTCATGATTGATCGCATCAGGCCAAACCTGAGTTTCAAGGCAAAATGCGGAACGCGGGCCGTATCGAATACCATCAAGACCGGTCCATTTGACGTCGTTTTGCGGGCCGACATAGAGCTGCACACCCGGTTCTGTGGTGGCGACAGACATTTCAAGGCCGGACGTGGGCGCGATGGCATGCGCGACTTCCTTCAGCCTTCGCCGCTCGCCTGAAAGACAGAAATTTGCATCATAGGCTTGTTCGTCGCCAATTGTTCGCAATGCACGAAAATCGTGTGGTGTGTTGCTGACATCATCCAGAAAGCCTGTTGGAACAAGATCTGGCCCAACTTCGCAGATGGAATCTGCGTTTATAAGCAATTGATGTGTACCCACATCACTGCGCCCTCCATCCTGCAAATTAAAATAGCTATGGTTGGTCAAATTGCAGATCGTGGATTGATCAGACTGGGCCTCCAGAATGATATGCAAACCGTTTTCATCCGTCAGACGGTAGATGCATCTTGCTGTCAATGCACCGGGATATCCCATCTCTCCATGCGAACTCTCAAGCACCAATACAGCTTCAAAATCAGCGACTTCCTCGATTTTCCAGACTCTGGACGAGAAGCCAGATGGCCCGCCATGCAAATGATGCGTTTCGCCGTCGCGTAAAGCCAGCGCATGTTGTCGGTCGTCGAGCACAAATCGACCGTTCGCAACGCGGTTTGCACAGCGCCCCACTATGCAACCAAAAAACAAGGCATGGCTTTCATAGGCTGCCAGTTCCTCAAAACCCAACACGAGCGGCGCGTCATGCTGCGCATGGCGCAGGTCTTGAATACTGGCGCCATAGGTGATCACCGCCGCGCTGAGCTCACCGTTGCGCAGCAAGATGCGATGAACTGGCGTACCGTTGGCGGTGATGCCCCAATCTTGGACCTTGATAGACATGGGAGCGAGTTTAGAGGCCTAATCCACCAACGCAAACATACTTGCTGTCCAAGTATTCTTCCATCCCTTGGTGACCTCCTTCTTTCCCCAACCCTGACTGTTTCAGACCGCCAAAGGGTGCCTCCGGCGTTGCAATCACACCTTCATTGATGCCTAACAGTCCATATTTAAGCTCTTCCATCATCCGCCATGCGCGACCCAGGTTTTGCGTGTAAACAAAGCTTGCTAGCCCATAGATCGTATCATTGGCCATGCCAACGACGTCTTCTTCGGTCTCGAACTTGAAAACGGGCGCAACGGGGCCGAAGACCTCTTCCTTGCTGATCCGCATATCCTGGGTAGCGCCTTCAATCACTGTTGGCTCGAAAAAAGTGCCGCCCATCGCGTGCGTCTTCCCGCCAGTGGCAATATTTCCACCTTTCTGGACCGCGTCATCAACCAGCTCCTTGACCTTTGCGATGGCCATTTCATTGATGAGCGGACCCAATTCCACGCCCTCATCTGTACCGCTACCCACTTTCATGGCAGCGCTGGCTGCACTCAGTCTTTTGACAAATTCATCATGGATGCCGGCCTGTACATAAAAACGGTTGGTACAAACGCATGTTTGGCCCGCATTTCGGTACTTGGCAGCCATGCCACCGGCGATCGCAGCATCAATATCGGCATCATCAAAAACGATGAACGGCGCGTTGCCGCCAAGCTCCATCGAAACTTTCTTCACATTGTCAGCCGATTGCGCCAGCAGAATTTTGCCAACCCGCGTTGATCCTGTGAAACTGATTTTGCGGACGATTTCGTTGCTACACAACTCCTTGCCGATTGCCGAAGCATCGCCAGTGATCACATTGACCACACCGGACGGAATACCGGCCATTTCGGCCAAAACACCCCAAGCAAGCCCGGAATACGGCGTAAACTCGGACGGTTTGATAATAATGGTGCACCCTGCCGCCAAAGCCGGGCCCAACTTTCGTGGGATCATGGAAGACGGGAAGTTCCAAGGCGTGATAGCGGCAACAACGCCCACCGGCTCTTTGATGACCATCAATCGGCGCGATGCAATGGGGCTGGGCACCAAATCACCATAAACCCGCCGTCCCTCTTCAGCGAACCATCTGATGTAGGCCGCTGAACCGCCGACTTCGCCGCGCGCTTCAACCAATGGTTTTCCTTGCTCCATGGTCAGCAGTTTCGCCAACTCTTCCTGGTGTTCCAGCACCAGATCGTAAAGCTTCATCAAATAGTTAGCGCGGTCAAGCGCCGTGGTTTTGCGCCAGCTTTTCTGCGCTTCATGCGCCGCGCTAATTGCCCGATTGGTCTCTTCTGCCCCACAAACCGGTATCTCGCCGATGACCTTTCCATCGGCAGGATTTGTCACTTCTAGCATTTCACCACTATCCGACGGTTGCCACTGACCGGCGATGTAGTTTTGCTCACGCAAAAATGGATTATTGACCGTCGACATGTTTTCGCTCCTGTCGTCCGTAAGATGTGAATGTTGCGTTGAACCCCGAACAATTCATGGACATAAAACACACGAATCGTCAAACAAGTTTTGGGCAAAGCGCATTGTTTCAACTCGGCCCTTTTACTTAGCGCGTAAAAGGGTTAGACAGCGCCAACGCAAATACGAAGACCAGCCAGACTCGAGACGGCTGGCAGATACGATAAAGGACTAAGACGTGGCAACGACGTTTGAAAAAGTGGCGGACATTATCGCTGAGACAAGCGAGATCGATCGCGAAACAATTACCCCGGACAGCCACACGATTGACGATCTTGGCATCGACAGCCTGGACTTTCTTGATATTGTTTTTGCCATCGACAAGGAATTCGGTATCAAGATTCCACTTGAACAGTGGACACAGGACGTCAATGACGGAAAAGTGCCGACCGAAGAGTACTTCGTGCTGAAAAACCTTTGCGACAAAATTGATGGTCTCGTTGCCGCTAAATCGGCTTAATTGAGACCTATTTCAGCGCTCTGCACGTAATCGGGGTGGTCGATTAATGACAACACGGAAACCAGCTGACAATGATGTCGTGATCACCGGCATCGGACTGGTCACTGCCTTGGGTGTGGGAGCACAAGCTAACTGG
>CAJHZC010000115.1_pt1 | contig 12194 bp, 14 predicted proteins | sample 9198911 | NCBI WGS metagenome assembly CAJHZC01 (sample SAMEA7708336, study PRJEB35096) | sediment metagenome | biome: marine neritic benthic zone biome [ENVO:01000025]; feature: sediment [ENVO:00002007]; material: shallow marine sediment [ENVO:03000034] sea grass bed [ENVO_01000059] ...
TCCATGCCGCGGCTCAGCGATATTCCGCAAGGTTGTGCCTTCAATCCGCGATGCGATCGCGCATTCGACAAGTGCCGGATTGATCGGCCCGATTTGATCGACAGAGGAACCCGTCAGGTCGCCTGTTGGCTCTATGATGAAACCGTTCTGGCAAAGGGCGAGAACGCATGACCCAGCCATTGATAAAAGTCGAAAAATTGACGCGCATATTTGACGTTTCAAAGCCTTGGCTCAACCGGGTCATTGAGCGAGAGAAAAAGCAGTATCTCCGCGCAGTTGATGATGTGTCCTTTGAAATCAACAAAGGTGAAACCCTGGCACTGGTCGGTGAATCCGGTTCGGGCAAATCGACCATTGCCAAAATGCTGGTGGGTCTTCTCAATCCGTCAAACGGCGCTGTGCTGTTTGATGAACAACCGATGCGGATGGACACATCCGACGAAATGCAGGAATTGCGCAAGCGGTTTCAGATGATCTTCCAAAGTCCTTACGCCAGCTTGAATCCACGCTGGAAAGTTGCCGACATTATTGCAGAGCCGATGACTGTTCTGGGGGTTGAAAAGGACCAGAATCACATTGCGAAGCGCGTCGATGAACTACTTGTTTTGGTTGGACTATCGGCGGCCGATGGAGACAAGTTTCCGCATGAATTTTCCGGCGGCCAGCGCCAGCGTATCGCCATCGCGCGTGCGCTTTCGGCCAATCCGGAATTCATCGTTTGCGATGAGCCAACATCGGCGCTGGATGTGTCCGTGCAGGCCCAAATTCTCAATCTTATGCGCGATTTGCAGGACGAGTTGGGTTTGACTTATTTATTCATCAGCCACGATCTCTCAGTTGTACGCCACATGGCCAACCGTATTGGTGTGCTTTATTTGGGCGCACTGGTCGAAGTGGCCGAGAGCAAAGCGCTTTTCAAAAACCCGCATCACCCCTATACGCGCATGTTGCTCGATGCGGTGCCCGATTTGGAAATGGTTGGACGCGAGCACCAGGAGATTGAAGGAGAAATCCCCAATCCGATCAATCCGCCTTCTGGCTGCACGTTCCACCCACGCTGCCCTTTTGCCAATAACAGGTGCAAGAGTGAAATACCAAAACCGGTTGAGACGGAAACAGGCTTTGCGGCCTGTCATGGGGTCGAAGAAGGCCGTATCTAAGACTAACCCTTGCCCATATCCAGCAAGCCGGCTGTGCCATTCTCGCGGATAAATCCGGCCAGGCGGCCATCGGGTGAAAACCGCACTTCGATAACCGGAGAACCATCAGCTTCGGCGATGTAGCCAAAACCATTGTCCTTGCGATCAAACAGCGCAACGCCACCCGCTGCATAGCCGATCAGAACTTGCCGAGAGCGGGGCCTTGCGCAGACCGAACGTATGATACCGACCCCACCTTCAAACACAGCTGCATTTTGCCCCAGCGGACCATTGCTGCCTGTGAATGGCCACATCACCAGAACATCAGCGCCCGCTGTCAGCATCCCGCGCCCATCTGCGGTCCAATCGAAGGAAAGCGGTTTGGCGGGGTAGCCGCCCATCCGGCCATGTTTTTCATCAGGATTGTCAATTTTCCAAACATGCAGCGCATTCTCAAGCATCGAAGTCACGCAAAAGCGCCCGTCGGTTGAGAACCCAATCGAAAGATGGGAACCCTTCCATTCAAGAAATTTTTGCTTGTCGGGCTGGCCGGGTGAGATCAACTGAGCACCACCATAAACAGCAGCTCCAAGCCACTTGCCATCTGGCGAAAAGGCCAAATCGCTCACAGATGATGGCGCATCGACCTCCAGCGCCGCCTCGCCTTCCCTGGCAAGATAGATCGTCTTGCCACATGACCAGGCGACATAGCCGCGCGACGAGCAGGCGACGCAATCCACCCACTTTTTGCCTTCATGCACAGCCTGAACTGATCCATCTGCGCCCAGCCGCAGCAATTTTCCATCGTCACCGGCGGTATAAAGCGCATCGCCTTTTGCATTGGCAGCCATCGCCAATATCGGGCCATCATGGACCTTGACTGCATTGAAACTGCCATCGACCGCACACAGCCGCACCTTGCCGTCGCCACCGGCCACCGCGAGAACCGTTCCAATGAACGCACTGGCTGTTGCCTGCGCTTCAAATGTGTAGTGCTTCATTGCACCGGCTGCGTTGAACGGATCCATTGCCTAGGCATCAACCCGCGTTTTCATGAAACCGTCTTCAATGATATCACGTGGCAAATCCCGGCCGATAAACACGATACGGCTGTAGCGGTCCTCTTCCTTGTGCCATTCACGACCGAAGTCGCCTTCGAGCATCATATGCACTGCCTGTGCAACATACCGGCGATCATCATCCTTCATGTCCAAAATGCCCTTCATGCGTAGCATGTCGATGCCGAATTCCTGCCCGATCATCTGAATCCAGGGAAAGAATTTTTCAGGATCTATCTTGTCTCGCGTTGAAAAGGAAAAACTCGAAACATGGTCATCATGCCGGCTGGCATCCAAATGGCCATGCTCGTGATCATGGTGGTGATTGTCATGATGGTGGTCGTGACCATGGTGGTGATCATGGTCGTGGTCGTGCGCATCAAAATCCTTTGCCAGAAAATCAGCATCCCCTTCCAGAATACGGTCAAGGGCAAACGCATCCTGGCCCAGCAGTTTTTCCAGCGGCACATCGCAGCGCTCTGCCCGCTCGATACGACAAGTTGGATTGATCCGGCGAATGCGCGCCTCGACCATCTTCAAATCATACTCAGAAACCGTGTCGGTCTTGTTCAGCACGACGATGTCGGCAAAAGCGATCTGTTCCTGCGCTTCTGGTGCGCGGTCTATCTCTAACGACAGATGTTTGGCGTCCACAACAGTTACAATCGCATCAAGCTTGGTGCGCGCCGAAATGTCTTCATCAACAAAGAACGTCTGCGCCACCGGACCAGGGTCAGCCAGACCGGTCGTTTCCACCAAAATGCCGTCAAAATCACCCGAACGCTTCATTAAGCCCGACAGAATGCGGATCAGATCACCCCGCACTGTGCAGCAGATGCAGCCATTGTTCATCTCAAAGATTTCTTCATCCGCATCGACCACCAGATCATTATCGATACCGATTTCACCAAATTCATTGACGATCACGGCATATTTGTTGCCATGGTTTTCAGTCAAAATCCGATTGAGCAGCGTGGTTTTACCCGCACCCAGATAGCCCGTCAGCACCGTAACAGGTGTTTTCTCATTGGAAATTTTCATAGCTTTGGATCCGTTGTGATTTGATGCAGAGATGTGCGCCCGAATGAATGCAATTTCAAGTCTCACTCTTGGCCAAGCGCGCGTAATATGAAAGAAAACGCCAAACAGGACGAGCAACAATGCGTAATATCTGGTGGCAAGATTTCTCCGAGGATGAGTTTCTCAATTTGGACCCGGAAAAGGCCATTGCCGTGCTGCCCTTGGCGGCAACAGAACAACATGGACCGCACCTGCCCGCGACCACGGATGCGGACATCATGGATGGCATGTTGAATCAATTGTTTGGCCAAGTGCCCCAAACCCTTGATATCAGGGTTTTTCCGGTCATCCGGGTCGGCGCCTCGGATGAACACATCCGGTTTAAGGGAACGCAATCAATCTCTTCCCAGGAACTGATCGATCTAATCATCGATTCGGGCAATCAGGTCCATGCAAAGGGCATCCGTAAGCTGGTCCTGCTGAACTCGCATGGCGGCAATGAAGCAGCGATGGCCATTGCGGCACTCGAATTACGCAAGATGCACGACATGATGGTCGTCAAAACCTCGTGGGAACGTTTTGGCTTGCCCTCCGGCTTGTTCAGCGAGCAGGAAAAGAAATTAGGCATTCACGGCGGCGACTATGAGACCTCGTTGATGCTTGCCTTTAAGCCGGAGGCAGTAGACATGGACCAGGCGCGCGATTTTATTTCTGCAACCGCCAAGGCGCGCCAGACCTTTAAGCATCTGGCGCCCCAGAGCCCGCATGGCTTTGCTTGGCTTGCTGGCGATCTTAATCCCGAGGGCGTTGTTGGCGATGCCAGCGCAGCCAGTCTGGAAAAGGGTCAGTTGACAGCCGCCCATCAAACGCAAGGCTTATTGGAGCTACTACAAGAAGTCGAAGCGGCCAAGCTCGACGAATGGATTTGCGCCTAATTTTTAGGCAATATTGGGCGATTTTCAGCCTTTTCAAACAAGTGCCCATAAAGGTAGCATGATTAAAATGCGCTTTGGTCTTTGGCTGAAGCGAGGCATTGATCCGGGTATTGAAAACATTACAAAAATCCGGGCACAGCGATTCCATTGGAGTTAGAAAAACTCCAAACGACCGAGGAAAACATGCAACTCTCTCCCCGTGAAAAAGACAAGCTTCTGATTTCAATGGCCGCTGAAGTCGCCCGTAAGCGATTGGCACGCGGCGTCAAACTCAATCATCCCGAAGCCATCGCGCTGATTTCGGATTTTGTGGTGGAAGGAGCGCGCGACGGACGGTCTGTCGCTGACCTGATGCAAGCTGGCGCCCATGTGATCACAAAGGACCAATGCATGGAGGGCATCTCCGAGATGATCCACGACATCCAGGTCGAGGCGACCTTTCCGGACGGCACAAAGCTGGTGACCGTCCACGAACCTATCCGTTGATTTATCCGATGCAATACATGCGAGAACAAACATGATTCCAGGCGAAGTGATTACCGCGGCAGGCGATATTGAACTCAACAGCGGTGCTGAGACGATCTCGCTGAAAGTGGCCAATACCGGCGACCGCCCTGTTCAGGTTGGCAGCCACTACCATTTTTTTGAAACAAATCCTGCACTTGATTTTGACCGTAACAAGGCGCGCGGCATGCGGCTCGATATCGCTTCGGGCACTGCGGTGCGCTTTGAACCTGGCCAAAGCCGGGATGTGACGCTTGTACCGCTCTCAGGCAATCGTGAAGTCTATGGGTTCAATCAGAAGGTGATGGGCAAGCTGTGAGACTGGTCACGACCATCGCTCTGATTATGGTGTCAGCATCGGTTGCTGCACAGGATTGGAATTGTGACGCGTGGGCCGACCTACCCCAGCAAGGAATGAACTATTGTGCTTATCAGGATTATCAGAAGGCGGACCGTGCGCTCAATATCGTCTGGCCGCAAGTCAAGGCCAAGATGAAGGCACTGGACGAATCCAACAAGGAATGGATGCCCGAACAGGCCAATGGTGAACAGAATCTCCTCAAAGCCCAGCGCGCCTGGATCGATTATCGCGATGGTCATTGCTCCGCGGAAGGCGCTGAATATGCCGGTGGCTCCATCCGTCCACTCATTGAAAGCACCTGTCTTGCCTCGCTGACGCGTAAACGCACTGAAGAACTGCTGTTGATGCTGGAGGAAGGATGAAGAAACTCTTCTTCCAAATTGCTTATTGGGCGACTTCTATCCTGACCGGTGTTGTTGCGCTGCCACTGCTGGTTTGGCCCAACCGAAAACCCCTGATGAGGTGGATTAGGACCTATTCTTCGATGATGGTTTTCTGGATGGAGAAAATCCATGGCATTGACCTTGAGGTGCGCGCTCGCAGCAACCTGCCTGGAGGCCCCTGTATCATTGCCGCAAAGCATCAAAGTTGGGGCGACGGATTTTGCATGTTTTCACAATTTGATGACCTGGCATTTGTTACAAGCGACCATTTGGAGAAGCTTCCATTGGTCGGCAAAATTCTTCGCAAGATGGAAGCTATTGTTGTCGCCCAATGTGGGGGTGCTGAAAGCCGTGCGAGGCTGATCGACACCGAAATGGAAAATGCCCGAAAACAGAATCGCAAAATTTTGATCTATCCCGAAGGCCGGCTGGTCGAACCCGGCTATCACGGGCACTACAGGAAAGGCGTTTTTCACATGTATGAAGCCTATGATTGCGCGGTTGTACCTGTTGCCACAAATCTCGGATTATTTTGGCCCGGCGACAGTTGGGATCTGAAACCTGGGCACGCTGTGGTCGAGTTCCTCGAACCCATCGCACCAGGCAAAACCAAAGATGAGCTTATGGGCTTGTTACAGAAACGCATTGAGACTGCATCACTGGCGCTTTTGCCAGCAGAATTCGACACACCGCAGAACAGAGAATGGATTCATCCGGAGGACTTGAAACGTGCCAGCTAAAATCTCTCGCGCCGCTTACGCCGACATGTTTGGCCCGACCACAGGCGACAAGGTCCGCCTGGCTGATACCGAGCTATTCATCGAAGTCGAAAAGGACCTCACCACCTATGGCGAAGAGGTCAAGTTTGGCGGCGGAAAAGTCATCCGCGATGGCATGGGCCAGAGCCAGGTGACACGTGCTGAAGGCGCCGTAGATACCGTTATCACCAATGCGTTGATCGTTGATGTCACCGGCATCTACAAGGCTGATGTTGGCCTCAAGGATGGCCGGATTGCCGCAATTGGCAAGGCAGGCAATCCAGACACCCAGGATGAGGTTGATATCATTGTCGGCCCAGGTACGGAGGCCATCGCCGGTGAAGGCAAAATCCTGACGGCCGGCGGCTTTGACAGCCACATCCACTTTATCTGTCCGCAGCAGATAGAGGATGCGTTGATGAGCGGTCTGACGACCATGCTGGGTGGCGGCACCGGCCCGGCGCACGGGACACTTGCAACCACATGTACGCCTGGCGCTTGGCATATCGGCCGGATGATTCAATCAGCTGACGCTTTTCCGATGAATCTCGCCTTTGCAGGCAAGGGCAATGCCTCACAACCCGGAGCACTGCATGAGATGGTACTCGGTGGTGCAAGCGCGCTTAAACTGCATGAGGACTGGGGCACAACCCCCGGTGCAATCGATTGCTGCCTGTCTGTTGCCGATGAAACGGATGTCCAGGTGATGATCCACACGGACACCCTCAATGAGAGCGGCTTTGTGGAACACACAATCAATGCCATAAAAGGCCGGACCATCCACGCGTTTCACACAGAAGGCGCTGGCGGCGGCCATGCACCCGACATCATCAAAGTTTGCGGTGAGAGCAATGTCCTGCCTGCTTCAACCAACCCGACCCGACCCTACACGGTCAACACGCTGGATGAGCATCTTGATATGTTGATGGTGTGCCATCATCTGGATTCCAACATTCCTGAAGATGTCGCCTTCGCCGAGTCCCGGATCCGAAAGGAAACCATAGCCGCCGAAGACATTCTTCATGACATGGGCGCATTTTCGATAATCGCGTCGGACAGCCAGGCCATGGGACGTGTTGGCGAAGTTATTACACGTACCTGGCAGACCGCCGACAAGATGAAGAGGCAACGCGGAGCGCTCTCTGAAGAGACCGGCGACAATGATAATTTCCGCGTCCGTCGCTACATTGCCAAATACACAATCAACCCGGCCATCGCACACGGTATATCGAGTCAGATCGGTTCCATTGAAGTGGGAAAACGGGGCGATCTGGTTCTGTGGGATACCGCGTTTTTCGGTGTTAAACCCGCCATGGTGCTGATGGGCGGCTCGATCGTCGCCGCACCCATGGGTGATCCCAACGCATCCATCCCGACCCCACAACCTGTTCATTATCGCTACATGTTTGGCGCCTACGGCAAATCTGTAACTAACAGCGCAGTCACCTTTGTCAGCCAAGCAGCCGTTGAAGACGACTTGGCGCACAAGCTCGAAGTCGAAAAGCAACTTGTCGCGGTCCAGAACACCCGCGGTGGTATTTCAAAGGCTGATCTCCTATTGAACGATGCAACCCCCAATGTGGAGGTCAATCCGGAGACTTATGAAGTCCGGGCAGATGGCGAACTACTCACATGCGAGCCAGCAGAGATTGTGCCCATGGCACAAAGGTACTTTATGTTTTAAGTTCTCCAATTACCCCAAAGCCAACTTTCACCAAGTCAACCGGATCTGATCAAACTTGGATACAAGCAACACGAAAAGACATGTTTCATGATCTATCTTATCGCCACACTGACCATCAAACCCGGCTCAATGCCCGCCATCATGGAAGCCGTGATGCCTTGCATCGAGGCCACGCGCAAGGAGACGGGATGCATCTCCTATGACCTGTTTCAATCAACCACGGATGAAAACACGCTGGTATTCGTCGAGCGCTGGATCGACCAGGCCGCGATTGATGCGCATTTTGAGGAGCCGCATCTGATCGCCTGGCGTGATGCTGGCGAGAGATTCTTTACCGACCGCAAGATCGAGATCATTCATCCCGAGAAAATCGTCGAACTTTGATACCTTACCAGCAGACAAATTTCGTGACCGGCCGCAGTCAATTCGTCCATGCCTGGACGCTTGTAAATTCGAGCAGGTTCGGGCATCTGGTCTTCAAGTGTTCCAGACGCTGGTTTCAAAGCGCAGAACCGGGCCTTCTGTATTGCCCTGGACCCGCCAAGATTTGTACCAGGACTGGAAAAGAGCTAACCTGAGATGAGCAATCTGCCCGTTGCAAACAAAGTGATAGACCACACACACACGATCGACGGCACAATCACGCTGAATGAAACAGCACGCCATCGCCGACGCATAAAACTCAGTTCAGACAATGACATTGCGTTCATGCTCGATTTACCAGAAGCCAGACTTCTCAGGCATGGTGAGGGGCTTGTACTCGACGATGGGCGGGTGATTGAAGTGCGTGCCGAACCAGAAGAACTGATGGAAATACGCGGACGCGATCAGACACACCTATTGGCTTTGGCATGGCAGATTGGCAATCGCCATCTTGCAGCTCAAATTGAACCAACACGCATCCTGGTTCGACAAGACCATGTGATCAAGGAAATGCTCAGGGGCCTGGGCGCGACAGTGACGGACACTGTAGAACCGTTTAGTCCCGAAGGTGGCGCCTATGGCGATGCCCATCATGGACATAGCCATGACTGACACAACCGCCCTCCTCCGCCTCATGTCGTGGCTTTCGCCAATCTTCCCGATTGGCGGTTATGCCTATTCAGCCGGCCTCGAGCAGGCCGCATCAGACGGACTTGTCACAGACCGGCAGGAACTCCATTCCTGGATCGAAGCGTCGATCACCTTTGGAGCTTTGTGGAACGATGCTGTCATATTCTGTGCCGCGCACCGTGGCGAAGACGTTGGCGATTTGTGCCTGGCGCTGACCGGCGCAACGGAACGCCACCAAGAAATGCTCGACCAGGGCGCAGCATTTTTTGATGCCGCCAAGCATTGGGTAACCGAGGACCAATTAGGACCCCGACAATCCCCGCTACCAGTCATCGTCGCGCGCGCCGCAGCAATAGAAGGAATAGCAAATGAGCCATCGATTGCCGCCTATCTGCATGCGTTTGTCTCTAATCAGTTGCAATGCGCTATCAGGCTTTCCATCACCGGACAAAATGGCGCTGCAAAAACGCTTGCAGCAATGGAGCCAGTAATGGACCGGGTAGCGTCGCGTGCTGCTTCGTCTACGCTCAATGATCTCGGCGGACTGGCGATAGCAGCCGATATTGCTGCGATGAACCATCAGAACCTGCAACCGAGATTGTTTCAATCATGAGCTCAACTACTTCTATGAATGGCCCACTACGTGTCGGTATCGGCGGGCCGGTTGGCTCGGGTAAAACCTCCCTCACCGCGCAATTGTGCAAGGCGATGCGCAATGACTATTCAATCGCTGTCATTACAAATGATATCTATACCCGTGAGGATGCCGAGGCGCTGCTGCGCATGCAGGCCTTGCCCGGAGACCGTGTCATGGGCGTTGAAACCGGCGGTTGTCCACACACCGCCATCCGGGAAGATGCTTCTATCAATCTACGTGCCATTGAAGAGATGAATAAACGGCACAAGGATCTGGATATCATCTTCATTGAATCGGGCGGCGACAATCTCGCGGCAACGTTCTCACCCGATCTGGCAGACATATCCCTCTATGTTATCTCCGTTTGCCAGGGCGAGGACATACCGCGGAAAGGTGGTCCAGCGATCACGCGTTCAGATTTGCTCATCATCAACAAGGCCGATCTCGCCCCGCATGTGGGGGCTGATCTTGATCGCATGGATGATGATGCATCCAGTAACAGAGAGGGCCGGCCCCATGTCTTCAGCGACATGAAGCGCGGCCAGGGCATTGAGGAAATCGTCGCATTTCTAAAATCGGTGGCGCTGTGATTGAGACGCCCTAGCGCTTCGAGAGCGTGCGGGAAACAGCATCCTTCCAGCCCGCCAGTTTTCTCTTGCGCTGGACCTCTTTCATTTTTGGTTTGAAGCGTACATCGCGTTGCCAGGTTTTGGCGAACTCCTTTTGCGATGGCCACACACCAGCGCGTGAACCAGCCAACCATGCAGCACCAAGCGCGGTCGTTTCCAGAACAATGGGACGGTCCACCGGTGCATTCAGCAGATCAGACAGGCGTTGCATGGTCCAATCTGACATCGCCATGCCACCATCGACGCGCAATGTCGTTTTGGTCTTCGATGCCGCCTTCCAGTCTTTTTGCATGGCACTCAATAAATCTGCAGTCTGATAGCAAACTGCCTCCAATGTCGCTTTGGAGATTTCGTTAGCTGTCGTCGCACGCGTCAGACCAAACATGGCACCCCGCGCTTCCGCATCCCAGTAGGGTGCGCCCAGCCCAACGAACGCCGGCACAAGATAGACGTCTTGCTCCTTGTCCGCCTGCGCCGCCAGTTCGCCACTCTGCGAAGCGTTCTTGATGATCTTCAAACCGTCGCGCAGCCATTGCACCGAAGCGCCTGCCATAAAGATTGAGCCCTCCAGCGCGTAGGTTGTTTTGCCATCCAGCCGATAGGCGATCGTTGTCAGCAATCTGTTCTTGGATGTCACCGCATCTTCGCCGGTATTCAGCAGCGCAAAGCAACCGGTGCCATACGTCGATTTGAACATGCCGGGTGAAAAGCACGCCTGCCCGATGGTCGCAGCCTGCTGATCGCCAGCCACACCATAAATCGGGATCTCGGCGCCCAAAATGCCCGCCTGCGCCACGCCAAAGTCTGCCGAACAATCAAGCACTTCAGGCATCATGTTGGCCGGGACTTCAAGATGGTTGAGCAATTGCTTGTCCCACTTGTTGGTCTTGATGTTGTACATCAGTGTACGTGCTGCATTGGTGGCATCGGTGACATGACGGGCGCCGCCCGTCAGCCGCCAGATCAGGAAACTGTCGATTGTGCCGAAGGCTAATCCGCCCTTCTCCGCGCGCGCCCTCAAGCCACGGCCATTTTGCAGAAGCCATGCCAGCTTGGTGCCCGAAAAATACGGATCGAGCAGTAGACCTGTCTTCCTTTTGAAGGTGGGCTCGAGACCCTCCTTCTTCAACGCTTCACAATAATCAGCCGTGCGTCGATCCTGCCATACAATGGCTTTATGAACAGCCTTTCCGGACCGTCGGTCCCACACCGCTACCGTTTCGCGCTGATTGGTGATGCCAATGGCGGCAATATCGCTGGCCTTGATCTTGGCTTTTCTCATTGCCGATTTGCAGGTTGAGACAACGCTCTTCCAGATCTCCTCCAGATCATGTTCAACCCATCCGGATTTGGGAAAATACTGGGTGAATTCCTTCTGACCCGTTGCCACAATGCTTTGGTCCTTGCCAAACACGATAGCGCGTGTCGACGTGGTGCCCTGGTCAATTGCTAGAATATAGTCGCCCATTTAGTCCTCCCAGATCAGTCTATTCAGCGATTGTGCTGTACTCACACTCATACAAGACCAGAACGATCCATCAAGACCGCTGTGATGCCAATGTCGGAATATGTATCGCGCTTGAATGATAGCGTGCGTTTCTAGTGCGGAAGCCCGCCTTTGGTGGCCGCTTCTTTACCTTCGACCATGGCAAGCAAAGTGATCACTGCGGCGCTCGGCTTGGCCAAATCATCAACGGTGTATTTGTCGAGCACATTCATAAAAGCCTCCAGCGCTTCGCGCAGCGCGGTGGTCAGACGGCAATTGTCCAACAAGGGACAATCGGACTCCTCCCTCTCAAAACACTCTGCCATAGTGAAATTGTCTTCAGTCAGGCGGGCGACCTCCCCCAATGTAATCTCCGAGGGCGACCGAGCGAGGCGGATACCGCCGTTTCGACCGCGAACGGTTTCAACGATATTGGCTTCCACGAGCGGCTGTAAAATTTTGAAGAGGAATGGTTCAGAAGCACCATATACGCGGCTGATGTCGGAAATCCTGCTCAAACGCGAACCACTGGCAGCGCAGAACATCA
>CAJHZC010000052.1_pt1 | contig 12190 bp, 11 predicted proteins | sample 9198911 | NCBI WGS metagenome assembly CAJHZC01 (sample SAMEA7708336, study PRJEB35096) | sediment metagenome | biome: marine neritic benthic zone biome [ENVO:01000025]; feature: sediment [ENVO:00002007]; material: shallow marine sediment [ENVO:03000034] sea grass bed [ENVO_01000059] ...
GCACCGTTACGTTCAAAAGTCCGCCATTTTCATCGCCGGACTTGGAAATTAGAAAGACCTTCACATCATCATTGCCGCCGGCCCAAAGCGTAGTTTTCAAATCGCCTTCCGGCACATCTTTTGAAACCGGCTCCTTGCCAGCCAGCGCTTGCATATCGCTCGCGATAACACCCGGTTGATCGAGCCCATCTAAAATGAATGAACAGCTGGTTGTCAGGCCGTCTTTGAAATCTGGGAAGGTTGCAAGCTGACTTTCGGTGACCGGACCTTGAGTCACAGCTACGCGATAGACACGCTCGCCAATTTTGGCGTCCCATCCTTTCAGAAAATCGAGCTCACCGCCCGTTTCAAATGCTTCAAGATCGGCCTTATCCATATGATGCCAAGCAAACTTGGTCGCCATTTCGCCAATTGCCTGAACATTTGGAACCCGCGCATAACAAATTTGGTTGAAGGCAGACACAGTGGTGATTTCCTCGGCTTCAGCCGAACCTGATTGCGTATTGGTTTGGGCAAATGCACCAAACGAAACTGCGCAGAGCAGTGCCACGCAGGCAGTTTTGGTCAGTTGCTGCAACAAAACGGACATCAGCCTTGAACCGCCTTCACGATTTTCTGCGCCGCGTCATCCAAATCGTCCGCCGCAATCACATCGACATCTGATTCATTGATGATCTTCTTGCCAGCTTCAACATTGGTGCCTTCCAGACGCACGACCAATGGCACTTTAAGGCCGACATCTTTCACGGCCTGTACCACGCCTTGCGCGATGACATCGCATTTCATGATGCCACCAAAGATGTTGACCAGAATGCCTTTCACCTTTGGATCAGCCGTAATGATTTTGAACGCAGCTGTCACTTTTTCGGTGCTGGCGCCGCCGCCCACATCAAGAAAGTTTGCCGGTTCAGCACCATATTGCTTGATGATATCCATCGTCGCCATCGCCAGGCCCGCGCCATTGACCATGCAGCCAATATTGCCATCCAGCGCCACATAAGCCAGGTCATGCTTGGATGCTTCGATCTCTTTTTCGTCTTCTTCGGTCATGTCCCGCAGTTCCATGATGTCGTCATGGCGGAACAACGCATTGCCATCAAAGGAGACCTTTGCATCGAGCACGCGCAGCGTGCCGTCATTCATCACGATGAGCGGATTGACCTCAAGCAAGCTCATATCCTTTTCGGTGAAAGCCTTGTACAGCGTTGGAAATAGCGTCATGCCATCTTTCGCTGCTTGCTTGGTCAGCTTGAGTGCCTTGTTAAGTTTCCTCGAGTCGGCGTCTGTACACCCCTTGATGGGATCAATTGGCAGGGTGAAAATCTTTTCAGGCGTTTCTTCGGCAACCGCCTCAATATCCATGCCGCCCTCGGTTGAGACAACAAATGCCGGACGGCCAACGGTTCGATCAATCAGGATCGACAGATACAATTCACGATCAATATCCGCGCCGTCTTCAATGTAGAGCCGATTGACCTGCTTGCCTGCAGGACCGGTCTGCTTGGTCACCAGCGTGTTGCCGAGCATTTCTTTTGCATGCGCCACCACTTCATCGACGGACTTGGCCAGGCGTACGCCACCGGCTGCATCGTCGCCAAGTTCCTTAAATCGGCCTTTACCTCGGCCGCCCGCATGAATTTGGCTTTTCACGACGTAGAGCGGTCCGGGCATCTTCTTTGCCCATTCTTCTGCCTGCTCAACCGAGTAGACGGCAATGCCGCCAGCAATCGGAGCACCGTAGGAGTGGAGGAGGCGCTTGGCCTGATATTCATGAATGTTCATCAGAACGTCCTGTTTTTCTCGAATGCAAAAGAAACAGGGCGGGCCGCTTGGCCCGCCCTTCGATTATTTGAGGTTAGGCGCGATCTTCGAGCACGCTTCGCAAAGGCCAGCGACCGATTCAACCGACTTGTCAAACATTTTTTGTTCGGTTTTGTTCAGCTCAATTTCGATCACCCTTTCAACGCCTCCGGCACCGATCACTGTCGGCACACCAACATACATGTTTTTGACACCATACTGGCCATCTAAATGAGCCGCGCAGGGCAAAACGCGCTTTTTGTCTTTGAGATAAGCTTCAGCCATAGAGACGGCCGACGAAGCTGGCGCGTAATACGCCGAGCCGGTTTTAAGCAGCGCAACGATCTCGCCGCCACCTGATCGTGTGCGCTGAACAATCTCGTCCATCCGCTCCTTGGTGGTCCAACCCATCTTGATAAGGTCAGGAATGTTGATGCCGGCGACGGTCGAATAACGTGTCAGCGGCACCATTGTGTCGCCGTGTCCGCCAAGAACGAAAGTGTTGATATCCTCAACAGAAACGTCGAACTCCTCTGAAAGGAAATGAGTGAAACGTGCGGAGTCGAGCACGCCCGCCATGCCACAAACCTTGTTTTTGGGCAGGCCGGAAAACTGCTGAAGCGCCCAAACCATCGCGTCCAAGGGGTTTGTAATACAAATGACAAACGCGTCTGGCGCATATTTCTTGATACCAGCGCCCACTTGCTCCATCACTTTCAAATTTATGCCAAGCAAGTCATCGCGGCTCATTCCGGGTTTCCGCGGCACACCAGCAGTCACAATGCACACATCAGCGCCCTTTATGGCTTCATAGGAGTTGGTGCCGGTAAATTTTGCATCAAACCCGTCGACCGACGATGATTCAGCAATATCCAGACCTTTGCCTTGCGGAATGCCTTCTGCAATATCGAAAAGCACTACATCACCCAACTCCTTCAAGCCGATCATGTGAGCCAAAGTGCCACCAATCATGCCAGAGCCGATCAGTGCGATTTTATTTCGTGCCATAGGGGAAAATCCGTCTCTCTTTGTACAATTACTAAAGGCGAGCAACTTGTGGGAGATTAGTTAGCCAGCCAAAACCTCTAAGTTGGTGCCCCGCTTCCGATAAAAAATCAACCGAAAAGTTGAAACTCAGTATTTTCAATCGTTTAGATAATGGGGGAATTACGTAAACGTCAATTAAACACTGAAAATGTGCGCCATTTTCGGTGAGCCGCGCATGATCTGCCTGGAAGTCTTCGGATTGGAGAAAAAACCCAAACCGAGCGCCACATTGCTTGCCGATCGCCGCCACTTGACTGGATCCTTCGGCCTTCGCCAGCAAAATTGAGGTCTGCGAACCTTCAGGCGCAACTTTCACTCATGGCTTGCTCGGACTGAGCTGCAAGTCTGCCTGAAGCTCAAAGTCAAGCGTTTCAACATAATAGGAAATTGCTTCGTCATAGTCTGGCACGACCAGCGTGAAAGCAGAAACGAATACAGTCACGCTGCCTTTCCCCCTTCACCGGCCATCCAGCTATCCGAGCGCATTTCGATCAAACGCGATGCCGTTCGATCAAACTCAAATCCTTCGGTCCCCGACGATGACCGGTACAATTCAGTCGGCTCCACATCCGCAGAAACCACCAGCTTTGTGTGCGCGTCATAAAACGTATCGATCAGATTGATAAAGCGTTTGGCCTGATTGCGTTTGGACTTGTCCATTACTGGAATGCTGTCGACAAATACGGTGTGATAGGTGCGCGCAATGGCCAAATAGTCTCGCGCTCCCAAGGGATTATCGCACAGATCGTCGAAACTAAAACGCGCTGCCCCCAAACCAGCTCTTGGCACATTGATCTTGCGGCCCTTCACTTCCAGTTCGGAGGGTTGGGGCGTCGCACCAGCAATTGAGGCCCACAGCGCATCCATTTTTGAAATTCCCTCATCATTGATCGGCGTAAAATACCGCTTAGACGCCGAAAGCTTACCCAGTCGGTAGTCTTGGTCGGCATCCAGGTTTACAGTATCAGTCCGCTGCTTCAGCAACTCGATGAATGGCAAAAACAGGCTTCTGTTCAAACCATCCTTGTAGAGATTTTCCGGCACGACATTGGAAGTGGCGACCAGCACAACTCGTTCTTCAAACAGTGTCGTAAATAATCGCGACAGGATCATTGCATCAGCGATATCGGTGACGGTAAATTCATCAAAACACAGGATTTTGGCTTCCGCGGCGATTTCACGCGCAACCGGCGGAATGGGGTCTGTGTCCTTGACCTTGCCATCCTTGACCAACTGCCGATAAGCGGCGATCCGGTCATGCACATCGGCCATGAAATCGTGAAAATGAGCGCGGCGCTTTCGCGGCTCGGAACAAGCGCGAAAAAAGAAATCCATCAGCATGGTCTTGCCCCGGCCCACCGCACCGAAAATGTAAATACCGCGTACAGGGCCTTGCTCTTTCACGCGTTTTGCAAATAGCCAGCCCAGAGAGGAAGAGGAAACCGCCAGGCGCGCTGCACCAATGCGTGCATTGAGTTCATCGAGCTGATCTGCCAGTTCGATTTGTGCGATATCAGTGTCGATTATGCCGTCGCGTGCGAGTTCATTATAGCGCGCCCGAACTGAATCGCCTGGCATGATCCGATCGGGCATGAGCGCGGCCTCCGGCGCTTAGCGGGAGAAGCTTATCGCACTGCCACCGATTGTTTGACCGTTAAACTGCGTCGCGCTGGATTGGAACAGGGTGGCAACTCTGTTGCCATTTGTATCGCTCAGTACAACTTGGTTGCCGGCAACATTCCATGAGGAGACCGATGCAGCTTCACCAGGGCATCCGCGCGATGCCGCCCTGAAACCGCCCGACCATTTGGTGAGTGCCATGAACATTTGGCAGTTTGAACCGCTTGTCGTGACTTTCCATGCACCAACCAATGACTCTTTGGTCAGCGGTCCAGCGGTCGCAACATTCTGGACGCTTGAGTCTGGAGAGACTGCCGTCTGCGGGCCATTTTCAAGCTCGGGATTCTCCGGCGCATCGGGGAAATCACCTGCCTGATTGGCTGCCTGAACCTGTGATTCGGGCTGAACAGGCGGCGGCAATTCACCGGCTGTCACAGAACCGGAGGGTGCAGGTGTCAATGGAGCGGGCGCCGGTTGCGTTTGCAAAACGCCAATTCGTGAGCTCTGGCAGCCTGCCAAGGCAACAGATGCCACCAGTACAATGGCCACCGGCCGAATTGCGGAAATCGCCATAATCGTTCTCCATTTGCGGCAGGGTGTCCAAACCTGCCCATTTGCGCCCTTCTTAACCACATAAAATGGCGAAACAAGGAAAATCGCAAGCGCGAACAAGAGCTAACACTAACATTAGGCGCTCCAATCCAAGGGAATCCTGCGCATTTTTTCAATGTGTGGCATGCTCAACAACAAAAAAGCGGAGCATCGCTGCTCCGTTTCTGGGTGATTCGCCTATCTGAAGAGTATTTACTCGGCAGCTTTCTCTTCTTCAGCCGCAGCCTCTGCTGCTGGTGCCTCTTCAGCGACTGCTTCCTCTGCAGGAGCTTCCTCTGCAGGAGCTTCTTCGGCCGGCGCCTCTTCAGCGGCTGCCTTGGCTTCTTCTTCCGCAGCTGCTTTTGCGTCTGCTTCAGCCTGCTTGGCATCTTCTGCTGCCTGCTTAGCGTCTTCTTCTTTTTGCTTTTGCTCTTCGATACGCTCTAGCGCTTTCTTACCAGGCTTGGCTTTGTTTGGATTCTCGCGAGCAGCGCGTTCTGCCAAACCGGCTTCCGCCATAAAGCGTAGCACGCGATCTGTTGGGACTGCGCCATGACCAACCCAGTACTTGATGCGTTCTTCGTTCAACTCAACGCGCTTGGCTTCGCCATCTTTTGGCAGCATTGGGTCCCATTTACCCACACGCTCGATAAAGCGGCCATCGCGCGGTGCACGTACATCTGCAACGACGATATGATAGTAGGGGCGTTTTTTTGAGCCCGCTCGGGCCAGACGAATTTTGGTTGGCATAATTATATTCCTTTAGATCAGTGCTTTTGTTTCGATTATTTGATGAATTCTCCAGGCGGCAGATACCGCCAGATGTCGGCTGTGAAATCCCAGATCTTCACATTGGTTTTTTCGATCGACGCGCCAAGACGTTTGGCCACGTTTTGAGAAGCGGTGTTTTTTGGATCGATCACACTGATCGCCGTTGACCAGCCCAGCTTCTCATAGGCAAACGACAAGCTTGCGCGCGCCGCTTCTGTTGCATAGCCCTTGCCCTGTGCCGAGCGCGCCAACGTGTAACCAATCTCATTGTCGGGCCAGTTGTGAGGGCGCCATGGGCCGCAATGACCAATGCATTGACCAGACACTTTTTCCTCAACACAGAAAAAGCCAAACCCGCGCAGCGTCCAATGACCCAACATCATCGCCATGCCACGCCAAGATAACGTGTCGTCCTGCACCCCACCCAGAAATTTCATCACCTTTTCATCTGCGCGAAGAGCCGCATAGGCATCCAGGTCGCGCTCCTCAAAAGCGCGAAGCCGCAAACGTTCGGTTTCTATGACGGGAATATTGTGCCGCATCACTACTTCTTGCCTTTCGGCAGGCCTGGCAGACCGCCACCACCAAGACCGGGTAATTTTGGACCACCCAGACCTGGAAGCTTTGGCGCACCACTTCCGCCAAGACCCATTTGCTCGGCTTGCTTTTGCAGCTTTTCGATTTCTTTAGGGCTCATATTGGCAAGGTCGGGCATTCCACCGCCCATGCCTGGCATGCCGCCGGGCACGCCCATCTTACCGGCAAGGCCGCCCATCATCTTGCCCATCATGCCGCCACCCTTTTTGCCCTTCATGGATTTCATCATGTCGGCCATTTGGCGATGCATCTTGAGCAATTTGTTGATCTCGGCAGCATTCGTGCCTGAACCGGCTGCAATGCGTTTTTTGCGGCTGTGTTTGAGTAATTCGGGATGCGACCGCTCATGGGGTGTCATGGAACCGATGATGGCCAGCTGCCGGTTGAAGATGCTATCATCCATACCAGCTGCGGCCATCTGATCTTTCATTTTACCCATGCCCGGCATCATGCCCATGATGCCGCCCATGCCGCCCATTTTTTTCATCTGCTGCAGCTGGTCCGCAAGATCGTTCAGGTCGAACTTGCCGGCCTGCATCTTCTTGGCCATTGCTGCGGCTTTTTCCTGGTCGATTGTCTCAGCGGCTTTCTCGACCAAGGAAACAATATCGCCCATGCCCAGGATGCGATCAGCGATCCGCTTGGGATGAAATTCTTCCATTTCATCCATGCGTTCGCCGGTACCGATCAGCTTGATGGCCTTGCCTGTAACTGCTCGCATCGAAAGCGCCGCACCGCCACGACCGTCGCCATCCATCCGGGTCAGTACCAAGCCGGTGATGCCAACACGCTCATCAAATGATGTCGCCAGATTCACCGCATCCTGGCCCGTCAGCGAATCCGCAACCAGTAGAATCTCATGCGGGTTGGCGGCTTTCTTGATATCCGCCATTTCAATCATCAGCGGTTCATCAATATGGGTTCGACCCGCTGTGTCCAAAATGACCACATCGTGGCCACCCAATTTGCCCGCCTGCATGGCGCGCTTGGCAATATCAACGGGAGACTGACCTTCAATGATGGGCAGTGTTGCTACATCGACCTGTTCACCCAATTGACGCAACTGCTCTTGCGCTGCCGGGCGGCGGGTATCAAGCGACGCCATCAGGACCTTTTTCTTGTCCCGTTCGGTTAGTCGTTTGGCTACTTTGGCAGATGTAGTCGTTTTACCCGAGCCCTGCAGTCCCACCATCATCACGACAACCGGTGCTGCTGCAGCAAGATCAATCGTCTCACCTTCAGCGCCAAGCATTTCAACCAGTTCGTCATGAACGATCTTGACGACCATCTCGCCAGGCTTGATGGATTTCAGGACATCGACGCCCACGGCCTTCTCACGCACGCGATCTGTGAAGTCGCGCACAACCTCAAGTGCCACATCCGCTTCAATCAGCGCACGGCGAATTTCGCGCAATGCTGCCGAGACATCTTTGTCTGACAGTGCGCCGCGGCCAGTTAGGCCAGAAAAAATCGAACCCAGGCGGTCCTGAAGTGATTCAAACATCGTCATTCCTGCTCTTGATTTCACACCACGTGCTATCAAGATAAGTGCTCAGACTGTAATTCTCAAACAAACACACAAAGCCAAAACGCACCCGAGGGCGCATCGCGCTGTCGGGTGTTGACCTCCGGCATCATTGAGTAAAACGCACCGGTCAGTGGCTCGGCGTTGAAAAGATCGCTGAACTGGCGCGCTTATGGCCAAGAAGACAAGCAGAGTCAAGAACAGACTACCGTCGGCAATCCCGGTTCATTACCAGCGTTCGCCCGTCCTTTGTCTTCTGCAGGGCGCCGCACAAGATCATCCTGCGCGCCCTGTTGCGACTAAACGATTTATCATGTGCTTTTGCGGGATTGGCAGGGAAGAACCATGGAATGGCATAGCGCTGCTGAATATCGATATATTTGCTCTGCCTGTTCTCTGGCAAATGATCCCCTGCCGGATAACCCAACAAGTCGTTTGGATCATAAAATGCAACAAGTGAAACCTCTTCTGGCGGTTTTGCCGCCTCTTTCAGCATCATCATGGATTGCGTGGATTCAGACGCAACAACAATCGGAGGTTCCGGGTCACTCAAAGCCTCTTGCTCTTCGGAAAGTGGCGACGCAACTTAATCAGCAACCATAGTACGGACAACGGTTTTATCTTCCAATTGCGTCAAAAAATCCTCTTCTTCGGAATTCACTGCCTCTTGTCGTTCCCGGAAGCTGCGCCTGTCAGTTACGGTTACCTCAGCTGCGCCGAGCAACGGCAACTGGTTGGATGACATGTAAACCAAGGGCCCGCAGAGCCGCAAAAGGTGAAATGAGGTCACACAATCGCTTGCGCTTAAATGATGTACCCATAAGGTGGATGTCGGAGGCGCCCGCATGCAACACATACAAAACCCGTTTCTTGGTCTTGGCATGAATGGTCTGGCTGACACTATTCCAGCACCATCCATAGACAAGGCAGCCGTCGCTTCCCTGCTCACCCCCTGTCCTGCACACAGCCAAACGCCATTGGTCAACGCGAAAGATCTGGCCAGGGTGGTTGGTGTCGGCTCATTGCATATCAAGGACGAGCGGACACGTATGCAGTTGGGCAGCTTCAAGGCGCTCGGCGCAGCCTATGTCATTGCATGCGACGCGCAGACCATTGGAGGCGATCCCTCTCAGGCACTTGCAGGCGAGACCTATGTCACCGCCAGCGCTGGAAATCACGGGATGTCTGTTGCTGCCGGCGCGCGCGTATTTGGGGCACACGCCGTCATCTTTCTATCAAAGACTGTGCCAGATGCCTTCGCGCAAATGTTGCGGGACAAGGGCGCGCAGGTTGCCATTGAAGGCGACAATTATGAAGCCTCAATGCACGCGGCCACCCTGGCCGCACAGCAGAATGGCTGGCGGCTTTTGTCTGATAGTTCTTGGGATGGATACTTTGAAGTGCCGCATCGCCTCATGGAGGGATATCTGCAAATGGCTGCCGAAGCATTCGAGCAAATGCCAATCCAGCCCACGCACATTGTTCTGCAAGCAGGCGTGGGTGGCATGGCAGCCGCTGTTGCAGCTATGGCGCGGGAAACATTCGGCAAAAAACCGGTTATTGTGGTGGTTGAACCCGAGGCAGCACCGGCCCTGTATGAGAGCATTGTGCAAGGCAAAGCTGTTCACACATCCGGCCCGGTTTCTTCGATGGGTCGCCTTGATTGCAAGGTACCGTCTCTTATTGCGCTGAAAGGATTATCGCGCGATGCAGATTTCTTTGCCCTGATTTCAGAAGCCGAGGGCAACGGGTCCATGCAATTGCTGGCGGCATCCGGTCTTGCAACAACCCCATCAGGTGGTGCCGGGCTCTCATTCTTGCTCGCAACTGATGGCCAAAAAACCTTTGGACTGGATGAACGAGCCCACGTGCTCGCTTTTTTGACAGAAGTTTCAGCGTGATGATACCCCGGCGCGGATTCTCAAATGAAGAGTTCGAGAGCAGGCTGGCCCGCGCACAAGCGCTCATGTGCCGACAAAATATTGATGTCCTGCTGCTTACCACTGAACCTGACATTCGTTATTTCACCGGATATCTCACACGCTTTTGGGAGAGCCCAACCCGGCCCTGGTTTTTGCTCGTGCCGCAATCAGGAAGTCCAATTGCAATCATCCCTTCGATCGGTGCGGACCTGATGGGGTCGACCTGGATTGATGATATACGAACCTGGGATTCGCCGGCTAAAGATGAAGAAGGACTTTCAATCCTCATCCATAGCCTCAAAGACATCGCGGGCTTGAAAGGTCGCATTGGTATTCCCAGCGGGCCCGAAACCCATATGAGGATGCCGCTTGAGAGCTATCATCGCATCGCCAAAAATTTGGAAATTGGTTCTCTGCGGGATGATGCGGGCATTCTCCAAGATCTGCGCATGGTCAAATCGAAGGCAGAGATTGAGAAGATCAAGCGCGCCTGTGAAATCGCTGGTGCAGCGTTTGATGCAGTGCCAAAAATGTGCCGTGCAGGCGCAACCTTGGAATCAGTTTTTCGGTCCTTCCAAGCCAAATGTTTGGACAGCGGTGCAGACTGGGTCTCTTATCTCGCAGGTGGCGCTGATCGGGATGGCTATGCAGATGTCATTTCGCCAGCCAATGAGAAGGCACTGCGACAGGGTGACATTTTGATGCTCGACACGGGCCTGGTCTGGGATGGATATTTTTGCGATTACAATCGCAATTTTGCAATCGGCAAACCTTCAGAACTAGCGGATGATTGCCAGAAAAAACTAATGCATGCTGTCTATGCAGCGCAAGAAATGGCCAAACCAGGGATCATGGCATCAGATTTGTTCCATGCGATGAAAAGGATTGTTTCAACCGACGAGATAGCTGCAGCGACAGGGCGTATGGGGCATGGTCTCGGTATGCAGTTGACCGAACGGCCGTCCCTGATGGCAACGGATCACACGATCATCGAAGAGGGTATGGTGTTAACACTCGAGCCCGTGATCGAAACGGGAGACGGAAAGATTATGGTGCATGAGGAAAACATTGTTATCACATCACACGGCTCGGAATATCTGACCAACTTGGCTTCCGAGGAACTCACTCAATGCGAGGCATGATAAGGGTGCCGCTTGATTTCAATACACGTCGCGAGCTGAGCCAGCGTGCCACAATGGGACTGATCGTCCTGAAAGAGGATGAAACCATTGAATTGGACTTTCGCCGTCTCTTGCCCGATGACATTGCGCTTCACGTCAGCCGAATACACAGCAGTCAGCAAGTGACGGCTCACTCCCTGGTATCCATGCGGGAGAACTTGACGAAATCAGCTTCCCTGTTTCCCGCAGCAGCAAAATTTGACTGCGCCGGCTATGCCTGCACTTCGGGTGCATCTGTCATTGGTACAAAAGATGTCGAATTGCGGATCAAGGCCGGATGCTCGACACAACATGTCAGCAATCCTGTTACCGCTCTTATTGCTGCATGTCGCCATTTGAGCGCGACGCGCATCGCATTGTTGACACCCTATATCGCGGATGTCTCGAACACGCTGCGCGATGTGTTGGAACAAGCAGGTATTGCGTCGCCTTCACTCCGCTCTTTCAACCAGGCAGATGAAGCCATCGTTGCGCGTATTGATGAAACTTCAATCCTGAATGCGGCTGAGGTTTTGATACAAGATGCCGATGTCGATGCGATGTTTATTTCATGCACCAATCTTCGGACGCTCAGCATTATTGCAAAGATTGAAGCCAGCATTGGCAAGCCAGTGCTGACAAGCAATCAGGTTCTTGCATGGCATATGGCCAAGCTGGCAGGTGTATCCATGCGTCACAGCGACTTTGGAAAATTGTTTCACTAATCTCGCGCGAAGCCAAGTTCAATTGTCTGATAGTTTTCCAACACCGGCCATGCGATGCAAAAGTTTGATGAAATGCCAACGGTCATCCTTGGACAGGTCGGCCAGGATCTCATTGTTGACGCCTTCAATGACCGGTGCCAGGAGCTCAGCTTTCTGCCGGCCGAGCGGCGCCAAGTAGATCAGAAATGATCGGCGACTGTTGGGATCTGGCCTGCGCTCGGCAAACACAAGATTGACCAGGGCATCAACATTGCAGCTGGTCTATGCAGCCAGGAATGAACAGGACGCAATCTTCCTGGATGAAATCAAGGCACGGACCAAGAAATGGGAAATGTTACATTGGTGCCACCTTTTTGCGACGAGGGAAATTTTGCGCGCGTTGACATTATGAAGCAATGACTACCGGACCCGGCGAACTCCTGCAAATATTTA
>CAJHZC010000214.1_pt1 | contig 12162 bp, 10 predicted proteins | sample 9198911 | NCBI WGS metagenome assembly CAJHZC01 (sample SAMEA7708336, study PRJEB35096) | sediment metagenome | biome: marine neritic benthic zone biome [ENVO:01000025]; feature: sediment [ENVO:00002007]; material: shallow marine sediment [ENVO:03000034] sea grass bed [ENVO_01000059] ...
CGCGAGTACATCCGAATGTCGTCTTCCTTGATGCGGGAATTGTCACTTCTGAAAATGGAGCTGGTCGGGCTGAGCCGCAAGGACGCTGACAAGTATCCGTCGGAGCTATCGGGTGGAATGATCAAGCGCGCCGCTTTGGCGCGTGCGTTGGCGCTTGATCCCGATCTCGTTTTTCTTGACGAGCCCACTTCGGGACTTGATCCGATCGGTGCCGCAGAATTTGACGCGCTCATCGCCAAGCTGCGTGATACACTCGGATTAACTGTTTATATGGTCACACACGACCTGGACAGTCTGTTTTCGGTGACTGACAGGATTGCTGTACTGGGCAACCAACACGTAATAGCGGTGGGCGACCTGCAACATATGCTTGCACAAGACGATCCATGGATTACATCTTATTTCAAAGGTCAGCGTGCGCGTTCAATTCCTGCCTTTGACAAGGCCATGGACAAGGACGGCAATGGAACCCATTCGACGGTGAGCAATTAATGGAAACCAAGGCAAACTATACAATTGTTGGTATGTTCACCGTGTTGGTGTTCGCTGCCGCATTTGCTTTCGTGTATTGGATTGCGCGCACTGGCGGCGGACAGCAGGCGGCAGATCTTGACGTGGTCATTGAGGGATCGGTGATCGGACTGGCCGCTGGTAGCCCTGTGCTCTTCAACGGTGTGAACGTTGGCAAGGTATCCGGTTTGCGCTTTGATCCGAACAATCCGCAGATTGTTATAGCACGGTCAAGGGTACGGCGAGACTTGCCCATAACGTCGTCAACGAAAGCGGTTCTTGGTTCTACAGGGCTGACCGGTGTTGCACATATCGAGTTTGAAGGCGGCGCGCTGGCTGAGGAAACGGTTTTCGAGCTGGCTGAAGCGGCGGGAACTGTTGCGACCGTGCAAGCGGACCCTTCTGCGGTCAATAATCTGATCGTTACGGCTCAGGACATATTTGACCGAACAGAGAGTATTCTGGATCAGTTGGAGAGTTTTGTTGGCGATGCGCGTGGACCGCTGGTGGAAACGCTCGAAAATACGTCGGAAATCTCCAAGGCCGTTGCTGAAAACACTGACAAGGTCGAAGCATTTATGACCAGCATGGGCGAGTTGGGACAAACGCTGGAAGGCATTTCTGGCGGGCTCAATAAGGTGCTTGATAGCGCTGACAGTCTAATCTCTGCGGTCGATCCGGAAGACGTCAAAACGATTGTGGCAGATGTCCGTCAATTTACGGACAATCTGAAGGTCGTTTCGGAAGATTTATCTGGAGTCGGTGAAACGGTGGCCGAACTGGTGGCAGATCTCGGAGAGACCGGACCGCGTATTACGCAGACATTTGATCGCGTCGACGAGCTATTGGAAGCCATACCGGCCGACGATCTTAACAGTGCTGTTTCGGGTTTCGCAAGCGCGGGTGATGCTGTCAAACAGGCTGCAGAGGACGTTGCTGAACTGACCAGTACGTTTACGGCGCAGACCGATGATGTGGAGCAGATAGTCGCCAATGTGCGAGAAATGGTTGAACGGCTGAATGCTGCTTCTGTTCGGGTAGATGGTGTCTTGGCAAAAGTGGATGGTTTCCTGGGTGACAGTACGGCGGACAGCTTGATCACAGAGGTGAGTGAAACGCTGTCATCATTCAGACAGGTGGCCGATACGTTGAACAGCAGGCTCGATGGTATCACATCAGGGCTCGAGCGGTTCTCTGGCCGCGGTCTACGCGATGTTGAAGCGCTGGTGAGCGAAACTCGCCGATCGATTGCACGCATAGAGAGCGCAATTTCGTCGCTTGAATCCAATCCGCAACGATTGCTTTTTGGTGGGGAAGGAGACGTCAAGCGCTTTGACGGTCGTGCCCGACGCTGATAGCATCGGTTAGTTTTTGATTGAGCCAACCGTCCTACGGCTTTCTTGGCATCTTTAAAATGTTGGCAAATAATAGAATGAAGCCGAGAATTTCAGACATCTTGCTCCGTTGTGTTCCGCTGTGCATCACAGTCGGATTGCTAAGTGGATGTGCGGCAATTTCAGGCAGCCAAGCGACTGCAGATACCTTTGAATTGGCCTCGGTCGATGTAACCACTACGCAATCGGTGCGGCGCGGCGCTCAGATACTGATTGCTGAACCAACAGCACTCAAAGCGCTGGATTCCGAAAACATTGTTATCGAAACTGCGCCACTGACAATCCAATATCTCGGAGATGCCCAGTGGAGTGATCGCCTGCCGCGCGTTGTGCAGCAAAAGCTGGCGAGCAGTTTTGAAAGCGCAAACCGCTTTGCTGGTGTTGGTTTGCCGGGGCAGGGCTTGGCGATTGACTACCAACTCATCACTGAAATTCGCGATTTTGGCATTGAAGCTGCTAGTAACACTGCGGAAGTGACCATTTCGGTGAAATTGCTGAACGACCAGACTGGCAATGTGGTTGGCAGCCGCCTGTTTGGTGCGCGCGCGACTGCCGCTGGCACTGATCCGGACGCCTATGTTCAAGCCATCAATGCGGCATTCTCTGTTGTCAGCGAAGATATCGTGGTTTGGGTGGCCTCACGCCTCTAACGTAATCAGGCAAGAAAAAAGCCGGATAATCGGATAATCCGGCTTTTTGTTGTTTGGTTTATGCTACCTAATGCAGACGGCCGCTTGCATGGGCCAACATGGTGTAAACCTTTCCTGTGTCCGATGTCAGATAGGTCTGTGACACAGTTCCATCGCGGTCATTGTGGCTTACATCTTCAAGCAGTCGTTCAAAGTCGGAGATATAACGATCAACAGATGCTGCAAATGTCGCATCTGACTCATAACGACGCTTCATGTCTTCAAAGGTTTGTTGGCCCCTGAGAGTGTAGAGGCGGCGTGAAAATACATTGCGTTCACCGCGACGATAACGATTCCAAAGATCCAGTGCAGCCTCATGGTCAATCGCACGCGCGATGTCAACGCTCAAGCTATTCAATGACTCACTTGGCACATTTGTGGCCGTCGGTGTTGGAGTCGGGCGAGATGGGGCGCTCGGTTTTTCTTCGCCTTGGGATGCCCGTCGGAGCAGATCGCTTACCCAACCACCTGAAGGCTGGGCTTTTGGTGTGCTACCAATGCTTCCGCGAAGGGCAGGTGCCTCCTCGCTTGCTTCACGTGTAGGGCGCGCCGGAGCCTCGACAGCTGGACGCTCAGCTGTAACCGTCGAGGCCAAAGACTTTTTTGACTGGTCTACTCCTTGTCCGACATCGAACGCTCGTCCCGAGTCTTCGACGATACGCGAGAGATCCTTTAGGGCATTGATCTGCTCGGCGACCGCTCGCCGCATGGCGTTGGCCGAATCTCTGGTTTCTTCGGGCAGTTCCATAACGCCTTTACGTACTTCATCACGCGTAGATTGAAGTTCTGAACGCATATCCGCTGCAACCGCGCGCATGTTTTCAGTCGCTTCGTCGAATCGGTTCATTGCATCTTCCGCAGTCTTGCGAATGGAACCAGCCAACGCATCGGTTGATGTCAATGCTCGCTGCTCGAAGCCATCAAGAGTTGAAGTCACGACGTTTTCGAACGAGCGCATCAATCTTTGGATCTCTTCTGACTTGCCAACAAGGCCATCGGTCAGCGACTGAAGCGCATCATTGCGATCGCCCAAGGTCTCGGTCAGATTGTTCTGCGCAGAGCCAAGCAATTCGGTTGCTTTTGCCAGCACATTGCCATGTTCATCGAAGCGCGATGCAATTGTCGCAACATTGTCCAATGTCTTTGCAGATACCGAATCCAGCTTGGTGGTGTTGGTTGTCAGCAACGAGATTGATTGGCTCAGATTATCTGCAATACCACCGGCCCTCTCGATCAACGCTGAAGAGCTTGCGTCCAGTTTGCTGTCGATGGAACCCAGGTTCATTGCAGCAACTTCGATCAGCTCGCCCAGGCGCGAGTTGGATGAAGACAGTCGTGTGATGAGATCATCAACACCACTTGAGAGATTGTCTTGCATGCCCTCAATGGCCATGAGCGTCTCAGCTGTCCGGTTTGCAAGCGTGCTGACCAACTGACCATTTTCAGTACGAAGACGCTCTGTTGCGGCTTTGGTAGCTTCTTCCAGTTCGGCTGCCAGGCCTCTACCATTGTCAGACAGACGCTCGACGAGAGGTTTGGCAGAATGATCAAGAATATCGGAGATTTCACGCGTACGATCGGCGATTTGCATTTCGTAGGCTCGGATCTCGCCGCTCAGGCTTTCCTGGTGCGTATTGAGCAGTTCGGCAATCCGGCGGGTCATGCCTTCGCTGGTTTCACCGGAAAGTTCAGCCATGCGATTGGCTTCCGCTTCAATTTGCTGTCTGGCTTCCGTGACACGCTCACGGAGCGTACCTGCCAATTTTCCAGCGCTTTCTTCCAAGGTCCGACGAACATTTTCAACGCCCATCTTCAGCGCTTTTTCCAGCGTTTCGGTGCGCTCTCCGACAACACCTGTATGGTTGCTGAAGGTTGCATCGAGTGCCGCGGTGCTGGCATTCAGCGAATCAATGGCTGCAGTCGTGCGCTGCTCGACCAATGAGGTCGCCTCTGTTGCCAAGGCTGCCAGGCGATCTGCAATTGCCATGGTCTTGGCATCCAGATCGGCCGAAGGCGCTTCCAAAACATCGTTCAGTCGTTCTGTTGTACGCTGAACAGCGCCGTAGAGCGCATCTGTACGCGCATCCAGCTTTGAAATGAACGTATCTGAACTGTCCTCGATGCGTGAAGTTGTTTCTTCGGCTATCGCGCTCAGGCGGGCACCCAATTCAACAAGTTTTGCGTCGGTCTGCGCCGTGTGCGTATCCATCGTTGCGCCCAATCGGTCATTGGCGTTGCCGACGGCTTCAAACCAGCTATTGGTTTTTTCATCTAGTCGCGACAGGAAGTCTTGAGATTCAGCGCTGATTCGATCATACGTCGAATCCGTTACAGCTTTAAAACTGTTGGCAAGCGCAGCGACCCGGGCATCAAGCCCATCCGTCTGGCTGTCAACGATATTGGCGAGTTTTTCGGCTGTGTGCTGAACAGCGCCGTAGACAGCTTCTGTTTTCTCATCAAGGCGCGACAGGAAGTTTTCGGACTGCTCTCCGACCTTGTTGAAGCTGCCTTCGGTGATCGCCGAGAACCGCGTTTCAATGGAGTCTGTCTTTTCGGTTAGACGAGACAGGAAGTCCTCGGAATTTTGTCCAATCCGGCTCACGCTGCTTTCTGCCACAGCATTAAGTCGCGATTCAATGAATCCCGTTTTTTCGTCCAGACGGGTAAAGAACTCTTCTGACTGACCAGCAACGGTGTTGACACTATTTTGCGTGGTCTCGTTGAAGCGAGACGTCATTTCATGGGTTTTTGATTCAAGCTGAGACACGAGAGTTTCAGTTTGAACACGGATTTTGCTCATGCCGTCGTCAGTCACGCTACCCAACCGGATCGCCATCTCATCGGCCGTCACGTCAATACGTGCTGCCTGATCAGATATGGCTTCTTCGAGTTTGGATGCGGTTTTATCGACCACACCATACATGGCTTGGGTTTTTTCGTTCGCTTCGGTCAAGAATTCATTCGAACGCTCAGCCATATCAACCGAAATTGAGTTCAGCTTCTCAGTAAATTGTGATGTGCGGCTTTCCAGTTCAGCTGAAAGCGATGTGGTCAGCGCAGAAGCTTTTTCGGTTACGCCCTTGGCGAATACATCTGCACCAGAAGACATGGTGTCAGCTATTTCGCGTGTGCGCTCAAGCAATGTCTCGTTCAATTGTCTGGAACGGGCATCCAATGCTGAATCCAAACGCTCTGTTCCGGCATTGATTGCCTCAACACGGGTCTGGAACTCTTGCAACAGCGAAGCACCGCGATCGTTCATCGTGTTTTCGAAATCGGACAGACGACTGTCAAACAATCCAGTCATCTCGCTGGTCGCCGAACCAAGCAGGCTGACCATTGAGGTTGATCGCGCTTCGAGCGCTTCAGCAAGGCGTTGACTTGCTGATTCTGTTACGTTTTGCAGTGTTGCAATGCGGGTATCGAGCAAATCAGCAAAGGTTTCACCCGAAGATGTGAGATTGATCGACATATTCTCGATGCGCTCTGCAACCGAGCTGTTCAACTGCGCACCGCTTTCATTGATGTGGTTGACCAGCTGTTCGCCGGAATCGTTCAGCGCAATAGTCAGTTGTGTGGATGCACCTTGAACATTCTCGCGGATTGCATCGGCTGCACCAGTGATTTCGTCACGAAGTTCTTCATGGGCGCCTGAGATAGAGGCACGAAGACGCTCGGCATGGGTAACAATGCCCTCACGTTCGTTTCCAAGGTCAGTCAGCAGCGACCTGACACGGACTTCGTTGTCCGAATAGGCCCGTTCCAGTTCGTTCACTTCGGTTTGCATCAGGGCCTCGAGCTCCGAGGCTCGTGCAACTGTGCGTTCGATGCCTTCGCTCATGGAAGCCACTTCGCGCCTGATTGCCTGCCCGACGGTCGAAACGCGCTCAGAAGCAATGTTTTCCGGCGCGACGAGTCTGAATGCAATTTCGCTCATCGAATGGGCTGTCATACGCATTTCTTGCGCGCGCCGCGATATCATCGCAAAACCGAAGAACATCAGAACCGGAATAAACACGCCAGCAAGAATGCCGATCGCGCCCGGAATTGCTGCAAGCTGCTCCAGCGAGCGGATTTGCCAGATTTCAGGCGCATAGAGCGCATGACCAAAAAACAGTGCTGCAGCGACCCAGACGACGCTTACCAGACAGGCGGTGAGATAGGGTGAGCCTTCCGGTTTTGCATTGAGGCGCGACAGCATACGGGCGTATTCGCGTTGCGCATCGTCATCATTGGCAGGCCGAAACCCAGTTGTGGCTCCGGCGGCAGCGACACCTGCTGCAGCGGTTTCGGGTACAAATTCACCAGGGGGCGTTTCAGGCGCTGTCGCATCAGTTTCAGCTGGCGTTTCTTGCGCTTCAGCCTCTGTCGCCTGCTTGGACAAGGTATCGGCGACTTCAGAGACCTGCATCTCAAAGTCATCCAATGACAGTTCAGAATCCAGATTGTCAGTCAATTCTGAATCCAGAGCATCTTGAAGCGCTTTCTCCATATCAAGATCGAAATCTTCTGAAGCGCCTTTTTTCTTCGCAACCATTTTGCCTCACCTGAACCTTTGATAGGTTCTGTACCCGTAATAATTCACCGACGTTACCACTGATGTCCCAACAAATGACGCAATTGTGACGTCGGTAAAGTTGCTCGTATCGTATCGATACATAATGGTTAAATAAACAGCGGAATCGCCAAACGCGTAAAAGTTTAAAGATAAAGTTAACGCGGGCAAAAACGTTGGCGCAACCAATGCATCTAATTGAACACAAAAAACATTTGTTCTGTTAACCACTAAGACAGCACTTTTTAGCACACTGAAGGGGTTTACAACTGTCAGTAAGGCTTAGAGGTGTTAGTAAGATGGGGCAAGCAATCAGAACGAACGGGCGTCCAGTATTTTGTTCTCCAGACGGTGAAAAATGCGCAACAGCGCATTCAAGACCAGTGGATTTGGTGCATTTGGCGCGCCAAACCGGTGGAGACCGAGAGCTGGAAGAAGAAGTGTTGCAATTGTTTTTAAGACAGGCGGCCGCTTTGGGACGGGAAGTCGAAGGGGCGTCCGATTATGACACAGTTGCGAAGGTGGCGCACAACATCAAAGGCGCAGCAAGAGCTGTTGGTGCATTCGATGTGGCACAATTGGCTGATAGTCTGGAAGGTCGTCCTTCAGAGAAAAAATGCGTCAAGGCGCTTGTATCCGAGATAAATTCGACCTGCGACTACATTTCTTCGCTTCTGCGCTGATAATCTGCCCAATTTAAGGGCTTAATCGAGCAGCTTGCTTGACAATTGGCGGCTATTGTCTAAGTCGCGGATAATGCACACGCCATGACGAATTTTATGAATGTGGAACGAGAATGCCAAAGCTGACGATTGTTGCTTTTGATGGAAAGCCGTTTGATCTGGACGTAGCCAGCGGTTCAACCGTTATGGAAAATGCGGTGAAGAACTCCGTCCCCGGAATTGAGGCTGAATGTGGCGGTGCCTGTGCTTGCGCGACATGCCATGTCTATGTCGATGAAGCATGGTCCGAGAAAGTGGGCGCTCCTGATGTCATGGAAGAAGATATGTTGGATTTTGCCTTTGAGCAGAAGCCAAATTCACGTCTATCTTGCCAGATCAAGATGACAGATGAGTTTGACGGTTTGGTCGTGCACGTTCCCGAACGCCAAGCCTAGATCCAATCAGGAGGCGCCGATGTTTGCGCCCTTTCAAGCCCGCATTTGGCAACTGGCACACAATCGGAGCCTGGTGGTAGGCATGCCTGGTCGTCTTATGGGCGTGATCAATGCGACCCCTGACAGTTTTTCCGATGGCGGGATGTTCGGTGCGCCCGAGCAAGTCGCCGCACATGCAGGCAAGCTTGTCGAGCAGGGCGCTGCAATCATCGATATTGGCGCAGAAAGCACCAAGCCTGGCGCAACTGCCGTTGATGCTCAGGAAGAAAGCAAACGTTTGATGCCTGCGCTGGAAGCTGTTTTTGCTTCATTGCCTGATGTACTTGTTTCCGTTGATACTTATCGTGCTGCGACTGCGCATGCGGCGCTGTCGGCCGGCGCGCACATCGTCAATGATGTGTGGGGACTTCAGCGAGAGCCTGATATTGCACGCGTGGCCAGCGAATTTGGCGCTGGACTGGTGATCATGCACACCAATCGCGAAAGGCAGGCGCTTGACGATGTGATTGAAGACCAGAAGGCCTATTTTGAGCGATCATTGGAAATTGCCAGCAAGGCCGGTATCAACGACGACCAAATTGTGCTGGATCCGGGATTTGGCTTCGGCAAAGAAACGCCCGAGATGAATTTTGAGCTTCTGGCTCGATTTGACGAGTTGCTGGAACTGGGATTTCCGTTTTTGGTCGGAACCAGCAGAAAACGTTTTCTGGGCGCATCGATAGGCCTTGAGCCAGGGGAGCGCGATCAGGCGACAGCAGCCACGACAAGTCTTTTGCGTAGCCGCGGAGTATCGATATTTCGTGTTCACGATGTCGCTGCCAATGCCGAAGCATTGCGCATATCAGATGCAATGCTGGCGCAGTTGCGTTAAACTGCGACGAGAAGGATCCATCATGACTTATGAAATCCGAATGATGAATTGCGCGTTTTTCGCGCGGCATGGTGTCTATGACCAGGAAGAGTTTCTTGGTCAGCGATTTTACGTGGACGCAATCCTGGAAGTGGAGCCGGGCAATGCATTGGAGAATGATTCAATAGAGGGTACGGTGGATTATGGTCGCGCGTTTCTGGAGATTGAGAAGATTATTGCCGGCGAACGTCGCTATCTGATCGAAGCGATTGCACTGGAAATCGGCAAGGCCCTGTGCGACGAGTTTCCGCAGATCAAGAAGGCCGACATTACTGTACGTAAGCCTAACGCACCCGTGCCCGGCGTATTGGACTATGTCGAGGTTCGCGTTGTCCATAAAGCCTGATTTGAATCAGACTTCCGCTCTGGTTGGATTGGGCGGCAATGTCGGCAATGTGGTGCGTTCCATGCAACGCGCGATCAATGCCATTCAGACACGTTCAGATTGTGAAGTAACAGCGATATCTAAAGTATATAGAACACCACCATGGGGCATTACCGAGCAGGAATGGTTTTTCAATGCATGCGCCGAAATCCTGACGACGCTTGAGCCCGAACCGCTGCTTGATTTGCTTCTAACGATCGAAACGGCTCAAGGAAGGATACGAGAGCAACGCTGGGGTCCGCGAACACTCGATTTGGACATTATCGCTTTTGGGCAAGCAAAGGTGAAAACCGACAGGCTGACGATTCCTCATCCGCATTTGGCTGAAAGAGCATTCGTGCTCATTCCGCTCATGGATATTTGCCCTGACCGTGTTGTGGGAGATCGAAGCATCAAAGTACATGCCGCCGATATTGAGCACGGCGGCATTGTTGAAGACGAAGCTGTTTTGTCAATTCGAGTCTAAAAGCAGAGACAGCCTGAATTATTCTGTAGAACCGACTGCCAGAGTATCCATCCGGTCAAGGCTCATGCCAATGACAGGCACCAATTCCTCACCGACACGCACTGAAACTGTAACATTGAGTTGGTTTTCGCTTGCCAGACGCGCCAACATGGCGCCGTTTAGGTCTTTGCGATTGAGTGTCAGAACCATCCGGTCATTTGTGATGTTTCCTGCAACTACATCCAACCCTGTGCCCAGTGCGCCATCCAGAAACTCGCCCTTATAGGTTTTCCCTTCTCGGACGACGGTTGCTTCCATCTCCTGGGTGAAAACACCGACGCGGCAATCGCCTTTGAGCCCCATACCCAAGCCTGTGTTTGGGTTTGTTCCGTTCAGATGACAAGTAAATCGCGTACCCTTGTATTTTCCAGCAACAATTTCGCCCGGGCCACGCCACGAACCCTCAATCTTTTTCAGGAACCGCGCATCGCGCGCCTCATCGGCATGAGAAGACGATGTTGCTGCAGCAAGCAGCACAAGGATTGACGCAATCAATCGTACGAACATTTCAGGATTCCACACTTTACCGGACACTATTGGCCAACCATGAACCGGAATGGTTAATGCAAGGTTGTTGTCCAGCTTATGCGGCTTTGTTTTCCGAAGAATTTTCGCTCTTGTCTGAGCCCAGTTTTGTCAACGTGGCGATAAAGCTGTTCAGATTTGGTCTTTGTTGCTTGTAGAACGGGGCAGGACGACAAATATCAATTGCCGATAGTCCGATTCTGGCCGTCATGACACCGTTGATCATGCCTTCACCCAGCCGTGCTGACAGTTTCGCTGCCAATCCATGACCGAGTAATTGCTGAACAAGGCCTTCGCCGAGCGAAATCGTTCCTGTAATTGCCAGATGCGCAATGACCTTTCTGAGCAGCGACAACGTGCCGACCAAGCCTGTGCGCCCCCCGTATAGCTCACAAATTACCCGGATTAGCCTGACATTTTCATACAGCACATAGCCAATATCAAAGACAGCGCGCGGCGAGACAGCGGTTACAACAGAAACGCGTTTTGAGGCATTCAAAACAACAGCTTGAGCCTCTGCATCAAGGCCAGCAAGCAGCTCTCGCTCGGCCAATGCAAAGCGATCAATCGCGTCCATGACTTCATTCTTGTTCTCTCTCAAGACTGCACGACCGTGTGCTGTTCTTGGTTGGCGCTCGAAATGTGATTCAAGTTTTCCTGTTAAGCGCTTGATATCCTTTGAATTATGGTTCTTCAATGCTGCCTCGATATCCTGGCGTAGATCCGTTGTGTTTTTCAGTTTCCAGACGCTTGCCACTTCTCGAGCAATGAATATCACAACAGCAAGTGCCAGTGCGGCGGAAGCCACAACAGAGGCCCAGCCTAGCCAAGTATTTTCGGCAAACAGGCTGGTGATCAGATCCTGAACCCAAAGTCCAAGCGATGCGGTGATGAGGAAACCGAACGCACTTAAGGCAATTGCACCCCAGCGAAATCGACCGCCACTGCGGCGCTCTTGAGGAGCAGCGGCCATTGTTTCCAGTGCGCCGCGGTCTTGCGCCGCAAAAAAATCTTCGTCGGTGTCTGAAAACTCAAGGTTAGGCGGCGGCGGCAGGGCTTGTGGTTTGCGGCCGTTTGTCTTTGTTTGTGATTTTTTACGGCGCGCCGGTTTTTTAGCCGTTTCTGATGTTGAAGTATCTGGCACGGCGAAGGCGCGCGGCGCACGTTGTTCGGCTTTCTTGTCATCGCTCATTGCAGCTTATCTCCAATAAGGAAATCCAGGGCCTTATCAAGCCTGATATGGGGAAGGGACAATGTTACTCCCTCAGCAGTTTGCTCGAGTTTCGGTGGTTTGAAACGGACAAAACGCTGTTTGCTCTGTTGCTCCCGCGTAAATAGTTCATTTGGTCTTTCCGGCAGGTCGCCGGGGAAAATTGCCGTTTGCTCGATGCCGTCGAATGTCTGACCGTTCATTGTTTCTCCCTTCATGGGCGTTCCGACTACGACTGGCAGCTCTTCATTCTTCTGCGTGATGCTTGCCTCTTTTGTTGCACGCACTGCAGCGATTGCTACAGCATCGATTGAAGCGGAAGCAAAGGGCGCGGACTTTGTTGCGCCCTCGACCAGACGCAG
>CAJHZC010000156.1_pt1 | contig 12090 bp, 13 predicted proteins | sample 9198911 | NCBI WGS metagenome assembly CAJHZC01 (sample SAMEA7708336, study PRJEB35096) | sediment metagenome | biome: marine neritic benthic zone biome [ENVO:01000025]; feature: sediment [ENVO:00002007]; material: shallow marine sediment [ENVO:03000034] sea grass bed [ENVO_01000059] ...
GGAACGCCTTTGGTAAGCTGACGATAACAGAGGACTGAGGGCAAGGTATGGAACAGAAATTCACGGGTAAACGCGCATTGGTCACAGGTGGCGGGCGCGGCATCGGCGCAGCGATAGCGCGTCGTCTCGCCTCAGAAGGTGCGCACGTGACGATCACCTACGTCGGATCACCGGCCGAAGCCGACAAGATCGTGAAAGAGATTCACTCTGCCGGTGGACAGGCTCGGGCCCTTGAGGCTGACGCACGCATAGTGGGTGCAAGCGCGGCTGCCGTCACCGAGGTAGTCGCGAACCAAGGTGGTCTTGATATTCTTGTTTGCAATGCCGGCATTAATATCACCAAGCCAATCAGCGATCTGACCGACGAGGATTATGCGGCTGTGTTTGATATCAATGTACGCGCCAATTTTGAGATCATCCGCGCAGCCTCCCGCGTCATGACTCCAGGTGGGCGGATCATCGCGATCACGGCAACGATTGCGAATGATTATTTTGCGCCCGGTTTGGCGCTTTACGGAGCCAGCAAGGCGGCAGTCAACGGTCTGGTCCAAGGATGGGCGCGTGACCTCGGACCGAAAGGCATCACTGTGAACGCCATTGTTCCAGGTCCGATCGATACCGACATGAACCCGGATCATTCCTGGCTTGCTCGGCGGCTGAAAAAGCGCGTGCCGCTCGGCCGCTATGGCAAGCCCGACGACATAGCTTCAATGACCAGCTATCTGGCGAGCGCCGAGGCAGGGTTCATAACTGGCGCCAGAATGATCGTTGATGGAGGGATGACGGCATAGTCGCATCGACGCCCAATGAGATTAAGCCGATGTCCCGGGCGCATTGGCTGCAATCAGTTCAATTTGAAATTCACAAAATGTAAAACAGGCAATCTGATTGGTATACAACACAGATATAAAACCAGCAAAATTGGCTTTAATATGATATTTAAATCAACAGGTTAAGTGAAAAGGCATCCCTTCCCTCTCCCGCTACCAATATTATACATAAATATTTGATGGATTTTGGGACAGGGCGCCTCGCAAGGTACCAGATATTTTTTTGCTGTGGGGATCAGAAAGTCCTGCTTCAACGTCTTGTTTGGGAGAGAATCGGACCATCGTTGCAATGCACACTAAAGTCCGCTGTGACAGCTGATTTCATTTCTTGGTTCGCGATCTCCTCAATTGGCCGGTCTTGAATTAGGTGTATTTGACCAGCATCAATGACCAACAGCACTGCTCAAATCCATATTGCAGTCAGATAGGCGAAGACGCGAACTACCCCTGCGGTCTGTCGGCAAACATCTTTGAATGGAGCTGTGATCATGTTTCAGTACATCATTGGTATAGCCTGGATAACGATTGGAACTCTGCTCTACCTCGGCCAATGCATATCGACTGTCAACTTTCCACTTGCGCAGCGCCTTGGCCTTCAGGAGAGACCCGAGACCGCAGATCCGCTGTCTAGTCGGCTCGAATTGATGACGGCCCGCTGGGACACTGTGCTGCTTTGGATTCCACCAGTCGCAGGACTGCTCTTGTTGCTAGACCATGCTTGGTGGCCGTCATTTTACCTGATCGCCGGAGCAGTGTACCTGGACACCGGAGGGCGTGAGTGGACCAAGAATCAAGGCCTCGTTGTCCAAAAGGTGCCAGTTGGTTCAGCTAAAGAAATTCTCTTGATGAAAGTCACCTATGGATATTTCATCTTTACTGGCCTTGCAGGCGTCGGACTTGCGCTTACAGCCCTGAACTAAAGGAGTTCGAAATGCCCGACTTTTCGCTCGCCTCTCAGCTCACACTTTATGGACTACTTGCATTCATCGGTGTTCTGTCGATCATTATCCTGTGGTTCCAGATCCGGGTGCTCCGCGGCGAACGGATGCCCAATCCCGATGGCTCGGCTGATGACTGGCACGAGCAGAAAATTTTCTACGGAATGTCACTCGCTGATATCGTGCTCGCTTGTCCACTGGGATTCATGGTCGTTGCATTGGTGCTACTGGGATCACCATGGGGGTTATTCATATTGCCCGTGCACGGTTTCTATTTCCTCTGGGCGAACACCATGACGACGGCGACGAGCCTGCGCTTTCACAGCCCGAAATTCACGTTGATGTGGTTCATTGTTTTCCCGATGGGCGCAATAGTCGGCGCAGCAACACTCATTTGGTCGGGCATTCACTTCTCTTTGTTCAATGCCATCTGAAAACAAGAAAACGATTTGGCTGAGGGTCGCCATTGCGCAAGGGATTACTGTTCCAATTCTTTACGCGAGCGCCGCGCTCATCGGCGGGCTCTACCACCCTGGCTACAGCCACATATCGCAGGCGGTAAGCGAACTGAGTGCAGCAGGAGCGCCCAACCAAAGCAGGTTACTGGTCGCTTTCACAGTCGTGGAAATACTGACATTTATATTTGGAGTCGGCTACTACCTATGTGTGCGCAAAATCAACCTGATGCTGTCCCTCAGCGCTTTGCTCATGGTTGCGATCGGCATTATCGGCTTGGGATTTGCGCGCTTTCCCATGGATCAAGTCGGAACAGCCATGACGACCGATGGAGAAATGCATATGGTCATAGTTGCCATTTCAGCATCGCTGGCGGTAGTCGCTGTTTCGCTTGCTGGTTTGGGCTGGAAACGCCATCCGGGCGGAGAGCGATTAGCCAATTTGTCGCTTTTGCTGCTTGGAGCAATGCTGGTAAGTGGTTTTCTCTCGGGTTTAACCATTGTAAATGAATGGCCTGGGATCGGCGTCTGGCAACGCATAAATATCGCTGCGTTCAGCCTCTGGCAGATTTGCACTGCAATCCACATCTGGCGACTTGCTTAACACTCATCTGCACATTTTTTCGCATAACCACGGTTCCGAAAATTCGGTATCATTGTTGTCATTTTTAAGATCAATATCGAAATAACAGTCAATTATGCACAGTCGGATTTAGCCAGCTGCGCATCTTTCTATACACCAAGAAGATCAAACCAATGGTGACCGTTAAGACGGCTAGCGTCGTCAAAATGGCTTTGGCAATTGAGGCGATACTAGCAGCTTGGACAAGACTGGTCGGCAGATCCGGCCAACTCAGGATCATTGCGCAGATGCCAGCATTCTCCAAATAATCGGCGGTGGCCGCTCCCGCTGACAACCAGATACCTACTTGCGTCAGCACGTGATTGACGCCTTGCGACTCAAGCCATTTGAGAATTGATACCAAGGTCAGCGCCATAAGCGAGGGATATATGAGGTCGAATGGAATCTGCCGGGTTAGATAATATTGCCGCCCGTCGACGCCCAAAGCATCAAGCAATGCATACGCCTGTTCAGATGAGTATCCGCCGGGGCGCATGTCAAAGGGGCGAAGTCCGGATAGCGATTGGATATGATCCAGCGTAATGTTGATCATCACAAGGTAAATACCAATTGAAGTAAGACCGAAGGCCGCAGCATACTGTCCATATTGCCTAGTAGATTTCTTCATTGTCATTTGTCTCCTTTCTCGCGTTTAAAGGCGTCGTACTGTAGGTAACTAATGGTGGCATTATCTTTTGATAAGGAATTTGCACTTTGGAACTTTCTACATTTTTCGCGCGTTTTCCGAACGGATTGGACAAGGACACTGCCAATCGGCTGGCAAGCGCATGGCAGGTTAAACATGTGGCAAAGGATTGTTGCGTCGTGGAGCAGGGTGCAGAAGACTCTATGGAGGCAATTGTTCTAGATGGACGCCTCTCCAGCACAATCTCGGACCCTAACGGGCGTGCTATTTGTGTTGGATTCTATGCAAGCCCCTGTGTAATTGCACCTGCAGTCTCAAGAACGCGCGACGGCATCTCGTTGGTTTCCATAATTGCGAACACAGATGCACTCATTGCCCAGATTGAAAGCACCTCGCTAACAGAATTGATGTTGGCGTCGGAACCTATTCGCGATTGGGCCAATGGCATTTTACAGCACGAACTGGCTTATAAGGCTGACAGGGAGTGGTGCCTAGCAGCACTTGGCGGTGCAGACCGACTTGCGTGGTTCAGAAAGAAGCATCCTCGCTACGAGGAATTGTTTAGCCATTCCTCGATAGCATCATTTCTGGGCGTGACACCGGTAACGCTCAGTAGGCTGCGTGGTACAGTGAGAAATAGTGCCACTATTTGAAATTCGAACGTTAGATGATGTGGTCGGCTTTGGGCTCGAAGAGGCCGTCCGCTGTGATCTGAATGAGTGGCAGCAATGCGGACAAACCGGACTTTCAACTCGGTACTAAATAGACCGCATTGGTATACGTCTATCAGAACCAGCAATTGCCACATAACGGACTATTTACTTCGCCCTTCGATTTTCGCTGGCCATCAAGAAGCTAGCTGCGGTCGGCGAAACAGTTTCGAATCCTTTGGATAACCTTGGCGCTGCCCTCTAGGTCATATTTTTCATTGAACCCATCGGACCTGAGATCGATCGTGTGTCCATTCTCGATCAGTCCCAAAAGAGAAATCTGGTCAAGATTTGCAATTTCCAGGTGTGTCTTGCTCTTGGCTTCGGCGGTCGTGTGAACTTGCTGGGGATAGAAATCGACCAGCGCGATCATGTCGTATTGGTGCGATGGCGGCAGCCCCCAACCGGGATTTGATAATCGCAGGTGCCAACTTCCATTGTCTCGTTTTGCCAACGTTAACGTAGTCCCATCGCTATAGTATGTGCTGGCCCAACAAGCTTTAAAAACCGAGCTACTTGTATCGATTTCTATGTCCCCGCTCCAGCGACCGTCCACAAAGGGGATCGAAGGCTCTCCACTTGCACTGACCAGGGAGCGCAGGAGAACAAAGAAAAATCCGGTGAAGAAGGTCCGTTTGTACATAGCAAGTTTGATCCGATCGCGAGATTGGCTTGAGATGCCGTAGTTCTAGTTTGTGAATCCATTTGATTGCAATGGTAGCGGCTCCGTTGAGCGTGCCTCCGCTTTGGACTCTGAGCGAACCTTCGCTACACACTACATGAACGACAGCTTTAGGCACTAAGTGGGCATTTGTTATTTCTATCTGAATGACCAGTCATGAGCCGAGTGAGCATTTCGAGTTGTGCTTGTGTGATTGTTTGGGTCAGAAACGAAATCGAATTTTCAATTCCATTTTGCGATGCACACAGCACTTCGAGCGGATCATGCGTCAAGACAAATGTTCCTTTCTCAGATTTCCGCAAGCCGAACGAATTCTACAGTAGCTAGAAATTTTCTCTGGCAGTGCCGGTAAGACGCCCTGTCAGGCACCATAGTCTATATAACCAGAACCGCCGCGCCCTGAAGCCTGCCCGCGCGCAAATCTTCCATAGCCTCATTGGCCTGCTCAAGCTCATAGGAAATCGTTTGTGTCCGCACTTTTACCTCTTCGACCAGTTGAAAGAATTCCTCCCCATCCTGGCGGGTCAGATTTGCCACCGAACAGATCGAACGTTCCTGCCAGAGATCCGCATAGGGGAAAGCTGGAATGTCGCTCATGTGGATCCCGCCACACACGACTCTCCCACCCTTGCGAACAGCTTTCAGTGCGGTTGGCACTAGTTCGCCCACTGGCGCGAAGATGATCGCGGCATCGAGCTTTGCCGGCGCTGTCTCAAGCGAAGAGCCCGCCCAAACGGCGCCGAGCTTGAGCGCAAATGATTGCGCGGAGTCATCGCCCTGCCTGGTGAATGCGTAGGTCTCGATGCCTTCGTGCTTTGTGATTTGGCACAGGATATGCGCCGCTGCGCCAAATCCATAGATGCCCAGCCTTTTTACCAAACCGGCCAGCTTCAGGCTGCGATACCCGATGAGGCCAGCACAAAGCAGTGGCGCCAGTGCCGCCGCTTCAGCGTCCTCAGGCAGTAGAAAAACATAGCGGTCATCGGCCACGCAGTATTCAGCAAAACCGCCATTGATCGTATAGCCGGTAAATTCTGGTGCATCGCACAAATTTTCATGCCCGGATGCGCAATATTCACAAGCGCCGCAGGTGTGGCCGAGCCACGGAATGCCGACGCGCTGGCCGATTGAGAGCATTGTTGCATTGCGCCCTATGGCCTCGATCCGCCCAACGATCTCATGACCGGGAACCAGTGGCAGTTTAGGTTTTGTCAGATCGCCATCGACAATGTGCAGATCAGTCCGACACACACCACAGGCTTCGACCCGCACCAGAACCTGGCGATCACCCGGCGTGGGTACCGGCAATTCAACCAGCGTCAAAGCCGACCCGTCTCCATCAAATAGCATTGCCCTCATTGTAATCGGCTCCCGGATTTATCCTTTGGTGCGCCAAATTCCTACTGCTTTTTCACCTCAATCTTCCTGCCCCTGGAGGAACCGACCTTTTGGCGCGGTATGGTGATTTCGAGCACACCATCCTTGGTGTGTGCCTGCGCTTTTTCGCTATTGGCATCGGGCGGCAGGCGAAACGAGCGGCGGAAGGCACCATATTGCCGTTCGCAGAAATACCAGGTATCGCCCTTGTCTTCCCGCGTCTCGGACTTCTCGCCGCTGACAATCACCGCGTCATTGCTGATGCGGATATCGATGTCGTCTTCAGGCACACCGGGTAGCTCGACGGAGATCAAATAAGCGCCCTCATCGGACGAAGCTTCTGATGCTGGCGTCAGCCATTCGGACAGGCGATGGCCCAATCCGCGCAGGGGTTCATAAAGTTGCGGCCAGAAGCCGCCAGACTGGTTTGTTTCGACCATTATTTCCTCCGCAAAGTTGTTGGTATCAATTGCAGTATTGCGAAGTTTGCGCCCTATTGCATTGATTTATCTCAATATCTGAAAAACGAGGATATGAGATTCTCTACAAAGAATTGACAGAAATGAATTGCCGCTTCCTTGGAGAGGAAGTTGATAGTGCTTCATGGTTCTCCGTTCATCGAACAATCAAAATCAAACACTTCCAGACGCCGTACCAGCATGTAACATTGCTCATTATGCGCAACTGCCCAGGACAACTATTGCACCTGTTAAATCGTTGGAAAGATAAAGCCCTGCATCGTTTGAGTTTCAAAATGCATGTGCTGGATTGGTGGAATGCAATTGAGGATGAGCATGGAACGATGATCAGGAACCGGCAGCAAAGAGGCTTCTTCTGAATGCCAAGTACCAAAGGTTGCAGCTTTGCACCTTGGCTGGCAACCTCCCTCTCGGTAAATCGAGGGCGATGGTATGAAAACTCAATCTGGATCTCAGCGATCACGCCCAATCGTTGAACATGGCGAAGCACTATTGCAAAAGCTCGTGGATTCGACGGGGACCATTGCACTGAGCTTTGAAGTTTCTCCGCCGCGCAGCCCCAAGCGCCGGCACGCACTTTATGAGACGGTAGAACACCTCACCTCAGCTGCAAGTGAAGGATTTTCGGTCACTATGGGTGCAGACGGCACAACGAGGACTGGAACACTCGAAACAGCGGTTCAGGTAGCCCGGATTACAGGCCGGCCGGTGACGGCACATCTGACTGCGCTCGGCCTGTCTCAAGACGAGGCGCTGGAAGCAGCCGATTGCTTCTGGGATGCTGGCATCACCCGCATCCTGGCGCTGCGTGGTGACCAGCCGCGGGCAGTTGAGGGCACTCTCCCCCCAGGCTTCGCGCACGCCGCCGATCTGGTCACTGCACTTCGCGCACGCCACCCATTTGAAATTGCGGTTGCCGCGTATCCAGAGAAGCATCCAGAAGCAGACACACTCGACGAGGACATAGAACACCTAAAGGAAAAACTAGATGCTGGGGCTTCAAAGGCGGTATGTCAGTTCGCGCTTGACCCGGCTGCGTATGCTAGGTTCCTGGATACTTGCGGCCGACACGGGATTGATGCGCCCATCGTGCCAGGGCTGATGCCGCTTGAAAACTGGTCGCGCTTGCGCGGCTTCGCACGCGCTAACGGCGTGTCTGTGCCAAGCTGGTTGGATCATCTCTTCGCTGAAGGAAACCAGCCCCCCGAGCTTTTGCCCTATCTCTCTGCTGCAGCGACCATTGAACAGGCTCGCCGTCTGATTGGCTATGGAGCTCCTGCATTGCATGTCTATACGATGAACCGGTGGCCGCTGTCGCTCGCTCTAGCGAAATTATTGGGGCATTGAGTATTCGTGCGGCATTCCAGTTGGCTTACTAAGCGAACACCAGCATTGTTGACAGAGCTACAAACGTATGCTGCGAAAACAATAGCCGGTTTTTGCTGAACCGCTGAATTCTGTGCGCTGCAATCAACACCGTGATTACAACTTCGCCTAAAAATGGAATAGAAATGATAACAGCAAGATGGGAATCCGACTTTGAAGCTGGTTCAATCCAATGAGCCAATATGGGCTAATAGATCTTGGATTTCCCGACGGGTTAGACTCAAATTTGGCATAGGCGGATGCGGATCCGCCAGAAATGCAGCAAGAGCGTCTATCTCGTCGCGGTATTTGTCAGCGATGAATTTGAATGTCGGTACGTCTGCCGAGGCACTCCCCTGGCTTTCGTCGACCACATGGCACTGTGAACACCATTTCAACGCGATATCCTTGCCAGCCGATGCTTCGCCCGCGGCAGATGCATGGCTCGACAAATGCACGAAAATCAAGAAAGCTGAGATGTTGTAAATATGTCGGCGCAGTTTCTTTTCCTTCGTGTTTTTGCCAAACGGGGAATTCCAAGTCGGAGGGATTAAAATAATGCAACCATTTCTACGCGCAACAAGCAAGTATTTGGTGCCATTATTGGCCTGCCTAGCCGCTCCTGTTTTCCCTCAGCCCACATTAGCACAATCGATCAGCGCCGCAGACCGCGGCCTTGCGGTGGTCGATGAATGGTGCCGTTTGTGTCATGTCCGCACGGAGGCTGAGAAATCACCCGACACAGCTCCACTTTTTCAGGAAATTGTTCGCAGACCGGGCCGCAACAAGGACTATTTTCGGGCTTTCATGGATGAAGATCATTTCCCGATGACAACATTTCGTTTGTTCGACAGTGAGAAAGACGACGTCGTGGAGTATCTAATGGATTTGAAGCACAAATAAGGGCACTGTTAGGGCAACTTGACGATCTTCGCGGCCGTGCATATTTCTTCCGGGCGGCTGAGCAAGCGCTACTCCAGCATTTCAATATGCCGACCAATTCTACACCCACGCGGATCATCTGAACGGCAGATTTGTCCGCTCAGCTGACGTTGGCGCGTTGTCTCGCAAATTTCCGCTTTGCTGCGAAGCAGCCCCCGTTTGGAATGTGACTTATTGTAAAGTGCAAATATGTTTCCTGGTCTTCATGACTTCATGAAACGACATTCGGAGACAATCATCATGACCCGCACCAGAACCACCGCTTTCAATAAAAAGCTATCGTATCATTAGCACGATGTGAGATCACGCTATTGGTTCATTGCAAAGCCTGTCATAGGTTTGCTTAGAGAGCGCAAGTGTATCAAACAGCGTTTGGCCTAACGCTAAGAATTGACATCCCGTACCGTCTAAAACACCGTTTGGATTGAGAAAAACTATTCCCTGTTCGCCATTATTAGGAAGAACAACATCGTCAAACTCGATTAGAGTATCCTCAAATCGGCGTTTCGGATTTTGTAAACCGCCTGCCTGGGTAATTGTGTAACAAGCGGAGAAATTTCTCCGCTTAATTAACGACATCGGAATTGATACGCCGCCCCAACGCGCGTTGCACTCGATCCAATGGATTTTCGAGTGTTCAATATTGGGCCCGTAAAGCACGGCGTCAAAACTGCATCGACCGTAATAGCCCAATCTCTGAAAGAGTAATCCGAGTTTGAATGCCTGTGCGCATAACGCACCATCAACCGATGACGGCAACTTGGCTTGAGAAGCGCCAAAGTAGGCCCCCTCTTCACCAACTAGCTTCTGTTCAAATACGCCCTCCACCATCGGGTCACCATGTTCCTGATGGGGAATCCAAAGCTGGACAGAAGGGCTTGTGAGAACGTTCTCGTCCCAAACTTCGACAGCAAGCGGAAACCGGCCTGGCCAACCCAGATGTCTCAAACGAGCGCGCAAATAGGTACTAACAGCCAATGCGCCCAAACCTTTGACATCTTTGGTATGGATCACATAATTGCCCGCCGAACCAGCGCTATTTGGCACCTTCAAAACAAGCTTGGGCCATTTTTTTGCCAGTTCCATTACTTGCCGCACCAGCACTGCTGCGCCATTGGCCGTTCGTTTCGGTGGTATCGCTTGTACGCCAAGTGATCTTTCAACTGATTTTGCAAACCAAAGCTTATTGTTCGCACAATCAGAGAGCCCACCTGGTGGGCCAGCAATGAACACTTGGTATTGTGTTTCATTAGCAAGCCGCGAAGCCAACGCCCAAGTCGCTTGGGTCGTTAAATAGGAAACAAATGTGGCGCCATGATTTCTACGCACATATCTACACAAAGTGTCATAAGCTGATTTGTTTCGTAGGCAATATCCGGGCGCAGAACTCATCATGGACGCACCAAGTCTGAGATACTCCAGTGAAGCCAGTTTCAGAATATTCCTCTGATATTGCTCGAACGATGGGCAATCGCTGCCACAAACAACGATAAGATCGCCTTCACTCGCCAAATATCCCATTCTGTATTCCAGCTGATGACCTTTCTTGTAGCCGATCAGCGGAATTTCCAACGAGTTACCAATGATGATGGCTGCCTCTCGCCCAAAGCCTTTTTTTACGTCCGCCCCAAAAAGAGCTGTTCTGTCTAGTTTGGGATTTTCGGCACGCAGTCTTTTAGCAACTTCGTAAAGTTTGCGCCGTTCAGCATCTGATGCTTCCGGAAAGCGTTCTGAGCTGATCGCAAATTTTTCTATCGCATAATCATCTTCATTGAAGTTGGAACGCATGCAATGACCACCTAGCTAAAGCGTTCTATTTTTTCACATCAGATTATGCCTGCAACGAACGAAGCGACCATTGATATCCATCAACACAAGACCCAATGAATCGTGAACAATATGCAGAGTTTTTGCATGGAGAAATGCTATGTGTCGGCTGTATGCTATGCGCGCCAATGAGCCTACCAGAGTGGAATGTAGTCTTGTGCACGCTCAAAATGCACTAATGCGACAGAGTGCAAAAGATGCTGAGGGCCTGGTGCATAGCCATGGCTGGGGTGTTGCGGATTACCGCAACGGACTACCTTTGGTGGAGAAGCAGACATGGGCCGCATTTCACGGTGAGCACTTCAGAAAATCAGCTGCACGCGTTCACGCCAACACTGTGGTAGCACATGTACGACGTGCAACCGTGGGAGGCACATCGATGGAGAATACGCACCCGTTCCATAACGGCCGCTGGCTGTTTGTCCACAACGGTACCATTCCCAACTTTGCGGCTGTGCGAGACAATATGATTCAACATATTGATCCCGTCTTACAAAATGACATTAAGGGCGACACAGACAGCGAGCACATTTTTTACTATCTGCTCAGTCTCCAGATCCACCACACAGACAAGCCGCTGAAGAAAATCGTTCAGCATGGATTGCAGCAAATTATCGCTTGGTCATATGAAGTTGCGCCAGGCGCACAGGCAGGGCTAAACATTGTCATGACCAATGGAGAGATTTTGGTGGGCTCGAGGCATGGCCGCACGCTTTGGCACCTTGTTCGCGAGCAATTGACCACCTGTCCGGAGTGTGGTCAGCTGCATGTCCATCATCGACCAGGACGCGACTACCGAGCGGTGGAAGTCGCATCAGAGCCCATCACAAAAGAAAAATGGCGTCAGTTTGCCGATGATATTGTCTACACTATCGACAAAGATTTGCACTTCGAAGTCGAAGGACTTCTGCCACGGTACAATCGACGCTCTACGACTAACTGACTAATTCTTGACGGGCCAATATGACTGAGACGATTAACTTTGTCAGGAAGTATTAGACTGTAGCAAATAGCCCCTTCACAATCGCTGTCCATAATTGCGTGCAATCCTGAATCAGGTGTCACGCTCGTTGAGTTACCTTGCCGTTATCAAGATACAACAAGTTGGCAGACTGCTCATTGTTCGCCATGCTCAATATTCATAACAATGGGGTGGTGATCAGATGAACCCCGGCTAAGAGTTCTTCCACTCACGACCCGAAGTTCACGAATAAGAC
>CAJHZC010000160.1_pt1 | contig 11845 bp, 6 predicted proteins | sample 9198911 | NCBI WGS metagenome assembly CAJHZC01 (sample SAMEA7708336, study PRJEB35096) | sediment metagenome | biome: marine neritic benthic zone biome [ENVO:01000025]; feature: sediment [ENVO:00002007]; material: shallow marine sediment [ENVO:03000034] sea grass bed [ENVO_01000059] ...
TCAGGCAATTGATCAAAGCAGAAATCATCCTTTATGCCGTCCATGCCCCAAGGCTTGGAGACAGGCTCGAATGCTCCAAGCAGCATCTTGCCTGCATCTTCCTTGTAGTAGGCGCACTCATCAGGCACCCGTAGCACCGGCAACTGCTTGAGATCGGGTATATTCTCGGTAACGATGTAAAAGTGCTCACAGGCATGCAGTGGCACATTGACCCCTGCCAATTGGCCAATTTCACGGGCCCACATGCCGCCACAGTTGACCACATAATCTGCTTCGATTGTGCCCTGCTGGTCCGAACCATCTGCCTGCCAGGATACACCCGTTACGCACCCATCAGCCTGGTGGATATCTGTGACCTTGATCCCTTCGAGTATCTGAGCACCGTTCATCTTGGCGCCTTTGGCCAACGCCAACGCAATATTGGCCGGATCGCCCTGACCGTCGAGCGGCAGATAAACAGCGCCCTTCACGCCATCGATATTCAGATGCGGATAGTGCGCCAGCGCTTCGTTGGGTGAAATTTCTTCAACTTCAACACCAAACGCTCGCGCCATGGATGCCTGGCGGTAAATCTCTTCCTTGCGCTCTTCGGTTAGCGCCACCGTAATCGAACCGCAGCGACGAAACCCGGTTGCGACACCCGTTTCTTCTTCAAGCTTGCCATAGAGCTCTTGGCTGTACTTCGCCAAACGGGTCATGTTTTTTGAGTTGCGCAATTGCGCGATCAATCCTGCCGCATGCCAAGTCGTACCGCATGTCAACTGTTTGCGCTCAAGCAGAATGATGTCTTTCCAGCCGAGCTTGGCAAGATGGTAGGCGACCGAGCAGCCGGCCACACCGCCGCCGATAATGACAGCGCGCGCTTTTGATGCAGGCAACTTCATGCCCGTAGCCTTTCATTTTTTGGATCCCACAGTGGCCAGTCCGGCTGCACTTCAGCGCGGCATTGTTTGCCATAGATTTCAATTTTCAGTTTTGTACCCGGCATGGCCAAGTCGGCGTTGACAATGCCCAGTGCAATCGAGGTATTGACGCGATATCCCCAACCACCCGATGTGGTCTCCCCAACGATCTTTCCCTCATGGTAGATGCTGGCCATATAAGGTGCATCAAACTCCTCCGCATCAACGGTGAGCGTGACAAAGCGACGTTTGGGACCGGCTTCGATTTCTGCAGCAATTGCCGCCTTTCCTGGGAAGTCTTGAGGTTTTTCTGTCCGGATAAAGCGGTCCAGCCCACCCTCAACCATGGAGTAGTCGGTCGAAAGATCGCCCTTCCAGGTCCGATAGCCTTTCTCCAAACGCATGCTGTCGAGTGCATACATGCCGAAAGGTTTGGCACCGCCCTGGATCACCGCATCATACAGCCCTGGAATGTGTTCGTTTGCGGCATGGATCTCCCAGCCCAGTTCACCCACAAAGGAAACGCGGGCAAGTGCGCAATCCACATCACCCATTTTTGCAGTCTGATGTGTCAGCCACGGCGAGGAAAAATCGGCATCAATAAACTTTGAAAGGATGTCTCTCGAATTGGGGCCCGTCACCAGCAAGGTGGCATAATCATCAGTGTGGTCGACCAGACTGATAGAGCCATCTGATGGAAGTCGTTTTTGAAGAAGCTCAAAATCATGCCATTGCGCGACCGCCGCCGTCATGAGTGTAAAATGGTTCTCATCGTGTCGGATCAAAGACATCTCGGTCAGAATTCGGCCGCGACTGTCAGAAAAATAGCCCAGATTCATGCGGCCAACTTTAGGCAAAGCGCCGGTGATTTGGCATCGCAACCACTCCGCCGCACCCACGCCTGCAAGGTTGTAGCGAGAAAAGCCGTGCATGGCGATGACACCGCAATTATCACGAACCGCCTCGCACTCACCCTTGATGCGTTGCTCCCAAGGTCCTGTGCGCGACCATGTCTGGGTTGCTTCCTCTGAAGTATCGTCTCCGTCCTTGGCAAACCAGTTTGCCCGTTCCCAACCATTATAGGCACCCATTTGCGCACCCTGCTCCAAGAGCTTCTCATGGATGGGAGACAGTTTCTTGTCACGCCCGGCAGGCCATTCATGATGTGGGAAATGCATGGCATATTCGTGGCCATAGGTTTCAAGCGCCTTGGCGAGCGTGAAGTCGTGATCGGCATGCCCAGTGTAGCGGCGCGGATCGACCGACCACATGTCCTGCTCTGTCTCACCATGTATGATCCACTCAGCCATGACCTTGCCAGCACCACCGCCTTGCGCGATGCCGAAGGTGAACGAATGCGCTTCAAATGCGTTTTTGACGCCGGGCATGGGTCCAAGCAAAGGCAAACCATCAGGTGCATAAGGAATGGGACCGTTGATAACACGCTCCACGCCTTGAGTGCCCAGGACCGGTACACGTGCCATGGCATCTTCAATATAGTATTCCAGGCGTTCGAGATCGTCCGGATAGAGCTGGAACGAGAAATCATCAGGCATCGGATCGTCCGGCGTGATCCAATGCGCCTTACAATTGCGTTCATAAGGGCCAAGGTTCAGGCCATTCTTGTCCTGTCGGAGATAGTAGGAAACATCCACGTCGCGGATCAGCGCAGTTTTCCGGCCGTTTTCCTTGGTCCAGGCTTCGATCTCAGGGATTTCGCCGGTGAGGAAATACTGGTGGCTCATCACCACCATGGGCACGGTACGACCACCATAGGGCTTGAACCATTCCCCGACGCGTTGCGCATAATAGCCTGCAGCGTTGACGACATATTCGCATCGAATGTCGCCCTTGTCTGTGTGAACGATCCACTCATCGCCATCGCGAGACACGCCAGTCGCAGGACAGAATCGCTGAATTTTGCCACCCTGCTGACGCGCGCCCTTTGCCAGCGCCTGGGTCAACTGGGCGGGATCGATGTCGCCATCCAACTCATCCCACAAGCCACCAAGCAGATCGTGTGTTTCCAAGAAGGGATGATGCGCGCGCAACTCTTCCGGCGTGCACATTTCCATTTCAAGACCTTGATGACGCGCCTGTGCAACAACACGTTCAAACTCGAGCATCCTCTCCTTTGTGTGCGCCAGACGGATGGAACCGGTCACATGATAGTTCATGGGATAGTCAACATCATCAGCCAGAGTTCGATACATTGCCAGACCGTAGCGCTGCATGTTCATAACGGCCCAGTTGGGAGCAAAGTTCGGACAATTGCCTGCTGCGTGCCAGGTCGAACCTGCTGTCAGCTCATTTTTCTCAAGCAGTACACAGTCTTTCCATCCCGCCTTTCCCAAATGGTAGAGTGTCGACACACCGACCACACCACCGCCAATAATGACCACGCGAGCCGATGATGGAAATTCAGACATATGGTTCTCCCTTGCGCCACATCAGACGCATTCATCAATAAACTGGGGGCGAAATCACCCAAATTGCAGTGGCTGATATCGTCCCGGCATTTTCCCAGCGGTAATCTTCATTTTGAAACTGAAAACTGTCTCCGGTATCCAGTTGAAACTCCCGGTCTCGAAAGCTCAGCTTGAGTGACCCTGCAATAAGATAGCCTGCTTCAAGCGTGGGTCTTGCGCTGACCCACTCGCAGGATTTGCCGGGTTCAAACGTGGAATGAATTATCTCAAAATCGCCGGACAGATCGGGGGACAGGAGTTCTTCAACCAATCCGTCTCGCCGCGAGCCGAGCGACGCCCTGCTGTCTTTGCGCACGATAAAGCCGCGCTCTGATGCTTCAGCAAGATCGTTTCGAAAGAAGAATGAAATCGGCACCTCAAAAATCTTGGATAATTGACGAATGTCTTCAATGGAAGGATCGTTTTGCCCACGCTCGACCTGGCTGAGCCAACCGACAGAACGTTCCAACTGATCCGCAAGTTGGGTAATCGTCAGCCCATGCGCTTTGCGCAAAGCACGCACATCATTGCCAACATGATTACGCACATCTATGGCCAGAGTTTCGATTGAATTGATGGATGCCATTGCGAAGCCCAAAATGAAATATTTATTTATAATTTCATTTATGAATAATATACAACACATTTTTCAAGTGAATTCATATGCATTTCCATCTACTCAATGCTGCATCAGTCAATTATCATAAAATGAGACTTTTAGTGCCATTTTTTTGATTGTATGGCGCCAGGTTAACTTGAATATAAGGCCAGATGGGCGCATAATGATAAGGACCGGTTTTAACCTTTCGCAAGAGAATTGAGCAATGCGGTACAGCCTTTTTCACGTTGAACGACAAGATACAATGTCGCTGCAATCGCAGATCCGGGAAATGCTGGTTTCCGCGATGATTGCCGGACAATTGCCAGCCAACTCTCCAGTCCCATCAACACGCGCCATGGCAAAACGGCTGAAGGTCTCTCGCAATACCGTCATGCTGGCCTATCAAGCACTTGCAGCTGATGGATTTCTTGTAGCGCGCGAGCGGTCGGGATTTTACGTTGCGCCGAACGTGCAGGTCGCTCCATCACATAAATCCAACCTGGCGGTAGAGAAAAAGCTTCAGTCCGGTTCACCAGTGAACTGGTCAGAGAAATTTCGGATTAATCCCGCCAGCCAACGCAATATTGTAAAACCGGCCGATTGGCACGACTACAAATATCCATTCATCTATGGTCAAGTGGACCAGAAGCTTTTTCCCATTAGTGCCTGGCGCGATTGCATGCGTCAAACAATGAGCCTGAAATGGCTTGATGCGTGGACCGATGACCGGTTCACCGCAGATGATCCGATGTTGATTGAACAGATACAACAGCGGGTTCTGACGCGACGCGGTGTGATGGCAAAATCCAGCGAAATTCTGATCACCATGGGTGCGCAGAACGCACTGTTTCTTCTCACGCAACTATTGGTCCGACCTGACACGAAGGTCGCCATTGAAGATCCCGGTTATCCGGACATCCGCAACATGTTCGAGCTGCGTACTGATCATGTCCGTCTGGTGCCGGTCGACAATGAGGGCATCTGTGTCGACCAGTTAGGCGATACGAAAATCGTGTTTGTTACGCCCAGCCATCAATTCCCGACAAATATCACTATGAGTCTTCGGCGCAGACGCGCGTTGCTCGAATGGGCCAATGAAAATGATGCACTCATTATTGAAGATGATTATGAATATGAAACCAACTACCAGGGCGAACCAACCCCTGCCCTCAAACATCTGGACACCAATGGCCGTGTCTTGCATGTCGGCAGCCTCTCAAAATCCATGATGCCAGGCCTGCGCATGGGCTTTGTTGTTGCGCCGACGCAAGTGATCGAGGAGTTGCGCGCATCTCGTCGTTTGATGCTCCGACATCCGCCAGGCAACAATCAGCGCGTTGTTGCGCTGTTCCTTTCACTGGGCGGTCACGATGCCTTGATCAATCGACTGCACCGAACTTATCTCAAGCGTTGGGAAGTATTGAGCATGGCGCTGGCCGAACACTTTCCCGGGTGGTCGTCCGTTCCTGCATTCGGCGGTACATCGTTCTGGGTCGAGGGACCAAAAGGGTTTGATACGCGCCTGCTCATGGAAGAAGCAAAAAAGGACAGTGTTTTGATTGAGCCCGGACACATTTTCTTTGGCGACGCACAGGGCAATGAGAATTATTTTCGCCTGGGCTTCTCATCAATACCTGAAGAGCGAATCGAGGAAGGCATCGCACTGCTGGCCCAGGCTGTAAAACGCGTCATGAGCAAGTCACCGTCCGAGCCTCTGGACAACCATCGGGCCACTCAAGTTGCCGCTGAATAATTAGGCTGGCACTGTTCAAAATCATAGCGCGGTGTTCATATTTCGAGCATGGCGCAAAATTGTGAGTAAAATTGCTAGTTTAATGGCCTCTGGACTCATTACGACGAGTTTTTTGGCGCTAGGCGACAAAGCCAATCCAGAGTGTGCTCCAATCAGTCGTAATTCCTTCATCTGAAGGACGAACCGGCAACCCCTGTAAAAAAGATGCGTGGGAGCGCACCCAAACAGGTAATTAGTTGTTTCGGTAACATTGAAACAGCATTTCACTGGCGAAAGTCAGACAAATTTGGAGGCAAATAAACATGACGTTGAAGAAATTAGGAATTGGCTTGGCAACTGGTGTGGCAATGGTCCTGTCTACGGTCGCTGGTCACGCAGATGGTCACGGCGAGCTAACGGTCGCTTACTTCCTGGAGTGGCCGACACCAAACCAGTTCGCACAGATGGAAGGTCTGTACGAAGAAGCACTCGGCATGAAAGTGAACTTTGTATCGTTTGACGCTGGTACAGCTATGTCAGCTGCCATGGCTTCTGGCGATGTTCAGATTTCATTCTCACAAGGTATCCCGCCATTCGTCGTGGCAGCATCAGCTGGTCAGGATCTGCAAGTTGTCGACGTTGCGGTTTCTTACTCAGAGAACGATAACTGCGTTGCACGTAGCAGCCTGGAAATCACTAAGGAAAATGCAGGCGAGTTGGCCGGCAAGGAAGTTGGTGTGCCACTCGGTACAGCTGCTCACTATGGATTTTTGAAGCAGATGGCTCACTTCGGCGTGGACACATCGACTATGAAAATCGTCGACATGGCTCCACCGGATGGTGCGGCTGCGTTTGCCAACGGCAACCTTGACATGGTCTGCGGCTGGGGTGGTTCACTGCGCCGCATGAAAGAACATGGCAATGTTTTGTTGACAGGCGCTGAAAAAGAAGAACTGGGCATTCAGGTTTTCGATGCAACGACTGTGTCATCACAGTGGGCAAAAGAGAACGCTGAAACACTGTCAAAATTCCTTAAAGTGACAGCCGACATGAACGCCAAGTTCGCTGGCGAAAGCATGGAAATGATGCTTCCAGTGGTCGCCAAGGCAGCTGGTATGGACGAAGACGCCACAAAACAAACACTAGCCGGTTTCGTGTTCCCAACTGTTGAAGAGCAGTTGAGCGAGAAATGGCTCGGTGGCGGTACACAAAGTTTCCTGAAAGAAGTTGCAGACTTCTTCGTGGAACAAGGTGTAATCGACCAAGCCCGCCCAACTTATGATGATGCGGTGGATGCAAGCTACCTGCAAGCTGCAGCATCAATGTAAAGAACTGGAGCCGCCCGAGAAATCGGGCGGCTTTTTTTAACACGGCCATTTGTTCTGTGTGAAAATAAATACTAATCGGCAAATGAGGGGAGACGAATGTGTCGGGTTTAAAAATAGATGATGTTTCAATGCGCTTTGACCTGCCAGATGGTGGTGCGGTTCAGGCGTTGAAGAATGTGAGCCTCGACATCAAGGAAGGCGAACTGATGTCAGTTTTGGGGCCTTCCGGGTGCGGAAAGACAACGCTACTCAACATTGTTGCCGGCTTCTTGGCCCCTTCTGAAGGCGCCGTTATTTTGAACAATCACCGCGTCACCGGCCCCGCGCCAGAACGCGGCATGGTTTTCCAGCAAGGTGCGTTGTTTGAGTGGATGAGCGTGAGGAAAAACGTTTCATTCGGCCCGGATATGAAGGGCATGCCCAAGTCTGAAAGTAATGAGATCGTTGAACATTTGCTCGATGTCGTTGGACTGCAGGACTTCAAGGATAAAGCCGTTTATGAACTCTCGGGCGGTATGCAGCAGCGTGTGGCGCTGGCTCGATGTCTTGCCAATGATCCCGATGTAATTTTGATGGATGAGCCGCTGGGCGCGTTGGATGCGTTGACCCGCGAAAAAATGCAGGGATTGGTGCTTAAACTCTGGAAAGAGACTGGCAAGACAATCATTCTGATCACTCACTCAGTTGAGGAAGCATTGCTTCTGGGTGAGCGCCTGATCGTGATGGCGCCTCGCCCTGGTCGTATACACAAGGAATACCGACTGCCATTTGCAGAAATGGGCGTCGGCCAGGATCTGCGTGAGGTCAAAAAGCAAAAAGACTACGGACCCACCCGCGAGGAAATCCTCACCATGATCTGGAACATGGAAGAAGAGATTATGGGTCGTCAGGAGTCTGCAGCATGATTATTCTCCTAATGTATATCGCGATCTTTGTGGCCGCGATGGTTGCCTACAAGCTGATCGCGGCGCGTATGCAACCCGAGCACGATTTCACGAGTTTGAAGACTGTGACCTTTGGCGATGAAAGCGCGGTTGCATCAAATCGGGCAGCGTCCATCATATCGGTTGTCACAATTTTCCTGATTTGGGGGTCGTTCACAGGATCCAATCTCATTCCATCATTTTTGCATATGCCTGGCCCTTTCGTTGGTGACACCAGCTTCGACTTCCAGGCCGAAGACTCGACCGGCAAGACCGATGACGGCACCGTTTCCATCATTGTTCATATGGTGGACGATCCGCAGGAAGCACCGGCGGTTGATGAAGATACGACCGGTATCGCCGCCAATGTCGGTGTCAAAATGGCCGCTTGGCGCACTGCGCTTATCTCAAGCAATGACCTTCTCAACAAGGATTTGGGTACGGATGTCAAGGTGACATCTGTCAACGGCGAGCCAATTGATGTGGGCGGTATCGTCGACATTGGTTCTGGATCGCTTCGACTTACGGACAAGGGAAGCCTTTCCTATGAGCCCAGCAAAGGCTGGCAGATGGAAGAGATCTGGCTTCCAGCGCCTGAATCGGTGGTCAGCCGACTGATCGAGATTTCGCGTGAAGGCTATCAAAACGTTACGCTTGCCGAAAACCTTGGTTGGTCGCTCTATAGGGTTCTTCTCGGCTTCATTTTGGGTTCACTCGTAGGTATTCCGTTGGGTTACGCCATGGGACTGAATTCATGGTTCAGGGGCTGGTTTGATCCAATCGTTGAGTTCATGCGGCCAGTTCCGCCATTGGCACTTATTCCCCTTGTCATCATCTGGTTTGGCATTTGGGAAACCGGCAAGATTTCGCTTCTGTTCCTTGCAGCCTTGTGGATCATGACGATTGCTGCACGCGCTGGTGTTTCCGGCGTCCGGATTTCAAAGGTCCACGCCGCCTACTCGCTGGGTGCATCTAAATGGCAATTGCTCACCAAGGTCATCGTGCCCAATTCGCTTCCGGAGATCTTCACCGGTGCACGGGTTGCCATGGGTGTCTGTTGGGGCACAGTTGTTGCGGCCGAACTTGTGGCTGCGGAAAAAGGAGCTGGCAAGATGATCATTGCAGCATCCAAATTCCAGAATACCGACATTGTGCTTATGGGTATCATACTGATCGGTATTATTGGCTACAGCATCGACATATTGATGCGACAGGCTGAGAACTACCTCATCCCATGGAAAGGCAAGGGCTAAAAAAACCTGTCGATAATGAGACTTTCTGGCCCAATAAGCGAACAGAGCTGACACTACTATGATACCAGTGCCCACCCTATGACGGGGTGGGCAATTTTCACTTGAAGGGTTATTTCGTGACAGGCGATCCACAGCGCGTAAACACCTCACCACATGTTTCAGACGAAGTGCGTCAAACCACCTGTTACATGTGCGCCTGTCGCTGTGGAATTAACGTGCATCTGCGTGCCGATGAAAACGGCAAACCAAAGGTTCGTTATATCGAGGGCAATCGTGACCACCCGATAAACAAGGGCGTTCTTTGCGCCAAAGGGTCGGCTGGCATCATGCAGCATTATTCACCTGCCCGCCTCAACGCACCCATGAAACGCGTCGGCGAGCGCGGCGAGGGCAAGTTCGAAGAAATCTCCTGGGACGAAGCCCTGGAACTGGCTACCAGCTGGCTGAAACCAATTCGAGAAAAAGACCCAAAGAAACTGGCTTTCTTTACGGGACGTGACCAAAGTCAATCGCTCACAGGATGGTGGGCACAGAATTTTGGCACGCCAAATTTTGCAGCACATGGCGGATTCTGTTCGGTCAACATGGCCGCGGGCGGCATCTATACATTTGGCGGCGCATTCTGGGAGTTTGGGGCGCCTGATTGGGACAAAACCGAGCTATTCATGATTTTTGGTGTAGCCGAAGACCATGATTCCAACCCCATTAAAATTGGTCTTTCCAAACTCAAGGCGCGCGGCAAGAAGATTATAGGCGTCAATCCTGTGCGCACTGGATACAATGCCGTTGCCGATGAATGGGTCGGCATAACACCGGGCACCGACGGATTGTTTGTATTGTCGATCGTTCATGAACTGCTCAAGGCGGGTCGGATCGATGTTGACTATCTCGTTCGATACACAAATGCGCCCTGGCTGGTCATTGATGATCCGTCAGCCAAGGACCATGGCTTGTTCCTGCGCGACAAAGATGGCAATGCGCAAGTCATTGACCGCAAGTCCGGCAAGGCCGCGGCCTATAACAAAAAGGGTGTAAAGCCCGACCTGAAAGGCGAGGTCGATCTCAAAAATGGCCGACGGGCCGTTCCTGCCTTCACGCTTCTGGCCAAAAAATATCTGGACGACCGATACACACCGGAAAACGTGGCCGAGACCACAGGTGTGCCAGCATCGCAGACCCGGCGCCTAGCAGCCGAAATCGCCCATGCAGCGTTCGAAAAAGAAGTCGTCATCGATCAGCCCTGGACTGACATGAAGGGCGAAAAACACGATAAGATGATCGGCCGTCCGGTGGCGTTTCACGCCATGCGCGGAATTTCCGCCCATTCAAACGGGTTTCAAACCTGCCGATCCATTCACTTGTTGCAGATCTTGATCGGTTCGATCGACAGCCCTGGCGGTTTTCGCTTTAAACCGCCCTACCCGCGGCCCGTCTCCGCACAACCGTCTCCGCATGGTGGCAACGAACCCAACGCGCCACTCAAAGGCCCGCAGCTTGGTTTTATGCGCGGTCCGGAAGGACTGTTACTGGAAAAAGACGGCGTTACACCGCAGCGGATCGATAAAGCCTATTCCTGGGATGCACCCATGTCGTCACATGGCTTGATGCATATGGTAATCGCCAACGCCCATGCGCGCGATCCCTACGGTGTCGATGTTCTGTTCATGTATATGGCCAACATGTCGTGGAACTCGTCGATGAACTCGTCCGGCGTAATGAAAATGCTCACCGACAAAGATGAAAATGGCGAGTATGTCATTCCAAAACTCATCTACTCGGATGCCTATTCGTCTGAAATGGTCGCATTCGCAGACTTGATCTTGCCCGACACCACATATCTCGAACGTCACGATGCCATATCCGCACTGGATCGGCCGATCTCCGAGCCCGAAGCACTGTGCGATGCCATTCGCTGGCCGGTTTTGGAACCTGATCGCGATGTGCGCGGATTCCAGTCCGTGCTACTCGACCTTGGTGCGCGCCTGGGCTTGCCCGGCATGACCAACGAAGATGGTACGGCCAAATTTGCCGACTACGCAGACTACATTCAGAACCACCAACGCAAGCCCGGTGTCGGACCACTCTTGGGTTGGCGGGGCGAAAATGGCGACAAAACAGGACGCGGTGAACCCAATCCCAACCAGATCGATGCCTATATCAAAAATGGCGGTTTTTCCGAAACACATGTGCCGGCAGAAGCGCTGTATTTCAAACATGCCAATATGGCCTGGCAGAATTGGGCAGTCGAATTGGGCCTGCAGGATGCGCCGGATGAAAACGTGTTCCAGCTCTATCTCGAACCAATGCGCAAGTTCCAACTATGTGCCGAGGGCAAGATGGAACCCCAACCTCCTGCAACGCACAAGGATCGCATCATCAATTGCTTTGACCCGATGCCTGATTGGTATCCACCATTTGAGGGCGCAAGCGTTGATTTGGAGCAATTCCCCTATCATGCACTGACGCAAAGACCAGCAGCCATGTATCACTCCTGGGGATCGCAGAACGCCTGGTTACGTCAGATTCACGGCTCCAACCCCATGTATATTCCGGGAGAGATTTGCGACGAAGTTGGTCTGGTTGATGGCGATTGGGCTTACATTATTTCTCATCACGGAAAGATCAAAGTGCCGGTCAA
>CAJHZC010000241.1_pt1 | contig 11845 bp, 12 predicted proteins | sample 9198911 | NCBI WGS metagenome assembly CAJHZC01 (sample SAMEA7708336, study PRJEB35096) | sediment metagenome | biome: marine neritic benthic zone biome [ENVO:01000025]; feature: sediment [ENVO:00002007]; material: shallow marine sediment [ENVO:03000034] sea grass bed [ENVO_01000059] ...
AGGTGAGTGCCGCATGACGGGTTTCAGCGCCGCCCGAGCCGATGATCCACTTGTGTCCATGCTCATGCAGCGCAGCGCGGACTTCTATATGCCCGCCGATCACATGAATACCATCGACCCCACAGCGACCCGCAATGCGTGTATCACCGGCGGCAACAACTGCCGACCCTGCGGATTGTCCGATTCGAACAGCTTCAGACAACAACGTCTGATATTGATCTTCATCCATTTGATATTGTGGAACAATCAACGAGGCGACATCGCCAGCGCCCAAGGCCTCTCGCAAGCGCTCTACAATGTGGTCACGAGAGACACCTTCGGGCGTTATCAGCACCAATCGGCAACGATCCTTGTTCGATTCTGACACAATACACTCCTCAGGCCTGCGCCCGGACAAAGCTTCAGTTGCCGCCACAAAAAGACAGCATTACGGCAATGTCTGTTTTGCGCAAAAGCGTTGATTTGGCAACCAAAACGCGCATTCAATGACTGAGTTTGACAATTAGGTAAGGGAAAACTTACAATAAAGCATGAGAAAATCGGATCCATTTGAAGCTATCGCTGACCCGAATCGACGCTACCTGCTCGAGGAATTGCGACGCGGTCCCAAAACTGTCAACGAATTGTCCAGCGGCCTGCCAATATCCCGGCCTGCAGTGTCTCAACATCTCAAAGTGTTGCTTGATGCAGATCTCGTCTCTGCACAAGCAAAAGGCACAAGCCGGGTTTATTCCCTGGAAGACCTGGGATTCATGCGCTTGAACATCTGGCTAGACCAGTTCTGGACCGAGAAAACAGACTAGTATTATTACATCCGAATCAAGCGCCAGCGCCAAGTTTCGCGTATCTTTTCAATGCACGAACCTGTGCCAACGTTTCATAAACAGGATTGAATACGCTAGTGTTGCGTCTGCTGTTGTGCAGAGGCCTCAATTTTCTCAATCTGTTCCTTTAATCGGAGTTTTTCCCGCTTCAACATCGTCACTTGTGATTGATCGGGCATCGGGCGGGCACTCACGTCTGCAATTTTTTCCTCTAGAACACCGTGTTTGCGCTTCAGTGAATCAAGATGACCTGCCATGGACATGAAAGTACCTCCTATATTAAATCACACCTTGGAATGGTCGCAGAAAAAGTGCGTTTTGTCGAACATCCTGTAGTAGCATTTAATAACAGTGCGATTTATGATAGAAGCGCGCTTCGCATCCAGAATCGATGACCAAAACAAGTAGGAATCACCATGTCAGAGCAGGATCAGGCAGAGCTACGCTTGGCCCACGCACGGCTAAAAGTGGAGCATTCTGACTATGATACGGCGATCCAAGCGATGCTCGCACAAGGTTGCAACCCGCTCCAGATTCAGCGAATGAAGAAAAAGAAGCTTGCCATCAAGGACAAGATCTCACGAATCGAAGACCAACTTCTTCCAGATATCATCGCCTGAACCCACACGGAAATCCTCTATGTCTGGCCATTCCCCAGAAAAAAAAGTCGCAATCATCATGGGCAGCCAGTCAGACTGGCCCACCATGGAACATGCCGCCAACACGCTCGACGATCTTGATATCGCCTATGAAGCACGCATCGTTTCGGCCCACAGAACGCCCGATCGTATGTTCGAGTTTGCCAAATCGGCAAAAGACGAAGGATTTGCCGTCATTATTGCAGGTGCAGGCGGTGCAGCCCATTTGCCCGGAATGACAGCCTCACTCACTCCGCTTCCCGTATTTGGCGTGCCAATTCAAAGCCAGGCTTTATCAGGCAAGGATTCATTGCTTTCGATCGTACAGATGCCTGCCGGCATTCCGGTCGGCACATTGGCAATTGGCAAGGCCGGTGCGATCAACGCAGCTCTCTTGGCTGCCGCTGTTTTGTCTATCTCCGATGAAGATCTGGCAGACCGGCTTGATGTTTGGCGCTCGGCCAACTCTGCCCGGGTTGCCGACTATCCATCCAGTGAAGGCTGACATGTCCAGTCCCTTACCTATGGGTGCCACAATAGGCATTATTGGCGGAGGTCAGCTTGGCCGGATGTTGGCGATGGCTGCCGCACGGCTTGGTTTCAAGATCATTGTGCTGGAACCACAGAAAGATTGCCCTGCTTCTCAGGTCGCCAATGGTCACATTATCGCGGGCTATGATGATTCCCAAGCGCTCGCGCATTTGGCCGAAAACGTCGACGTCATTACCTATGAATTTGAGAATGTTTCCATTGAGACGCTTAAGGAGCTGTCTGGCCAGATTGCAATCTATCCGCCTGTCGATGCCTTGCGCATCTCTCAGGACCGGTTGCTCGAGAAAGAATTCCTCAACAAATCAGGCATTGCGACCGCACCCTTTTATGACATTACAACCAAACAAAGCCTTATCGAAGCTTTGGACAAATGCGAGCGCCGCGGCATTCTGAAAACGCGGCGATTTGGTTATGACGGCAAAGGACAGATGCGCTTTTCTGGCAGCGGCAACGACCCTGATCCCGCCGATGCCATTACTGACTTGGACGGCGCTCCTGCAATTCTTGAAGGATTTGTGGATTTTGAGTGCGAAATCTCGGTGATCGCAACCCGCGATCAGGACGGCAGCATTGAGTGTTTCGACCCAGCTGAAAATGTCCACAAGGACGGGATTTTATTTTCGTCCATCGTGCCAGCTACAGCGTCAAAAACGGCAAAAATCGCCGCAGCAAAGTCCGCATCAGATCTCGCTGAACAGCTCAACTATGTCGGCACACTTGGCCTGGAGCTTTTCGTGATGGCCGATGGCACTTTGATTGCCAATGAATTTGCCCCAAGGGTCCATAATTCAGGCCATTGGACTGAAGCGGCCTGCGCGGTGTCGCAATTTGAGCAACATATAAGAGCCATCGCCGGCTGGCCGCTCGCTGAGCAGCATCGCCACAGCAACTGTCACATGGAAAACCTGCTTGGCAACCGCATTGAAATGCTGAACACGCTTGCGCGTGAACCCAACACGGTTTTGCACTCCTACGGCAAAGCAGAAGCGCGCAAGGGGCGAAAAATGGGTCATTTCACGCGGATATTTCCCAAAGAGGGGCAATAATCAACACCAAATTGGGGCTTGAAACGGTTGACAATCAGTCAGAATTGGCTGTATCCACCCTCAACCGAATTTGCGCGCCTTGAGGCGCGTTTTTGTTTGACCCGTTTTTGGGCAAGAAGAGCAGAAGCCATGAAGATCAAGAACTCGCTTAAAGCGCTCAAGGCGCGCGATCGCAACAACCGTTTGGTGCGCCGTAAAGGCCGCGTCTACGTCATCAACAAGCAAAACCCGCGTTTCAAAGCGCGTCAGGGTTAAGCAAACCAGGGTTTTTAAGGCCCTGGATAGACTGATCACAAATTTTTGCATTTGACGAAGCGCGTTAGAGCCATAGATTGCTCTCATGCGCTTCTTCTTTTTTGTAATCCTGTTGGCATTCTTCTCCAGCTCGTCTTTGGCAACAATAAATGCCTTAGCGCAAGAGCTGGAACTTGAAGAGCCAGTTCTGCCCGATCCTGAACAACCCGACGCAGAAGCGATTCAGCCCGAAATCGATGATGTTCCTCTGGTAACCGAAGATACGCGAACACAGACGGAAATCCGGCTTTCAGAATTGTTTGCCGACCTGAAAAAAACCCGCAACAACCGCGCAGCCAAACGCATATCAGATGAGATTTGGGGCGAGTGGTTCCGATCTGGCAGCGCCAGCATCGATTTGATGATGAAATGGTCTAATGAGGCCGTTGCCAGCGAAAAATACAACATTGCACTGGATTACCTTGATCAGGTCGTCACACTGATGCCCGAATTTGCAGAAGGCTGGAACCGACGCGCGACCCTGCATTACACAATGTCCAACTTCAATAAATCGATGGCTGACATTCAGAAAGTGCTGGCTTTGGAGCCGCGCCATTTTGGCGCTCTGTCAGGTATGGCGACAATCCTGGAGCGCAACGGCAACAAGGAAGCAGCTCTTAAGGCCTGGCAGCGCGCGCTCGCGGTCTATCCTGCCATGCTATCTGGCCAGGCAGCCATTATTCGACTGTCTGAAGAACTGGAAGGTGATCCAGCCTGATCCGGGCGCAGTATAACTAGAAAACAAGAGCCGGATCAGTCATGAACCTCATCTACGCCACCATTTTGTGTATCGTCGCTCTGCTTTTCATTCTGGCAGGCGTATCACGCATTGGCACATGGCAAATCGAGCGAAACTATCCACCCGCCGGTCAATTCCTCACGGTCAATGGCACAAAAATGCATTATGTCCATCTTAAAGCTGGTCCCAATGCCGACTTGCCGCCCGTTGTTTTTGTTCACGGCGCTAGTGGCAATCTCCGCGACCAGATGCAAGTTTATGCAGAGAGCCTGAATGGTCGGGCAGATTTGATCTTTCTCGACAGGCCGGGGCACGGCTATTCTTCGCGTGGTCCTCAGACCAACAGCAAGCCCGATGGGCAGGCAGCGACCATCGCGGCATTGCTCGACAAACTTGAAATAGACAAGGCCATTATTGCTGGCCATTCCTTTGGCGGTGTCGTTACGGTAAGTTTTGCGCTCAATCACCCTGAAAAAACGGTTGGAACCGTCTTGATGTCACCGGTCAGTCACCCTTGGCCCGGTGGCGTGAGTTGGTACTACGAATTGAGCAAGGTCCCGGTCGTCGGTCACCTGTTTAGCGAAACGCTTGCTCTGCCCGGCGGCTTCCTGCGTTTGGATGCCGGCACGGCTTGTGTATTTGCACCCAATGCACCGGTTGCAAACTACGCGGAAAATACAGCTATTCCGCTTGTGCTGAGGCCCTACCATTTCCGCAACAATGCGCGCGACGTGGCCGGTCTCTATAACTACGTCCAAGAAATGCAGTCGCGTTACAATGAGATCAAAACCGAGATGATTATCATAACCGGCGATCGTGACACGGTGGTGCTGCCGCATATTCACTCAACCGGACTAAACCGAGACGTGGACAACACCACACTTCTCTGGGTGCAAAATGCCGGCCACAAAACCGACTATATCACTTCTGAACTGACTATTGCTGCCTTGGAGAATTTGGCGGGTGCATCCAACGATCTACCGGCCATTCGCGATAAGATCGAAGCCCGGATCAAGGACGATTCCTTCGGCCCGGTCGAAATGTGCCTCGACAATGAGGAAATCCGTAAATCGGTGCTAGGTGAACAAACCAGCTAGAGCAATTTCCGATTAAATCGAAGCAGTTTGATGGGATGGATTTTTTGCGCTGGACAGGAGAATACCGCGGGGCGATATGAATATCTTCCGAGGGATTTGACGCATGCGGCGCGGAAAAGACACCCAAGCCATAACTGATAACTTGTTGATATAACAGAAATTGCTCCAGTACGATTCAGCAGGGCAGGCACACGGACGCTGACTATAGATCAAGCGCTGGAACGCCCGTCTGATCCGACATAGGCAATGCGCAACATATTGGTTGCGCCAGGCGTGCCAAGCGGCACACCAGCGGAAACAATGACGCGCTCACCGGGTCGAGCAAACTCCTCATCATAAGCAATGCGACAAGCGCGGTTGATCATCTCGTCCAGGTCATCTGACTCTTCGGTCACAACACAATAAAGTCCCCAAGTCAGGGCCAGGCGACGTGCCGTTTCAATAATCGGCGACAAGGCGATAATCGCAACCGATGGGCGCTCGCGCGCAGCGCGGAGTCCTGTCGTGCCAGACGATGTAAAGCAAAGGATCGCTTTAAGATCGAGTGTTTCTGCAATCTGTCGTGCCGCTGCCGAAATAGCATCTGAACCGGTCGGCTCGGGATCGCTTCTGGTCGCTGTAATGATGCCTGGATAGGTTTGTTCTTTTTCAATTTTCTCTGCAATGCGCGACATTGTTTGCACAGCTTCAATGGGATAATCGCCAGCAGCAGATTCAGCTGACAACATTACTGCGTCTGCACCTTCAAACACCGCGGTCGCCACATCCGATACTTCGGCCCGAGTGGGCACCGGTGCGGAAATCATTGATTCGAGCATCTGTGTTGCAACCACCACAGGTTTTCCGGCACGGCGCGCCTTGCGCGTTATCTGTTTTTGGATGCCGGGCACAGCTTCAAGCGGCATCTCAACACCCAAATCGCCTCGGGCAACCATTACCGCGTCAGATAACTCGATAATTTCATCAATGCGCTCAACAGCTTGCGGTTTCTCGATCTTTGATAGAAGGCCAACCTTGCCTTTGGAAATCTTACGTACTTCAGCAAGGTCTTCTGGGCGCTGAATGAACGACAGCGCAACCCAGTCAACGGGCTCTTTCAGAACTTCATCCAGATCAGCCCGATCCTTTTCCGTCAGTGCGCCAGTAGCCAATGTGGTGTCAGGCAGGCTGACACCTTTCTTGTTGGAAATCTTGGTACCCGAAACGACCTTACAGACAATGGACTTGCCATCAGAGCTTTCGGCAACAAGCGATAAGCGGCCATCATCAATGAGTAATCGGTGTCCCGGTTGCACCGCCTCCAGAATTTCGGGATGTGGCAGGTGAACCCGCGTTTCATCGCCTTCTGCCGGGTCGTCATCGAGCGTGAATGTTTGCCCTTTTTCAAGCTCAACGGCGCCTTTCTTGAACATCCCAACGCGCAATTTGGGGCCCTGAAGATCTGCCAGGATGCCAATCGGTCGTCCAACCCGCTTTTCGACGTTCCGAATAACCTTCACAAGCTCACGCATCATGTCATGACTGGAATGGCTCATATTGATGCGGAACACATCAGCGCCCGCCTCATACAATTGCCCGATCATGTCTTCAGTATTGGAAGCCGGTCCCAAAGTGGCTAGAAGTTTTACTTTGCGGCCACGTTTCACTGGCTTTCCCCTTGATTTAAACTAGAAGAGCCTGACACCGGCGGCTCCTCCTCAACAGCGGCTTCATCAACAAGTTGGACCATCCAGCTTTGTTGGTTGCCTGTATCGTACTCACGAAATCCCGAGCGCTGAAATCCCCGCGCAAAACAATCGCTTACACCAGTGATCTTGAACTCGCGTTCAGCCACACACATGTTGACCGGTCCGTCCCATCGACCACCACGCAGCGCGTCTTCGGCATAAAGATAGTAGTAGCGCGAAGCCAAAGGTCCCTCAATCAGGGTTTTGCACTTTGTCGGTTCGACATGCCACCAACCTTCTGTAATCCATCCGGTTCTGGCCCGATATCCAATGGCAACACCAACCAATTCCTGGGTTGCATTACAGACCCGGAAGTCGGCATAGGCAGGCTTCACGGCGCCCAATGTGAATGCACCAAAAACGACGGCAAACGCCAACACCAACTGGCGCGCGTGTAAACCGATTGAAGAAGAATCAAACAAGCGTTGCATCACCCGTCTTTATAACCGTAAAAGATCATATATCCACTGCCGCTGCCCCAGTCTTTTACACAACAATGCTGCAAGTCAAAGCTGAAATCACAGCTTTTTGGTGCAGTTGGCAAACTTTGATCGTTAAACCTTGATCAGACAGCCTCAATCGCCAATATCATGGACAACATCAGGAGTGATCATGACAGAAATCCCAGCTGAGAAACAAATTGAATTGGAAGCCGCTGCATTCAGGCGATTGTTGGCGCATTTGGGCGAACGCACCGATGTGCAAAACATCGATATGATGAATTTGGCGGGCTTTTGCAGAAACTGCTTGTCAAACTGGTACAAGGATGCTGCTACAGCCGATGGTATTGAGCTTTCAAAGGATCAGGCTCGCGAGATCGTTTACGGCATGCCTTACATTGAGTGGCGCGACAAATATCAGACCGAAGCAACCGCAGAACAAAAAGCCGCTTTTAAGCGCAATGCGCCTAAGCACGATTGATGCAAAGCGCACTTAGAGCGAATCCTGCCAGTTAAAATTATCGGCTCGATCTGGTTGCGACGGCGGCGGCAACCCTTCTTCGACAAGTCGTTGCCGCACCGACTTGCTTTGCAAGGGATTGGCCGCCGGTGTGCTCGCCTGCTGGGTAATGTCACCAAGCAGAATATTGCCTCCGTCCAGATCCGGATCCTCAATCGAGATCGGATTGGTGCTTTCCAGTTCGGCTTCTGTCTGCAGTGGCGGCAATTGCAGCAATGGTGCATTTTCATTGCCCAATGATGTCAGCAGCGGAGAAGCCGCATCGCCAAGCAATTGCTTGAGTTGGCGTTCCACATAGAAGGCAAGCTTGCGTTTGCCGGCAGCTGTGAAATTGATCCCATCTGAGGATCGCAATTTTACCTGCTGACCGTTAATGTCCGAGCCGGTGGAGATAAAGTTGCCTTCCTCGTCCACAAAACCATCCCAAATATCGACAAAGTAACCATCTGTGCTCTCGACCGCAGCCTTGTAATACTCGTTGAAAGCCAAAATATCAGCAGACATCGAACGGAACCTGAAAGGTGGACTGCCAACCCAAATCAAACGCGTATTTGTGTCACGCACTGCTTGCGTAAAAGCCTCGACGCGGCGGATATATTCTGCTTCCCACGCCTCGCTTCGCACCTGTTCCGTCCTGCCATTGACCCGCATCGCCTGCCGGTCGTTGGAGCCAAGCATCGCAACTACCAAAGTTGGTTTAAGCTCCTCAATTATTGGCACGATCTCTTCTGACCAATTGTAAAAATCATCCCGCACAAGACCGGAAGAACCGTTGGTTCTAACATCAACAACCACATTGGCGACTTGATCAAATGCTTCTATCAGTCCCTGGCTCATGCCATCGGCAATAAAATCGCCAGCGACAAGAATGCGTCGTGCGTTTTCGGCCTTTTCAACGCGCTCAGGTGCTGCAGCCAATGTTGTTGTTTGCGTGGAGCGCTTGCGAACTGTTTTTGTACCAGAAGACTTTTTCCGCGTGACACGCTTGGTCGTTGACTTTTTTTTCACGGTCTTCTTCTGAGGTGCTGCGCTGTTGCGCGGCGATCCATCTTTGCGTTTGAACAATAATTGCAGCAAATTCTGCCGCTGCTCTTGCGCTTGAGCGGCCACTGACCCAACCAATTGTCCTGTGCCGGGAACTGCACTTTCATCGATCGGAACCAGCGCGCCGATCACGATTAGAACGAGCGCGAACCTTAGGGTCCGGAACCACGACAAATATTTCATTTCAAACGCATAAATCAAAACAAGAGCGCCCAATGTGTTGTTTCGCCTACCGGCGTCTCAGCACACTTAGCACTTCGAGCGAGGGATATCCATCCTGCGCCAATCCGCTCTGCGACTGGAAAGCCTTGATTGCACTGCGTGTTTGAGGCCCAGGCTTGCCATCGATTGCACCATCATAAAAGCCTGAGCGCTTCAGGCGTTGTTGCAATTCTTCAGCCTGCGCAACAGAGATCCTTGTGTAGGGACGCTTCCAATCACGCCTGGGGGCAGGAAAACCGGCAATCTGATCAGCAAGCAACCCGACACCCAAAGCATATTTGTCTGCATTGTTGTAGCGCTTGAGGACAAAGAAGTTTTTGACCATCAAAAAAGCCGGGCCGTCGCGCCCCTGCAGCACCTTGAGCTCTGCATTCTGATTGCGCGGAAAGGGTTTTCCATTGGCACGTTTGACACCCATTTTCGACCATGCATTCAGGCTTTGAGAGCCGCCCGGAAACTTTCGGCCCGCCGGCAATGTCACTTCATATCCCCAGGTCTGACCTGAACGCCAGCCGTTCTTTTTCAATAAATTGGCGGCCGTATAAAGGGCATCGGGAACAGAATTCCAGATGTCCTTACGTCCATCCCCGTCACCATCGACAGCATAGGCCTGATAGCTGGTTGGAATGAACTGTGTATGTCCCATTGCGCCAGCCCATGATCCTGTCAGTCCATTGAGGGAGACATCGCCACGCTGTGCGATTTTCAGTGCGCCAATCAGTTGTCCGCGTGCAAACTTGGCGCGGCGGCGGTCTGCATAGGCCAAGGTTGCCAATGCACGTGGGACATAATGCAAACGGGAAGGGTCTTTCAACGCTTCGCCATAGCTTGATTCCATCGACCAGATGGCCAACACAATGTATCGATTGACACCGGTATTGCGTTCGATCTGATCGAGTAACCTTTTGTATTTGCGCGCCATTTTCTTGCCATTGGCGATGGTTCGCTCATTGACCCGGCTGTCAATATATTGCCAAGCCTCGTCCTTGAATTCAGGTTGAAACCTTGCCTTGCGCAACACTTCAGCATCGGGTGTTTTCACTTTTGCAAAGGCCCGGTCATAGAATTTTCCAGAGACACCATTGCTAACCGCTGTCCCTCTGAAATCCCGTATCCATTTTTGAAAGCCGGCATCCGCCTGTGCCGAAGCCACCGAAAGCAGGCTCGAGATCACCATCGTACCCATCAGGCCAAGTGTTATTTTTTTCGTCTTCGTCATCTAAAAGCTCCCGAAAAACGGTCGTTCAGGTTTGGAACTATCCAACCCCATACAAGTGTCTAAAATTCGGCATCTCATCGCTGCAGGCGCACGCCAACAAAAACATCGCTGGAAGACTCGCGCTGTGATTCGTCCGAGCTGAAAGTTTGCTCATGTCCAATCCGACTCGTCAGCGCCAAATAGCGATTGAGATTATAGATCAAACCAAGCGAACCGTTAACTGTTGTCTCGTCATCGGCAGGCCCTTCAAAGACTTCGTGCGAAACGCCCAGATTGGCGGTACCAACTAATTGCGACGTAATGCGCTGGCTCAGACCAAGCTCAGTTGCATAGAGAACTGAACCCGAAACATCTTCAGAACCGCTGGGCTGGAAACCGGTGCTGGCATCAAAAGATACATCAGTGCCGCGCCATGGAGACCAGTCAAATTCAGCATCCACTGTAATTGCGCTGACATCGGCCAAACTCGCATCGTCGAGTTCTTCCAGCCCGTAACCAATACTGACCTCACCGCTCAGCTTTTCACCATAATCAATCTCTGTGCCCACCCGCGCGCCATAGCGCGTGGCATTTCTGTCAAAGCCCGCCGAATCCAAGTCATCATCGGTAATGCGTTGACCAAAATTAAACTCGACGAATGGTGAAAGCACACCCGACAATGCATAGCCGCTGCGCAGCGCTACGTTGTAGTCGGTTGAGTTCAAGTCAGATTGCGAAACGCTGCTACCATTGGAAAGCTCAGCTGCGCTATACTCCAGCCGGGCAATCGACGCATTGATCTGAGCAGTCAATCCACCAAAATCATGCCGCAAGATCGCTTCGCCACCATAGAGCTGGGTTGCCGGATCATTGGTGCTGGCCAGGTTTGGCGCACCGGCATCAATGGCGGCCTGCACCGCAGCAGACTGTGGATCCTCGGTTGAGTATCCATATTGAGCCGTCAGCGACAGCGACGTCAGCGCCGACATATCCAGATTAAGATTAGCCAATGCGTCAATTGAAAAATCGTCTTCATCACCTGATATCCCGACAGGGAGTGTTCCACTCAGATCAATTTCCAACGCATGGCGGGACCAATCTGAATTGACCAGCAAGCCCACCGAATTCTGGCTGGCAGTGGAATAGGATTCATCTTCAACGAACCCAGCCGCCCCACCACTATCGATGTTCGAAACCGAGCGTGTACCGGTAAATCCGATCTCAAGCGATGGCCGGACAATGAATTTTCCCAGTCTCAAACCTTCAGGCGCGTAAGTATCGGAACTTGCGGTTCGTCCAACACCATCCACCGACCCGATGGCATCAAGGCGCAATTGCTGCGAAAGCGGTGCATCATCACCAAGACCACCCGTATCTGCATCAATCGTCATGTCAGAAATCGGCCCATCGCCGTCATTTTCAGCGTCCTGAGCAAAAACAGGCAAAGCAACCCCGGCGCATAGTGTAAATACGACCATGCCAAGACCGAAGTCCCGGATAAAGG
>CAJHZC010000153.1_pt1 | contig 11823 bp, 8 predicted proteins | sample 9198911 | NCBI WGS metagenome assembly CAJHZC01 (sample SAMEA7708336, study PRJEB35096) | sediment metagenome | biome: marine neritic benthic zone biome [ENVO:01000025]; feature: sediment [ENVO:00002007]; material: shallow marine sediment [ENVO:03000034] sea grass bed [ENVO_01000059] ...
CGCAAAGCTGGCATGAATCCAACCGGTTGACCGGTGGCGGCGTTGTGGCAACCGTGATGTCAAATCTGGGGCTTGAACGCTTCCTGAGTGACAAGGATCTTGAACTGGCGCGGACCAAGGTTGGCGACCGCTTTGTTGTCGAGCACATGCGAGCGCATGGATATAATGTGGGCGGAGAGCAATCGGGTCACATTATATTGTCGGATTACGCAACGACGGGCGATGGTCTGATCTCCGCCTTGCAGGTACTTGCCTGTCTCAAACAGTCCGACAAGCCAGCAAGTTCCGCCTGCCGGAAATTCGAACCGGTGCCGCAACTGCTCAAGAATGTGCGGTTCAATGGCGGCAAACCGCTTGAGCACAAAACGGTCAAGCAAGCCATTGAAGAAGCCCAGCATGAATTGGGCAATGCAGGGCGACTGGTTATCCGTCCCTCGGGTACCGAGCCGCTCATTCGCGTGATGGCTGAGGGTGACGATCAGGTGCTGGTCAAAAAGATCGTGAATTCGCTTGCGGACTTGATTGGTGGCCTAAAGGCAGCTGCCTGACGCATGGGCAGATTTTCCGGAACGTGGTTTCCAATCCATTAACAATAGCTCAAATTGAAGCCTTCCGAGTTATCATTTCCATGCTTACGGCTCATTACGCCTGTGTAAATCGTCGCTTATTCCTGCTTCTATCGCACTGATTTATCTGTCTTTTGAGTTTCGCAGTTCCAAAAGCGCGTGTCGTCATGGTGAACAAATGCGGTAAAAATATAGGGTTAAGTGCGTTTTAACCTTTCCCAGCCATGATCTTTGCAAGCGTAGCTATTGCCCGCTTGTTGAGATTTGGGCGTTTGAGGAATTGATTATGAAACATGCAGTTAGACTTCTTGCCACTGGTTCAGCCATCGCTATGGCAATGACCGCATCTGCAGTTGCAGCTGATTTGGCAGTGCCGGAAATTATCGAAACCCCAATGTATGAAGCGCCAGAGCGCGTTGTTCATAAAATGTCGGGTTGGTACATCCGCGGCGATGTGGGCTATGCATTCAGCAACACATATGAAGGCGCACTTTATGCAACCCCGGGCGGTACAAACACGCTGTCTGGCGATGTGGACGCTTCGTTCACAATCGGCGGTGGTGTCGGATACCAAATCAACAGCTATCTGCGAACAGATCTGACCGTTGATTATGATTTCGGTTCTGACTTCACGGGCTCCACAACAGGACCTTGTGGCGGCGCACTTGCTCCGGCGACGTGTATCTCAACCGATACATCTTCCTATTCTGCCTGGACAGTTCTTGCGAACGCCTATGTTGATCTGGGTACTTATGTCGGTATCACGCCTTACATTGGCGCAGGTATCGGTGGTGCTTATGTTCACTGGGATGATTTGAGCAACACAGAATGTGTGTCTACCGCTCCGGCCACCTGTAACCCGACAATCGTTCATGGTGGTTCCTCAGACTGGCGCTTTGCCTATGCTGTAATGGCTGGTCTGTCATACCATGTGTCCAAAAAGCTGACGGTTGATCTTGGTTATCGCTACAAGCGCATTCAAGGCGGTCACCAGTTTGGCTTCGCCAACAGCGTTGGCCCTGGTTATGACGAAGGCTTCACAAGCCACGAAGTACGCGCCGGACTTCGCTACAAGTTTGGCGGCAAGCATTACAAGAAACACCAGGTGGCTTATCACCCAACTCCTGTTTACAAGTAAAATCAAATACTTGGATCAAAAAACCCGGCTCACTGAGCCGGGTTTTTTGCGTTCAGGCCTGTGCCAGCGTTTCAGGCAACGCTGAAAATCCCGATCAATCAATAAAAATTACAGTTAATTTTTATGCTTAACCGCCACTTAACACTTATCGGCAATAGTGAGTCTCAAGGAAAGACCAGCCTTACGCTGGGGGACTTTCTTCATGTTATTTGTGTGAGAGTCGAACAATGGTGTGTCGATCAAAAATACTCGCTGCAGCGCTCATTGCATCGGTTGCTTTCAGTATCCAGCCGGCGATGGCTGCCGATATGGACGGCAATGATGTCTACACCGATGATGCCAATTTCGTAAAACCGGCCGAACTGGGTTCGGGCTGGTATATGCGCGGCGATGTTTCCTATAATTTCAATCTCGAGCAGGAGCGGGGCTTCTCGTATGACCCAATAGTCGGGCTGCCCTCTTTGCAGTTCCGATTCGGCGATAGTTATGGATTCGGCGTTGGTGTTGGGCGGCAATTAACCTCCATGGTGCGTGCTGACGTCACTGTTGATCGACTGGCTTCAAGCGAAACCGTGTTCCAGGACTTCCGCGGTTTCAGTGGTTCTCGCCGGTTTGAGTATATCGACCTGGTTGATGGTGCGACGACCCAGACTGTAAGTTTTGATAGAAATGGCACCTTGATTGGTACCAGTTGTGCGGTCGCCGCTTGTACCGCCGCTGCTGGAACATTTGCCTTTCCGATTGGTGGTACCGAACGCATAGACACGTCCTATGCTGTGTGGTCGGTCTTGGCGAACGCCTATGTCGACCTGCCGACTTTTGCCGGTATTACACCTTATGTTGGCGGTGGCGCAGGTATGGCGCGTCCCGCTGTGACATTGCAACATCTGGTCACCTGTTCTGCCAACGAAGATGAGGCTTGTGGCTTTCCCGGTGGTGACTTTGGCGAAGTCATTACTGACTACGAGTTGATCAATGATGTCTACGCAAAGTGGCTGCCAACCTTCGCAGTCTCTGCCGGTGCATCTTATGACCTGACCAAAAATATCAAACTGGACTTCGGTTACCGCTTCCAGCACATCATGAACATTGATTCTGTGTTGGACGGCGCGAACCTCACTGACACAACGCTATTGGACAACAAGGACAGTGTTCATTCAGTTCGCGTTGGTATGCGCGTCACCACCTGGTAAATCCAATCCACACACCAATTCAAAGGCGGTCTTCGGGCCGCCTTTTTTTATGCTTGAACGCAGGTTGTTCAATCCCCATTTGCGGGTGCATTGTCGAAGCGACAGGCAGTTCAGAGCAACATAAAATGGAGATTGGTTATGTCAGCTGCAGTTCAAGGCGTTCCGGGTGCCCATGTGGGTCACGGCCACCTCAAAGTTGCGGATCTGGACCGCGCGATTGCGTTTTATCGTGATGTGATCGGGATGCGGGTGGTGATGCTGTACGGTCGTCAGGCTGCTTTTCTGTCTTTTGATGACTATCATCACCATTTGGGTCTGAATACTTGGGAAAGCCTTGACGGTTCGGCGCCATCCAAGGGCCATACCGGCCTGTATCATATGGCATTCCTGTTTCCCGACCGGGCCACGCTTGGCCAGGTAATCGATCGCGTATTGGGCGCTGGCTACATGTTGAGCGGTGCCGCCGACCACAGTGTCAGCGAGGCGGTGTATCTGGACGATCCGGATGGCAATGGCCTTGAGCTCTATCGTGATCGCCCGCGTTCCGAGTGGAAATATGATGAAAGCGGTAATCCATTGATTAACAATACACCGCTTGATGTCGACGCATTGATCGCCGAGGGGCGAGCGGCCAATTGATGTCACCAATGTGAAAATTTGGACTTTGTTCACCACCTGATTGCAAATCCGGGTGCGCAATTCACCAAAACACTTGCAGATGAACCGGCTTTCTATTAGAGGCACGGGCAGGCCACCTCTCCCTAACGAGAGGCTTGCTATCTGGAAGGGTAGAAACATGACAGAACTGACGAAACCGGATTTGCGTCCGGCGAACCCCAATTTTTCCTCGGGTCCGTGCTCCAAACGCCCTGGCTGGAAAGCAGAAAATCTTCAAACTGCATCTTTGGGACGATCTCACCGCTCAAAAATCGGCAAATCCAGATTGGCGCAAGCCATTGATTTAACACGCGAATTACTTGAGGTACCCGACGATTATCGCATCGGCATTGTGCCTGCATCTGACACAGGCGCCGTTGAAATGGCGATGTGGTCGTTGCTTGGTGCGCGCGGCGTCGACATGGTTGCCTGGGAGAGCTTTGGCTCCGGCTGGGTGACCGATGCGGTCAAACAGCTCAAGCTTGAGAACTGCAGAAAGATCGAAGCAGGCTATGGCGCGCTGCCTGATCTTGATCAGATCAATTTTGACAATGATGTGGTCTTCACATGGAACGGCACGACTTCAGGCGTGCGGGTCCCCAATGGTGATTTCATTCCCGGCGACCGCCAGGGCCTGACGATCTGCGATGCGACCTCGGCTGCATTTGCGCAAGACCTGGCATTCGACAAGCTCGATGTGGTGACGTTCTCCTGGCAAAAAGCGCTCGGTGGAGAAGGCGCGCATGGTGTGCTGATCCTGTCGCCGCGTGCCATTGAACGGCTCGAGACCTATACGCCCGCTTGGCCGCTGCCAAAAATCTTCCGCCTGACCAAGGGCGGCAAACTGATTGACGGCATCTTTACAGGCGCGACAATCAACACGCCTTCCATGCTTGCCGTCGAAGACGCGATTGACGCAATGGAGTGGGGCAAATCCGTCGGTGGATTAGACGGCATGATGAAGCGTGCCGACAACAATTTCAAAGCTATTCAGGACTATGTGGATTCTGTGGACTGGCTTGAAAATCTGGCCGAAGGTCCGGCCACACGATCCAACACTTCGGTATGTCTGAAGATCACCGATCCAGCAATTGTTGCGCTTGATGCCGACGCCCAGGCAGCCTTTGCCAAAGGGATGGTCTCGATGCTCGACAGTGAAGGCGTTGCCCACGATATCGGCGCTTATCGTGATGCCCCTCCAGGACTTCGGATCTGGGCCGGTGCAACGGTTGAGACATCCGATATTAAGGCACTGATGCCATGGATTGGCTACGCATTTGCGGAAGCGAAAGCCGCACTTACCTGAATTTTCTGAGCGGCAGCTGATGCCGTTCCCCACTTTTTTGAAAGCATGGAGGCCAAAATGGCTGCACCTCGCGTACTTGTATCTGACAAACTTTCTGAAACAGCGGTCCAGATTTTTCGGGACCGCGGCATCGATGTCGACTTTCAACCCGATGTCGGCAAGGATAAGGACAAACTCCTTGAAATCATTGGGCAATATGATGGTCTGGCAATCCGGTCGGCGACCAAAGCGACCGAAAAACTGATTGATGCGGCGACCAATCTGAAGGTCATCGGCCGGGCTGGAATTGGTGTCGACAATGTCGATATCCCTGCTGCATCGCGCAAAGGCATCATCGTGATGAATACGCCGTTTGGCAACTCCATCACGACAGCTGAGCATGCTATCGCACTGATCTTTGCCACTGCCCGCCAATTGCCGGCGGCGGACACTTCCACCCGTGCCGGCAAATGGGAAAAGTCCAAATTCATGGGTGTTGAAATTACCGGCAAAACACTGGGCGTGATTGGTTGCGGCAATATTGGCGCCGTGATCGCGTCGCGTGCCGTCGGTCTCAAGATGCATGTGATCGCTTTTGATCCGTTTCTGTCAGAAGAGCGCGCCATTCAACTGGGCGTTGAAAAAGTCGAACTGGATGAATTGTTTGCCCGTGCGGACTTCATCACACTGCACACACCGATGACCGACAAGACACGCGGTATTGTCAACAAGCAAGCCTTTGAGAAAATGAAGGATGGCGTGCGCATTGTGAACTGCGCGCGCGGTGGCCTGATTGTCGAGAAAGATCTGGCCGAGGCATTACGGTCCGGCAAGGTGGCGGCAGCAGGAATCGACGTGTTCGAAACCGAACCGGCCACAGAGAATGAATTGTTTGATATCCCCAATGTGGTGTGTACGCCGCATTTGGGCGCATCAACCACAGAAGCACAGGAGAATGTGGCGCTGCAGGTTGCAGAACAAATGTCTGACTATTTGCTCAAGGGCGCGGTTTCAAACGCCATCAACATGCCTTCGATCACGGCAGAGGAAGCCCCTGTGCTCAAACCGTTTGTCAAATTGGCTGAAGTACTTGGAGCCTTTGTGGGCCAGGCGACCGAAAGCGCCATCAAGGAAGTCGAGATCATCTTCGACGGTTCCGTGTCAGCTATGAACACCAAGGCGATGATGAGCGCAGCGCTGGCTGGGCTGATCCGCCCGCAAGTTGCCGATGTGAACATGGTGTCTGCACCCATCATGGTGAAGGAACGCGGTATTCGCGTTTCCGAGGTCAAGCGTGACAAATCGGGTGTGTTTGATGGCTATATCAGCATGAAAGTGCGTACCGCGAACCAGGAACGTGCCGTCGCCGGCACATGTTTCTCCGATGGCAAGGCGCGCTTTATCCAGATCAAGGATATCAATCTGGACGCCGAAGTGGGTCGTCACATGATCTACACAACCAACAATGATGCACCCGGCATTATCGGTTTGCTGGGTACCGTGTTTGGCAACAACAGCGTTAACATCGCGAACTTTCAACTGGGCCGTAACCGCCCCGGTGGCGATGCAATTGCGCTGCTTTATGTCGATGCGCCGGTCAGCGAAAAAGTGCTCAATGAAGTGCGTGCCTATCCGGAAATCATCTCGGCAAAGGCGCTCGAATTTGATGTCTGATTGAAGCGTTGAGCCCGACTTTCACGTCGGGTTTGCGACCAATTTCAAGTTTAATTTGGTTCCTGAAATTAAAATGTGATCGACGTTCCCGTTCAGGGAGCGTCATTTTTGTGCTAAGGGTAATTTGCTTGGTAGCTGCCCGGACGCAAAATAAAATAGGCATCATAAATTACCTCGGTTTGCGGTCTGACGCCAGCCACCAAGCCTTTCCTCTCATGATCAAAGCATCCTAATTGTGGCCTGCTTTGCGACCGCTGTTCTCTGCTATCCAGATTCCGCCAATGACAAGCGCCATAGCCATGAGGTGGTGGAACTGCAAAATCTCGCCCAATATGGCGATAGCCAACAGCGTTCCAATAATGGGTACGAGGTTGATGAAGATGCCGGCGCGGTTGGCGCCAATCATCTCGACCCCCTTTATCCACAGAACCTGGCTGACCAGTGCAGGGAAAGTGGCAGTGTAGAGTGTGACTGCCCAACCTTGTGTGTCAGGCCAGATTCCGTTCGGGCCCTGCATTTCCACATAAGCAAATGGCAGGGAGGTAATCAGCGCGCCGGTTGCCATGACAAGCAGCATAGTTTTCCAGTGCAGCGTTGGCTTGTAGCGCAGCAGCACTGAATAGGCAGAATAAGCTGCAATGCCCAGCAACATGAAGGCATCTCCACGGTTGATCTGCAGGCCCGCCAGCCGCTCAAAACTGCCCTGTGAAGCAACAATTGCGACACCGACAATTGACAAGCCGAAACCGATTACCTGCAGAGCAGTGATGCGAATTCGAAACAGCAAAAAATTACCTAGGAATATAACAGCTGGAATGCCCGCCTGCTCAATTGCGACATTGATCGCGGAGGTATGATTGAGCGCCGAAAAAAGCGCGATGTTGAAGGTGGAAAAACCCAATGTTCCATACAGCAGCAAAAGCGGTATATGGCGGCCGACCTCTCGTCGCTCGAGCCAGAATTGCTTGCCGCCGATCACCACAAGAATGGCCAGCGCGACTGCCCAGCGCAGACTTGTCAAAACCATAGGTGAAACGTGACCAACAGCCAGCTTGCCCGCCACAGCATTGCCGCCCCAAAAAAGGGTGGTCAAAAAGAGCAGAAAATAGGCTGTTCGATTGTGCTGCACGAATACCTGCCGGATCAGATGCGCGTTACGGATTTGTTCAGGTTGAATGAGCCATATGCCCAATTTGGTCAGAAAAACAGTGTCTAATCGACCAGAAGTGTTCGGTTGCTCTCGCACTTTACCGCGAGGACGGCTATAGACCGCGCGGTTATACGGTTAAGTCGAGGATTTTCGATGGCAAATGTTGTGGTGGTCGGCTCGCAATGGGGCGATGAAGGCAAAGGCAAGATTGTGGACTGGCTTTCAGAGCGCGCTGATGTGGTGGTGCGTTTCCAGGGCGGTCACAATGCAGGCCACACGCTGGTGATCAACGGAGTGAGCTACAAGCTGTCGTTGCTGCCATCGGGTGTCGTACGCGGCAAGCTTTCGGTTATCGGAAATGGTGTGGTGTTTGATCCGCATGCCTTTGTGGCTGAGGTCGAGAAACTGGCTGGCCAGGGCGTTGAAATTTCACCAGACGTTTTGAAGATTGCTGAGAATACACCGCTGATCCTGTCTCTGCATCGCGAGCTTGATGGGTTCCGTGAGGACGCAGCTTCCAATTCGGGCACCAAGATCGGCACAACACGGCGCGGTATCGGACCAGCCTATGAGGACAAGGTCGGTCGTCGTGCGGTGCGCGTCATGGACTTGGCTAACCATGAAACGCTGCCTTCAAAAGTGGACCGTCTGCTGACCCACCACAATGCGCTGCGCCGGGGGCTTGGTCACAGCGAAGTCACGCACGAAACCATCATGGAAGAGCTGACTTCGGTTGCAGACAAGATCCTGCCTTATATGGACAAGGTGTGGAAAGTGCTCGACGACAAGCGGCGTGGGGGCAAACGCATTTTGTTTGAAGGCGCGCAGGGCACATTGCTTGATGTCGACCATGGAACGTATCCGTTCGTAACCTCGTCCAATGTTGTTGCAGGTCAGGCGGCAGCGGGATCGGGCATGGGCCCGGGAGCGGTTGGCTATGTTCTGGGCATCACCAAGGCCTACACCACGCGTGTAGGTGAGGGACCATTTCCCACGGAGCAGCTTAACGAGGTTGGCGAATATCTGGGAACCAAGGGTCATGAGTGGGGCACCGTGACTGCCCGCAAACGCCGATGCGGCTGGTTTGATGCGGTGCTGGTTCGCCAGGCCGTGGCGCTTAATGGCATTACCGGCATCGCACTGACCAAGCTTGACGTGCTTGACGGCATGGATGCAATCAAAATCTGCGTGGGCTATGAGCTTGATGGCGAGCGGATTGATTATCTGCCTGCAAGCCAGGGAACACAGGCGCGCGTCAAGCCGATTTATGAAACAATGGAAGGCTGGGAGGGCACCACCGCCGGTGCCCGCACGTGGAATGAGTTGCCTGCACAGGCAGTGAAATATGTGCGACACATCGAAGAACTTATTGATGCCCCAGTTGCATTGTTATCAACGTCTCCCGAGCGCGATGATACAATACTTGTTACGGACCCGTTTCGGGACTAAGTTCCTGTAGGGACACAGAGAAATATTGGGTTGAATAATGGCAGATTTCGCGGCAGTTCTTAAAAAGACGCTCGAGCAAATGGGCGAAACAGGCCCTGAAGCGCGGGAAAAAGTCTACGACAAGGCGCGCGAAACCGTTCGGCGCCAGATCGATGCGATGGAAAAGACGCCGCCGCAAGCTGCCATTGATCGCCAATTTGCAAAACTTGAAGATGCGATCACTTTAATTGAAGCTGAGTTTGCGCCCAGTGAAGATGCTCTTGAGCTTGACGAGTTGCTGGACGAGGTGGTGCAGGAGCCGGAAGTCGAGGACAAGGTTGATGATCTGACCGGTGAACCGGATGAGGACATTGATCCGGAACTGGCTGCCGAGGCCGAAGCGCTTTCAGATCCTGACCAAGAAACTGATGAAACGCCAACGCCAATGCCGACACCGGACGAAGTGGTGGCCGAGGTGACCACCGTCAGTCCGGAAGAAGTAGCCCAGGTAACGGGCGAAGCTACCGGATCGGAAGCTGAATCCTATGATCCGCTCGCCGAGTTCATCAATGAGCATAGTGAGGCAAGCGCGCAGGGCGCCGATTCGGTTGAGGCTGCTGCTGAAGATCTGAAAAAAGCCGCTGGTGGCGAGGCCGCGGATGGCGCAGAGAAAGACAAAGCGCCTGATTTGGCTGCGGTAGGCGGACCAATTGCCGGGTCAGGTGTACCAGACAAGGAAGCTGGTTCTGGGCGCATGATCAAGGTGTTGGTGCTGTTGGCTGTGCTTGGCGGTGGTGGCTACCTGGCCTATGCAAACCAGACGGAGCTTAGCACATGGTGGCAAGGTGTGACCGGGTCAGCCGATACGGCTGGTACCAGCGATGAGGCGACCGAAGATGCAGGCGAAGACACCGCAGAGGGTGGAGTGCCGGTTCGTACCGTTACCACTACCACCGTCGAAAATACTGAAGGGGAAACCGAACAGGCCGCAACCACGGAACCGGAAGCCGCGCCCGATACGGTTGATGCTGGCGATACCAGTGATGCCGAAGCACCGGTCAAGTTCACCCAACGCCTGACTGAAGACGGCACGGAAGTTGATGAGGGTCCGGCGCCGACGCCCAGTGAATCGGTCGAAGTCGCGGAAGGCAGTAGCGTTTCAGAGCAGACAGCGGGCTCAGAGGCCGAGCCGCTGCCATCTGACCAGAGCACGAGCGTGGTTGTTCCTGAACCGGCGCAACCGGAAGAATCCGTTGCGGGTACACCTGTTGGCCAGCGTTCGATCTTCTATGAAGAGCGAACAGGATCACAGGAAGGAACGGCATTGTCTGGTGCGACGGTCTGGTCGATTGTCAACCAGTCACCTGGTGGCGAGCTTCCGGTAGAACCTGCCATTCGAGCCGAAACGACCATCCCTGAACTCGGGCTTGAGATGGAAATGACCATTCGCCGCAATGGCGATGCAACTTTTCCGGCCAGTCATATTGTGGAGCTGTTCTTCACGGTGCCTGATACATTTGAGGGGCGGGGTATTGCTGATGTGCAGCGCGTGACATTCAAGACGGTCGAGCAAGATCCCGGAAACGCTCTCATCGCTGTCCCGGCGCCGATCGACCAGAATATTTTCATGATTGCCCTGACCGATGCCCAAACCGCTATTGAAACCAATGTGAATTTGATGAAGCGTGAAAACTGGATTGATATTCCCATGCAGTACACGTCGGGCCGCCGCGCCTTGATCACAATGGAAAAGGGCATTCCCGGTGAGCGCGTATTCAATGAGGTGTTTGCCGCCTGGGATGCTGCACCGATCAATTAGCAGGCTCTTTTGCCTCGATTATTGCGACGCGCCTCAGCATGCTGATCTGTATTGTGTGAACTTCATTCCGCAGATATGCGAGTCAAATCAAAAGCTTGGTGGCAGTTGCTGACTTTTAGATTCCCAAAGTTCATTTTGTGATTCACGTCAATTAGTTCGATACCAGCGCGATTCAGATTTTTGCTAGGGCGCCGTTGACAGTTTCGGCATTGCAAAGATGTCACAAAACCGGGTGTCACGATTTCATTCAAGCGCACGATCTATAAACCAATGGTTTTATGCTTGAACAGCTTGCCTGGTTGGTTCAGAGATTTGACAGTTCTCATGGTCTGGCAGGCATTGAAGGATGAACCACTTGCAGGAAACAGGACACGACGACTTGGTTGGAACTATCCAGACTTGCACCAGGTACTTCATTGAGGATGTGTTGAAACATCAATCAAATCAGGTACCTGGTATTGTCTCCTGCTTTGCAGATTCACCTAGCTCACTTTTTGATTTAGGTCATGCAAAACAATTTGGTGGATGATGCGCTAGTGCGCTTCGAGCTGCGGGTTAGGAGCTGCCAATTCTGCAGCAGCCGTCACCATCGCTTTTTGCACTTTTTCGAATGCGCGCACTTCAATCTGGCGCACGCGCTCGCGTGAAATATCAAACTCCTGGCTCAGCTCTTCCAAAGTCAGGGGATCTTCTGAAAGCCGGCGGGCTTTGAAAATCCGTTGTTCGCGCTCATTGAGCACGGACATGGCATCGTTGAGCATAGAGCGGCGCTGATCCAACTCATCTTCTTCAACAAGAATGTCTTCCTGGCTCTCTGATTCATCGACAAGCCAATCCTGCCACTGACCGCTTTCGCCGTCAGCGTTCTTGATCGGCGCGTTCAGAGACGCATCTCCGGACAGGCGCTGATCCA
>CAJHZC010000074.1_pt1 | contig 11684 bp, 13 predicted proteins | sample 9198911 | NCBI WGS metagenome assembly CAJHZC01 (sample SAMEA7708336, study PRJEB35096) | sediment metagenome | biome: marine neritic benthic zone biome [ENVO:01000025]; feature: sediment [ENVO:00002007]; material: shallow marine sediment [ENVO:03000034] sea grass bed [ENVO_01000059] ...
GACATGTTGGGCGAGCCAAGAATGGACAGGATTGCAGCGCCATAATCTTCGGGCTCGGCGAATTCGGAAGCATCCATCGGCTGCCAAAGTCCCGGTTCAATCCATGGGCGGTCATATTCAGGTGCTTCATCGCCCAGTTCCTTGATCGGAAGATTGGCCACTTCCTCATTCTGGTGAAATACCCGGAACCGTAGATCGTCGGTGGTTTTCCCCACAATGGCAAAATCCAGTCCCCATTTGACAAAGATCGCCTTTGCCAGGGCTTCCTTGCTGGGGTCAAGCACCATGAGCATGCGCTCCTGGCTTTCAGAAAGCATCATCTCGTAGGCGGTCATGCGCTCTTCGCGCACAGGCACATCATCAAGGTAGAGTTCTATGCCCAAGCTGCCCTTGGCACCCATCTCGACAGCAGAACAGGTCAGTCCCGCAGCACCCATGTCCTGAATGGCGATAACAGCACCGGTTTTCATCAATTCCAGACATGCTTCAAGCAGGCATTTCTCGGTAAAGGGGTCACCGACCTGTACGGTGGGGCGCTTTTCTTCAATGGTTTCGTCGAACTCGGCCGAAGCCATCGTGGCGCCGCCCACGCCATCGCGTCCGGTCTTGGCGCCCAAGTAGACGACGGGAAGGCCGACACCCTTGGCTTCAGACAAGAAGATGCCATCCTGCTTCGCAAGGCCTGCCGCAAACGCATTGACCAGACAATTGCCATTGTACCGCGCATTGAATTCGACTTCTCCGCCAACGGTCGGAACGCCGAAAGAGTTGCCGTAGCCACCAACACCCGAAACAACACCGGAGACAAGGTGCTTGGTTTTCTCGTGATCCGGCGCACCAAACCGAAGCGCATTCATAGCAGCAATGGGACGCGCACCCATGGTGAACACATCGCGCAAGATACCGCCCACGCCAGTGGCCGCGCCTTGGTAAGGCTCAATGTAGGAAGGATGGTTGTGGCTCTCCATCTTGAATACCACACAGTCACCATCGCCGATATCGACTACGCCGGCGTTCTCGCCCGGGCCCATGATCACCTGTGGCCCCGTGGTGGGCAGCGTGCGTAGCCACTTCTTGGAGGATTTATAGGAGCAATGCTCGTTCCACATGGCTGAATAAATGCCGAGCTCTGTGAAAGTCGGTTCGCGCTCTGTCAGTTCAAGAATACGCTGGTATTCGTCGGGGCTCAGGCCATGCTTTTCGACGATCTCATCGGTGATAGGAACAGTGTTGTTGATGGTCATGGTGTGCTGTGCAAAACCCGGCTCAAAAGATGTTGCTGACCGCATAGCCGATTGGCCGTGCCGAAAACAGGCACTTGTGCCCAAAATCACAGTATTTGCGCAAAGAAAATGCGGCTCTGTCTATTCGCTGGTATCATAAGCAAGCGCAGGTTGATGCAGCAATTCATGAATTGCCGCCAGTCCCTCGCCAACCCGTTCCGCTGCAAGTTCGCCCGTGACCGCCAACCGGACATTGGGAATGACCCGGTCAATTTGGCCGACTTTGAACTCATCGGCCTCTTCAATAACCACATTATGTGCGCGAGCCGCCTTGCAGAAGGTGCTGGGCACCCAAGGCTCCGGCAGTCGGATCCAGACAAATGGACAATTCAAATCGCTCTTGAAATCAAATCCCTCAAGCGTCTTTCGAACCTTGCTTATGCGCCTCGCATGTTCTGCTTTCACGCGAACTTTGATCTCATCGGCTTCACCAGACAGAATAAGGCGCACCGCAATCTCCTTCATGGCGCGTGGTGCACTGCCGGTAATAAGGCGATGGGCGTTCATGACCCGGTTCACATAGCCGGGTGGACAGGCGACAAAGCCCGAGCGCAATCCTGCGGCAACGGACTTTGAAAGCGAAGTGATATGGAACGTGCGCTCGGGCGCCAGTTCAGCAAAACGCGGCGGCGGATCGTCTGCCAACACGCCATAGGTGTCATCGTCGATCAGAAGCACATTGTGACGGCGAGCGCTTTCCACGATCTTCAACCGGTTTTCCAGCGGCATGGTCGAAAGGGTCGGATTGTTGAAAGTGGCAACTATGACAGCAATCTTGGGGTGTTGCTGGGCGCAGACATGCTCGAATGCTTCCGGATCCATGCCTTGATCGGTCGAGGCAATTTTAATCGCGCGTCGCCCCATCAGCATGCTGGAACGCACCGTTGCTGGATAGGTCAGATCCTCAAAGGCGATCTTGTCGCCCGTCACCGTGGCAGTGTTGAGCACAGACACCAATGCGGCGTGTGCACCCATTGTGGGTAGAACATGTTCAACATCCGGTGACCAGCTGTCGTTCGACATCCACCGTTTGCCCGCTTGGCGCCAATCGTCGGGAATATGGCGCAGATAGTCCGAGACGGCCATCGGATTTTCCTTGGCCAGCGCCATGAATTTCTGTGACATCAACTGAGCTTGCCCCATATCTGGCGCAGAGGTCGAATTCATCATGATGAGAGAAGGGTGCGGTCTGGGCAGCAATCCATTGTAGCGTTGCAGGCTGTCATTGGCCGCATTTGTTTCAGCGTTCGGGTTTTTGATGAATGTACCGCGGCCAACTTCGCCGGTGACTAAGCCTCTTTCGCGAGCCACCGCATAGGCGCGGCTGACAGTGCCCACCGTCACACCAATATCAAAGGCCAAATTCCTGTGCGGCGGCAGTTTTGAACCCGGTGCCAGCGTGCCGCTTTCGATATCTGTTTCAATCGCATCAGCCAGTCGAACATAGATGGGACCTTTGGATTCCGGTAGCGTTGGCAGCCAATTTGTCATGGTATCAATTCTCTATATTGCATCGGTTTTTGGAAAATTGTACCCGTAAACTGCAACTATGTCACCCAAGAAAACGATGAATGGAGAATAAAATGGGTACAATTGATACAATGAGATTTCGCGATCAATCGATCAGGATTGGTCAGGACAAGCTTTACGGCATGGACAATCTGCCATTCCGTGTATGGCTCCAGGTGATAGTTGCAATGATGATTGTGAAACTCCAGAAACGTCGCACGCGCGTCCATTTGAGCCGATTGGATGAAGACGCATTGCGCGACATCGGTCTGACAAAGGAGCAGGCTGATATGGAGATCCGACGCTCACTGCCTCTCTATGAGCGCAGGCATGGGTCCTGACCCTAGCAGCTGCTTCTGCCGGTGTTCCATGCGATGATATCGCGATTGATCCGGCCAGATATTCTTTGCTGCGCCAAGGGTCCGTAGGTGCTCAGTTTTATCGGATCCCCGCTGGCTTGAATCACCAGTTGAGGCAGTCCCTGGGATTGCCCGCTTTTAACAATCAGAATGCGCGGGCTACCGCTGCGCGTATCAAGTTCGGGGATAAGGGCGAGCCCCCTAAATGCCTTGTCTCCGGACTTGATCCAACAATTGAGTCCGCGCTCATTGATGTTTTGCAGCACGCTGGTTGCGCTGCTGCCTTCAAACTCTCCGTTAAACGGTCCGGCCATTGGTTCGTTGCCGGAATTGCATGCGGCGAGAGCCAAAAACAGACCAAGTGGTAAAATCCTGGCGGACTTTTTCCCAAATGAAGTTATTAAAATTAACGAATCACGCATACGCTTTTGATTATCGGCTAGGCGGATCAAACACAACAACAGTCAGTCGGTCTACGGGAGAGGGCGCATCGTAAGGTGTGTCGACATAACGATCGGGGGATCGAGATATGACAGGGACATTTGTTCCGGGAGTACTTGTGTGCTCACTTCTTGTTGCCTCGTCTGCATGGGCAGGCGAAGAAATTTTAATCAGAAATGCCATGACCTTCCATGAGTGCCCGGCTGTAATTTCCGCCATGCTGGAGAAGATTGGCGCGGATGAAAACCATGTCCAGACCATCAGCGATACCGGCGCTCACTACTACGTAGAGCTGGAATCGACCGACGCAAACTTGCAGTTTCGCTGCAATGCCGTCACTGAACAATTGGAAGTGGCACGCGTAACACCAGGAACGCTAAATAAACTGGCTTCTGACTAACCCGATTATCAGACCGCCACACTGTTTTGGGCTTGCAAATTCTGGCCCAACGCTTTTATCTGGCTTGACCTAACCGGGCAGCGGGGTGTCTTCCGGACCCGCCCGACGTCTCTATTGACGCGTGAAATCCCCGTGAAATCGATGCCGTTTGGCATTATTTTTCAAATTGTCGGCATGCAGCCATGCAGCCGCAAAAAACACGGGAGGTTTTCATGAAAACCGCAGGAATAATTGGCATTGGTGACATGGGCAGCGGTATTGCGCTCAATCTCATCAAGAACGGATTTGACGTCGCTGGCTGGGACTTGCTCGACCATCGAATGGAGGCTTTCAGCAAGATGGGCGGCAACGCCAAGGACAATGTTGCTGATGTCGGCGCAGCGGCCGATGCAGTCTTTGTCATGGTGATGAACGGTGATCAGGTCAAACAGGTTCTGTTTGCAGAAAACGGCTTGATGTCAACTTTGAAAAAGGGCAGCGCTGTCATTCTTTCGGCAACCATCAAGCCGTCCGAGGCACGCGCTATCGGGGCACAGATGGAGGGCAGCGGTATTCATTTGATTGATACGCCGGTGTCGGGCGGTTTTCCTGGCGCGCAGGGCGGCACATTGACCATGATGGCGTCGGCACCATCGGCCATTCTCGACGAATTCAAGCTAGTCATGGAGGCTGTTTCCGCTAATATTCACCGTGTGGGGACGGAGGCAGGCACTGGACAAACCGTCAAAGCCTGCTTGCAATCGCTGATTGGTGCGCAATTCTCGGCAACATTTGAAGCAGCGGCGCTTGCAGCCAAGGCCGGTGTACCGGGCCAAGTGATCCTTGATGTGTTTTCAACCTCATCTGCGGGCTGCGGCGTGGTCAACAATGCGCTGGAAAAGATCATTGATCGCCAATTTGAAGGCACAGGCAGCCATATAAACACGATGCACAAGGATCTGACCATCGCCATGGGCCTTGGCGAAGAACTCGGCGTTCCGCTGCACACAGCCGCTTCAGCAATGCAGGTCTTCCACATGGGCAAGACCAAATACCCCAATGGTGATAATTGGGTCTGTACGCGTGTGATTGAGGAAATCATTGGTGCCGAACTGCACCGGGATGGTTCGAAATGAAGCTCGGTGTCATTTGCGACGGCATCAGCCGCGACCTGAAACATGCCATCAATGTGATGGATGAATTTGATCTGGAATATGCCGAGCTGCAATTTGTTGGCGACACGGAAGTGGGCGATCATTCAGTATCAGAGATTGCCGAGATCGATCAGCTTCTTCGTGACCGGGGCAAACCGGTTTCCTGTCTTTCGCGCCATGTCTTCGCCGGCACGACCACTGCCAATCGACCCGGCGATGAATTGCACACCAAGCACATGGATGCGCTCAAGCGGGTGATCGAGATGGCGCATATTGTCGGCTCGCCGCTGGTACGGATCATGACCCAGAAGAAAGAGCAGATCTTGTGGGGCAAGAATGGCGCCGAGAAGTGGAATGTCGCCCATGGCGCTTGGGATACGATGGCGCCGATGATCGCGCCTGCCGTCGAACTAGCAAAGGCTGAGGGCGTGACGCTGGTGGTCGAGACCGGCAACGGTACCATGGTCAATTCCAACTATACCGCTCGCAGACTCATCGATGAACTCGATGCAAAGGATACGCTCAAGGTCCTGTGGGATCCGGGCAATAATTGCTGGTGCCATGAGAAAGCCTGGCCAGACGGATATGATGAGGTGAAAGACGGTTATCTTGGTCATGTCCATATCAAGGATGTGCTGGTGGATACACCGCGCGCCACACTGGAAGTACGTCGCATGGGCGAGGGGCAATTGGCACCGATGTTTGAACCCATCGCACAGGCGCTCAGGCAGGACAACTATGACGGCGTTATTTCATTTGAAAGCGTCTATCATCCCGGCAATGGCAATTTTGAAGACGGCTTCCGCCTCTGCATCGATCGCTTCAAACAGATTTTTGGATAGAGCGTTTCAGCATTCAACTGAAACGCTGGCGCTGAGTTTCGGATTAAATGGATCAACTAATCCGGGTGCAACGGCTCAAGCCGCCGCAATATTCAAGGCGCTTTCAAACAGGCCCCTTCCGTCCGTGCCGCCATGGGCAGATTCAATCAGGTTCTCGGGATGCGGCATCATGCCCAGCACATTGCCCTTCTTGTTGGTAATGCCCGCGATATCATCGATGGAACCATTGGGATTCGTGCCATTGGCATAGCGAAACGCGATCTGATCGCCATCCTGCAGCGATTTAAGCGTTTTTGCATCGGCAAAGTAATTGCCGTCATGATGCGCAACGGGGCAGCGAATGAGCTGGTCCTTGGCGTATGCCGATGTGAATGCCGTTTCGGCATTGACGACTTCAAGTTCGACTTCCTTGCAAACAAACTTCAGCGAAGCATTGCGCATCAGGGCGCCGGGCAGCAGACCCGCTTCAAGCAAGATTTGAAATCCGTTGCAAACCCCCATCACGTGAACGCCCTTGTCGGCTTTTTCCTTGAGCGCTTTCATGAACGGCATACGCGCAGCAATCGCGCCGCAGCGCAGATAATCGCCATAGGAAAACCCGCCTGGCACCACGATCAGATCAACCTCGGGAATTTCCGTGTCGGTCTGCCAAACGGTAACCGGTTCCTGTCCCGATACATTTCTGATCGCAGCGATCATGTCGCGATCCCTGTTCAGACCCGGCAGCAGGATAACGGCTGTTTTCATCGTTCAACCAAGCTCCACGGCGTAGTCTTCAATGACAGTATTGGCCAGCAGTTTCTCGCACATGGCATCCAGTTCTGCCTTGGCTTTCTTTTTGTCGTTGTGTTCAATGACAACATCAAAAACCTTGCCCTGGCGCACCTGGTCGACGCCATCAAACGAAAGCGCGGTCAATGCGCCTTCAATCGCCTTGCCCTGGGGGTCCAGAACGCCGTTTTTGAGGGTTACGATTACACGCGCTTTGATCATCAATTCTCTCTATTTTACCAGCGTTGGACCGGACGGGCGGGGCGCTTCATTTTCATTCAGGATGCCAAGACGCCGCGCGACTTCGGTATAGGCTTCCACAAGCCCGCCCAAATCGCGCCGAAACCGGTCCTTGTCCATTTTTTCCTTGGTATTTGTGTCCCACAATCTGCAGCTGTCCGGTGAAATCTCATCAGCCAGAACCACACGCATCGTGTCGTTTTCGATCAATCGACCGAATTCGATCTTGAAATCCACCAATTCGATGCCGATCCCCTTGAACATGCCGGACAGAAAGTCATTGACGCGAATGGCCATCGCCATCATGTCATCGATTTCCTGCGCATTGGCCCAGCCAAAGGCTGTGACATGTTCCTCGGAAACGATCGGATCGTTCAATGCGTCGTTTTTGTAGTAAAACTCGATGATAGATCGCGGCAGGACAGTACCTTCTTCAATCCCCAGTCTTTGCGAGATCGTGCCGGCTGCAATATTGCGTACAACAACCTCCACCGGGATGATTTCAACTTCGCGGATAAGCTGCTCACGCATGTTCAGGCGCTTCACGAAGTGAGTCGGAATGCCCATCTGCGCAAGGTTGGCAAAAATATACTCTGAAATCCGGTTGTTGAGGACGCCTTTGCCCTCAATCACTGCATGTTTTTTGGCATTGAATGCAGTTGCATCATCCTTGAAGAATTGTACAAGCATGCCAGGTTCCGGGCCTTCATAGAGTATTTTTGCCTTGCCTTCATAAATACGCCGGCGCTGTTTCATTTTCTGAGGCCTATCTTGAGATTCGTTGCCGCAAATGCGAACGCGTTTGAATACGCCGGAGATAGACCAAATGTGCCATTTGTACAAATGCTGACGGGCGCAATGCACTACAAAAATCGCTTTTTTGACCGTGCCCACAAACTATCGGTTCTATAAGACCTCAGCCCAATTGATTTAGGTCAGCGCAATGATTATCTAAGCGAGTGCATAATGCTGAAACACGGGTGCTTCTGGAGAAGACAAAATGGATATGAAAGACCGCGAAAAGGCGTTTGAGAACAAATTTGCACATGATGCAGAGTTGAAGTTCAAAGCGGAATCGCGACGCAACAGCATGCTCGGTCAATGGGCGGCTGAATTGTTGGGCAAAGAAGACGTGGATGCATATGTAAAAGATGTCATCGCTTCAGATTTTGAAGAACCCGGTGACAACGATGTATTTCGCAAGATTCGAAGCGATTTTGATGCTGCAGGCGTTGCGCAATCTGATGATGATATCCGCACGAAGATGCTGGATCTGATGGATCAGGCCGTTGAAGAAGTGCAAAACGGCTGACACCCAAAATTTGCCTTTTGAATCACAGCCTTTTCATAAACTCGGCAAAAACCATCAATCCTTCAGGCCATGGACCATGGCCTGATTTCTCATTAATGTGCCCGCTCTCGCCAGCATCAACGAAGAATGCGCCCCAATCTGCAGCTGTCTCCTGCATCTTCTCGTACGAAGAGAAGGGATCGTTGCGGCTGCCAACCACGAAGGCAGGGCAAAGGAGTGGTGCGGTCGGATAGGGGCCAAACGTCATCAGATGCTTTGGCCGAATTCTTGGATTGACAACATCTGGCGGCGATACAAAAAATGCCCCCACGACATGGCTTGCCTCTGCACCGAGCTCTTGCATTGCATGCACGCTGGATGCGACACCCAACGAATGCGCCACAACCACCGTTGGCTTGGCGGAAGCAGAAATCTCATCGCGCACTTTTGCAATCCAGTCTTCTCTCACTGGTTTTGACCACTCGGCTTGAATCACCCGCGTTGCATTGGCCATATTGGCCTCCCAGCGCGATTGCCAGTGATCGGGGCTTGAGTTGGTGTAACCTGGTACAATGAGAATATTTGCGTCGCGTATTTTCATGCTCCGCAAGTTGGGTATTGGCGCTCAAATGTCAACGCCAATACCCGAGGTGTTAGCGCTTACTGGGCGGGAATTGCTGGCGCCGCGGGAGCGACCGGCGCGGGTTCTGTGGAGTCAATTACCGGCGCGCTCGTTCCGTTGTCAGGTGTTGAACCGCTGGCGTACCAGAAGATGGCAATGAGTGCCAAAAGGACAAACAGGAGCGCTATCAATGCGCCGCCTGCGCCGCCTTCCTTTTGTTCGGCATATTTGCGTTTGTGTGCCGGCATCAATTCATCGCGATAGTCAACCATGATATCCTCCTTTGTTGGAGCCACTAGGTTTGTCTCGAATCTGGGCGGGAAAATCACCGGACGGTTCACATGGCGTTACAGAAAACGAAAATAAGGTTCTGAATTGTGAGCAACACAAAAAATCCATTAATATCAATGGAATACGGTGAATGTGATATCCACACATAGTGTAACACCCGGTAATATTTGCTGAAAATAGGTCCTAATGTGTGGATGAATTTCGACCAGACCGCCATTTAAACACCGCGATTGTGAGACCGGCAAAGACCAGGCCAGAGCCAGCAAAAGTAGTCGCGCTCAATGTTTCACCAAACACCAATGCGGTTGAACCCATGCCGAAAATCGGAATGAGCAGCGCGAAGGGTGTCACTGCTGACGCATTGTGTCGTTGCAGCAAAAAGACCCATGCTGTGAAAGCCAGCACCGTTGTGGGATAGGCGAGATAAAGCACGGACCAGATGGCAACACCCGAAGGAATGGCAGGTGGCAGGGCGAAAGCCGTTCCTTCTATCACCATCGAAAGTACAAACAGTGGCACCGGGGCAAACAGCGCCGACCAGACTACAAAACCCAGCATGGAATCCGGTTTGGCTCTTTTTGATATCGTATTGGCGATGCCCCAGGCGAAAGCCGACGCGATGGTCATGAGGAATGGTAGCAGGGGAGTTGTTTCATTAAGCCCGATCCCGATGATCGCAACGCCGACCAATGCAAGTACTGCGCCCGAAGCCTGCCGCCTTGTCGGCACTTCACCGAAGGCAAAAAACGATATACCGATCGTGAAAAACACCTGCAGTTGAACAACCATGGATGCGATTCCGGGCGGCATGCCCCATTTAATTGCGGTAAAGATCACGCCGAACATGATGACCGCTTGGACCAAGCCATAAGCAGCGAGTATCCGCCATGAAACATTGGGTTTTTTGACAAAGAAAATGAAGGGAAACACCGTCAGCAAGTAACGGTATCCTGTCGCCAAAAGCGGCGGAATTTCATCGATCGCAAACTGGATCGCCACAAAAGCCGTGCCATATATCGCAGCAACCATGATCGCCAGTGCAATATGGCTGATGGGCATTATGGTGTTTCGGGCTTCAGCTGAAACGCTGGTGCGGATCTATACACTGATGACATTAGACAAATCCGGGTTCTGAGCGTCCGCAATTGAATGACATAGTCTAATCACCATAAAGGCTTTTCAACGCATTCAGTGAGAAATTCCGCAGCCTCTTTTCAAGATATGGTAAAAACAGCCCGCTTTCGCGGCGCAATGCGTTGAAAAGGAAATACATTGCCTGCGGCCTTGCTTTTAAAATCGAACTGTTTTTGCGCATACCGTGTTCCAAATCCAGTTTGTCAACAGGACCTAACCGAAGACGCGATTGAAGATCGTTTCGACGTGCTTTGTGTGGTAGCCCAGATCAAACTTGTCCCTGATTTCAGCCTCTGTCAGCGCTGCCGTCACATCATTGTCGGCCAGCAACTCGTCCAGAAACACCGGTGGATTGGCGTCTCGACGCTGATAGCCGTCCCAGACTTTCATCGCATTGCGCTGGACCAGTCGATACGCATCTTCGCGGCTCACGCCGGCCTGGGTCAGTGCCAAAAGCACCCGTTGGGAGTGCACGAGGCCGCCAAGCGCATCCATATTCGCTATCATGCGTTCGGGATATACAACGAGATTCTCGACTACATTGGTCAGGCGCGCCAAGGCAAAGTCCAGTGTGACAGTCGCATCGGGTGCCGCCATCCGTTCGACCGAGGAATGCGAAATATCGCGCTCGTGCCAGAGCGCCACATTTTCCATTGCCGGTGTGACAAATGCACGAACGATGCGTGCAAGCCCGGTCAGGTTTTCGGTCAGCACCGGATTGCGCTTGTGCGGCATGGCCGATGAGCCTTTCTGGCCCTTGGAGAAATATTCCTCGGCTTCAAGAACCTCGGTCCGTTGAAGATGCCGGATTTCTGTGGCCAGGCGTTCCACCGATGAGGCGACCACACCCAATGTGGCAAAGAACATCGCATGGCGGTCACGTGGAATGACTTGTGTTGAAACCGGCTCAGGTTCCAGACCCATGGCCTTTGCCACATGTTCTTCCACTGCCGGATCAATATTGGCAAAGGTCCCCACTGCACCTGAAATGGCGCAGGTGGCAATTTCAGCGCGCGCAGCGATCAATCTCGAACGGCAGCGGTCAAACTCGGCATAGGCTTGCGCCATCTTCAAGCCGAATGTCACGGGTTCGGCATGGATACCATGCGAACGACCAATACAGACGGTGAATTTATGCTCTTCAGCACGTTTTTTGATCGCTGCAAGCAATGTGTTTAGATCAGCCAGAAGCAAATCGCTAGCGCGCATCATTTGTACGCTCAAAGTCGTATCGAGCACGTCCGAAGAGGTGAACCCCTGATGGACAAAACGCGCTGGTTCGCCGACGATTTCAGCAAGGTGGGTCAGGAAGGCAATGACATCGTGCTTTGTCTCGCGCTCAATGGCATCGATGCGTTCGATATCAAA
>CAJHZC010000116.1_pt1 | contig 11668 bp, 10 predicted proteins | sample 9198911 | NCBI WGS metagenome assembly CAJHZC01 (sample SAMEA7708336, study PRJEB35096) | sediment metagenome | biome: marine neritic benthic zone biome [ENVO:01000025]; feature: sediment [ENVO:00002007]; material: shallow marine sediment [ENVO:03000034] sea grass bed [ENVO_01000059] ...
GAGAAGTTGGCAAAGCGAAGCATGTGCATGACCATGGTCAGACCAATGGCGCCCAAAGAGAGGATTGATCCAACGAGTATGCCGTCCACCAGATGCTGTATCAAGACGCCACCCGTTTTCCGCCAAGATAAATCTGTCCCACCACCGGATCTTCCAACAGGTCGGCCGCTGATCCGTCCAGTTGATTGCGGCCATCCGCCAGAATGTAGCAATGGTCTGCCAGTCGCAGCGCTTGTTTGACGTTCTGCTCTACCAAGACAATGGTGACTCCTTTTTCGGTCAGGGATTTGGCATGTTCCAGCACCTCCTGTGCCGCCATGGGTGACAGCCCTGCAGAGGGCTCGTCCATGAGGATCACAGACGGGTTGATGGCCAAAGCCATCGCGACGGCAAGGAATTGCCGCTGCCCGCCTGACAAGGCGCCGGCTCTTTGGTTACGCTTTTGTGCCAATGGCGGGAATTGTTGGAACAGGGCTTCCAGTTTTGCTGCACGCTCGCCGCCTGCGCGGCGCAGTACTAGTTCGAGATTTTGGCGGATGGTCAAGCTGCGGAATATATTGTCCGATTGAGGAACGTAAGCCACACCCCGCGCGCCCATTTGATCAGGTCGGGGATTGGTGATGTCTTGCCCATGCAGAAGCACATGGCCGTTTGAAACTTGTACAAGGCCGGCCATCGCTTTGATCAAGGTGGACTTTCCAGCCCCGTTGGGTCCAATGATCACAGTTACTTTGGCCCGGGCTACATTGAGCGACACGCCCTTGAGGATTGGCAAGTCCGGCAGATAGCCTGCGGTAATGTCAAAAGCCTGCAACGCATGATCAGTCATTTGCCTGCGCTCCCAGATAGGCATCCAGCAATACCGGATTGGCCAGAGCCTCTTCGGGGCTCCCCTGAAACACGATCTTGCCCTCGGCAAGAGCAATGACTGGATTACAATGCTGCATGACAAAATCCATGTCGTGCTCAATGATCACGAAGGTTTTGCCCTGGCGGTTCAACTCCTCGATTTTCTCGATCAATGTACCTGTCAAGGTGGGATTTACGCCGGCTGCGGGCTCATCCAGCAGGATCAATTGCGGATCACCCATCAAAACCCGAGCCAGCTCCAGCAATTTCATCTGGCCACCAGAGATCTGTCCGGCGGCGCGATCCGCCAAGCTGTCCAGAGTGACAAATTCCAGAATTTCCATGGCCCGGTCGCGGATCAATGCTTCCTGCTGGCGCACTTTTTTTCTGTCCAGGAAGGAGCCGTACCATTTCTCACCCAATTGAGCCATCGGCGCCAGCATAACGTTTTCCAGAACGCTCATGCGTGCGAAAGGCCGGGGGATTTGGAAAGTGCGACCCAAACCTTGCGCAAAGAGCTGGTCTGGTGACTTGCCTGAGACTGCATGGCCGTCAAGAAAAACCTGCCCCGCTGTTGGAGCCAACATGCCGGTCAGAACATTGAAAAGAGTGGTCTTTCCCGCTCCATTTGGACCAATCAGACCGGTAATCGATCCACGCTGAATATCAAAGCTCACGTCATTGACAGCAAGAAATCCGTCAAAGTCGCGACTAACATGCTGGAGGCTCAGGATCACATTTTGTTCTGATGGTTTCAGACCCTTTTGAGCAGATAACGTTGCATCTGGTGGCGCAGCCGTCTTAGCCATCGGCACCCAGCACCTTGTCATTTGGGTTGGTATTCAGATTGTATTTCATAATGCTGCCGTGACGGCTGGTCCTGTCTGCTTCAAGAGCAAACACGTCTCCCTTGGGGCCGTCAGCCGAGGATAATACAGCGCCGATGTCGGCTTGATCGGTTTCGGTGAGCTTGAAAGAAAAGACCTCCAAAGTTTTTTGCAGATGCCGGGCATAGCGTGCTCCGACGATCGCAGCAGCGACCTGCGGCTGTTCCAGAACCCAGCGAGTGGCAACCGAGCTGAGCGAGACGCTGTGTCGTTCCCCAACGGATTGAAGCGCCTCCAGAAGCGCCTGAAACCGTGACCAGGGTCCGAATTCGTCGATAATCAACCGGTACTTGATAAGGCTGCGATTCTCAAATTCAAATCCAGGGTCAGGCTTTCCGAGCCAGTTTTCCGTCAAGAAACCACCGGCCAGCGTGCCGTAACAGACCAGTTGCATATCATGCGATGCGGCCCAATCACTGAGGCCTTCAGTAGGGCGGCGGTCGAGAACCGAGTATTGCACTTGAGCTGCTGCGATGTCGAAACCAGCTTCGACAAACGGGGCGATCTGGTGTTGATCCCAATTGGTGATGCCGAGATTCCGGATTTTGCCTTTGGCCTGAAGGTCGTTCAAGACGCTGAGGCCCTCGAGAGGTTCGCCCAGCGACAGGTCCCACCAAAAAAACTGCACAAGATCAAGACAATCGACCTGCAGCCGTTTGAGCGACCGGTCGACGGTGGCTTCCACGTCCGATGGGCGAATGCGCTCCAGCAGTGTCAGGTCGGGAACCAGTTTGGTGTGGACGCAAATTTTTTCAGCGACATCTTCACCACGGCGACGGCGCACATCAGCAATAAACTCGCCGATCATTTCTTCGTCACCCACGTAAATGTCGGCGCAATCAAAAGTGGTTATCCCCGCATCAAGGAAATGCTCCATGTCGGAAATCGCTGTTGATCGGTCGACCGAACCATGGTCTCCCGCCAATTGCCAGCCACCTTTAATCACTCTCGAAATGGTGTGACCGGGGCGCAGATCAATGGTCTCCACGCTCACCTATCGCTCTCCGACTTTAGCCAATATGGGGTATCACGCGAGCCTGTTAGCCCCGTGGTCTCGGCGTGACTGAAGCGCCGTTTTTTGCCGCGCACAATGCGAAATCGGCCACCGCAGTTTGGGTCTGGACAAGCCACCTCGGCATCGGTTGATACCCAATCATGGGGGGATGTCAGCCTTTGTTTGACAGGCAACAGGGGCAGCAGCGCCGCCAATGCATACATCGAAACTTTCTGGCCCTCATCAAAGATCAACAATTCGCCTTCGACACGGAAGCTTTCCCCCTCCACATGACGACAGACGGCGGTACGATCTCCGACGACGGTTTCGACTCGCAAATCGTAAAGCCAGAAGTCGTCTGAGTCCGTGTCGTCCTGCATGTCATCCTTTCGATTGCCCACGCCTCTGCGCGTCCAAATCGCAACGTTGCGGATAAATTACGATCATGTCAATCGCCGTCAGCAGCACACCACCGTTGCAACCATGATGCTGGAAGACAATGGGTACTTGTTCACTCCAACGCATGCAGATAGGCTTGATCTTCAACCTATTTGGCCGCCTTGTATGACTTCTCTTCCGCAAATTGCATTATCTGATCGCCTGACCATCAACCGGGTGTTGGTGGGGCTTTGGCAGGTCGCAGATATCGAGAAAGATGGAGACTTGATCGTTCCGCAAACAGGTGCCGATTATCTTGCAGCCTATGTTGGCGAAGGGTTCTGCACTTTCGACATGGCCGATCACTATGGCAGTGCAGAACTGCTCACCGGCGCGTTGTTGCAGCGTGAGCAGAAACCCAAACCGGTAGTTTGCACCAAATGGTGTCCACCTCCAGGCCCAATGACCGCCGATATCGTTGCTGCGGGTCTACAGGAACGGTTAGATCGTCTGGGCACTGAACGGGTCGACCTGTTGCAGTTCCACTGGTGGAGCTTTGAACACCCCGCTTGGCTCGATGCCTTGCGTGAACTCAAGGATCTTCGTGACAAGGGGCTGATTGGTGAAATTGGCGTGACCAATTTTGATGCCGCTCATCTGCATTTGGCGATTGCCGATGGCATTCCTCTCGTCAGTAATCAGGTTCCGTTTTCTCTGATCGATCGTCGGGCTATGGGGCCATTGAGCGCACTTTGCGCCCAACACGATGTGCGTCTGCTGGCTTATGGCACGCTGGCTGGGGGATTTTTATCAGAGCGTTGGCTGGGCCAACAAGAACCTGGTGAAATCAACGATTGGAGCAAGATGAAGTACAAGCGCTTCATCGACGCCGCAGGTGGCTGGCAAGCCTATCAGCAGGTCTTGCAGGCCGCTGCTGACATCGCCAACAAGCACAGCGTTTCGATCGCAAATGTTGCCACCCGCTGGGTGCTGCACCAGGCTGCAGTGGCTGGGGTGATCATAGGTGCGCGATTGGGTGAGGCACTACACAGTACTGACAATGCCAAACTGTTTGGCTTCGCACTGGATGACCAAGACAACGCGAAGCTAAACGCGGCATTTCAGGCCACAAAACCATTGCCCGGTGATTGCGGTGACGAATATCGCAAACCACCTTTCCTGACAGCGTCTGGCGATCTCAGCCATCATCTGGATGAAATGCCCCTGGCCGTCGACGTGGAACCCGTGCCGCAGCGCGCCGGTGCACGGCGGGCGCTTTCGGGCAGTGAGTGGGAAGACATCGCGGGATACTGCCGGGCGCAAAAGGTCGGAGACCGAATATTGGTTTCAGGCACCACCGCGACGGCAGGTGCAAACCGGGTGGTGGCACCAGAAAACGCTGGTGCGCAGACCACGTTCATTCTCGACAAGATATCTGCCGCACTCACGGCACTGGGCTCCTCATTGGAGGATATTGTGCGCACCCGTATATATCTATCGGATGCCAAAGATGTCATGGCAGTGTCACAAGCCCACGGACGCATATTTGCTGACATTAAGCCTGCCAACACGCTTGTTGAAGTCGCCAGTTTGATTGGTAACTACAAGGTCGAGATAGAGGCGGAGGCCATTTTGCGGGAGGAACAATAGGGCACCGCCAGAGCGAAATTATTACTTGGGTGACGAGGCAAAATGAGATCTTATCAGCATTGATATTGCTTGCTTTTTCCTGTTTTGCGTAAGCCGGTTGAACCACTTCCGAAGTATTTATTATTTTGCTCTGACTATGCCCATAAAATCAGTTCCACCAGCTATCGCCACCATCACGTTTTGGCATGCGCCCAGCTGCATCGCCATCCGCTAACGGCTCGATATCCATGATCCAGCGATGTGCAGGGCTCATGCGCTGATAAAGACCTTTGGTCAAATAATCGCGCTGATACAGCTGCTGAGGCAAGTCGCGACGCGTATAGGTCAAATGCAAGACCCGTCGACGCTTGCCAGAATGGTTGACTGTCCCGGAATGCCAAAGCGCCGAATTAATTATCACCACCGATCCCGCTGGCGCCTGAACAAGGACTTCATCTGGGTGCGGGGCCGCCAAGTCTGTCGGGATCAGCGCTTTCTCATCGCTACTCAGGACCGGCGGCTCCCAGTCCCCCCAGTTTACGTGCGGGATATTGACCGACGGCCAGCAATGTGATCCGGGGATTACTCGCGTCGGCCCGTTGTCCTTGGTCATATCGTCAAACAGAAACAGGCCGTTCGCGACCCACCAGTCATCGGCGAATTTTTTCGGAACATCTGCATGAATATCCTGATGTCCCTTGCCTTTTGCCGGTTCGCGCAAGTTTGCACCATGCAATTTGAATTCGCCAAGCAGATATTCTGCCGCGCCCAGCATCACACCACATTCCAAGCAACGATCATAAACATCGGTTTTGTTGTAGATGTCCGACACACGCGGCGCGCCCGGCTCGATATGAACTTCGTGACCGCCTTGCTCGCCCTCGACCTCGATCAAGCGATCGAATTCTTCGGCCATCTCACTTGCCTGGGTCGCCGAATAGACGCCTTCAACAATAAAGAATCCGTCGCGATCCAATGCCTCGCGTTGACCGGTCGTTAATAATGGCCCGCCAAAACCAATCTCCCGAAGTGCTTGCTTTGCGTACATCAAATCCTCGTTGATTTCTCAAACCGGTATTCTTCTACATACTGCCGCAGATGAATCCTTCGCTCAATCAAATTCTGACGCAGGCATGTCAGAAGAAACTGGCTTGAATAGGAACGAGTTTTCGTCTTGTGCGCAGAATCTGTGGAGCAATTTACTATCACCTATCCCAAACCCGGTGCTATTTATCAGTGCAAGGAGTACAAGCCTGATCTTGAGTGCAGCAATTGTTTTGAAGGCAAGTCGCCCTTGTTGTCACGCTTATCGAAGGTAGCTCAACAACTGCACCGGGCCAAATTTGACGGCAACCATTGTTTAGAATTATCCCGACTGCGACAAAGTCGATTTGGCAAGTTTGGGCTCCGAGTGGCCATTCGCCGCAGCTGCGAACCAGCGTCAGCTTTGCGGACAAAGCAGGCTTTTGTTGCAAGTTGCCCTTAAGAACGCAGACTACCAAGGCCCGCTGTAATCAAATGGATATGGTGCCGTTTAATTATGTGATCTTTCATTTATGGAGAGACAACAATAATTCGAAATGATACTCTTACGCGATGCGGTATGTTAACTCCACTTTCCAACTGTTGGCAGTTATTGCAATTATTAGTGCCGCCGCAGTTGCCCTGACTGCTGGCTACTCGGCCGATAATGACGGACCAACTGACACAGCTCTTGCGAAGGGTTCTGGTGTACTTGATGACATGACATTCACCACCAGCCTAGCGCCCGAAGGCAAGCCGGGCGTTGGAATTAATGATGCAATTTTTTTTCGTGATGGCCAGCTTCTGTCTCTTGAATGCGAGGACCGCTGCAACTATCCACCCTCGGCTTACTACGCTCGGGCGGTTGAAGGTGGGCATGAGTTTTTTGTTGAAGCTTGGTGCCCGACCAAGGATGCGACGATGGTTTGGCGAGGTCGGATAGAAGGAGACAAGGTATCTGGTACGGTAACTTGGTCTGTCCGACGCTTTTATTGGACTGTGGGTACAGTGCTTGAGTTTTCCGGTATTACTGCGACCGAAGAAGAGGTTGCACTTTGGCGACCATAGCGCCCTGGCTGGTTCGGGGGCTGCTTCTCGCTGCTTTAATTTATGGTGGTCACCAGATAATAGGCCAAGTCGTCTCATGGCTCGACATGTCCTTGTTGCCCCATACAGAGGACATGCTGCATCGTGCAATTATCGCAGGAACCGCTGTCTATGTCTTGTTGATGGCGATCCCGTTTGTTCCAGGCGCAGAGATTGGACTTACACTGTTAGCAGTGTTTGGCGGTGCAATTGCGCCCTTGATCTATCTTGCGACGGCCACGAGCTTGACGCTCGCCTATTTAATCGGGCGCCTGTTGCCTCCAACGCTTTTGCAACGAGGCATGTCAAGTCTTGGCCTTGTTCGCGCAGCGGAGTTTGTGGAAGAAGCAGCCCGAATGTCTCCCGAGGATTTTCAAGATGGCCTTGCTTCAACGTCCGGGCCAAAATTCCTGAAACCCATGTTGCGATACCGCTACGTTGCTCTAGCGTTAGCAGTAAATATGCCCGGCAACATTGTACTTGGCGGTGGAGGCGGCATTGCGATGATGGCTGGATTAAGTCGATTGTTCGACCCCCTGCCATTTTTGTTGACCATCTTGATCGCTGTGCTTCCAATACCACTGATGTTCTATATCGGGCGCTTATAAGTTCAAAGCCGTTTCCAGCACCCCCTTTGACGCACACAGCGCGTTCAGCGATGACTAACCAGTTAGGTCCATAAACCCCTAACGGCTCTCCTGTGGTTAGCGCAGCACCACAAGTGCTTCGGTCACCAGATATAGCTCACAGACGGATGGTTTTCGATTGAAACGTCATTTGGGTGGCTTGGTACATTGAGAACAAGCACGGTCAGTTTATGACCGACTGTAGGGCAGATTTTGGGCGCAGAACGGGTTTTGTTGAGTGTGTAACGCGTCCAGCTGACGGGCACCGCTGCAAAAACCGTCAAGTTGCTCTGACAGTACCGTCAAATGGCCTGATTTTGAGGCAGGATGACCAGGTCGCGGATAGTGACATGTGGCGGTCGCGTCAGCATAAACATCACGGCTTCGGCTACGTCCTCGGAGCGCATCCCCTCATGCGCTTCCACCTTCGCATCAATGGACGCCTTGTCGGAAAAACCCCAGAGCGGGTTCAACACGATGCCCGGCGCAATGGCACCAATTCGCACATTGTGCGGGGCGATCTGACGGCGTACACCGTGAACAAAAGACTGGATCGCGTGTTTCGACGCTGAATAGATCGGCTCCCAATGGATCGCCTGATGCCCGGAGACCGAGCTGGTGACTACTATATCGCCTGAGCGTCGCTCGATCATTTGCGGCAGAACCCGGTTGACCAACCGGAAGACGCTGTTGACGTTGACTGTCAGCAATTCATCCCAAGCATCCGGGTCTCCATCCGCAACATCACCAGGAACATACAGCCCGGCATTGGCCAAAAGCACGTCGATCCGCCCGAAATGGGCCGTTGTCTCGGTCGCCACGCGGTCCACGTCCGAGGGGTTCGTCAGATCGGCAGGCACCGCTAGTGCGGGATCGCCGATCTGGGCCTGAACCTCATCCAGACGCTCTTTTGATCGCCCGACAAGCGCAACCTGTGCCCCTGCAGATCCTGCAGCGATGGCCAGCGACCGACCTATCCCCGAGCTGGCACCGGTCACCAGAACAACTTTTCCAGACAAATCCCAGTTCATGTCCTTCCTCCAATACCATTGTTATCTGAATGTAGCTTACGATAACTCACACCACACTCCACTTAAAACTCTTCAAGAAATTTTCCGCAGCATAAGGATATTGTGCGGCTTGTGCACCGAGTTCAGAACGTCTTCATACGCAGCAAGTGCGATGCGAACATCAGCGATGCGGACAAAGCTGCCGTTGAAAAGGCTCAACTTCTAGTCCCGATTGCATCGCTTCGGCGATCCGATAGCCTTTGGGACACCGTCCAATGCTTCGTGAATTGTGTAACTTTTGTGTCGCGATTGTGATGAAGTTTCCTCCGTCATCAAACCGACACACGGCGAACTTAGCGTTATTCGGTTAATTCAGAAGGGGAAGCTTTCCATGTCATTCAATTCCACAAAAACTCTTACGATCATGTCATTGTCTGCGGCACTGCTCGCGACATCCGCTTTGACCGCTTTTGGTGCAGACATCAGTCCAAAAAGCATCGGCGAAACCACCGCTTTGATTCCTGAAGCAGGTCTGCCAACTGGTGAGTTGAAGGATGGCGAGAGCGGCAACACCAACTTCCCTTTTGCCAACTTCAAGACTTTGGCCACCATTGGCGAAGTTGATGCAGAAAACGGCATGGCTCTAACCGGCTACCCCGACGGTCAAGCCGCTTGGCTCGCCGACGAAGACACGGTACGCGTTGTTTATCAGTCCGAGTCCTACGCCACCATGGGTAGCGCTCCGAAACCGGAGACCTATCCCTGGGAAATGTCGAACGGTGTGACCTTCACGGGCTCTCATATCCACACCATCGACTATGATCGCTCGGACTTTGCCGAATTCATGAATAACGACGCCGCTGCAGCTACGATGGTCAAGGGCTCTGGCAAGTTGTTCGATACTGTCTACAACGCCTTCGGTGAAATAGTAGAAAAACCTTCCTATGATCCGTCCGATCTTGCTGGCAAGTGGGGTAACCAAACCCGCCCTGACGGCACTTTGATCCAGTTCAAGCCAGACTACCGCTTATCCGAGGCCGATTACTTCTTCCAGTCGTTCTGTGGCGCATGGTATGAGAACGCCAATAGATATGGCGACGGCATTGGCTTTGCCGACGACATCTGGCTGGCCGCTGAAGAATGGGAAATCGGACGCATGTTCCCCGCAAGTGCTGCGGACTCAGCCGCAACCATGGGTCTGGCCAGCATTGTCGTCGACATTACAAACGGCGTGGCCTACACCGCTCCTGCCTTGGGCCAAACCGGCTATGAAAAGATGATGCCGATCAACTCAGGTCACACAGACTATGTCGTGATCGTCACCTCCGGCTACAATCATGGCCAAGAGCCATCTCCGCTGAAGGTGTATGTCGGTATGAAGGATCGCCTGCCTGACGGATCAGCGATCAATTACGACACAGCAAATGAGCGTGACAGTTTCCTTGCCCGCAATGGTTTGCTCTATGGCAAGCTATACGGCATGGCTGTCTCGACTGAGACCGCCGCTTCCCTGGTAGCAGAGCCGAATCCGGCATCGAAGATGATCGAAGAGTACATCACCAATGAAGGTGCGCCGAATTCATTCGCGGCGAATTTTGTGCCAACATCCTATCAGTGGGGTGGCTGGGACAAACCGGTAGCCGTTCAGGACACCGAGATGATGCTCTGGGAAAACGAAGACGAGCAACCCGAAGGTCATATTTTCTTTAACGGCGACTCCAAGGTTGAGCACGTTGCTGGAGACCCAAGCGGCGCGCCTCGTTACTTCGCAAACATGACCCAGGAGGGCGGGCTTATTGCTGTCGACTTCGGGGCGTTTGAATTCGACGGTGAAAACTTGCCGCAGCTTCTGAGCGCTTCCGTGACCCGCGCCGTAGGTGCGTGGGATGGAGCTTTGACGCTTGAGATCGGCGACCAAGGCAAAGTCAAAGACGGCGATGCCTCAATCCATGTCGAGAAAGGCGTTGCCAAGATGGTCGCTCCGGATGGGCTGTACTGGTCCAAGACTTCAGATGGTGATTATCTGATCGTCGACGAAGACTCGGGCAATGATTACGGCGAACGGAAATACGTTCTGTCGCTCGACGCAGACCTCAACGTGACTGCTGGCCACCTGCTGGGCTTGTCAGGAGGCAAATTCAGCGCGCGCTACGAAGCAGGTGTGTCTGCCCTTGGAGGCGCCTTTACGAAGCCGGGCACGACCGAGTTCTCTGGTTCCTGGCCGGTGACGGCTCTGATCGCAAAGAAAGATGATGGCTCGTTCCACTCCGTGAACGAGTTGGCTGGTACTGGTCGTCAGAACATACGCGGCGCCATCCCAACCGCCGGTCAGACCTATATTGGCGTGGTTCAGGCCCGCCCCGAATCCTCGGGCGCGGTTGAAGCTAGTGGTGGAGACGCGGGTGGACAAATCTTCATGTTCACCATGAATCCTGGGATGTAAAACCACATTGAAGCGATAACAGGTCGCCCCAATTTGGGGCGACCATTGCCCCAGTGTTGGCATGTCCGCTTTGGGTTCACTTCGGTCATTGCAACCTTCCGGATCAATGGGTCCTGACCCTGGTACACGCATGAAATCTGGTCGTTGCGGCAATGAGCGCTAGACGACGAGCAATTTGAGCCTTAGCGTCGGTCGTCACCAATCACCAAGGCAGCCTTTGTGCCCATCAATCCGATATCACCGATCGCAGCGAGCGGCGCGCCGAGAACCAATGACAGCAAACTGGGCTTGATCTACATGTTCGGTGGCATGGCATTGTTTGGTGCGACAGACGCTATGGCCAAGGTACTCACCGATTCGCTGCCGGCCATTCAAATTGTTTGGGGCCGTCAAACCGGATTGCTGGTCGGAATTCTGATCTACATTGCTATCAACGGTCTGGGGGTCTTGCGGACAACCCAACTTCGTTTGCAAATCGGCCGCGGCGTGTTGGCGACGATCTCTGCCACCTTGTTCATTATTGCAATCGCCTATGTGCCACTGACCGATGCAGTGGCGATAACTTTTGTCGCGCCCTTTATCGTGACGGTGCTGGGCGCACTTGTCCTTAGGGAGCCGGTAGGTATTCGGCGCTGGGCGGCGGTTGTGATTGGCTTTTTGGGCACTCTGATCGTGATCAGGCCCGGCATGGGCATTGTTCATCCCGCGGCATTCCTGTTGATCATCGCAGCATCGGCCTTTGC
>CAJHZC010000139.1_pt1 | contig 11510 bp, 10 predicted proteins | sample 9198911 | NCBI WGS metagenome assembly CAJHZC01 (sample SAMEA7708336, study PRJEB35096) | sediment metagenome | biome: marine neritic benthic zone biome [ENVO:01000025]; feature: sediment [ENVO:00002007]; material: shallow marine sediment [ENVO:03000034] sea grass bed [ENVO_01000059] ...
AACCGTCTGTGTCAACATCGATATTGCGGGCCCTGAGCGCATCCTGCGTCAGATCGAGCGGAAAGCCATAAGTGTCATAGAGTTTGAAAGCGGTCTCACCTTTAAGGGCATCGCCCTCACCCAGATCGGCAGTCGCCTCATTGAGAAGCCCCAACCCACGTTCAAGCGTCTTTCTGAAGCGGGTTTCTTCGAGCTCAAGCGTTTCAGTGATCAATGCGCGTGCACGTTCAAGCTCGGGAAACGCCACACCCATCTGGCCAATAAGCGATGGAACCAACCTGTGCATCAGCGGGTCTTTCGCGCCCAGAAGATGCGCATGGCGCATGGCGCGTCGCATGATGCGGCGCAGCACATAGCCCCGTCCCTCATTGGACGGAAGCACGCCGTCAGCAATCAAAAAGCTCGTCGCACGCAAATGATCAGCAATGACGCGATGGCTTGCTTGTTGCGTACTTTCGGCCTTTGTCGACGTTAGCTCTTCTGATGCATTGATGAGCGCTTTAAAAAGATCAATGTCGTAATTGTCATGCACGCCCTGCATCACAGCCGAAATGCGCTCCAATCCCATCCCGGTATCGATGGATGGACGCGGCAGGTCCTCGCGCTGGTCAGGCGTTACCTGCTCGAACTGCATGAAAACCAGATTCCAAATCTCGATGAACCGGTCACCATCTTCTTCAGGAGAACCGGGAGGACCACCCCAAATGTGATCGCCGTGATCATAGAAAATCTCGGAACATGGACCGCAAGGCCCTGTATCACCCATGGCCCAGAAATTGTCATGGGTTGGAATGCGAATGATCCGGTCGTCCGGCAATCCGGCGATCTTCTTCCAAAGATCGAAGGCTTCATCATCGGTGTGATATACCGTAACGAGCAGTTTCTCCTCGGCCAGACCATATTCCTTGGTGATCAGGTTCCAGGCAAGGCTGATCGCCTGCTCCTTGAAATAGTCACCAAAGGAAAAGTTGCCCAGCATCTCAAAGAAAGTGTGGTGCCGCGCCGTATAGCCGACATTGTCCAAATCATTGTGCTTTCCGCCCGCGCGTACGCACTTTTGCGATGTCACGGCACGCGAATAATCACGCTTCTCAAGCCCGGTAAAAACGTTCTTGAACTGGACCATACCGGCATTGACGAACATCAATGTGGGATCATTGAGCGGCACAAGCGGACTTGAAGCAACAACTTCATGCCCGTTGTTGCCAAAGTAATCCAAAAAGGTTTTGCGGATTTCATTTACGCCGCTCATAAAACTCACCCAAAATTGCTTTATGCAAATCCAAATTTCATCTCGTGCCCTCCCACCTTGCAGCGTTTGCACACAAGGAAGTCGGTACACCGTCAGCCTGATTAGTCGATGAAACAGGCCTGTGTCCAGCACATCAATCAGGCAAACGTCAAATCCATACGAAAAACCCGCCTTGAAATCCAAGGCGGGTTTGAAATTTGAGGCTTTGCCGGAACGAAACTACTGGCCGGATGCCACATCCGGCAGGTCACCAGCGGAGTCTTCCGAGCCTTCAAAATCGTCCTTGCCTGACTTTGCCTTGGCGGCCGTTTCATCATCATGCAGCAATTGTTCGGCTATCAGCCCGGCATTCTGACGCAAGGCCAATTCGATTTTCTCTGCGACATCACGATTGTCCGCCAGGAATTGTTTGGCATTCTCCCGGCCCTGCCCCAGTCGCTGGCTGTCATAGGAGAACCAGGATCCAGACTTCTCGACAATGCCCGCCTTGACACCAAGATCAACCAACTCGCCAGTCTTGGAGATGCCTTCGCCATACATGATATCGAAGATGACTTCCTTGAAGGGCGGCGCCAGCTTGTTTTTAACAACCTTGATGCGGGTCTGGTTGCCGACAACCTCATCGCGATCCTTGACCGCTCCAATGCGGCGGATGTCCAGGCGAACCGATGCATAGAATTTCAATGCATTGCCGCCGGTTGTCGTTTCAGGTGAACCAAACATCACGCCAATCTTCATGCGAATCTGGTTGATGAAGATCACCATTGTGTTTGAGCGGGAAATCGAGCCGGTCAATTTGCGCAATGCCTGGCTCATCAAGCGCGCCTGAAGGCCAGGCAATGAATCGCCCATCTCGCCTTCGATCTCGGCGCGCGGTGTCAGTGCTGCAACAGAGTCGATCACCAGAATATCACAGGCACCGGACCGAACGAGCGTATCGGCAATCTCGAGCGCCTGCTCACCATTGTCGGGCTGCGAGATCAACAGATCTTCCAAATCGACACCCAGTTTGCGGGCATAGACCGGATCAAGCGCATGCTCTGCATCAACAAAGGCGCAAATACCGCCATTCTTCTGGGCCTCGGCAACCGTATGCAGCGCCATGGTGGTCTTGCCTGAACTCTCCGGGCCGTAAATCTCGACAATTCTGCCCTTGGGCAATCCACCAACACCAAGCGCGATGTCCAATGACAAGGAACCTGTCGGCACTGTTTCGATTTCAACAATCTTGTCATTTGCGCCAAGGCGCATGATTGAGCCTTTGCCAAATGATCGTTCAATCTGCGCGAGCGCAGCATCCAATGCTTTTGACTTATCCACCGACTTTCCTTCAACCAAACGCAAGTTGTTTTGTGCCATTATGTCCACCCTTATGGTATCGCACACCGCTGTGCAAATATTCAAATGTGATTTGTTTGTACCTTATTTGTTCTCTTTTTGCAATACTGTTATCTAATTGTAAAATATACGTTAATCGAATTTGTTCTGTTTTTGTATCAATTGCAGGCGGCTGACAGCTGATCGATATTCGCATTCAAACTGGTCGAATGTGCAGAGAATCGCTTAAACCGGAATGAGTTCTTACGAGTGCAAAGGAACCCATCTTGCTTGACCTGCTGGCTGTTGGTGGCGCGCATATCGATCGTACAGCGCGGATGATCGCGCCGCACATCATGGGTGCGTCCAATCCTGCGCATGTCAGTGAAACCGTTGGCGGTGGTGCATTCAATGCCGCGCGCAATGCTCATATGCGCAGAATCGACAATGTCGGCATGATGTCGGTTCGGGGTGGCGATGCAGCTGGCCAGGCCGTTGAGGCGGCAATTGAACGCGCCGGGCTGGTTGATATGAGCGGCAGCTTCATGGATCGGAACACGCCCACCTATACAGCACTGCTCGATGTAGATGGCGAGCTTGTCACCGCCTATGCCGATATGGCGCTCTATGAATACGGGTTTGGGCGTCAGGTGCGGCGCCTTGAAGGGCGAACCCGGATCGCCGAAGCCAGGCATGTGCTTATCGATGCCAATTTGCCGGAAGCGGCGATTGACCTTGCCACGGACTATGCGACCGGCCCGTGCTTTGCGATGTGCATATCGCCGGCCAAGGCCGTCCGGCTCCTGCCCTATCTGGCGCGGTTTCACACTGTCTTTCTCAACCGGCGGGAATTGGCTGCGCTGACGCAAGACGCAGATATCGAGGTACAGATTGAAGCGTTGGCATCATCGGGCGCGCGGCAGGCTGTCATCACCAATGGTGCTGATGAAATCCTTGTGGTCGACAAGAACGGCACCATTGCGCTCAATGTGCCGACAATAGATAAGGTGATTGACGTCACGGGCGCTGGCGACGCGCTGACGGGCGCTACCATCGCCTGCATGATCACCAATCCGGATCAGGCTCTGCATATGTGTGCGCTTGAAGGAATTGCGGCAGCCCAGATGAACCTGCAATTTGCCGGTCCGGTATGCGAATCAATTGACGAAGAAGCATTTGCGGCCGTGCGCGAGCATGTGGCCAACATTCAATAAGGCTGTGTCATGAGTTCGAAGATGGATATGAGTTATACGCCGGAAGTGGCTGATGCACTGCGTGACGGTGCGGCCGTGGTTGCACTTGAATCGACGATCATCACCCATGGCATGCCCTACCCTGACAATCTGGAGATGGCGCGCAGTGTTGAGGCGGTCATCCGCCAACAAGGCGCAGTGCCGGCGACAATCGCTGTCATTGACGGTGCACTGCATATTGGATTGAGCGACCTGCAGGCTGAACAGCTGGCCCAAACCAAAGACGCAATGAAGCTCTCACGTGCCGACCTGACCTATGCGATGATCAGCAAGCAGACCGGCGGCACAACTGTCGCTGCAACCATGATGGCAGCGCATGCGGCGGGCATCCGCGTCTTTGCTACGGGCGGAATTGGCGGTGTTCACAAGGGCGCGGAGACCAGCTTCGACATATCGGCCGATCTCGACGAATTGGCGCGAACGCCGGTGACGGTGGTCAGCGCAGGTGCCAAGGCAATTCTTGATATTCCCAAAACGCTGGAAGCGCTCGAAACGCGCGGTGTTCCGGTTATTGCCTTTGGCCAATCAGAGCTTCCGGCCTTCTGGTCACGCAGTAGCGGTATTGACGCGCCCCTGCGCATGGACAGCGCGCAGGCTATTGCTGACTTGATGGCAAGGCGTACAGCGCAAGAAGCCTTTGCCCATGGCGGCATTCTGAATGCCAATCCGGTTCCGGCGGATGCCGAAATTCCGCTAGAGGAGATGTCCGTGCTCATCGACCAGGCGCAACAGGAAGCAGGCGCGCAAGGCATCGCAGGCAAACAGGTCACGCCCTGGCTTCTGGGTCGCATTCTGGAAATTTCGGGTGGCAGAAGTCTTCAAACCAATATCGCCCTTGTTGAGAACAATGCACGGCTTGCTGCAGATATTGCCGTCAGCCACGCAATTTTGGAACGCGATTAACCTTTCATTCACCATGTGCATTTGCGCACAGCGATGTCACACCCGCTTGTCTAGTCTCCAGATATCGGCAGCAATTGAAGCGCTGCAAAAATGGAGACCAGACATGAAAAACATAAACTTCAAATCGACTCTTGCGGCCTTCATCACATCGTCTGTTATGTTGACGACGGGTGTTGCACCCATGAACACAGCACAGGCTGGCGGCCCAGGCGGTCCGACAATCCTGACGCCTCTGAAGCCAAATATCTGCCTGACAAAACCTTGGTTATGTAAAGGCGGCGGGTTCAAAGTGCCACCAAAAGCGCCACCTCCTCCACCACCCGCACCAAAAGGTGGTCTGACAGATGGTCAGAAAATTGGTCTTGGCATTCTGGGCGCTGTTGCCGTGGGCACGATTATCGCCACTTCACGCAACCAGCCAGCCAATCCGGCGCCATATAATAATCACGTTGCGTTCTGCAGCGGAAAATACAAAACCTACGACGTGAATACCAACTCATTCATGTCCAATGCCGGATACCGTAAGCCCTGCATTTCGCCCTATATGCAGTAGGTACGGGGGAGAGCTCTGATCGTTCCTCAATCAGAGCTCATCGTTCCCCCGGGACCTTTCCGGGGGAACGATTCTATTTTCTCAACTTACGTTGGGTAAACTGGCTTGATCGCCATGACCAATCCATGCAGGATAAAAAGCCATCGCCCCAAAATCGAGCCTTACCATGCGATCTCTTACTACCTTCTCCCTGTTTGAATCACTTGATGCCGACCAGGACCAACGCTTTTCAGCGCGCTGCCAGCTTTCATCGGTCGGACCGAATGAATTGGTGGTGGATTTTGAAGATGAGAGCGATGATCTGTTTCTCATCATCTCGGGCAGTGTGCGCGTCATTTTGCGCATCTCCACCGGTCGCGAGGTTATCTTGGGCGAGTTTTCGGACGGCGAGTTTTTTGGCGAGTTGTCTGCGATCGACGGCGAAACGCGTTCCGCCAATGTCACGGCCATGGTCAATACCAAACTGATTCGTATGCCCCGAAAACTATTCCTGAAAATTTTGCATGATGTTCCGGCTGTTGCGCTGGATCTGATGCAGTCGATGACCCATCTTATCCGCGACCAGAACAAGCGCTTGGCGGAACATACATTTCTGGCCGCCAAATATCGCCTGTATTCAGAGTTGCTGCGCCTGTCGCGTCCGCGCAAGGGGTTTGAAGATCAGCGATCGATTACCCCGCCGCCCATTCAGCAGAATCTGGCTGAACGCATTGGCTGCCGCCGCGAAGTTGTCAGCCGCGAGATCGCCAAGCTGGAGCGGGAGAATATCGTGGAGCGCACGCGCGGTGCGCTGATATTGAGCGATGTACGCACGCTCAACGCACGGTTGTCGGAAGGCTGGAATGCGAGTTCCGTCGAAAAATAAACCAGAAGTTGCAAATAATTCCCGGATATTCTTGCAATTGTCACAATTGGGCATTACTTGGACGTTATCGAAATTGACGGACTATTGAATTGCTTCGCCCAGACTACCGGACGCGCACGTTTAAAGCTTCTTCGAAATTCGAATTAACCGGAGACTTAGACGTAACTCGTTTCTCCACGCGCAGACGATAGTGAGAAGGAATTCACATCATGACTACAGGCACCGTAAAATTTTACAACGACCAAAAAGGCTACGGCTTTATTGCACCAGACGACGGTTCAAAAGACGTTTTCGTGCACGCTACAGCGCTTGAGCGCTCTGGCATGAGCGCTTTGGCCGAAGGTCAAAAAGTCAACTTCGAAACAGATGTTGACCAACGTTCAGGCAAAACTGCTGTCTCTACAATTTCAGCTGCCTAAACCCGAAATCATGCCCGTCTGATTTGGGCTTGTATGATTTTGTTGAACCGCTGCTCGAGAAACGGGTGGCGGTTTTTTTGTGCAATTCGATTTCATCCCACAGCGCGCCGCTATCGGATTGACCTGCGCACAACCCATCGTGTCTGGGCCAATCATTTGTATCGATCAGCCACTCTGCGTTTGGCAAATGCGAACGATTTTCTAGGCAAACGCACATATTTGTAAGTGCAATTCAAGCGAAATTGTTCACATTTATTATCTATTAAAATCAATCCCTTATAAAATAGTTACCGATAACACTTGACGAGTGTTACCGATAACGTATCATGATCAAATGTTGTGGATTGTGCGTTTGCCTTCTGCATCTGGAGGAGTTTGTAGAGACTGATCTCAAAGCTTGATTGCAGGTGATTTCCGCTTGCGATGACCTCGACCTATTGCCTGCCAGGAGGAAGAATGTCGGAGCCTAAGCCCATAATCACCATGCATGGTATTGTGAAACGATTTGGTGGGGTGGTTGCCCTTAATGATGTCGATCTTGCCGCCTACCCTGGCGAAGTATTGGCGATTGTTGGCGACAATGGTGCCGGCAAATCAACGCTGATCAAAATCCTGACCGGGGTCTACCAACCTACTGAGGGTTCGATCGAATTGGATGGAAAGCCCTTCTTCATGAGCAGCCATTCCGATGCGATCGAAAACGGCATTGATGCCGTCTATCAAAACCTGGCAATCGCCGATCACCTGACACCAGCAGAGAATCTCTTTCTTGGTGCTGAGCTGACCAAAAACGTTATGGGGTTCAAGGCGCTCGACAACAAGCAAATGAAGCTTGATGCGATGCGGGTTCTGAAAGATCGCCTGGGTGTGGAACTTAAAAGCATGGATGTTCCGACCGAAAGCCTTTCGGGTGGTCAACGCCAGGCCGTCGCCATTGCACGCGCAGTGCGGCATGACGATTTACGGGTGTTGGTCATGGATGAGCCCACCGCAGCCCTGGGACCGCAGGAAACGGCGCGCACACTCGATTTGATCAAAACGCTTAAGAAGCAGGGCCTGGCAATCATTGTGATCTCGCACTCGCTGGACGATGTGTTTGAGATTTCCGATCGCATTCACGTGCAACGACGTGGGCAATGTGCGGGCGTAGTCAAGACCAGCGAAACCACCAATGAACAAGTCCTCGGCATGATTGTCGGTACGAAGACAGCGGCGTGAGGAACTAAGTATGGCAGAGACAGACAACACTTCAGCTGCTGCCCCGACACTCTCGCAGCGGCTTGAACCCTATATGAGCTTTCTTGGTCCCATGGCCATGATCCTGATGATTTTCATTTTCATGGGAATCGCTGAGCCTGCGCGTTATTTCCGGCTTTCCAACCTCAACCAGATTCTGCTGGATGCGGCGCTCTATATGCCGATGGCGATGGCGATGACATTCGTCATCACACAGCGCGGTATCGATTTGTCGATCGGTTCGGTTGCGGCCTTGTCATCAATCATGATGGCGTTTCTGATCAAGCAATACGGCTTTCCTGCATGGACCGCCGCACTGATGGCATTGTGCCTTGGCGCTTTGATGGGGCTGATCAACGGTCTGGTCATTACCAAATTCAAAGTACCCGACCTGATCGGCACATTGGCGATGGACCTCGTCTACAGGGGCTTTGCACTCGTGATAGCCAAGGGCCTGGTCTTGGCACGGTTCCCCGATCTGATCACCGAAATTGGCCGCGGCCAGTCGTTCCTGTTTCTGCCAACACCCGTGATCATTGGGTTGCTGACCCTCATTGCGGGCTACTACTTGCTGACCTCAACACATTTTGGCCGCTATACCATTGCAATCGGATCAAACCCCGAAGCGTCAGAAATGACGGGTATCGCGGTCGATCGTCACAAGATCTATGCCTACGTTCTGATGGGCACGATGGCAGCGCTGGCAGGCATCATGCTGACCGGTAAACTGAACGCCATACAGGCGACATCGGCGCCCTATTTCAACCTTCACGTTATTGCTGCTGTCGTGGTGGGTGGCACATCCCTGTTTGGCGGTCGCGCTTCAATCATCGGCTCACTGGCAGGCGTGCTGTTGCTCTCCATGATGATCAATGCGCTGGTGACGCTCAGAATCGAGTTCTTCTGGCAGTCCGTTGCATCTGGTGTTGTGATCATCTTCTCGGTCGCGCTGTACACCTGGTTGCAGAAGAAAGACCGGGATGGCTCTTCGGGATTGATGAATGCCTTTGACAATCCCGACAATCGAAAACTCGCAAGACTGACGGCGATTATCGTCGGGCTTCTGGTGGTGCTGACCATCTTGAGCCTCGTATTCGGTGTCACGCCCGAAGCGAGCGGATAATTCAAAACCGGCGATCTTCGCCAATTTTCTGGGAGGAAAAAATGAAGAAACTGACACTAACACTCACAACGGCGCTGCTTGCCGCATCGACTGGCCTGGCTGCACACGCGATGGATCTGCCGCTTAAGGAACTGCCCGGTATTGCTGATCGCGATCACTGGTTACCTGATGAAGTCAACAAGGACGGCGCGCTGGAAGCCCTGCAAAACTCAACCGGTGGTACAGCGGTTCCGCTGTCCGTTGCGCAAGACAAGCCGTTGCAAATCGCGCTGATCTACCCATCTGCTGATACGTCCGACTTTTGGGCACGCAACTATCTGGCATTGACCAAGCGTCTGGACGAAATCGGAATCGAGTATGAGACACGTGAATTTGCTTCGCGCCAGATCGAACATTCACTGCAGGCAACCTATGCAAGCCAGGTGGATCAGGATGCAGACATTTATGACTTTGTTATTTTTGGACCATCCGAATTGGCGACACAGGCCGACAACATAGACAAACTGGCCGGCAATCCGGATCTAAAGACCTTTGTTTGGGCCTTCCACACTCCGCTTAAGTATCTCGAAAACCAGCCCGACGCATGGTTTGATTTCTCGTCCGCTTATGGTGCGATCAAGATCTGCGACTACATGGTTGAGCGTCTGGGCAGTGACGTCACCTACGCACTGAATCGTGGCATTCCCGGCATTACGGACAATCAACGATCTGGCGATTTCATGGATTGCGTTGCAGAAAAGGGCAACTGGAACCCTGTGTATGAGCACTATGGCGAGTATCAGCGTGAAGGCGGTTTTGAAGGTACACAGCTGATCCTTCAGGCCTATCCGGAAGCCACTGTAATCCACAACGCCAATACAGCGATGTCGATGGGTTCGGTTGAAGCCCAGATCGCTGTCGGCAAGGAGAAGGAAATCTTCTCAACTGGCTGGGGCGGCACCGGTCTTGAGCTGGATGCCATCCGTCGCGGTGAGCTCGATGCCACACCGATGCGCATGGGCGACGACGTGGGCGCGGCGACCGCTGAAGCCATCAAGGCCCACCTGGAAGGCCGCGAAGCTGATCTGCCACTTGTCTTCCTAGGGCGGATCACTGTCGCGCATGACGAAATGAGCGCTGAAGAACTGGACAATCTTCAAAAAGAGGCGTTCCGCTTTTCAGGTGTGGGCGCGCTGGAGCGTTAATCTCCTCATCGCTTCAACGACGCAAAACGGGGCCATTGGCCCCGTTTTCTGTTTTAGAGGCTGTCACTGTTTGATGGAATCGCTTCACCCGGTTTATTCAATGTTATCAATGCTCAAGTCAGCGCCAGCGTTTCAGTTAAAGGTTGAAACGCCTTAAGCACCCTGCCCCAAAATTAGATGCATTATTTTGAGTTCTTGGCGATCAATTCCTTGGCGGATTGAACCAGGGCCGCGCCGTCTTCGCCCTTGGCATCCATTTCAGCGATCCAGTCAGCTTCAACGCCTTTGGATGCTTCAATCCACTCATCGCGCTCGGCATCAAGGTCGGTGATTGTGTTGTCTGTTGCTTCAGCCTTCGCCCGGCCCTGAATATCCAGCGCATCCATGGCAGCGCCGAATGTAGCCGACACTTCCGGACCTGAATTGGCGTCCAGAATCGCCTTCAGATCGTCGGGCAAGCTTTCATATTTTGCCTTGTTCATCGTCATAACAAAGTTGGCGCTATAGAGCCCCGGGGCGGTGGCGAAACCGGCATGATTGGTTGTCAGTTCAGACATTTTGAGCGGCAGCGTCACTTCCCAGGGAATAACAGCGCCGTCAATCACGCCCTTGGAGACTGATTCTGGCACCGATGGAACCGGCATGCCGACTGGTGTCGCACCCAGTTTGCCCAGCATGTTGGTCACAACGCGGGTTGGGCCACGCAGCTTCTGGCCCTTCACGTCGCTGAGCGTCGTCAGCGGTTTGTTGGTATGAAAAAAACCTGGGCCATGTGTGTGGAAAACCAGCGGATGTGTATCGGCAAATTCATCCATCGCATTGGCAATGACGTATTCATGCAGCGCCTTGGATGAGCTTTCAGCATCGCCTGTCATGAATGGCAGTTCGAATGCTTCGATCTTGGGGAACCTGCCCGGCGTGTAGCCCGGCAATGTCCAGATAATGTCTGCAATTCCGTCAACTGCCTGGCTGTAAAGCGCCGGTGGCGCGCCGCCCAGCTGCATCGAACCAAAATGCTCGATCTTGATGCGGCCTTCGGATTCCTTTTCGATCTTGGCAATCCAAGGCTCGATAGCATTGCCTGGAATGGAAGCCTGCTTTGGCAGAAACTGGTGCAAGCGCAATGTCACTTCTTGTGCGTAAGACGATGTTGCCGTCATCAGTGAAGCAATGGCAGCGCCAATGATAAAACTGCGTCGGTTCATGAAAATTCTCCCCGTAACCGATCCGTCCGAATTGGACGGTGCTTATGTAGATTGGCCGCCCCGCTGATGCAACCAAAATGGGTCTTTTACAGACAAAAGACGCCGATCATATGACCGGCGTCCTCGTTCTTTTTACCTTGACTTAAGGTTAGCTAAAGCTGCGACTATTCCGCGGCTTCGAACTGGTTCATTGTGTTTTC
>CAJHZC010000034.1_pt1 | contig 11291 bp, 9 predicted proteins | sample 9198911 | NCBI WGS metagenome assembly CAJHZC01 (sample SAMEA7708336, study PRJEB35096) | sediment metagenome | biome: marine neritic benthic zone biome [ENVO:01000025]; feature: sediment [ENVO:00002007]; material: shallow marine sediment [ENVO:03000034] sea grass bed [ENVO_01000059] ...
AAGTCTCATAGGGAGAGTTCTTATAAGTGTTGCATGCCAAGCGCAAAAGACATAGTTTCCGCCTCAATTGAAGAGCCGTTCTTCGGTTGGCAAATTTGACGGTGATTGATCGCATGGAAACGATGAAAACTACAATGTATGCCGGAGCATTTCTCGCTGTGGCTGTGTTGGTCATGACAATGAGCATTATCAGCGATGCGCTGTTTCACGCCGAAGTTCCTAAAACATTTGGCTACGAAATTGCTGAAGCTGAGGGTTCAGCACCTGCTGAAGCCGATGGAGCAGAGGAAGCTATTGCTTCAATTGCGCCGCTTCTGGCCAGCGCTGATGCTGCAGCAGGCGAGACCGTGTTTAAAAAATGTGCAGCTTGTCACAATGTGGTTGATGGCGGCGCCAATAAAGTTGGCCCGAACCTCTGGAGCATTTTGGGTGCAGCACCGGGTGCGCATGCAGATTTCAAATATTCATCGGCCATGACTGCTTACGGTGAAACAGGAGAGCCGTGGGGGTTTGAGAGCCTCAACAAGTTTCTTTTGAAGCCAAAAAGTTACATCAAAGGCACATCAATGGGTTTTGCAGGCCTTTCAAAAGAGGCGGATCGAGCCAATTTGCTCGCCTATTTGAACCAGCAATCGGGTTCTCCGCTGCCATTCCCTAATCCTGCTGCAGAACCTGCTGCTGAAGAAGCAGCCAGCGAAGAAGCGCCAGCAACCGAATAATACACAGTATTTTGACCAAAAAGGCCCGGAAATGTCCGGGCCTTTTTGGTTTTGGGCTTTGATTTGGCACAATTGTGCCTACTCTTTCACTATATCTTATGTTTGAAAGGTTGCCCATGTTTCGCATTGCCCTAAGAACGCTCGCATTTTCCCTCACCTTGGTTTCCGCACCAGCGTTGACGCAGGAAGCAAGTGGGTGGGTGACGACCAGCTCCCTTATCGAGGAGAGCCGGTACTCCAAAGATTTCACGCATTACAGTCACGCCAACCCCGATGCGCCAAAGGGCGGTGAGGTCAATCTAGCGGCCCAAGGCACATTTGATAGTTTAAACCCCTACATCATCAAAGGTACAGCGGCAGCAGGTCTTGCGGGTCGCGGATTTGGCGGCGGATTGCTCTATGACACGCTTCGCGATCAAAGCGTTGACGAACCATCGACCAGCCATCCGCTCGTCTCGGAAGCATTTACCTACCCCGAAGACTATTCCTTTGCGATTTATCGCCTCAACAAAGCCGCGCGATGGCACGACGGAAAACAGATCACACCGGAAGATGTGGTTTGGAGCTTTGAAGTTCTAACCGAATACAATCAGCTTTATCGCGAATATTATGAAAATGTTACGTCGGCCGAAATCCTCAATGAAACCGACGTCAAGTTCAGTTTCAACGAAGCGAACAATCGAGAACTGCCCAAGATTCTGGGCGACATGCCGGTCCTGCCCAAGCATTGGTGGGAAGGCATTGATGATGAGGGTAACAAACGCGATTTCTCACAGCCAACACTGGAACCACCCCTTGGTTCGGGACCCTATCGGATTGTTTCCTTTGATCCAGGCAACTCAATCACTTGGGAGCGTGTGGAGGACTACTGGGCAGCGGACCTGCCGGTCAAAAAGGGTCGGCACAATTTTGACAGCTTCAACTACACCTATTTTCTTGACGCAACACCTGTCTGGGAAGCCTTCAAGAAAGGCGGAGTGCAGGACTTCCGCTCTGAAACCCGATCCGTTCGTTGGGCCAGTGAATACAATTTCCCTGCATTCGAAGAAGGCAAGGTTGTAAAGCGCGAATTTCCAACCACTAGTCCGCAGCCGATGCAAGGGTTCTCAATGAACATGCGACGCGACAAGTTCAAGGATATTCGCGTCAGGAAAGCGCTCCTTCATCTGTTTGACTTTGAATCTGTCAATCGCCTGCAGCTTTCCAGTTTGCGGACGCGTACTGACAGCTATTTTGAAGGTGGAGAGCTGCAATCATCGGGTGTTCCGGAAGGTTTGGAGCTCGAAATACTGGAAAAATTTCGTGACCAACTCCCGGAAGCGCTGTTCACCGAATCCTACGCCAATCCTGTTGGTGGTGATCGCGCCAAGAACCGCGCCAACCAACGCATCGCCGCACAGCTTATGCGCGAAGCAGGCTGGGAACCGCGCGATGGCGCCTGGATTAACACGGAATCCGGCGAGAAGTTTACCATCGAGATCCTTGGGGCGTCAGCCACGACAAACATCATTGCAGGGCAATTCTCGCAGGATCTTCGACAATTTGGCATTGATGCGAGCATACGAATTGTTGATGCTAGTCAGTATATCTCAAGGCTTGAGGCCTTTGATTTTGACATGACAACCGTCGTGCTGGCGCAATCCTTGTCGCCGGGCAACGAACAGCGTGATTTCTGGTCATCGGCGGCGGTCGACCGACCAAATTCGCGCAACATGTCTGGTATCAGCAATCCGGTTGTAGATGAGTTGATTGACAAAATTATCTTTGCTGAAAACCGCGCTGAACTAAAAGCGCTCACCCATGCGCTCGACCGCGTGCTGTTGTGGAATTACTATTACATCCCGCAATGGCACTCACCCGAACAGTGGATCGCCTGGTGGGATAAATTCGACTTCGTGGATGACCAACCCACCTACGCAGGTGTGGACTTTCAATCCTGGTGGGTCAAGCAGGATGGCGCTCAATGATCATTAATCGAAGACGCTTTATTGCCTGTGTAGCAGGTGCGATCGGTGCAGGTGCACTGCCCAAATTGTCATTGGCGAGTAATCCAACAGAAATGCCATTGCATGGGCTTTCTGCATTTGGCGATCTGAAATATCCGAAAGACTTCTCGCACTTTGACTACACGTCCCCGGAAGCACCAAAGGGTGGAGCGTTCAACTTTCAACCCTCTTACTGGTTCTTCAATCAAAACACCCAGACATTCAATACACTGAACAGTTTTGTCCGGCGTGGCGATGCGCCGCCGCGCATGGAGATGTGCTTTGATTCACTGGTTGTGGAAGCACATGACGAGGCTGATGCCGTGTATTGCCACTTGGCGGAAAGTGTTGAGATCTCGGCTGATGGCAACCGATTCACCTTTAAAATCAGAGACATTGCCCGTTGGCATGATGGCTCAGCAATCACAGCTGAAGACGTCGCTTTTTCGTATATGACGCTCAAGGATCAAGGCCACCCGCAATTTTCTTTGCCCTTGAGCCCACTTATTGGCGCGATTGTGGTCGATCCATTGACAGTCGAGCTGGAGTTTGACGGCAACCAATCAGCGCAGGACATTCTTTTCAACGCGTCCATACCGATCATTTCCAAGTCCTGGTACAGCGAGAATGAGTTTGACAGCTCAACCCTGACCCCACCTCTCGCCTCAGGACCCTACAAGGTTGGACGCTTCGACGCGGGATCGTTCATTGAGTATGATCGGGTGGATGATTATTGGGCAAGAGACTTGGGCACCGCAAAAGGCATCAACCACTTTCAGACTATTCGTATTGATTTCTTCAAAGAGCGTGTGGCGGGATTTGAAGCTTTCAAGAAGGGCGATATCACCTTTCGCCAGGAATTCACCTCAAAGCGCTGGGCGACGGAGTATGAGTTTCCCGCAGTTAGTGATGGCCGGGTGATCAAGGCTTTGTTTGACGATGAGAAGCGGCCCGGCATGCAGGCGTGGTGTCTGAATCTACGAAGAGAGCGTTTCCAGGATCGGCGCGTGCGTGATGCCATCGCCCAGTGTTTTGATTTTGAATGGACGAACACAAACCTGTTTTACGGCATCTACGAGCGTAGCCAATCGATCTTCCAAGGATCACAATATGAGGCAAAAGGGAAACCCGACGCAGCACAGACTGCGCTGTTGAATGCATTGGCAGTGGACCATGAGCTCCCCGAAGGCGTGTTTGAAGACGCCTACATCCAGCCGCCGTCAGATGGATCAGGCCGTGACCGCAAAAAATTGCGCGCTGCTTCGCTATTGCTGAATGAAGCGGGATGGAACGCAGCCGATGACGGCTTTCTTCGCAATGAAAAGGGCGAAACACTGGATGTTGAGTTTCTGATCCGTGCATCGGTTTTCGAGCGAATTTATGGGCCCTATGTCGAGACCATGCGTGCTGTGGGTATCAATGCCAATTTGCGGCTCGTCGATCCTGCGCAATATCAGGCACGAACCAGCGGCTTTGATTTTGACATGGTTGGCTTGGCGCTCAGTTGGACAGCTACCCCAACTTCCAGCAGCCTTGATGGTGTATTGGGTTCAAAATCAGCACAGCTGGAAGGGTCTCGAAATTGGCCCGGAATTGCCGATCCGCTAGTTGATGCCATAATTTCCGGGATTGGGGCTGCAAAAACACGGGAAACGCACGAATCTGCCATGGTTGTGCTTGATAGGGTATTGCGGCTCAGGCGGGAATGGATTCCAAATTGGACATCAGCGAATCACCGCGTGGCCTATTGGGACATGTTTGGTTTTGCGGAGAAGAAACCGGATTACTTTTGGCCGGTTGAAGCGCTTTGGTGGGTGGACAAGGAAAAGGCTGCAAAGCTTGATAAAGGATAAATGCATCAGCTCGATACAAGCGTCTCCAAAGGGAGGGCGCTGAGTTATGGGTGCTTACATTCTGCGTCGCTTGCTGCTGATGATACCGACGATACTCGGCATCATGGCCATATCCTTTCTCGTGATTCAATTCGCGCCGGGGGGGCCTGTTGAGCAGGTCATTGCCCAACTAACCGGCGAGGGTGGTGATGCAACTGACCGCATTGCTGGCGGTGGTGGCGATTTTGCCAATGATGATATTGGTGCCAGCCTGGAAACGGGCGGGGGCAACTCGAAATATCGCGGTGCCCAGGGCCTTGATCCAGAATTCATCGCTGATCTCGAACGGCAGTTCGGATTTGACAAACCACCGCTCGAGCGCTTTGCCCTGATGGTTTCAAACTATCTGCGCTTTGATTTTGGAGAGAGCTATTTCCGCGACATCACGGTGATCGATCTGATCATTGAAAAGATGCCCGTGTCGATTTCTCTTGGCCTTTGGATCACCCTTCTTTCTTATGCCATTTCCATCCCGCTTGGCATCAAGAAGGCACTCGATGACGGCAGCAGCTTTGATGTTTGGACCAGCGGTATCATCATTTTTGCCTACGCGGTTCCCGGCTTTCTGTTCGCAATCATGCTCGTGGTGTTTTTTGCGGGTGGTTCGTTCTTCGACTGGTTTCCCCTCAGGGGATTGGTGTCAGACAATTTCGACGAGTTGAACTGGTTTGAAAAGATTGTCGACTATTTCTGGCATCTGACCTTGCCCCTCATTGCGCTTGTCCTTTCGGCCTTTGCGACAACCACGCTTCTGACGAAAAATTCGTTCCTTGACGAAATTCGCAAGCAATATGTAATCACCGCTCGTGCGAAAGGTTTGAAAGAAAACTCTGTCCTTTACGGACATGTTTTCCGCAATGCGATGCTGATTGTGATCGCCGGGTTTCCGGGCACATTTATCTCGGCTTTCTTTACCGGTTCACTGCTGATCGAAGTCATATTCTCCCTCGACGGACTGGGGCTTCTTGGTTTCCAGTCTGTGCTGGGCCGCGACTATCCGGTCGTTTTTGCAACGCTCTATATTTTCTCGCTGATGGGTCTGCTTGTCGGCCTGCTGTCTGACTTGATGTACACATGGATTGATCCGCGCATCGACTTCGAAACGAGGGATGTCTGATGGCGGATGCAACCATGAATGATATGGTAATGCCAAAGAAGGCATTTTTGTCGCCGATCAATCAGCGCCGATGGCAGAATTTCAAATCCAATCGCAGAGGATATTGGTCACTGTGGATCTTTATTTTGCTGTTTTTCATTTCGCTGTTCGCTGAATTTATCGCCAACGACAAGCCTATCGTTGTTTCCTACAAAAGCGAGATCCTGACCCCAGTGTTCGTGAACTATCCTGAAGCGAAATTTGGCGGGTTTCTTGCCCGAACCGACTATACCGATCCCTTCATCCAGGATGAAATCGAAGCCAATGGATGGATGCTTTGGCCACCGATTCGCTATTCCTTCCGCTCAGTGAACAAGGAAGTGCCGACAAGCGCGCCATCCCAGCCTGCGTTCCTTTTCGACAGTCGTGACGAATTATGCGCACGGTATCCGGCAGGAGCCGATGATCCCAATTGCGTTGCTGGTAATTTCAACTGGCTTGGCACGGATGATCAGGCGCGCGATGTGCTGGCGCGCGCCATCTATGGTTTTCGTGTTTCGGTTCTATTCGGGTTGATACTGACAGGACTATCAGCAGTTGTTGGCGTCGCAATCGGTGCAATCCAGGGATACTATGGGGGTTGGACCGATCTGATCGGGCAACGGGTGGTCGAAATCTGGTCTTCGCTGCCCCAGCTCTACATCCTGCTTATCATTGCTTCAGTCCTGCCACCGGGTTTCTGGATACTACTGGGGATCATGCTGGCCTTTTCATGGGTGGCATTCGTTGGCGTTGTTCGGGCCGAATTCTTACGCGCCCGGAATTTTGAGTATGTCAACGCCGCCCGTGCACTGGGGCTGAACAATGCAACGATCATGTGGCGGCACCTGCTGCCCAACGCCATGGTTGCCACCCTCACCTTTTTGCCATTTATCCTCAGCGGATCCATCGCAAGCCTCACCTCACTGGATTTTCTGGGCTTCGGTTTGCCGCCAGGCTCGGCGTCGCTCGGCGAGATGGTTCTGCAGGGCAAAAACAACCTCCAGGCAGTCTGGCTCGGCGTAACCGGGTTTGTCGTTCTGTCACTGATGCTTTCACTACTGGTCTTCATCGGCGAAGCCACGCGAGATGCATTTGATCCCAGGAAGACATTTGCATGACCGGCAAGCCGCTGCTCTCCATACGCGACCTAGCCGTCGACTTCACCCAAGGCGGCAACGTCAATCATGCGGTAAAGGGCGTTTCGTTCGACATCGGGCCTCGAGAAACAGTCGCGCTGGTCGGTGAATCTGGATCTGGCAAATCCGTGACTGCACTATCGGTGCTTAAACTGCTGCCTTACCCGGCTGCAAGCCATCCCAGCGGCACAGTGGAGTTCAATGGGGTCGATCTGCTGCATGCGCCAGAACCCGAGCTGAGAAGTGTGCGCGGCAACGATGTCTCAATGATCTTCCAAGAGCCCATGACATCGTTGAACCCGCTCCACACTATCGAAAAGCAGATCGGCGAAATACTACGGCTGCACCGGACGGTACCAGAGTCAAACGTGCGTGATCATATTCTGGGACTGCTGAAAGAGGTGGGCATTCGCGATGCTGACAAGCGACTTTCCGCTTATCCACACCAGATGTCCGGTGGCCAACGCCAGCGCGTTATGATTGCCATGGCGCTAGCCAATACACCAAAATTGCTTATTGCCGATGAACCAACCACCGCGCTGGATGTCACGGTGCAGGCGCAAATTCTCAAACTGCTCAACGAGCTCAAACACCAGTTTGACATGTCGATGCTTTTTATTACCCATGATTTGGGAATCGTTCGCAAGATTGCTGATCGCGTGTGTGTCATGACAGATGGGGAGATTGTGGAAGCTGGTCCCACTGCGCAGATTTTCGGCAACCCTCAGCATGAATATACCAGGCACCTTCTGAACGCAGAGCCAAAAGGCGCACCGCCCGCGCTGGACGAGTTTGCCCCTGTGGTGATGCAGGGCGATCAAATGAAGGTTTGGTTCCCGATCAAAAAAGGATTCATGCGCAGGGTTGTCGATAACGTAAAGGCGGTGGACGGCATTAATGTCACGGTGCGCGCGGGCCAAACGCTTGGCGTTGTGGGTGAATCAGGCTCCGGCAAGACAACACTGGGATTGGCACTATCGCGGCTCATTTCGTCGGAGGGTCGCATTTCATTTAATGGTGAAGACATTAACAAGCGCAGCTTCCGCGAGATGCGACCTGCTAGAAAAGACCTGCAGGTAGTGTTCCAGGATCCCTATGGATCTTTGAGTCCACGCATGTCGATCAGCGAAATCGTCGCTGAGGGATTGTCCATTCATGCGCCAGATCTAACTCCAGCGCAGCGCGATCAACGTGTGGTCGACGCACTGAATGAGGTTGGGCTTGATCCTGAAACACGGTTCCGCTACCCACACGAGTTCTCTGGAGGACAGCGCCAGCGCATTGCGATTGCCCGCGCCATGGTTCTCACACCGAAGTTCATCATGCTTGATGAGCCGACTTCCGCGCTTGATATGAGTGTCCAGGCTCAAGTGGTTGACCTGTTGCGGGATCTTCAAAAGAAACACAATCTGGCGTATCTTTTCATCAGCCATGATCTAAAGGTCGTGAGGGCATTGGCCAATGAAGTGGTTGTGATGCGCAATGGACAAGTGGTGGAATACGGTCCTTCCAGCCAGATATTCGATGCACCGAAAACAGCATACACCAAAGCACTGATGGCTGCCGCCTTTGACATTGAAACGGCCCCAGAAGGCGTTGTTGCTGATTAGAGGCTGTCACTCTTTGATGGAATGGCTCTACCCGGATTTATGCAATGTTTTCAATACTCAATTGAGTACGGGCGTTTCAGTTGAAACCTGAAACGCTCTAGGGACGCCTGAGAGTGGTGGGAAATCCGTAGAGGTAGCCGATCCGCTCGATGGCGTCTTCCAGTCTTTCGGTGGCCACATTCATGGTATGGCCATTGGCGTGTATGACTGTTTCTGCGTCACACATGATCCCCACGTGACCTTTCCAAAAGATCAGGTCTCCCCGCTGCAAACCACCATCCATGGCAGCAAAACCCAGTTCTTCGCCGATTGATTTTTCCTGCATGTCGGTATCACGCATGACCTGTTTGCCCGCCATCCGCATCGAGAGCTGTACAAGCCCCGAACAATCAATGCCAAATGCTGAATTGCCGCCCCATAAGTAAGGCGACTGAAGGAGCATCTCCGCTGCCGAAACATAGTCATCGACGAATGCGTCAATGGGATTGAGGTGCCGGGAGATCACATAGCTGCCGTCATGCAGTTCAGAATATCGGGTCCCGCGGGTTTCAGTTTCTCCCACGACAGTCATGCCCGACCCCAAAGACAAGCAATCGATTGCAGGTGCCTTCATATCTGAACGTGGATAGCGAAAGCTGCGTGAGACAGAAATTTTATGGCTATGCGGCCTGGTTCTCTTGGTTGTCTTTCTGATCAGTTTCTTGGGCGTATAGCCGACATAGTCATCGCGTACAGATTGCAGCCATGCCCATCCACTGGTCGCATCAAATAGGCGTACCTCATCACCAAACAGCAATTGGGTATCTATGCCAGCATCCAAATCCGGTTCGGGACGCAGGTCGGCGATCGGCCCATTGATGTGATACAGTTCGCCTGCAACATAATTGTCGGCTTTGATCTTCCCTTGCAGTTTCTCGTCGGCCAGATCGTCACGATAGGCGTGCAGACGTCTGTCCAGCGAACCACTCAATTGGGAAGCTCCTGGCCCTTTTCGATAATATTGTCGGCAAAGCGCTCGAGATAAAGCGCGCCATCAACCGTGCGTGAAATGATCACGTTGCGCCGATCACGCGGATCGCGATGGCGGCTGACCAGTTTCATCATACCCATTGTATCAAGCGCACGAGTTATTACCGGTTTGGATACGCCCAGATGTGCCGCCAAGCCCCGTACGGTGTGCGGCGGTGGATCGAGATAGATCGTCAACAATATCGCTGCCTGGCGCATGGTCAGATCTGGTGCGCTATCGCGCACTTCGGCCAGATTGACCGAGTGCCAAAGAGTGAGAGCCTGACTGGGCTTGAGAGTGACCGGCATGAAACGCTTCGCTAATGTTACGGACCCGAACTAATATGCGCGATTCATATACGGTTACGCAAGCGATTGGTACCGATATTCACCAATCAAGAGTAGCGATTCTGCAAAGCCGCAAACAACGCCCGTATCGCCTGTGCCTCACCACCAACCGGTGCATGGAGTTTGGTTGTGGGAGTCCAGGCAAAGATATCAAAATGTGCCCAGCTGATTTCATCAGCAATAAATCGTTGCAGGAACAGTGCAGCGGTGATGGAACCGGCAAAGCCGTCGGTTGTGACGTTGTTCAAATCGGCGACTTTGGAGGCAAGGGACGTATTATAGTTTTGCCACAGCGGCATGCGCCAAAGGGGATCCTTTTCCGCTATGCTCGCATCACTTAGCGCAACAGCAAGGTTTTCATCATTGGTGTAAAACGGCGCTAGTTCCGGTCCAAGTGCCACGCGTGCAGCGCCTGTCAGCGTCGCCATATCGATGACTAGGTCAGGTTTTTCTTCGCAGGCCAAGGACAAGGCATCGGCCAAAACAAGACGCCCTTCTGCATCTGTGTGGCCGATTTCCACGGTTAATCCCTTGCGGCTGGCCAGAATATCGCCCGGGCGAAATGCATCACTAGCAATTGAATTCTCCACAGCCGGAATCAACACGCGCAACCGCACCGGTAACTTGGCATCCATGATCATTTTCGCAAGGCCCATGACGTTCGCAGCGCCTCCCATATCCTTCTTCATGTTGCGCATCGAGCTTGCCGGCTTGATATCCAATCCACCCGTATCAAACGCCACGCCCTTACCAACCAAAGTGAGCTTGGGTGCCTTTTTGTCACCCCATGACATATCGATCAACCTCGGCGGAATTGCTGAAGCGCGGCCCACCGCATGGATCATCGGAAATTTCTTGGCAATCAGATCATCTCCCTTGATGACTTTGATCGTCGTTTTTGCCGCTTTGGCGAGGGCACGGGCAGCTGCTTCGATTTGATCAGGTCCCATGTCACTTGCCGGCGTATTAACCAGATCCCTTACCAGCCAGCTAGCTTCAACCTGGCTGATAATTTTCGTCCTCGTCAGCGATGCATCGAGGAATATCTGTGGTCTGGTTCGGGTGTAATTCTTGTAGCGCTCAAAGCGGTAGACGCCCAGCAGGAACCCGATGGTCGCCAGGCGCACATCAATACTATTGTTCGGCTCAAATCGCCAAACACCTTCTGGCAGCTGTTTGGCCAGCGCGCCAGCGCAGAATGGATTTGTGTTGTCACCGGTGCCGAGCAGAGCCGAGGCGACAGAATTGTCCTTTGCGTCAGGGATGAGCAACACTGATCCGGCCTTGCCGTTGAAATTGTTGGCACGGGCCCAATTTTTCTCGGCTGACGGCAGATCCTCGAGTGCATCCTTTGCAACGAACTTAACCGACTTTGCATCGGAGGCTTTTGTTTTTGCAGGTGCCAGCACTGAATCGAGCATTTTTTGTCTCCAATTCTTAACGGTCCGACCAGTC
>CAJHZC010000126.1_pt1 | contig 11205 bp, 12 predicted proteins | sample 9198911 | NCBI WGS metagenome assembly CAJHZC01 (sample SAMEA7708336, study PRJEB35096) | sediment metagenome | biome: marine neritic benthic zone biome [ENVO:01000025]; feature: sediment [ENVO:00002007]; material: shallow marine sediment [ENVO:03000034] sea grass bed [ENVO_01000059] ...
ACGCTGGCTCCATCGACTTTGGAAAAACGGGAAAAACTTGAGCAGCTTCGAGCGCTTGAAGCCGGCATGAACATTCACGCCGCCATTATTGACACAGTGCCATTGGGCGTTGATACACCGGAAGACTTGGAACGGGCGCGGGCAGCATTGGCTAGCGCAAACGGATAGGCATCATGGCAGACGGCAAAAAACTAATAGCATTTCAGGGTGCACAAGGCGCAAATTCAGACACGGCATCCCGCCAGATGTTTCCAGACATGACGCCACTGCCATGTGCAACATTCGAAGACGCCTTCAAAGCCGTTGATACCGGCGAAGCAGCGCTCGCCATGATTCCGATTGAAAATACGCTGGCGGGCAGGGTGGCGGATATCCATCATCTGCTGCCCGAATCGGGTTTACACATTGTGGGTGAGCACTTTCTGCCTATCCATTTTCATCTGATGGCTCTCCCTGGCACCAGGATTGATCAGATTGAATCGGTTCACAGCCATATTCATGCGTTCGGGCAATGCCGCAGCATCATCCGAAAGCATCGTTGGAAACCCGTTGTCGCTGGTGACACGGCTGGTGCCGCGCAGATGATTGCTGAATCAGGCGATTCAACAATGGCATCGCTGTCGCCTCTATTAGCGGCCGAACTCTATGGTTTGGACATATTGAAGGAGCATGTTGAGGACACCAACAACAACATAACCCGCTTCGTTGTACTGTCCAAAACTCCCATCCACTACGAGCGAAAGTCAAGCGATGAATTGTTGATGACGACTTTTGTTTTTCGGGTCCGCAATATTCCCGCGGCTCTGTACAAAGCCATGGGCGGATTTGCCACCAATGGTGTAAACATGACCAAGCTGGAGAGCTATCAACTGGGCGGCAAGTTTACCGCTACACAGTTCTATGCCGACATTGAAGGTCATCCGGACGACGAGAATGTGCGTTTGGCGTTTGAAGAGATTAGTTTCTTCACCGATCTGTTTGAGGTGTTGGGCGTTTATCCCGCCGCTGAATTGCGCGTCGAACAAAATGGGCAGTAAGATCACGTATTTGTGATTGAAGTTGCAGTGACCTTCAACCAGCGGTGGTCACATTGTTGAACGATGTTTACGGCAATCTAGGCTTGTCAGGCAGTCAAACCAGAAGGGGCGCATCGGTGACTGAAATTGATCAAGGCAAGCGCGCACTGATTGTTGGTTCTGCCAGCGCTTTAGGATTGGCGGTAGCCGGTTGCACAGTTGTCCAGGAAGCCACCACAACCCTGTTTGCCGAGGGTCCAAGCATTGGACCAGAGCCCAATTACGCTTTGGCCTACGGCCCTCAACGTAATGAAAAATTCCCGATTCCTGCTGTCAATTTATCAAGGGTTCCCAAACGTTTCCTGCGACGCCAGGTGAGATATCGGGCCAAGCATCCGGTGGGAACGGTCGTTGTCAACACATCGAATTACCATCTCTATCTTGTTCAGCCCGGCGGCAAAGCCATGCGCTATGGCGTTGGACTTGGAAGGCAGGGATTCGAATGGTCCGGCCAGGGCGTTATTCAATGGAAACGCCGATGGCCCACCTGGACGCCGCCCAAGGAAATGATCCAGCGTCAGCCCGAACTGGCAAAATGGAGCGCGGAAAATGGTGGTATGCCACCGGGATTGAAAAACCCGCTTGGTGCACGTGCGCTATACATCTTCCAAAATGGCAGAGATACACTCTACCGCCTGCACGGATCGCCGGAATACTGGTCGATCGGCAAGGCGGTCTCCAGCGGCTGTGTCCGGCTGATGAACCAGGACATCATTGATCTTTATGGTCGGGTTCCGCCAAAGGCAGCGCTAATCGTGATCTAGCCAGTAGGTGATGAGCGTGTTGGCGATGGCGCCTTTCGGCGGCATGCGCAATGCGTCTTCATGGTTGCCGTCGACCATCGTGCGTACCTCGGCGCGGGTGAACCAGCGCGCATCCTCAAGTTCGTCATCGACGACGATTCTGTCGCAGGTCGCCTCCCCATAGCATCCGATCATCAGCGTGTAGGGAAACGGCCATGGTTGACTTGCATGATAAGCAACCCGGCCAACATCAACTCCAGCTTCTTCCTTGGTCTCTCGCCGCATGGCGGCTTCGATCGTTTCGCCCGGCTCCACAAAGCCGGCAAGACAAGAATAAACCCCTTCAGGAAAATGAGGCGATCGTCCGAGCAAGCAACGTTCGCCATCCACAGACACGGTCAACATGATGACGACAGGATCCGTGCGGGGAAAATGCTGCATCTCGCAATTGGGGCACAGCCTTTTGTAGCCTCCATCCTTGATTTCGCTTGCATAGCCGCATCTCGAGCAAAAAGCATGGCTCTTGTGCCACGCCAGCAGCGCGCCACCTTGCGCCAGCTTGCCCAACTGCTCGCTGCTTAAGAGGCCCTGGATGTAAACGCTACGAAAATCGATTCCAACATATCCATGTGGCAACGCTTCGGGATCCAGGCTTGAGTCGGCAGCCAGCCAGGGTTTTTCTTCACGATCCCATCCCAGCAGCACGATCGTGCCCTGGTCTGCACTCAGTGTTGGCAAGTCATCAACATTGAACACACCGTCCAACGTTTCGCCATCCTGTTTAAGCACCAATTTGCCTTCCGCAACCACCAGCACCTTGGCACCTGGTTCTGCAATGGCGTCTTGCACACTTGTTTCAGTGCGTTTTTCGGACAGTCGTTTGAGTGGGTTTGCCGAGAAAGCGGCGCGCGTTGAATGCTCCGGAAAAGGTGCTTCAAAAATTGAAAACGACATGAAGTTTCTATCTGTTTTGGTTCAGGCGAGATGAGAAGCAGATTAAAGCGGCCGATCTCTAAATGGAAGTACTGTTTAGGAGCCCTGCAAAGCGTTCAATAAAGGCCTCGGCTTCCGCTGGTTCATAGGATTTGCGCTGACCGGCGCCCCAAACCGGTCCAGGCCAAGCAGCATCATCTTCATTGCGCGCAACAATATGTACATGCAGTTGCCTGACCATATTGCCCAAGGCGCCGACATTGATCTTTCTGCATTTCGTCAAGTCCTGAAGCATCTCTGACACCTGAGCGATTTCAAACGTCAGAACTGTCTGGTCGAGCGGCGTAAGCTGATGGATTTCTGCGATATCTGGCCGCCTGGGCACGCAAATGAGCCACGGAAACCTGGAATCATCCATGAGAAATAGACGGCACAATCCGATGTCGCCGATTGTGTGCGTGTCCGCTTTCAAATTGGGATCGAGTTGAAATGCCGCCATCAATACACGCTAGCAGTTTTTTATTTTGAATCGAGTCTTGATGGTCTTTGGACTTGCAATTTCGCGTTCAAACCCCGATATCAGCCTTGGAAGGTCGGCCGTGGACGAACCACTCGCCAACCGGGTCAGGTCCGGAAGGAAGCAGCCCTAACGATTTCGGTACGGGTCACTATGTCGATCTTCCACTTTTCCCTTCATGATGCCAATTGAAGACTCGCAACCACCGACTGTTTTGCGCTAGACCAATGTCATGAATGACGCCTCGGACAAAAAATCACCCTATCGGGTTCTTGCGCGCAAATATCGCCCGTCGGATTTCACCGGCCTTATCGGCCAGGAACCGATGGTCAGGACGCTTACCAATGCGTTTGAGACTGGTCGTATTGCACAGGCCTGGATGCTCACCGGCGTGCGCGGGGTCGGCAAGACCACAACTGCGCGCATACTTGCCCGGGCACTCAACTACAAGACCGACACAGTCGACAAACCAAGCATTGATCTGACTGAGCTTGGCGTCGATTGCCAATCGATCATGGATGGCTCACACATCGATATTATCGAGATGGATGCGGCCTCCCACACCGGTATTGATGATATCAAGCAGATCATTGACGGCGTCCGGTACGCGCCTGTGTCTGCGCGCTACAAAGTCTACATCATCGATGAAATTCACATGTTGTCGGAAAAAGCCTTCAACGCTTTGCTCAAAACGCTTGAAGAGCCGCCACCCCACGCAAAGTTCATCTTTGCGACCACCGAGATCCGAAAAGTGCCGATCACGGTTTTGTCGCGATGCCAGCGCTTTGATCTAAGGCGGATAGAAACAACTCAAATGGTGGCTCATTTGAGTTCCATCGTTCAACAGGAAAATGTGAAAGCTGATGATGAGGCGCTGGGCATGATCGCACGTGCTGGCGAAGGATCGGTGCGTGATGCACTTTCAATCCTGGATCAGGCCATCGCACACAGCGCTGGCAAGGTGGAACCAGAAACCGTGCGCGCCATGCTTGGTCTGGCGGACCGGGCGCGCATCGTCGACCTGTTCGAGCATGTCACTTCGGGTCATGTGAACGAGGCCCTGGCAGAATTCAGATCCCAATACGACATCGGCGCCGATCCTTCGGTGATCCTGTCTGATCTCGCTGAATTTACGCATTTGGTCACGCGGCTGCGTTTTGTGCCAGATGCAGCGCAGAACGACCCCTCTCTCTCACCGGACGAAAAAGAAAGAGGGTTGGAATTCTCACAAAAGATTGCTGTGGGCGCGCTGGCTCGTATTTGGCAGATGCTGCTAAAGGGCATACCTGAAACCCAGACTGCAGCAAGGCCGGTTGCCGCAGCCGAAATGGTACTGATCCGCCTGGCTCATGCTTCAACCATGCCCACTTTGGATGAGGCATTGAAGAAACTGGATTCGGCGCCAGTCGCCGGTACACCGGCAAAAACCGGCACGCCAGCGGAGCCATCGGTTAGCACGCCTTCGAACGCTTCAAACGCACCGGCAATCGGCATGTCCATGCTGCCACAAGATACTGGTGACTCAGTTTCCATGTCGGGAGGCGGAAGCGCACCCATGCGGATGGTTGCCAGCAACCCGGAGCCTGAGGCACAGACTGTAACCGAGCAGGTTGCCGTTCCGGTGACTTCGCTTGAAGATATTGAAGCGCTCGCAGACAAGCATCGTGACCCCTTGACCAAGGTCAATGTTCGAAAATGCGTGCGATTGGTTTCGATCACACCCGGCAGCCTTTCAATAAATTTGACCGAGGATGCCCCAAAGACGCTTGTGGGCGATCTCAGTCGAAAACTCAGCGATTGGACCGGTACCAGATGGATGGTGATGGTCTCGCGCGACGAAGCGGGTGGCCAAACACTGGAAGAGATTACCGATGGAAAGCGCAACGCCATGCTCGCCGATGCGTCCCGCGACCCTGAGGTGGCCGGAATACTTGCCGCTTTCCCAGGCGCAAAAATAATTGATGTGCGCCTTGGCGGAGACCAAATCGATACCGATATACAGTTGAGCGAGGAGTTCGGGATCACCGAAGATGTGCCGATCGATCCGGACGACACAGAAGAAATCTAAATTATTGGAGCGCTGACATGAAAGATCTCATGGGCCTGATGAGCAAAGCCAAGGAAATGCAGCAAAAGATGGCTGACATGCAGGCTGAAATGGAATCATTGACCGCCGAGGGCTCGGCAGGCGGCGGCGTTGTGACGGTGACCATGACCGGCAAGGGCCAGTTGACTGGTCTGCATATCGATCCGAGCGTTTTTGCCGAGCACGATGCCGAGATACTTGAAGATCTCATCGTTGCGGCACATTCCGATGCCAAGTCCAAGGTCGAAGCGATCATGGCCGAAAAGACTCAGGAAATGACTGCCGGTTTGCCAATTCCGCCCGGCATGAAACTGCCATTCTAAACTCTGGACCTTTATAACTTCTTGAACAGACGGCCATCCACCAGCAGCAAGCCAAAGCCGATTAGGACCAGGCCAGCAATATGGCGCGAAAGCAGCTGTTCGTTCAGGAAGATGATTCCAAGAAATATGGCACTGACCGGCACAAGGAATGTCACCAGGGATATATTCGTCGAGCCTGCGCTGCTCAATATCTTGAAATAGAGAATATAGGCAAAGGCGCTTGATGCGATGCCCAATGCCAACAATGCCCAGATGCTGCCTGTTGAGGGAATTGATAATGTCCATGGCTGGTCAACCACCATCATGATTGGAAAGATCAGCAATGTTGAAGCTGTCAGTTGGCCCGTGGCCACAGTATAAGGGTCTATCCCCAACTGCCTGAATCGCCGGCCATAGATACTGGCAAAGGCGTAAGATACCGCCCCGCAAATCAACGCCAGTTGCGCAATTCCATTGGTCCAGCCATCCGCCAATCCGCCGCCACCGATCATGATTGCAACGCCGACCAAGCCAGAAACAACACCGCCAATGCGTAGGCTTGTCACTTTCTCATCGCCAGTCAGTACATGCGCTATGACGACCGTGAACAATGGCATGGTGGCATTGAGGATTGACGCGACACCCGATGCAATATGGATCTGTCCCCAGACAATCAGAGAGAAAGGGATGACATTGTTGAGCAATCCCATGCGTAGGAACGCTGACCAGGCTGCATAAGTGATTGGCATCCTGCGTCCTGTCGCTTTCATATAAATGTGCAGGGCGACAGCCGCGATAAGAACCCGACAGAACACGATCGTTTGCGGTGGAAGCTCTTTCACAATCACGCCGACGAAGAAAAATGAGCCGCCCCAGACGAGCGACAGTGTGATGAGCATCATCCATTCAATCGATGTCATTCTCTTGTTGATCATCCGGTTCGACATGGAAGGCTCCTTTTCTGATCCGATAGGTCAGCCTCACAAAACTTGCCACCCGAAACATGCTGAAAACCGATTTCCCCCTTTTCATGATCGACGGGCACGCCTACATCTGTGATATGACAAGCAAACGAGTCGCCGGTCCGGAAATCGAAAAATTGATCCAGCTCCTTGCAAAGGTGCCGGGGCTTGGTCCGCGGTCTGCGCGTCGCGCTGCGCTGCATCTGATCAAAAAGAAAGAGCAGTTGATGACGCCATTGGCCGGAGCGCTGGCCGAAGCAGTTGAAAAGGTGCAAGTCTGCTCGGTGTGCAGCAATGTGGATACCCAGGACCCATGTTCTATCTGTAAGGATCCGCGACGGGACGATGCTACGATTATCGTAGTGGAAGATGTTTCTGATCTGTGGGCGCTTGAGCGCGCAGCCGAAATGAGCGTCCGCTATCACATCCTGGGCGGCACACTCTCACCGTTGGATGGTGTGGGACCCGATGATTTGAATATTCGGTCCTTGATCGATCGGATCGCATCCGGTGGGATCAAGGAATTGATCCTCGCAGTCAATGCTACCGTTGAAGGTCAAACAACCGCCCACTATTTGACGGCGCAACTTGAGACCTTCGATGTCAAAATTACACGCTTGGCGCATGGTGTTCCGGTGGGTGGCGAGCTCGACTACTTGGATGAAGGCACTCTTTCAGCAGCACTGCGGAGCCGCACTCTATTCTAGTTGTGAAGGATGGCGACTTCTTCATAAGAGATTGAATTTATAACATTATTTTTCATATCGTAATGAAATATCCTTTGTAGATCTTGCCACAAAATCAGCGAAAAACGGCCACTTTTCGCTGGCCTTTGTCCTCCCGTGAATGCGTAGCGCAAATGCTCCGCAGGCATTTAACCAAGGAGTACAACCCCATGAAAAAACTTCTAATAGCAGCAGCTGCAACTGTATTTGCAACAAGCACGGCTTTTGCACAGGTCGCCTTTGAAACCGTTGACGCCGACGCAAACGGCGGTGTCACCCTGGAAGAAGCAACTGCAGCCGGAATGGCTGAAGACGTCTTCACAGCAGCCGATGCCGATGGCAATGGCGAGCTGAATGCAGAGGAATTTGCGACTATCGCTCAATAACTGAGCCTGTTCCTGCAGTCTCGGTCTAGATGGCCGGGACTGTTTGTGCGTTGCAGATTGAGCCGATTTGATCTGCCGACCGCCAGACCCGTCCAATTATGGCGGGAATCTGCAACGCCTTTCACTAGTTCTCACATGCGTTCATTTTTGCGCAGACAAGTCTGTGATGTTTTACCAGATGCCGCTCAAGCGCAGTTGAGTTGAGTTTAAATTACGACGAGCCATCGTTGACCTATATTCAAGCTCTGGAACACGGCGTCGAGTCACAACGCACGACCATTTCAGTTTTTGGGGAAATTTCGACGTCGTCCGAAGGGACATCGAACTGTTGATTGCTGCCTTTTTGCAGCTCATTAGGAGATTAAACCATCAGGAAATTCATGCTCGCCTTAACCATCACGACTTTCACCGCAAATGCCACTTTTGGAGATTTAACTTTCACTCGTGCCGACAAGAACGGCGATGGCATCGTTTCAGCGGGAGAACTCGTCAGATCTTGACAGAGTCTTCCTGACTTCCGTCAGACCGATTTAAACGGCGAAGTAAAGTGGACACCAGCTGAAAAGGCAACGGTCAGACAGCCATTGGTCAATCCCAACACGCAAGACGACGATTGATCAAGCCGGCGCGGCCCCGCATTTTCCTTCGTGTGCGGGACCGCGCTCACTCTGCATGACTCGCAATGACTTGCCCAGGCGGGCCACTGGATTAAGCTTTGCCATATGATTCGAAATGGAGAGTGGCTCATGTTGCGGTGGTTTTTGATTGTGACGGCGGTTTGTTTGCCTCTGGCTGCTCTTGCACAATCCCAGCAGCAAACAGAAGCGCAGTATCAGGCTTTTCTTGCTAAGACGATCTGGCCCAAAGCCAAGGCGGCCGGCGTATCCCGGTCCACTTACGACAATGCGCTGAAGGGCAAAACGCTGAATTGGAAAATTCCTGGACTGGTTCCGCCGGGCTCGTCATCAACGCCCACGAAAATCCGCCAGGCCGAATTTTCACAACCTTCCAATTATTTCGGAGAGCGTAATCTGGGCAGCATTGTTGGCACTGGTAAAGGGCTTTTGGGCCGTTATGCTTCGAGTATTAAATCCATCGAACGCAAATATGGCGTACCGGGCCGGTTCCTGATCGCGATTTGGGGCAGGGAGTCCGGCTTTGGTCGTGTCAAAATCCCACATGACGCCTTTCAAGTGCTTGGCACCAAGGCCTTTATGTCAACCCGTCCGGCATTGTTCCAGGCGGAATTGATTGCCGCCCTGCAAATGGTTGAAAAGGGATTTGCATCACCGGCCCAGATGAAATCATCATGGGCGGGCGCATTGGGGCAGCCGCAATTCTTGCCGACGTCCTATCTCAAATATGCGGTCAACACCGATGGCAAGGGCAAGGCCGATATCTGGAATTCGGAAATCGATACTTTGGGTTCAATTGCAGCCTATCTCAACAAATTTGGCTGGCAGTCTGGCCGTGATTGGGGATTCGAAGTCACCGTTCCAACCAGTATTTCCTGTGCCTTAGAAGGCCCGGACAATCGACAGACTTTCAGCTCATGGGCCAAAGCTGGTGTCAAACGGGTCAATGGTAAGCCGTTTCCCAAGTCTGAAATGAACAAGAGGGGCTCTCTGCTAATGCCTGCGGGCCGGCTTGGCCCCGCCTTCATTGTGACACCCAACTTCTACGTCTTCAAAGAGTACAATGAGAGTGATCTTTATGCGCTTTTTGTTGGCCATGCCGGCGATCGCATTCAATATGGTGGCACACCGTTTAAGACTGGTTGGCGCAAAACCGATTCAATGCTTCGCTCTGATATCGCCAAAATGCAGCGCAATCTGGAGGGAATGGGACTGGATGTCGGCGGTGCTGACGGGCTTCCAGGATTTAAAACCCGTCGCTCAATCGGCGATTGGGAGAGCGCCAATGGACGTCAGCCAACCTGTTTTCCCAGCAAGGAACTGATCCGCGCAATCAGATAGGATTATTCTTCATCCACCACGCGCAGACGCAAATGCCCTGATGAGCTCTCTGCGGCTTTTTCTGTCAGTTGGTCGGCTTTGTCAGTTGGTGTGTTTTCAAATTCCAGCGCTTCGATCTTGTTGCCACGTTTGGTGAGCTTGTCTGTCGAGATCAGGATGTCATCAATGTCCTTGTTGGCTTGGCCGAAATGGATCTGCAGCTTGCGAACTCGGTCGTCCAGACGGCCCAGATCTTCCATCAGACGTAACACTTCAGTTTGGATCAAATGTGCTTGCTCGCGCATCCGCGCATCTTTCAGTAAGGCCTGAATGACCTGTATCGACAGCATAAGCAGCGATGGAGACACGATGACAATACGGGACTTGTGTGCTTTCTGAACAATGCTCTCATAATGCTCGTGAATATCGGCAAAGATGCTCTCGGAGGGTACAAACATGAAGGCGGTGTCCTGCGTTTCACCCGCAATCAGATATTTGCTTGAAATGTCTTTGATATGCACATCCATGTCAGTTCGAAACTGTTGCGCATGATTGCCGCTTGCTGCCGCATCTTCGGCATTGCGCGCCGCATTCCAACTCTCCATTGGGAACTTGGCATCAATAACCAGAACCGGAGCATCATTGGGCATCTTGATTGTGCAGTCGGGGCGCTTACCGTTTGACAGCGTTGGCTGAAATTCAAACGCGCCCATTGGCAGTCCATCCGCGATGATGGTTTCCATTCGGCTCTGTCCAAATGCACCTCGGGTTTGCTTATTAGAAAGGATGCTCTGCAATTCGACTACATTGCCCGCAAGCTGGCTGATATTGTCTTGCGCCTTGTCAATCACAGCCAGTCGCTCTTGCAGTTTGCTGAGGTTTTCATGCGTCGCCTTTTGCTGGTCAGTCATGGTCTGGCCAATGCGAGTGGTCATGGAATCAAGACGCTTGTTGATCGATTCATTGACTTCGTTTTGGCGCGAGCCAAAAACCTCCGCGATGCTCGATAAGCGTCCCTGCATTTCTGCCTGACTTTTCAAAATTTCGGCAACGCGCTCTTCAGCCTCATTTGCTTGCTGTTTGGCCAACTCGATTTCTGCAATTCGGTTTGCTCCGTTTCGCCATGTCATCCAGACAAATACTAGCAGCAGGGCAGCAAAAACAGCAGCACCGTATAACATGAGATCGCCATAGGAAACGGCTGTTGTTCCTATGCTGAACGCTGTTGCACTAAAATCAATTGTTACATTCATGGTGCCATCTTAAGTGATTCGTCCGGTCAGACATATTGACGATTGTCCTTTCAAATCTTAGGTGATGCGCATGAGCATTTTGCCGATTATCGTAATTCCGGATCCGATCCTGCGCGAGCCTTCAAAACCGGTTGAGCGCGTTGACGAAAGCTTGCGCAAATTTGCCGATAATATGCTCGAAACCATGTATGATGCTCCGGGCGTTGGCCTGGCGGCCATACAGGTAGCAGAGCCCATTCGGATGTTGACCGTGGATGTCTCTGAGAA
>CAJHZC010000103.1_pt1 | contig 11153 bp, 9 predicted proteins | sample 9198911 | NCBI WGS metagenome assembly CAJHZC01 (sample SAMEA7708336, study PRJEB35096) | sediment metagenome | biome: marine neritic benthic zone biome [ENVO:01000025]; feature: sediment [ENVO:00002007]; material: shallow marine sediment [ENVO:03000034] sea grass bed [ENVO_01000059] ...
GAAGGCATATTCGTTCCAGGCGAAGATCAGGCAGAAAATTGCTGTTGATGCGATGCCGGTCGCAGCCTGCGGCAAGACCACCTTGTAAAAAGCCTGGAACCGTGTGTAGCCGTCTATCAGTGCGGCCTCTTCGTATTCGCGAGGGATTTCGTCAATGAATCCCTTCAGGAGCCAGACTGCAAGCGAGATGTTCACCGCGGTGTACAGCAAGATCATGCCCAGATGCGTATCGGACAGACCTAATTGCCGGTACATCAGGAAGATCGGTATAGCGACAGCAATGGGCGGCATCATTCGGGTCGAGAGAATGAAGAACAACAGATCGTCTGCCAGCGGGATCTTGAATCGCGAGAACGCATAGGCCGCAAGGGTTCCCAGGAAAATTGAAAGAAAGGTCGAGCCAAAGCCGATAATGACCGAGTTCAGGAACCGTTCGCCATATTTGGAAGGGCCAGCAATCACCATGTCGCGGTTGCGGACAATCCGTTCTGCGAATCCATCAGGCGGCGGTAGTTCTGCGAGTTGCTCGGGTGTGACACGGGTTCGGGTTGTAAAAAGGTTCACATAGCCTTCGACCGATGGCTGAAACACCACTTTGGGCGGATATGAGATGGCGTCTGATGGTGTCTTGAAACCGGTCATGAAGATCCAGATCAGCGGCAACATGGTGATCAAGGCATATGCAATCACCAGCGTGCCGGAAATCCACTTCTGGCGCTTGGACGGTTCTGTGATTGAGTAGGCGCTCATCGCTCTTTTACCTTGTTGAGTGCCTTCACATATATGGAGGCAAGTCCGAATACTGTGACGAACAGGATGATCGCGTAAGCCGACGAGTAGCCAGTGCGCCATTTCTCGAATGCTTCGCGTTTTAGATTGATAGAAGCCAGTTCGGTGATCGAACCGGGGCCACCGCCCGTTAACTGGACAACCAGATCGAACATTTTGAAGTTTTCAATGCCGCGGAACAGAACGGCCAGCATGAGAAACGGCAAAACCATGGGTACTGTGATGGTCCAGAATTGACGCCATTTCGATGCACGGTCAATTTCCGCCGCTTCGTAAATATAGTCCGGGATTGACCTCAGTCCTGCCAGGCAAATCAACATCACAAAGGGCGTCCACATCCACGTGTCCACAATGATGATGGACCACGGCGCCAAAGTGACCGATCCGATCATCTCAAACGAGGACGGGTCTCCGCCGGTGAACCAGGTCACGATATAATTGAACAAACCGATTTGCGGTTGATAAAGGAACGTCCAAAAGTTGCCGACCACTGCAGGCGACAGCATCATTGGTAGCACGATGATGGTGGTCCACAGATCATTGCCCTTGAACTTCTTGTTGATCAGATAAGCCAGGGTGAAGCCGATCAGAACCTGCAGCGCGATTGTCCAGAACAGAAAGTGCGCCGTGGCCTGCATTGAAAGCCAGATATCGCTATCGGTGAGAATGCGCTCATAGTTGCGCAATCCAACATAATCAACTTCCCGGTTGGGACGGTTCGCTCTGAAATTCGTGAAAGAAAGATTGATCGTCCAGATCAGCGGAAAAATATTGATTGCGAGCAGCAGGAAGATCGTTGGTCCGACGAACAACCAGGCGATGGTCCGATCAGACAGACCCTTGATCTGTCGAGCAACACGCGTCGGCGTTGCCTGTGCCACTTTATCGATGGGTGAACTGGACATGTGAATCATTCCTCACTTCGGCGATCGCCAAAGCGTTGCATATTTTGCGGATTATTCGAAGTTTCCCGGCCGGATGTCCGGCCGGGCATTTGGTGCAAGATCTAGAGCTTGCCTTCGTCTTCAAAGACTTCGGTCCAGTCTTCAACAAGCGCGTCCAGCGCTTCCTGGGCAGTGCCCTGATCAGCCACGACATAATCGTGCAGCCGCTTCTGCATGGCAATCAGCAGCTCAGCGTAGGCTGGCTCCTGCCAGAAGTCCTTGACGCTTCCCATGGCTTCCAGGAAGCCCGCCGCATATGGCGCACCGGAGGTATAGCCCGGATCGTTGAGAACAGCGTTGTGAGCGGAGAAACCACCCAGCGCGTTCCACTTTTTCTGCACTTCAGCATCAGAGAACCATTTGATGTATTCGAGTGCTGCATCCTGCTCCTCAGAATAGGCCACAACAGAGATACCCTGACCGCCCAATGTTGAAGCTTCCACTGTTTCCATGGGGTTCACGAAGAACTTGATCTTGCCTTCAAGATCAGGATCTGCAGCAAGACCCGGGAAGAATGCAAACCAGTTCATGGCCATGGCAACCTGACCGGATTTGAACGCATCCAGCGATGCTTCCATGTAAGCGTCGGTGTAGCCCGGAGGCGTACCGGTTTTGTAGAGCTCCTTATAAAACTCAAGGCCTGCGACTGCATCCGGTCCGTTTACTGCGCCAGCCATGTCATAGGCACCGGCTGTGTTCTCATATTTGAAGCCGTGGGTGTAAAGCGCACCTGTTGCGCCCATGGTGATGCCCTCTGAGCCACGTTCTGTGAAGATCGAAGCGCCGTAGCGGGTTTTGCCATCGATTTCACGGCCCTGGAAGAATTGGGCGATTTGTAGCAGTTCGGATTGTGTTTGCGGTTCACGCAGGTCTTGTCCGGTTGCTTCCTTATACGCCGCCATGATGTCGGCATTTTCAAACCAGTCAGCACGGTAGAACCAGCCATTGGCGTCTGCCATAGCTGGCAGAGCATAGTAATTGTCTGTGCCTTTTGGCCAAGCTGCATAAGCGTCAACAGTTGCCGGCGCAAAGTCATCCATCGAGATGCCTTCTGCAGCGAAGAAGTCATTGAGCTTGACGTAGTGGCCGTTTTCAGCGCCGCCACCAATCCATTGACTATCGCCAATGAGCAGATCACACAATTTGCCTCCTGAGTTCAACTCATTGAGCATGCGGTCGGCAAAGTTCGGCCACGGAATGAATTCAAAATTCATTGAATGCCCACTTTGGCCTTCAAAGTCTTTCGACAATTCCACCAAAGCGTTGGCTGGATCCCAAGCGGCCCAACACAGTGTCAATTCAGCAGACTGCGCGCTGGACGTAGCGCTAAAGATGGAAGCAGCTGACATCGCTGTCGCCAAAAGTAATGCACGGTTTTTCATAAGTACTCCTCCCAGAGAACGAATTGGCACCAGGACGGCTCCAATTCCTATGAAGATGCAGAATGATGTGCGTACCTCATTTTGCATCCAACTGAAGCAACCCTAAATGATGTACGTACATCATGTCGAGTCCAATTATTGATTTTTCTGACAAAATGCAAAAATTAGACGCCTATTTCATCAGGTATTCAGGCTGACCCAGGCGGCATTTCGCTTTGATGAACGAACACATGCATCAACAAATGCAACGCCCAATACGCCATCATCAATTGACGGGTAAATTATGTCGTCATCTGGCGTAACGCCTTGTTGTTTTGCATGAATTGCCGCGGCAGCCTCACTGTAAATATTGGCAAAGCCCTCAAGATATCCTTCCGGATGCCCTGGCGGTATTCGGCTTACTCGGCCAGCTGCCGCGCCTGATCCAGCACCCCCCCTTGTGATCAGCCTCTTCGGCTCACCCAAAGGTGTGTGCCACAGATAATTTGGGTCTTCCTGGGCCCATTCGATGCCGCCCTTTGATCCGTAGATGCGAATCCGCAGCGCATTTTCATTACCCGGTGCCACCTGACTGGACCACAATGTCCCTTTCGCGCCACCCTGCCAGCGAATCATTACATGTGCATTGTCATCGAGAACACGGCCCGGCACAAAACTATCAAGGTCTGCAGCGATGGAGTCGACCTGCAACCCAGACATGAAACATGCGAGGTTGAATGCATGGGTACCAATATCACCTGTTGAGCCCCCTGCCCCAGATTGATTTGGGTCTGAACGCCATGCGGCCTGCTTTTGCCCTTCATCTTCCAACTTGGTCGACAGCCAATCTTGTGCATATTCGACTTGGGTCAATCGGATTTCACCCAATTCGCCAGCAGCAATCATCTCACGCGCCTGACGCACCATCGGATAGCCGGTGTAATTGTGCGTTAGCACGAACAATGCATCTGATGCCTGTGCGGCCTTTGCCAGCTTCTTCGCATCAGCCAGGTTCGATGTGAGCGGTTTGTCGCAGATGACATGAATGCCGCGTTTCAAGAATTCACGTGCTGCTGGGTAGTGCATATGGTTGGGCGTCACAATGGCTACGGCCTGTATACCGCTTTTCAGTCGGGCTTCGCGTTTTGCCATATCGGTAAAGCTGCCGTAAATGCGATCATCGGGCAGGCCGAGATCCCGGCCAGAAGCCAGCGACTTTTCAGCTGTTGAGCTGAAAGCGCCTGCAACCAGTTCATAATGATCATCAATTCGCGATGCGATACGATGTACACCACCAATAAAAGCGTCGCGTCCGCCGCCGACCATACCCAGTCGTATGCGGCCTGATGCGGCTTCGTTTTTGCCTTCAATTGCCATTTCTTAGTCCAATCCCAACATTTTGCGGTTTGCCGCTTCGTCCGTACCGCCATCTGCAAAGTCATCAAATGCACGTTCGGTAACGCGGATCATGTGCGCTTTGACGAATTCCGCGCCTTCACGCGCGCCATCTTCCGGGTGCTTGATCGCGCATTCCCACTCGACCACAGCCCATCCATCGAAATTGTTGCGTGCCATCTTGGAGAAAACGGCGCCAAAATCGACCTGGCCATCACCCAGTGAGCGGAAGCGCCCGGCACGATCAATCCATGATTGATATCCGCCATAGACACCCTGACGACCGGTAGGATTGAATTCGGCGTCCTTGACATGGAACATCTTGATGCGGTCTGCGTAGATGTCGAGATTGTCGAGATAATCCAGGCACTGCAGCACGTAATGGCTTGGATCATAGAGCATGTTGGCGCGCGCATGATTGTTCACGCGTTCCAGGAACATCTCATAAGTCACACCATCGTGCAGGTCTTCACCCGGGTGAATTTCGTAACAGATGTCTACGCCATTTTCTTCGGCGTGGTTCAATATGGGCAGCCAGCGTTTTGCCAATTCGTCAAAAGCGGTTTCGACCAATCCAGCCGGACGCTGAGGCCAAGGGTACATGTACGGCCATGCCAGCGCACCAGAGAAGGTTGCATGGGCGCCAATGCCGAGATTTTTAGATGCCGAAATGGCCTTCATCACCTGATCTGTCGCCCATTCCTGCCTTGCTTTGGGGTTTCCGTGCACCTGTTCAGGTGCAAAACCGTCAAATCCAGCGTCATAGGCGGGGTGAACGGCTACCAATTGTCCCTGCAAGTGCGTGGACAGCTCAGTAACTTCAATGCCATTCGCTGCTGCCTGCCCCTTGAATTCATCGCAATAGCCTTTGCTGCTGGCAGCTTTTTCCAGGTCGAACAAACGGCCATCCCAACTGGGCACCTGCACGCCGATATAGCCGCAGTCGGCGGCCCACTTGGTTATTGAGTCCCAGGAATTGAATGGCGCATCATCGCCCGCAAATTGAGCCAGAAACAGGGCGGGGCCTTTAAGTGATTTCATATTATCCTCCCAGATAAAGCAGGTCAGTTGATTATGTCAGGTTCTCGGCAATAAAGATCTCGGTTCGTATACGTTCCTGACTTTCTATCGTCATCAAGTCGTCGGTCTGCGCTTTCAGAATACGAAATGCTGAGCGCACGATATGCCCTACATTTTGCGCGATCACGGCGTCGAACGTCCCGCCTTTGAGTGCGGAACGGGAACAATCGGTGAGTTCGTGTGCTATCACCGTGATATCGCGGGCACGGCCGGTTTCGTGAAGAATGGAGACCAATCCCTGATTACCTGCACCAATTGAATAGATGCCCGCAATCTCAGGACAGTGTTGCAAGGCTTCTCCCACGCGGACCTTGACATTCTCAGCCTTATCAAAGGCTTCAAGTGTTGGCAGCACATCATGCTGTGGGAAATGGATCTGCATTGTTTCGTCAAAACCTGCTCGTCGTTCTGCATGGTCGGTGGAAACCATGGAGCCGGCAACCACCAGAATGGTCGCAGACTTCGAGCCCAGGAACCGACCCATCAATTGGGCAGCTGTGCGCCCTGCGCCAACATTGTTGATCCCCACAAAGTGGTTGCGACCAGTGCTGGGCAAGTCGGAGACAATTGGCGTTACATGCGTTCCGCTTGCCATAATGCGTTTGACAGCATCACGCACTGCAGGTGTTTCCGGCGCCATGATCGCAAGTCCATCAGGTTGTTCTGCTTCGATTTCGCCAAGAAGATCAATCAGCTGGTTGGTATCGTCGAGCGGAAACTCCCGCACATTGATCCTGGTCCGCTCGAATGTCATGCCGGCGGCAGCCTCATCAATGGCGGCGCGTACTTCGCGCAGAAATTCGGATCTGTTATCGGGCAGGACGCAGACAAAATCATAGGAACGCTGTCTTGCGAGATTGGCCGCCGCCACGTCCCGGACATAACCCAACTTTTCGATCGCGTCCTGCACTTGCTGAATTGTCTTGTCGCGCACGCCCGGCCTGTTGTTCAGCACACGATCAACCGTCGCCAAGCTGACGCCTGCATCTTTGGCAATGTCATAAACGGTTGGCCGCATTTGCTGTTCTTCTTGTTTAGCCGGGAATTCAATATGATGTACGTAACTCAAAATTTCAATGAAAAACTTCAAGCCCTGTCTCAGCGTGATTAACAAGGGTTGCTCTAATTGCGGTGCTCTCATCACTGCGCAAAAGACGCAAGCAACAAAAAACCCGGCATCAAAGCCGGGTTTTGGTGAGGAATAACTAGCGGGGTCAGATCGCCAAATATTCCTCACGCAACTTCTCGTTTTCCAGCACTTCCTTGGCCAGTCCGTCATAGACCAGTGTGCCGGTATCAAGAATGAGCGCTCTATCTGCCAATTTGAGCGCTGCCACCGCGTTTTGTTCAACAAGGATCGTGGTCATACCCTGATCACGAATGATGTTCAAAGTCTTCTCGATTTCCTGAACGATAACGGGCGCCAGGCCCTCGTATGGCTCATCGAGAAGCAAGACTTTGATGTCACGCGCCAATGCCCGGGCAATCGCCAGCATCTGCTGTTCTCCACCTGAAAGGGTGACGCCCTCTTGCTTGCGACGCTCGCCAAGGCGCGGGAATAGTTCGTACAAGCGTGAGATTGACCAGCCATGCGGCTCCACAATCTGTGCGAGCTGGAGATTTTCTTCCACTGTCAAACCCGGAATGATACGGCGATCCTCTGGCACCAGACCAATTCCGGCAATCGACGCGTCATGACTTTTCATATCGTGCAATGCCTTGTGATCTAGCCAAATTTCGCCCTTGCGCGCTTCAGGCTCATCCAGACGGGCAATAGCGCGGAGTGTTGACGTCTTGCCTGCTCCGTTCCGTCCCAGCAAGGCAATGATTTCACCTTCATGGACGTTGAATGAAACGCCCTGTACGATGTAGCTTTCGCCATAATATGCGTGCAGATCGTATACCGACAGATAGGCTGGCGCGGTTGCCGCGTGATTGGCGTTTTTATCGACTTGGGACATCATATTCATAACCAGTTCTCTTCAAGTGTAGTGGGGAAAGAGGCTCGAACTCAAGCACTTACGCGGCCGTCTCTCCCAGATAAGCTTCTTTGACCTTCGGATGGCCTTTGATGTTTTCAGGCGTGTCTTCCACAAGTGGCGTTCCTTGTGCGAGCACCGTGATGCGTTCAGCCAACGAGAAAACCACGTGCATGTCATGCTCGATGATGACCATGGTGATATCACGTGAGTTCTTGATCTCTTTAAGAAGATCAATGGTGTTGTTGGTGTCGGCGCGGGCCATTCCAGCGGTCGGTTCGTCAAGCAGAAGCAATTTGGGCTCTTGAACCAGGCACATGGCCATCTCCAACCGGCGCTTGTCTCCACGCGATAGCGAACCAGCCAGCATATCTTTCTTCTCGAGCATGTTCACATCTGCCAGCATCCGCTCGGCAGTTTCGATAACGCCTTCTTCCTGTGAAACCGATTCAACTGCGTGCATCCGGAAGGATCCATCTCGTTTGGCAAAGCACGGAATCAGAACATTTTCCAAGACTGAAAGATCATTGAAAATCTCAGGCGTTTGAAAAACGCGACTGATGCCCAATTGATTGATCTCATGTGGTTTGCGCCCGAGCACCTTTTGACCATCAAATGTCACGACACCTGTGTCCGGCTCCAATTTACCAATCAAGCAGTTTAGCAGTGTCGATTTGCCGGCACCGTTTGGGCCAATGATCGCGTGGACGGTGTTCTCCTCGACATCGATGTTAACGTTGCCCAACGCCTGCAAGCCACCAAAACGCTTATTGACGTTCGATATTTCCAAAATACCCACAGCTCTCTCCTATTCGGCTGGTGTTGCTTGAGCGCTTGCAGCGCCACTTGGATCTTTGGGACCACGTCGGAACATTGCACCGATGCGTTGACCACCTTCAACCAATCCGCCGGGCAAGAATATAACAACTGCCATGAACAGAAGGCCCAGGGTCAGGTGCCAACCTTTACCGATGAATGGGTGGACGATGAACACCAGAAAATCTTCAATGCCATCGGGCAAGAAGGCAAACCATTGGTGCAGAATATTATCGTTGATCTTGGAGAAGATGTTTTCAAAATACTTGATGAAACCGGCACCCAAGACCGGCCCAATCAATGTTCCTGTGCCACCAAGAATGGTCATCAACACCACCTCACCCGATGCTGTCCACTGCATGCGTTCGGCACCGGCAAGTGGATCCATTGCAGAGAGCAAACCGCCTGCAAGACCGGCATACATGCCTGAGATCACAAAAGCAGCCAGGGTGTAAGGACGGGTGTTCAATCCAGTGTAGTTCATCCGCTGCTGGTTTGATTTGACTGCGCGAAGCATCAGTCCAAACGGAGAGCGGAAGATGCGAATTGCCATATAAAAGGCGACAATCATGATAATGGCGCACAGATAGTAGCCAGCGTTGAACTGGAAGTCCCAACCACCGAGAGTCAATGTCTCTGTTGCGCGCATTGGCAAACCAAACAGATGCGGGACATCTGGTGCGCTGGCACTATGCAGCCATTGCGGATCGTTTGAGTAGACCTGCAACCCGGTTTCGCCGTTGGTCAAATTGAACGCTGGATTGGACAGAACCGAATATGCAATCGCAAACGACATCTGCGCAAACGCAAGCGTCAGAATGGAAAAGTAAATACCGGATCGACGAAGACTTACATAGCCGATGGCGACAGCAAATATCGCTGACATGACCATGGATAGTAAAATACCCGGGATCACATTGTATCCAAGTAGTTTAAACATCCAAACGCAGCTGTATGAACCCACACCCAGAAACGCGGCATGACCAAATGAAAGGTAGCCAGTAAGGCCGAACAGGATGTTAAATCCAATGGCGAAAATGCCAAAGATCACAAATCGCTGCATCAAGTCAGGATAGCCGGCGTTGAACTGGGCAAGAGCGCTGTCAGTTGGAAATGGGTTCAGTAAAAATGGCGCCAACAGTGAGAGCCCAAGCACGACCATCAACAGGCGTGAGTCTTTTTTGTTCAATCCCAACATCGGATTACTCCTCCATCACGCCTTTGCGCCCCATCAATCCACGCGGCCGCGTCAGCAGCACCACGATGGCAACGAGGTAGATGATAATTTGATTGATCCCAGGCAGCATGTTTGATGCCCAAGTTGTCGATGCGAAGCTTTCCAAAATGCCGAGCAGGAAGCCAGCGAGCACCGCTCCTGGCAGCGAGCCCATTCCGCCCACAACAACAACCACAAAACTCAAGACCAGGAAGTCCATTCCCATGTGGTAATTGGGCGAGTTGATCGGGCCATACATGACACCAGCAAGGCCAGCAACTGCTGCCGCGATGCCAAACATCACTGTAAAGCGTTTGTCGATATCAATGCCCAGCAGCCCAACTGTTTCGCGGTCTGCCATGCCTGCACGTACAACCATGCCGAATGTCGTGAATTGGAGGAACGCAAATACGGCGCCAATGATGAGCGCAGAGAACCCAAAATACACAAGCCGCCAATAAGGGTAGATGATCGCGTTGGGATCAAAGCCAATCAGTACGCCGAAGTCATATGAGCCGCGGAATAGATCGGGAGCAGGAGTCGGAATTGGGTTTGCACCAAAGAAGTACTTGATTACTTCCTGCAAAACGATGGCCAGGCCGAATGTTACGAGAATCTGATCTGCATGCGGCCGTTTGTAGAAGTGTTTGATCAAGCCGCGCTCCATAATGAAGCCGATTGCGACCATGATCGGAATGGCAAATAAAATGGCAAGCGGAACCGACCAGTTTATTATGGCAGCGCCAGCCTCGGGTCCAAACCAAGCCTCAACATAGGGCGTTTGAATCTTTGCCGGATTGCCAAGAAAATCCAGTTTTTCGGGATCAATCGTCTCTGTGCTCAACGAAAGAACCCGCTGCAATGTCACCGCACAAAATGCGCCGATCATAAACAGGGCTCCGTGAGCAAAATTAACGACTCCCAGTGTACCGAAAATCAATGTCAGGCCCAGAGCGATAAGTGCATAAGCACTCCCTTTGTCCAAGCCATTGAGTATTTGAAGAATTATGGCATCCATGAGCCGTTCCCACACAAGGTTTGGTCGCCATCGCGACTGCGTCTAGTTTCGGTAATAGCTGCGCCGGAATTGATCCGGCGCAGCGCGTTCAAGCTTAATGAGATTAAGCGCCTGGGTTACATGCGCCCAAGTCACCACCGGCAAACATCGGATGGTCCGGTGCATACTCAACCTGTGCACGTGGCGTAACTTGCACCACTTCCAACAGGTCGAATTCAGATGATGGGTTGTCTTTACCCTTCACCACCAAGACGTCCTTGAAGCACTGGTGATCTTCAGCGCGGTACAATGTTGGGCCATTGCCCATGCCATCGAACTCGAAACCTTCAAGCGCTTCGGCAATACCGCAAGGGTTGAAAGTTCCTGCACGCTCGGCGGCGTCCGCATAAAGGATCGTTTGAACATAACAAGTATGCGCGGCCTGTGATGGCGGGAAGCCATACTTCTCACCAAATGACTTAACGAAAGCTTTTGAGCCTTCGTCTGTCAGCGACCAGTGCCAGTTTGTTGAGCCAAAGATGCCCTTAACGTTGGCACCAGCACCCTTCGCCATCA
>CAJHZC010000195.1_pt1 | contig 11097 bp, 10 predicted proteins | sample 9198911 | NCBI WGS metagenome assembly CAJHZC01 (sample SAMEA7708336, study PRJEB35096) | sediment metagenome | biome: marine neritic benthic zone biome [ENVO:01000025]; feature: sediment [ENVO:00002007]; material: shallow marine sediment [ENVO:03000034] sea grass bed [ENVO_01000059] ...
CTCTGATTCCAGCGCTGGAGCAAATTATCAAGCGTGGCGGTCAGTTGGGTCTCAAAGACATCGTGCTGGGCATGCCGCACCGTGGGCGCCTCAATGTGCTGACCCAAGTGATGGCAAAGCCTCACCGTGCACTGTTCAACGAGTTCAAGGGCGGATCCTTCATGACCGACGATGTCGAGGGATCAGGGGATGTGAAGTATCACCTTGGGGCTTCATCAGATCGCGAGTTTGATGGCAATTCTGTTCACCTGTCACTGACAGCCAACCCGTCGCATCTGGAAATCGTAAACCCCGTGGTCATGGGCAAGGCGCGGGCGAAGCAAGATCAGCATGCTGGCGGATCGCACCGAGACGAGATTGTGCCATTGTCCGAGCGGGTCAACGTGCTGCCCCTGCTGTTGCATGGCGATGCTGCATTTGCTGGCCAGGGCGTGGTACCGGAATGTCTTGGCCTTTCGGCGTTGCGTGGTCACCGTGTCGGAGGCACGCTGCACTTCATCGTCAACAACCAGATCGGCTTTACCACCAACCCCTATTTCTCGCGTTCGTCGCCCTATCCATCAGATGTGGCCAAAATGATCGAAGCGCCGATCTTCCACGTCAATGGCGATGACCCGGAAGCTGTGACCTATGCCGCCAAGGTTGCCATCGAGTTTCGCATGAAGTTCCACAAGCCTGTGGTCATTGACATGTTCTGCTATCGCCGCTTCGGCCACAATGAAGGTGATGAACCATCATTTACCCAGCCTTTGATGTACAAGAATATCCGGAGTCACAAGACAACGGTTTCGCTTTATTCGGAAAAGCTGGTTCGCGAAAACGTACTCAGCACGAGTGACGTCGAGCAAGTGAAGGCGGACTGGCGCGAACATCTTGAAATGGAGTTCCGTGCCGGTGATGACTACAAGCCAAACAAAGCCGACTGGCTTGATGGCGCATGGGCTGGATTGGCGAAAGCCAACAACGAAGATGAGCGGCGCGTGGGCAAGACGGCGGTTGCGGTTAAAACCCTCAAGGAAATCGGCAAAAAACTTGCTGTGGTTCCAGAAGGATTTGCGGCTCACAAGACCATTCAGCGTTTCATGGGCAACCGCGGCAAGATGATCGAAAGCGGTGAAGGTATTGATTGGGCAATGGGCGAGGCCTTGGCTTTTGGATCGCTCCTGCACGAAGGATATGGGGTTCGTCTTTCTGGTCAGGATTGCGAGCGTGGCACGTTCTCGCAACGCCATTCGGTGATCTACGATCAGGCAAATGAGGATCGATACACACCGCTCAATCACATCAAGGCCGGCCAAGCGCGCTATGAAGTGATCAATTCGATGCTGTCAGAAGAGGCGGTGCTTGGTTTTGAATATGGTTACGCACTTGCCGAACCGAATGGACTGACCATGTGGGAAGCGCAGTTTGGCGACTTTGCCAATGGTGCGCAGGTTGTGTTTGACCAATTTATTTCATCGGGCGAACGCAAATGGTTGCGCATGTGCGGTTTGGTTTGCCTGCTGCCACATGGATATGAGGGCCAGGGCCCTGAGCACTCTTCTGCCCGGCTTGAGCGGTTCCTGCAGATGTGCGCAGAGGACAATATGCAAGTGGCCAATTGTACGACGCCATCCAACTATTTCCACATTCTGCGTCGCCAAATGAAACGCGATTTCCGCAAACCACTGATACTGATGACACCAAAGTCGCTGCTCCGGCACAAGCGTGCCACGTCGACATTGGCTGAAATGTCAGGAGAAAGCGCGTTCCACCGTTTGCTTTGGGACAATGCTGAATACCACAAGGACAGCCCGATCAAACTGGTGACAGACAGCAAAATCCGTCGTGTCGTGCTTTGCTCAGGGAAGGTCTATTATGATCTCGAAGAAGAACGTGAAGAGCGCGGGATCACTGACATTTATCTGCTGCGGGTCGAACAGCTCTATCCGTTCCCGGCAAAGGCACTAATTAATGAGCTTGGTCGGTTCAAAAATGCAGAAATGGTCTGGTGTCAGGAAGAACCAAAAAACATGGGTGCTTGGGCCTTTATCGATCCTTATCTGGAATGGGTGCTTGCGCATATTGATGCAAAACATCAGCGCGTGCGCTACACGGGTCGCCCGGCGGCTGCGTCCACTGCGACCGGTTTGATGTCGACGCACAAGGCACAGCTTGCAGCATTCCTAGACGATGCCCTATCTGAATAAGTTAATTAACTGACTAACAATAGCGAACGGTTTTGAACGGAAAGATATTAGCATGGCCACAGAGATCCGCGTACCGACATTGGGTGAATCTGTCACCGAAGCCACAATTGGAACCTGGTTTAAAAAAGCCGGCGAAGCTGTGGCTGATGGTGAGACACTGGTAGAACTTGAAACCGACAAGGTGACCCTGGAAGTTCCGGCACCTGCAGCGGGAACGCTCTCGGAAATCGTCGCCAATGAAGGAGATACGGTGGAAGTTGATGCTCTTCTTGGCATGCTCGCCGAGGGCGAAGGTGCCGCGCCGACGCCCGCAAAAGCAGAGACTGAAGCCAAAGCGGAGGCTGCTTCGGCGCCCGCTGTAAAGGAAGCATCGAGCGATATGCCGCCGTCTCCATCGGCCGCCAAAATAATGGCTGAGAACAATCTGTCCACAGATGCTGTGGCCGGATCGGGGAAACGTGGCCAGGTGTTGAAGGGCGATGTGTTGGATGCGCTGGCGGACGGCGCCACTACGGCACCTGCAGTTACAGAGGCGCCAAAAGTTGCCCGCGCACCTGTCTCAGAAGACAATGATTCAGGCGAAGAACGTGTGAAAATGACTCGGCTTCGCCAAACAATCGCAAAACGCCTAAAAGACGCACAGAACACTGCAGCAATGTTGACCACCTATAATGAGGTCGACATGACCGCCGTCATGGAGCTGCGGAAGAAATACAAAGATCTGTTTGAGAAGAAACACAGTGTCAAACTAGGATTTATGGGCTTCTTCACAAGGGCAGTGTGTCATGCTCTGCAGGAGATCCCGGCGGTCAACGCAGAGATTGATGGCACTGACATTATATACAAGCACTTTTGTCATATCGGCGTGGCCGTTGGCACAGACAAAGGTTTGGTCGTTCCGGTTGTGCGCAATGCTGATCAAATGGGCATCGCCGCCGTTGAGAAAGAGATCGGCCGGTTGGGGCGTGCTGCCCGCGATGGTGAATTGTCGATGGCCGACATGCAAGGCGGCACGTTCACAATTTCCAATGGTGGTGTGTATGGGTCGTTGATGTCGTCTCCGATTCTCAATGCACCGCAATCCGGCATACTTGGCATGCACAAGATTCAGCAACGTCCCGTAGCAATTGATGGTCAGGTGGTGATCAGGCCGATGATGTATCTGGCCTTGTCATATGACCATCGTATTGTCGACGGCAAAGAGGCGGTCACCTTCCTGGTGCGGGTCAAGGAGAGCCTTGAAGATCCTGAACGCTTGGTTCTAGATTTGTAAAGACACATTATCAGCTGATTTCAAGCTGTAATGCGTTCATTCTATCTGACGTCGTGTGAGTGATCGCAGACGCTCAAATCAAAAAGTATCGAGTCCGCCCTTATGAGTCATACGCAGAAAACAATCTTGGTAACAGGCGGCTCGCGCGGCATCGGCAATGCGGTTTGTTTGCTGGCAGCTCAACGCGGATATGCTGTTGCAATCAATTATGCGACTAACAAGATGGCGGCTGACCAGCTGGCGACAGATATTTTTGCGAAGGGTGGCCGCGCGATTACCGTCCAGGCTGATGTGTCCAAGGAGGCAGATGTGATCTCGATGTTCGAGGCAGTTGACCGTGAATTCGGCAAGCTGGATGCTTTCGTTAACAATGCGGGCGTTGTTGATCGAGCTTCACCGATCGCGGACATCTCCTTTGAACGTGTGCAACACATCATTGCTGTCAATTTAACCGGCGCGATTGTTTGTGCACGCGAAGCAGTGCGCCGCATGTCAACCAACCGCGGTGGAAAGGGCGGAAACATCGTCAATGTGTCTTCTGTGGCCGCTGTACTGGGTGGATCCGGACAATATGTTGATTATGCGGCCGCCAAGGGCGGCATAGATTCCCTGACCATTGGCCTGGCGCGAGAAGTTGCTGAAGAGGGAATCCGCGTCAACGGGGTACGGCCCGGGATTATTGACACTGAAATACACGCATCCGGTGGTCAACCGGATCGTGCCGCAGAACTCAGCCATCTGATTCCTGTTAAGCGACCAGGCACGGCAGACGAAGTGGCGGAAGCGATATTGTATTTGTTGTCGGATAGCGCATCATACATTACGGGCGCTACTCTGGATGTGACAGGCGGCAGGTAATCTGGTGCGAAAGGAAAAACAAAATGGCCTATGATGTAGTGGTAATCGGTTCCGGACCCGGCGGGTATGTTTGCGCCATCAAATCGGCTCAGCTTGGCCTGAAGACGGCAATTGTTGAGAAGAACAACACCTTGGGTGGCACCTGTTTGAATATCGGATGTATACCGTCCAAAGCTCTTTTGCATGCTTCTGAAGTCTTTCATGAAGCAGAGCATTCGCTTGCGACGCTTGGTGTTGATGTCGGCAAGCCGAAGCTCGACCTTAAAAAAATGATGGCGCACAAGGACGGCACCGTGAAGGCCAATGTCGATGGTGTTGCTTTTCTGATGAAGAAGAACAAAGTCGATGTGCTGACCGGAACCGGTACGGTTCTGGGGGAAGGCAAACTTTCTGTCAAAGGCGATGACGGCAAAGTCCAGGAGATTGAAAACAAGAATATTGTTATTGCGACGGGTTCAGACGTCGCCGGTATTCCTGGCGTGGAAGTGGAATTTGATGAAAAGATTGTTGTTTCGTCCACAGGCGCGCTTGAATTGCCAAAAGTGCCCAAGAACCTGGTTGTTGTTGGCGGTGGCGTGATTGGACTTGAACTTGGGTCGGTGTGGCAGCGCCTTGGCGCCAATGTGACAGTCATCGAATATCTGGACACCATATTGGGGGGCATGGACCAGGACATTTCAAAACAATTCAGGAAGATTCTGGAAAAGCAGGGAATTGTATTCAAGACCGGCGCGAAAGTTACGGGCATCAAGAAAAGCAAGTCCGGCGCAGAGGTTAGTTATGAGCCCGCCAAGGGCGGAGACGCTGCAACCGCGAGCGCTGATATCGTTCTTGTGGCAACCGGCCGCAAGCCATACACGCAGGAGCTCGGACTGGAAAATGCCGGCGTGGTGCTGGATGCGCAGGGACGCGTTGATATCAATGAACACTGGATGACATCGATTCCGGGCATTTATGCAATCGGCGATGTGGTGACTGGCCCCATGCTGGCGCACAAGGCGGAAGATGAAGGCATGGCAGTCGCAGAAATCATGGCAGGGCAAAAAGGGCATGTGAATTTCGATGTGATCCCATCGGTCGTCTACACAGAGCCCGAGGTCGCGTCGATCGGCAAAACAGAAGAAGAGCTCAAAAAAGCGGGCGTAGAATATACCGCAGGCAAATTCCCGTTCTCTGCCAACGGCCGCGCCCGTGCAATGTTGGCGACAGACGGATTTGTAAAGGTGCTGGCCGACAAGAAGACTGATCGCGTTCTGGGCGCGCATATCATAGGAAAAGGCGCCGGGGATCTCATTCACGAGATTGCTGTCATCATGGAATTCGGCGGATCATCTGAAGATTTGGGACGCACATGCCACGCGCACCCTACAATGAGTGAAGCCGTGCGTGAAGCTGCCTTGGCGACGGCCTTTGGCAAACCGCTGCATATGTAGGGTCGATGGATGAGGCAGGTCGAAGAGATAGAAGTACCGTTGCCTCATCCAGCTATGTCCGATGCCGATTGGGCTGATTGCTACCGCGTACGGGGACAGCACAACTTTCAAACAGCGCATCAAGCAGCGTCTGCCATCTTGGCGGCTTTTCCAAAATGGACCTATCCGGCCCTGGTGTTACGTCAGTTGGTGGTCATGCCGTTTGGTTTAAAGGGTTCCGAAGACGCATCAGCCAAGATTGGTAAGGTTGGAGTATTTCCAATTGTTTCCGATCAGCCCGAAAGTTTGGTTGCAGGGTTCGACGACAAGCATCTGAATTTCCGAATTGTGGTTGATGTTGACCCTGAGCAAGCTGTGTCTCTTACAACGTTGATTCGACGCCATAACCTGCTTGGCCGGGCCTATCTGCAATTGGTCTTGCCATTTCACCGGACGATAATCCGCTCTGCTTTGGCTAAACTTTGAGGAATGTGGTGTGCGAAGACGTACAAAACCCGGCGACTCATAAAGCCACCGGGTTTTCTTCTTCTGGAGGTCCTAGCTGGATTTCTGACTGTCGAGCCAATCGTCCATATAGGCAATGAGCCAAGCGTCCATGGGGGCAGTTTGGGGCACATGCGCTGTGGTAACGCGTTCGCTCATTGAATTTTGCTCAACCGGCGTATAAGCGGACGCCGTTGCTTCATGGTTCCAAGCGCATTGCGCAAAAGAACCAGAAGTCGCTGCCAGAACGAACACGGCAGCTAAGCCAAAGGTTTTCATCTGCATGATGGTCTCCTTCTATTGTTCCTGACGGAACGTAATTAGGGTACCGGAAGAGTGGCTTTTGGCAAGGGAAAAATAGTTACAAAATCGCCTATTTCATTTCGTTTCCGAAATAAAGCGACGTTATTTCAGAGGCGTAACAGTGTAGCCTGCACTTTGATAGAGCTGAGCCAGGCCTTTTTCACCAGGAAGATGGAGCGCTCCAACTGCAATAAAAGCATTTCCTTGCTCGACCAGCGGCAGAGACCGTTCGAACATGTTCAGATTGCGTGTGTTGACCATGGTCTCTTCGAATTTCACGTAACCAGCTCCGGCGTCTGGCGTGGAATCACCCAATTGTGCGGACATTGCTCGCAACATCGGCCAAACGGTGCCGGTTTTACCCTCTGTATACAGCACAATCATCGTCTCTAGTACGTCATCAACCTGATCACCGAGCGCCAAAGTATCAACCAGGCCCTGGACATGGAATTCCATGGGCAGAGAGGCCAACGCGTCGAACTGTTCGATCAGCGTTTCGAGGCCGACAAGCGTTTTTCCCTGTGCCTCGGCGTTCTGAGCAAGAGCAAGATCCAAAAAGGGTGCGCCGGCCTGTTTGCGTGTGAATTCACATTCAGGCAAAGCCAACATGCCTGAAAGTAACCATGGTTTCATGCGGTCGATCAGCGCTAATTGCAGTCCACGTTCCGCCAGACCATCGGCCAGCACCTTCCTGGAATCATCATCAAGGTAGTTGGAAAGCCGATCATCGCCGAGAAACATGGTCAACTCAGGCTTGGATATCAAAGTGATCTGGGCTTGAGCCGGATCCAGTATTTCGGTGCTTTCGATTGCTACTATGTCGCTATTTTCAAATGCCTGTTGAGCCTTAGCCGGCATATCAACTACACGCGGATCAGTCATATGCATGGTGCCGAAGAGGTAGGATGGTTCACGACCAGCCTTCTCCAGTTTGAATAAGAGGTTCTGGCCAAAGGGAACTTTTGCCGCCTCTGCCTCAATCTCCTCAAGCGCTTCGGGATCTGTGAGCGCCATCTCGGTGAGAAGGTTTTTACCACCGCAAGAAGGCCCGTTTGCCTGTTCCTCGGCGCGCCCTTGCGCAATCAGGATGAGCATCATGGTAACAGCGATGACAACGATGTGCAGCACGCCCAAGGCGTAAAGAGCTGTTGAAGCGGCGTAGTCAGCGACCGAAGCCACTCTGGATTGCTGATTTTTCATGCCTTTACCAATGCCATAAAATTGGAAGCATTTGGTTAAAACAAAGAACAAAATCCAAGTCAGTCCACATCTAAGCGCGCGGATGAGCGGCATTATAGGCATCGAGCAGATGTTTTGTGTCGACACCGGTGTAAACTTGCGTGGTTGAAAGGCTGGCATGCCCCAGTAATTCTTGAATCGTGCGCAAATCGCCGCCAGAAGCCAATAAGTGTGTCGCAAAGGAGTGACGCAGCGCATGTGGTGTTGCGCTGTCCGGCAAACCTAAGGCGCTGCGCAGCTTGCGCATATCGCGCTGGAGTACGGCAGCTTGCAACGCGCCGCCGCGCACGCCGCGAAACATCGGCGCTCCTTCATGCAAGTGATAGGGACACAGGCATCGATAGGCTTCGACCGCCTGAAAAACGACAGGCATGAGTGGTACTAAACGTGTCTTGTTGCCCTTGCCTTTGATGGCAAGTGATTTTGATTGAGTATCTGTGAGCGCTGTTCCATCCAACGCCAGGGCTTCTCCCAATCGCAACCCGCAACCATAGAGCAGGGTCAATATGGCGATGTTGCGCGCCCGCACCCAAGGCACTTCGACCAATTGTTCTTCGACAGATACCACTTTGAGTGCATCTTTTGCCGTCAATGGTTTGGGCAATGATTTTGGCTGTTTTGGCGCACGCATTGCATTGGCAGCGGTGGCGTTGACCAGCCCCATTTTTTCAAGATAACGCAAAAAGGATCGCACGCCAGCAAGGCCGCGGCCAAGCGTCCGTGCGCCAGCACCGCTATTGCGACGTTGCGCCAGATAGGCTCGCAGATCCATTGGCCTGAGATCCGCAATGGACTGAATGTCGGCCAACTCGCCACCATACTCGGAAATAAACAAGAGGAACTGCCTGCTGTCACGCTCATAGGCCTGGATGGTGTTGGAAGAGAGACGACGCTCGTGCTCAAGCGTACTCAACCAGGCACTGCGTAGTTTCAGCAATTCTGGTGTCGCTGGCAATATGTTTTGATTTTTGGAATCAGCAGCCATTTTCCCAGTTTAGTGTTTGATGGTTACAGCTTCGTTGCCTTCGGGGCCGAAACCGATTATCGGATCGACATGAAACGCAACAAGCTTGAAAATCCGGTATTGATGGGCGTAATCGGCGCGGCGCATGGCATAAAGGGACAGTGCCGCGTGAAAAGCTTTTCGGGTGATCCCTTGGCTTTGGGCGACTACGGCACTGTATATAGCGCCGATGGTCGAGCATTTGATATCAAGGATATTCGCGAAAGCAAAAACGTTGTGGTCGTTCGGTTCGATCAAGTCAAGGATCGTAATATGGCAGAATCGCTCAACGGTACAGAGCTGTTCATTGATCGATCGCAATTGCCAGATGATGTGCTGGAGGAAGATGAATTTTATATCGAAGACCTCGTCGGCATGGATGCGCTGGATGGTTCAGGCAGGCATATTGGTGTCGTGTCCGCGATACACAATTTTGGCGCAGGAGACATGATCGAAGTGGCGATGGTTGATCAAAACGGCGAATTGATTGCAAAGACGGAAATCTATCCGTTCACCAAACATGTCGTTCCAACCATCGATTTTGAGAACTGGGCAATAACACTGATTGCGCCAGGCGAGATCATTGTTGCGCCCGAGGGCTCTAGCGAACGCGCCAATGATCCCGATAACGTCGAGGATGGTACATGAGTTTTCGCACTTCTGTTCTCACGCTTTATCCGGACATGTTTCCTGGCACTTTGGGCCAATCCTTGGCTGGTCGAGCGCTCGAGAAAGGAATCTGGCAACTTGATGTCACGCAGATCCGGGATTTTGCTACCGGCAAGCACAGAAACGTGGATGATACACCAGCGGGTGGAGGTGCAGGTATGGTTCTGCGTGCCGATGTGATGGCGCGCGCCATTGATGCTGTTTCGCCGGTTGATGATCCCCGTCCGCGCCTTTTGATGAGCCCACGTGGCAAGCCACTGACCCAAAAACGCGTCCGTGCGCTAACGTCCGCTCCTGGTGTGGTGATCGTTTGTGGTCGCTTCGAAGGGCTGGACCAACGCGTGATCGACGCAAGGAAACTCGAGGAAGTTTCCGTAGGTGATTACATTCTTTCAGGCGGCGAAGTGGCAGCACAAGTCCTGCTGGACGCAATTATCCGCCTATTGCCTGGTGTGATGGGTAACGATACATCTGGTGAAACCGAGAGCTTCGAAACCGGGCTGTTGGAGCATCCGCACTACACGCGGCCAGCTGAATGGGAGGGCCTCGCCATTCCTGATGTGCTGATATCGGGCAATCACGGCAAGATCGAACAATGGCGGCGCGATCAGGCGGAAAAGCTGACAAAAGAACGCAGGCCTGACTTATTTGCGGCGCTAGCGAAGAAAAATCAGTCCTGACGGGTGACAAAGCCTCAAAGCTGATGTATGCGAGCGCTCGAATTTGGACAAAGATCCAAAGAAATATAGTGTCAAAAGCAAATACGAGCATGACTACCGCTCCGACCATTATGGTCAGGCTGCACGATCAAGATGCATTGTGGGCCCATTGTGAGCGCTCTGGCGGTTCAAAAGAACAGGAACAGACAGATGAACATTATCGAGCAGCTCGAAGCTGAACAGCGCGCCAAAATTGAAGCGCAACGGACATTCCCAGATTTCTCGCCTGGTGACACGCTGCGCGTGCAAGTCCGCGTTACAGAAGGCAAGCGCACACGTCTGCAGGCCTATGAAGGCGTTTGTATCGCCCGCTCAGGTGCAGGCCTTTCAGAAAACTTCACGGTACGCAAAATCTCATATGGTGAAGGTGTCGAGCGCGTGTTCCCGATGTATTCACCGCTTGTGGAGGCTGTTGAAATTGTTCGCCGCGGTAAGGTCCGTCGCGCGAAGCTTTACTACATGCGCAATCTGCGTGGTAAGAAAGCCCGGATCAGCGAAAACACAGGTGCCCGCGCGCGCAAATTGAACGACCTTGAGCGTCAAGCCATGCTGGATGCAAAAGCAGAGCTGGAAGCAGAAAAAGTAGCAGCAGCACAGGCGCTGGCGGAAGAAAAAGCCGCCGAGGATGCGGCCGCAGCAGAGGCAAAAGCAGCTGAAGAAGCTGCGGCAGCGGCTGAGGCCAAGGCCAAAGAAGCGGCAGCTTCAGAGGAAGCACCCGCAGCTGAAGAAAACAAAGACGCTTAATTCAAAGCCAAATTTGATTTGTAAGGGCGGGCAGCGATGTCCGCCCTTAATGTTTGCGGCGATGCTTGCGCTGCAGACGATGTCGGTCCACTCTGTCCTCGCGGCTGAACAATAGCCAAAACCATGTGACAGGTGGAGACGATGATGACCCTCAAAAACCTTATTCTATCGACAGCTGGTGCTA
>CAJHZC010000107.1_pt1 | contig 10583 bp, 6 predicted proteins | sample 9198911 | NCBI WGS metagenome assembly CAJHZC01 (sample SAMEA7708336, study PRJEB35096) | sediment metagenome | biome: marine neritic benthic zone biome [ENVO:01000025]; feature: sediment [ENVO:00002007]; material: shallow marine sediment [ENVO:03000034] sea grass bed [ENVO_01000059] ...
CATGCTGGGTCAGCGCTCTGATTTTTGCTGATGTTCGAACGTCGGGATGTGCCAAAACCCAAACCGATGTTTCCATTTCACGGATGGGCGCTGTAAGTCGGACCAGCCGGTCTTCACCCTCTCCCAGACAGACGGGCAAGACAGAAACGCCTGCACCCGCAGCAATGCTGCGACGCAGGGCAGTAAAACTGTCAGCGGTCATCTTGATGGCCTGTGGCGCAATATGCTTGTCCATCCATTGCTTTGGGGGAGAACCGGCGATTGCATCACCCAAACCGATCCAGCCGAGTGTCTTCAGTTGGCCGAGCGTTGCGTTTTGATTGAACTGCTGCTCCATGTTCGTTGGGCCATAAGCGGCAAAGGACAGCGCAGATACGCGCTGTCCAACAAGGTGTTCGGGTGGGTTTCTTGACGGACGAATGGCCACATCGGCGTCCTGCGCCCCGAGATTGAGCCGACTTGTTGTGATAGCGACGTCAAGCGTGATGGATGGATGGTCGGCGCAGAACTCAGCGAAAATATCGGCAAGGATCACTTCCATGAACGTGTCGGTCGTGGTCACTGTCAGGCGGCCTTCCAGTCTGAGATCTTGCCCGGTTATGTTTCTGTCGATCTCGAAAATCTGTTCCTGTATGGACCGCGCTGTCTTGATAATCGATTCGCATTCCGGCGTTGGGGCATAGCCCGATGACAGCCTGTCAAACAGTCGAATACCGCGCTCTTCTTCATATTTGGCAATCCGGCGCAGGACTGTGCTGCCATTCACACCAAGCCGATCAGCCGCTGCAACGGCCGATCCACCGTCTGCCACAGCGATCAAGTAGCGAAAAATGTCCCAATCAGTGCTCTGCATTATTGCAGAGTGTGGCTGCAAAAATTGATATTGTCGAGCAAAAATGCGGAGCGTAATCTCAAACGAGTTCGAATTACATTTATTGCGCGGGAAGGAAATGACGATGAAAAACAAGATTATTGTGGGTCTTTTGTTTGCTCTTGGTTCAACAGGCATTGCGTTCAGTGCAGATGATCCCATAGCAACGCGCAAGGCCATGATGCAGAACGTTGGCGCCGCCGCAAAAGCAGGAGGCCAAATGCTCAAGGGCGAGATCGAATTCAATGCAGTGACCGCCGAACTATTGTTGCGCACGATGAATACGGCATCGCTCGGTTTTGGCGAGCTCTTTCCCGAAGGTACAGAGGAAGGCGGCAAGACGACCGCATCTGACAAGATATGGGAAGATCGAGCCGGATTTGATGCGGCCATTGCGAAATTTCAGACCGACACGGCAGCGGCAATTGCGTCCAAGCCCGCAGACGGCGATGCGTTCAAGGCAGCGTTCGGTTCTGCCACCAGCAATTGCGGCACCTGTCACAAAGCGTTTCGCGTCGAAAAGCAGTAAGAGACGGATAATTCTGACATTCCTACTGGTCTGATGGGGGTGGGTTGAGGGTTTTCAGCATGTGCTGAATGCCCTCAATTGGCATTTTCAGCATTTGAGCCGCGCAAAACCTTTCCAAACTTTAATCCAGGTTACAGCTATTTAATTTGATTTTTGACCGGGCTGAGCGCACCCAACACAGGCTGGCATTTCGACATCCATATCACAATATGATGCTGGCGCGCTGTTCAGGATGGGTCACGCAATGCTTAAAAATATCTGGAATTCTCCCTATACGTTCTGGGCGCTGATTGCGCTTCCCTCACTTGGTATGTTGGCAGGTGCGTTCTCAGAAGAGGGCCTCCACGAACTGCTTCATCCAACAGGAGAGTTTGCTGCCCGTTTCATGATCATTGCGATGATGCTGACACCTTTGAAGATGTTGTTCCCGAAATCCGGCGCAATCCAATGGTTGATGCGGCGACGTCGCTATTTGGGCGTGGCAGCTTTTGGATACGCAGCTTTACACACTTTGTATTATGTTCTGGACTTGGGTTCGATGTCTGCAATCCTGCGTGAATTCACCGAATTGGGCATTTGGACCGGCTGGCTTGCTTTCCTGATTTTTGTACCATTGGCGCTGACTTCCAATAATTGGTCTGTCAAAACAATGGGCTCGGGATGGAAAACTTTGCAGCGCTTCACTTATGTTGCCGCCGTTGCAACGCTCGCGCATTGGATTTTCCTGGAATACGAACTGGGTGCCGCACTTGTTCATTTTGCACCATTGGCCGCGCTGGAGGGGTACCGCATCTGGCGCAATACCAAACAGCCAGATCAAGCCAAGTCAGCTCAGAAAGTGAGTGCGTGAACTTTTGCTCACGCACTGTGGGTTCACTCTACTCGGCAGCAAGAGCCATCGGTGATTGACCGGCCAGATCATTGGCCGGTTTAAGCTTGTGGCCCTTGATTTCTTGGCGGACATTACGCGGTGTCTTTCTTTGAATGAGGGCGTACATCGGAGGAGTGAAATAGAACGAAATCACTGTCGAAAGCAGAACACCGCCTGCAACCGCCATCGCAAAGGGTGGCCAGAAACCACCGCCCGCCAGTATGAGCGGCAAAAACCCGCCGAAGGTGGTGATTGTAGTCGAGACAATGTGGCGGCTTGAATCCATCACAACATCGACCATCGCATCGCGGTCACCGGCCCTGGCACTTTCGTTCTCCTGCATACCTGTCATGATGATGATTGCTGCATTGATCGAAACACCGATCGACCCGATGACACCGATTATGGCATTGATGCCAAATGGAAACTGAAACACTGCCAATGACAGGATGGATAGTCCTGCGGAGAGCACACAAACAATCAGGGCGACCACTGAAAGCCTGAATGAGTTGAATGTCATGACAATGGTCGCAATGGTCAATGTGACAATGAGACCGATCGAAGCAAGCAGATTGTTCAGAGTGCTGGAGCGCGCATCCGCGTCGCCACCTATTTCCAAGCGGTAGTCGGCAGGTAGAACAATCGGATTGGCATCTAGATCCGCCTGCACAGCCTTCAGGGCCTCTTCAGGAAGGACCGAGCGCAAGGTAAATCCTTGCACGGTGTTCACGCGCTCACCATTGCGCCGGTTGATAGCAGTATCACTGGGCAAGATCGAAATTTCCGCAATCGCTGACAATGGAATGGCCGCATAGGCACCTGTTTGGGCTTGGGTGACGGATTGCGGAGAGATGATGGGAAGGTCGCGGATCGCATCAAGATCGCTCCTTACCGCGTCACCCAAACGCACACGCACGGGCAATTGTTCGCTGCCTTCGACAAGCGACCCACCTGTTACGCCCTCAAGACCCGCATTGAGCTGCATTGCCACCGTCGACAAGTCCAGCCCAAGGGCTCGAACCTTTGCTTCATCAACATCAACGACAACTTTCGGTGCGCCACCGCTCGATGTGGTGCGGGCCAGCAATATGCTGTCAACAGAAGCAAGACGCGCCATCAGATCATCACCGATCGAACGCAAAGTATCCAGATCAGAACCGACCACGCGAAGCTCCACCGGCGCTGCAACAGGCGGTCCTTGAACAAGACCGCGCACGAGTATTTGCGCGCCAAGTGCGCTGTCGCCGAGCACTCGCTCCAACCGCTCGACCAAACGTTCGGTTGCTGCAGGTGAATCGGTAGTGATCAGAGCCTGTGCATAGCCTGGCGCATTGTCGCGACCATTCGATACATTGTAATAGAATGCAGGCGCTGATTGCCCGATTGTCCAATAGACCTGATTGATTTCGTCTTCGCCACGCAGTTGAGTATCCAACTGGTCAACCAAAGCCTTGGTTTTATCAATGGCAGTGCCGGGAGGCATGTCCACTTCGATGTAAAACTGATCCCGATCGGTGCCTGGAAAGAACTGAGCCGTCAGCGTCGACATCGACATGAAACCCATAACCGGCAGGATCAGCGCAATTGCGATCGTGCGGACGGGGTTGCGCAAGGCCAGTTTTAGCGTCCAGGCAAAAAAGCGCGAGAGCAGGCCGCCTGGAATACCTGAATTGATGAAGTTGGTTTTGCCCTCTGCTGGCATCAGCCAACCGGCGATGGCCGGCGTAAGTGTGATCGCCAAAACAAAGGACCAAACCAGCATGATCACAACAGCCATGGCGATCGAGCCGACGAAGTCTCCAGCAGGTCCAGGCAGAAGGATCATGGGTGTAAATGCAAGCGCGGTTGTCAGAGTCGACGCAAACAGCGGTGCAGTAAGTCGACGAACCGACTGAGCCACCGCATCGATGCGGCTGATCCCGTCACGCAACCTTTTTGCAACCTCATCCGTCATCACGATGCCTGCATCAACCAACAGCCCCAACGCCACGATAAGGCCTGTGACCGACATTTGGTGGATTGCAAGACCCATGAAGTTCATCGTGGCCAGTGTCGCCAGCGTGACCACGGGAAGGATGATCGCCACGATCAAGGCCGCGCGAATGCCCAGCGTGATTAGCAGCACGCCAATTACCAGAGCGACACCGATCGCCATATTGGTACCGACTTCCATCAGGCGATCCGCAGTGTAACCCGATTGATCAAACACCAGCTCCAGTTGAAGACCGCCGGGTACTTTGGCCTGAAAACCTTCAATCGCATCGCGCACATAGTCAGCCCACACATCGACCTGCAGGCCCTCTTCGAGCACGGCTCCTACTAAAATGGCAGGAGCGCCATTGTGCATCGCCATCTCTGACAGGGGCAGGCGCGGGCCGCGTGTAATCGTCGCGATTTCTGAAAGCCGAGTTGCGGACGTGTTTGCGCCTTCGCGCACAACAATATCACGCAACCGATCCAGCGCCTTGAATTCACCCGTGACTTCAAACACCAGATCATTGGTGTCATCGCGCAATCGACCTGCCTGGACTTTTGAATCGGCAGCCGAGATGGCTTCCGAGATGGCCATCGGTGTTAAACCGAGAGCCGCCACTTTGGCTCCATCAAGAGTGACAAGAATTTCCTCTTCCGGGACGCCAAACTGATTGACAACTTTTGTGCCGGGAATGGAACGCAGCGCGTCTGCCAATTCGTCGCCATATCGTGCAACAATCGTTAATGGAATGGCGTCGCGTGTCAGTCTTAGCGCGGCAATCGCGGTATAGGCGCTCACGCCGTCGCCATTAAACTCAGGTGTTTGTGCCCCTGCCGGAAAGTTGACTTCAGCGTCGGCAAGTGCATCTCGAATTTCTGACCAGACTTGTTCAATTCGGTTGTCGGCGAGTGTTTCCTGCAACTCGATTGATATTATGGATATGCCTGTCGAAGAGCTGGAATTGATGGTGTCGACTTCAGGAATCTTTTCCAAAGCCTCTTCAATCTCAGTCGTGACGAGCGTCTCTACACGTTCAGGCGCAGCGCCGGGGAAGGAGGTTGTGACCGTGGCAAATAGATTGGTGATCGTTGGATCTTCCTGCCGACCGATTGCCAGAAGAGCTGACAGTCCAGATGCGATCAGCACCATAAACACAAGAAAAACCAACCTGGGTTGTCTGTAGGTGAGGGTATGTATTGAGTTGCGCATCAGCCTTCCACCCTTACATGTTGGCCGCTGACGACACGGTGCACGCCCTCATTGATGTATCGATCATCGGCGTCGAATGTTCCGCGCACATAGGCGCGCTTGCCATCGGCATGAATGAGTTCGACAGCCTGCAATTCAACCTGCGGCGTTTCAGAATCGCTGATTGTCTTGATCGTCCAAAGTCCGCGGACGCCATCTTCAATTGCAGTGAGAGGAATCCAGCTTCCAGGTGTTTCGATGGACTCGCTGAGGGCCATTGCACCAGTCATGCCGAAAGCCAAATCAACCCCGGTGTCGAGTTGCGCGCGCACAATGCGCGTTCTCGTCACGGGGTCGATCTGCGGGAGGATGGAAATAATCGTGGCATCGTGCTGCAGGTCATCAAATGTAATCTGTACAGTTTGGCCTGGCTTTAGTTGCTGAGCCAAAGAGGGTGCAATGCCAACGCGAAAGACAGCTGGGCCGTCATCGACCATCGAGACGATGGTCTGCGTGGCGCCGACCGCGTTGCCCGGGTCAACCGAGCGAGTGTTGATGCGGCCTTCAAACGGGGCGCGAACGACCGTTTTTTCAAAACGGATCTCCGCGGCCAAGATGCTGGCGTCAAGTTCGGCAATACGCGCATTGAGTTCAACGACCGAAAGTCGCGATTGATCTGCGGTTTGTGCACTTGCAAAGCCTTTCTTTCTGAGCTCCGCTTGCCGTTCGTCCGTCAACCTGGCCAGCTCTGACTGTGCTTGCAGTGCCTTTTTTGAAGCAAGCAACCGATCGATGTCGGCCTTAAGCAGCCGGTCATCCAGTTGTGCAATGATATCCCCCTTGCTTACTGCATCGCCTTCGTCGACCAAGACTGACTTAAGCGTGCCGCCCTGTTCAAAGGATATATCGGCCGTTTGAGGCGCTTCAATTTGGCCGGTAAATGAACGCTCAACAGAGTAGCCATCGGATGCGACAATCGGGGAGACCGAGACAGCAATAAGTTCGGTTGGCGCCGGCTTTTCAACTGCCGCCGCGCGATTTGCGAGAAGAGTTGACCCTTGCCAAGTGGTGAAGCCGGCGACGGCTACCACGGCTGTTGTTACCAAGAGAGTCGCCACGCCTCTTATCAGTCTTTGCACCATTGATCGGGATGTATCTTTGTCAGCCATTGCGCTTGCCTCAGTTGAATTTGTTTCAAAGATCGCCTATGTAAGTGCTATAAACATATGTAAGTGTCACTCACTTTGTCAACCCATGTTAGTGATACTTACTTCAAAGAAAATTGGATCACATCGTGGCTGAGATTTTGGATAATGCTGAAAACGAGGTCGGTGCGAAGGCCGGTTATCATCACGGTGACCTGCGCGCTCAGCTGCTGAACGCCGTACGTTTGTTGGTTGAAGAGAAGGGCGCTGAGAACTTTTCAATCGCCGAAGCAGCCCGAAAAGCCGGGGTCAGCAGTGCGGCGCCGTATCGCCATTTCAAGGATAAACCTGAGATATTGAAGGCCCTGGTGCTGGAAGCAATGCAGGGCATGGCTGTCAATATGAACGCGGCGATTGAACCCTATCCGGTTGGCTCAATTGAACGCATTGATGCGCTGGGACACTGCTATATCAATTTTGCCAGACAGCATCCCGGCATGTTCCGGCTCGTTTTTGGTATTTCTGAAAGCCACGAAGGTGACGAGGAATTGAGCGGACGAGGCAGCGACGTTTTTGGAATCGTCATCCGGTCAGTCGCTGACTATTTAAAGTTGGATCCAACGGACCCCGAGGCCACGCGCCGCGCCTACATGCTGTGGACAGTTGTCCATGGCCATTCCTGGCTCATGATCGATGGCAAAGCCAAGATGAAAGGCATTGAAATCGACGAGGCGCATTTTCTTCGGGATATTTCCAAGGGTCTGATCGAAAGCAGCAGGACCTAAAGCGTTTCAGCCCATAACTGAAACGCTCTAGCCAGCCGGAATTCCTGCATTCATCCGTGGGTTATTAGTTATTACCTTAGAATGTGCCGCTCAGACGAACTTTGCCCCCCTGGGAGAAGCTGTCGGCGTTGTAACGCGCATCATAGGCCGCGCTGAAGCTGATCGTTTCCGACACGCCCATCTCGGCGCCAATACCCGCTATCAAGGTATCCTCGCCAGCGCCTGCTCCGCTTGTGGTGAATGCAGAACTGTCCGCAATGGTAAAATTGGTAGCAGGACCGGTATCACCAAATCCACGCTGCCAGCCTGCATTGAACGTGAATTTGGCCTTGGCATTTAACTGCAGTATCTCACCGCGCACGCCCACTGTGGTGTAGGTGGTGTTCAGCGTTGAGCCAGGGGCCGTCAGCGCGGCACTGCCGCCGGTCTCGGTAAAGCCGTCGGTTTCCATCTGAACATGAGACAGCCCCGCAAAGGGCGAAATGGACAGCCACTCTTTTACTTCCACTTTGTGATTGATCTCGGCAAAAGCCTGATAACTGCGCGCGTTATAGCTGGCGCTGAGATACTGAGAAAGACCCGCCGCGCTGAAGGTGCGGTCGACCTCAATATCATGCCAGTTGAAAATGCCGCCGACGTGGACCGAAGTGCCGCCGTCATTGGAGTAATTGCCATAAGCACCAATGGAATAGGTGTTGGCGTTGCCGGTTGACGACAACGCATTCTGGTCAATTTTTGAGTAGCTGAAACCACCGAGAAGGCCGATGGAAAGATCGCCAAACACCTCATGGTCAACGCCGCCCAGGACGCCGCCCTGTGACAAGTCCATGGCAGCGGTGTTGGTGGTAGCATCGACGTCCCCGACTTCACCATAGGCGGTGCCCCAGAATCGATTGGGAGCCAGATCATCATAGGAGAGTCTGTTGTTGTCACTCATTTGCGCTGCATAGACACCATTTGAAATGCCATTTTCGTTGTTGCCGGCGTCCCAATATTGATTGACAGGCGGGTTGCCGGTGCCGGCGCCAGACCTCGACTGCCGGGTTGCCAGATAGGTAGCCAATTCCTCGACCCGCCGTTGGTTGCTGCGGATCAACTGGCCGGAAAGGGAGGGATGAATCTGACCGGACAGGGCGTCATAGGCCTCTGCTGCCTCGGCTTCGGTCAGGTTGCTCATCAGATGGGCGACCAGCGCATTGGTGTCGGACAGGCTGTCAAGGCCATCGCAGGCAACGGCCTGCTGGTTGGCGGTCTCGGCATAATCACAAAAACTGGCGCTGTTGTCGGTGGTGGTCAAATAGACATTGTTGGTGTCATAGCTCAGCGCAACATCAAAAAAGGCCAGGTCTGCCACCTCGTCAAATGTACCAACCACCTCATCGCCCGCGGTCAGAATGGTATAGGTCGTGCCATCAATGGGATCGCCGGTGACGGTGACCGTGCCACCATTCAGCGTCGCCACATTGGTGACGTCCAACAGATCGCTGGTGGCGCCATCGACCTCGACGGCAAAATAGGAACCGGCATCGAAAGTGACGTTGTCGACGGTCAGGGTGCCGATGGAATTGCCCGGCCCGATGGAGCCGCCGCTGGCCACTGTCAGCTCGCCGTACAGGCGGCCGATACCGCCGAGCGTGCCGCCATCATTGACGTTGACGGTGCCGCCGAGGTTACCATTGACCGCCAGAGTGCCACCGTTGATCTCCGTGAAGCCACTAAAGAAATTGCCATCGAAGATATTGGTGTAGCCAGCCTCGTGGTAAATATAATGGTCTCCGGAACCGTAGCTGCCAAAATAACCCGGTGCGAATTCATAGGTGCCGGTCACATCGGTGTGATTGAAAACCAGTGTGCCTGTGCCGTCAAGGAATTCAATTCCGTCAGCATCAACGGTGCCGGGGGCCGCGGCAGTCTCACCTCGCCCGGCACCAATGTTCAAAGTACCGGATGAGCCCGAATCTTCGCCCAGATAGACATAGCCATTCCCACTTTCGACAATGACCGTTGCGCCATCGGCAATGGTTAAAATACCCGTTCCCGAATTGCCGATGATCAGTCCGTTCCCCTGGCTACCAGCGAAGTCTAGCGTGGTGCCGGCGCCGGTGACCAGCACGGTGCCGGTGCCGGCAGCCTCGCGGCCAATGAAGATTTCCTCATCAACAACAACCTGGGCGCCACTATTGATGGTCAGCGTGCCGGTGCTGTTATAACCCACATTCAACCCAAACATAAAAAGCTCAGCACCATTGCTGATGGTCAGATTGCCGGGACCGCCATCCGCAATATACAGCTGGTCGAGATCAAGGGCACTGTAGCTGCCGGCGCTGCCATCAATCACCGCGTCGTTGATGGCATCGGTGTTGATGACCACATAATCGAAGGGGGCTGGCACGGTACCGGTGTCCCAGTTGTCGCCATCGAACCAATCCTCGGATGTGTTGCCCTCCCAGGTGGCGTCCTGGGCCGCTGCCGGGGTGGCTGCGCCCATGAGGGCAACGGATGTCAGCAAAGTGGTTCTAAGCAGGAATGATCTTAAAAGAGGGTGTATATGCATATCACAGATAAGCTTCCGTTAAGTAAAGTAAATTCATATTTTTGATTTCTAGTATTATATAACATATAAGGCAATACTTAAACTTTATGTTACTAAAATGAATCTATAGGTTTACTTAAAAACAACTTACGGAAGATTCTCAATGGGGTGATTCCAGATTAATTTGGACCAGTGTCGCTGAAGGCCGGAACCTAAACCGCACAAAGTTTGCGCCATTCATCGAGAGCGGCGGTTCGGTTGATCTTGAAGTTGGGGCTTGGGTAGAGGTGGCGCTGCTGATTGAATAGATTGTGCACTGACGAATGAAGGGCGGCGAACTTTTGTAGACTTTGCATCTGCCTGAACCGAATCACAGCCTGCCGGGCAGCGCCATCATCCAGGTGCTATTGCCAATTGGAATGTGCCCGCATTCTGCCAGAGGCTGTCACTCCTTGATGGAACCGCTGCACCCGGATTAGGGCGTTTCAGCCTGCAACTGAAACGCCGGCACTGATTTTGGCATTGAAAATACTGCAGAAATCCGGGTGTATCCATTCGATCAAACACAGACCAACTCCAGCGGGTATCACACGTTAGAATTGGAAGAAGCCTCGCTTTGCTCTTCTGCAGGTGATCTGAATGTAGCAGCGAGCAAGGCCGACAACCCTATGATAACAGAGGCCACA
>CAJHZC010000080.1_pt1 | contig 10519 bp, 9 predicted proteins | sample 9198911 | NCBI WGS metagenome assembly CAJHZC01 (sample SAMEA7708336, study PRJEB35096) | sediment metagenome | biome: marine neritic benthic zone biome [ENVO:01000025]; feature: sediment [ENVO:00002007]; material: shallow marine sediment [ENVO:03000034] sea grass bed [ENVO_01000059] ...
GTCTTATTGCTGCACTTATCGCTGTTGCGATCATCACAGGTGCGACAACACTTGGTTCAACATTGAACTCAAAGTTCGATTCAATCGCGACTACAGTAAGCGGCTAATTGCTGCCGGGTATTTGCCTTAAGGCATAAACCCAACTCTTTAAGCGGCCTGACTTTGAAAAAAGTCAGGCCGTTTTGCTTTGTTTGCTGGGTGCAGGACTTTGCTTTGCGGCCCAAAGAACCAAATTTATTCGCCGCGTTTATCAGTAGTTAAGCCTGACCTGCTTATATGCTCGTGTCGAACAGTTGGGATAATTGAAATGGTTGCTGCAATAATTCTTGTCGTATTTCCTTTCGCAATGATCTTTGCGGCGCTGTCCGACGTCTTCACCATGACAATTGCCAACCGCATATCAGCATTGTTGATTGCCAGCTTCCTGGTCGTCGCACCATTTATTGGGCTGAGCTGGGCTGAATTCGGCTCGCATATTGCAGCGTTCTTTGTGGTGCTGGCGGTTACATTTGCTCTTTTTGCCGCTGGCACGATGGGCGGAGGCGATGCGAAACTGCTTGCTTCGACTGCCATCTGGCTTGGATTGTCGATGAATTTGGTGACCTATCTGGTCGCTGCTTCGTTTGCAGGTGGTGTCCTCACACTTATCCTTCTGAAATTGCGCAATTCCAGTGTTGCAGTCTATGTCGGTGAAGTCGCTGTTCTACGCCGAATGGTGGACGAAAAAGACATTCCCTACGGTGTAGCACTGGCAATTGGCGGCTTGTTTGCCTACGCAAACTCACCTGCCATGATCTACGCGCTGAACTACTTTGCTCTGAACTAGGTTGCGTTGGAGCGACCGAAAACGCCAACATTTTTGGTGACTTAAGCAGTTCAGATATCGTTAATCATAATTCTAGTCACCCCATTAACCATAATTACACCATTATAGACGAATGATGCCATCGTCGCGGAAGTTTCATCCGCTCGAAAATTACAGGTGTCAGCATGTCTATGCGTTTGGTTATTCTAGGGGTTGCGGTTTTGGCTGCCGGTGGTGCCGGCTATTTGGCGATGAATTTGTCGAGCCCGGCGCCCCAAATCGTTCAGGTGACGGAGTCCGCACCCGCAGTGGAACTAGATAAAGTCCTGGTCGCCGCCGAGACAATCCGGACAGGCGCCACGATCGAAGGTTCGTTGACATGGCAGAGATGGCCAGTTGAGGCGATCGCTGGCGATTTCATTACCGAATCAAGTCGGCCTGATGCAGTAGGAGAATTGGAAGGATCAATTGTACGATCCACAATCCTTCAGGGCGAGCCGGTACGCCCCATCAAAATTTTGGGCGCGGACCAAAGTTTCATGTCTTCCATTTTGCCAGAGGGAAAACGCGCTGTCGCGACACAGATTGCGGCTGATACATCTGCTGGCGGCTTCATTCTTCCCGACGACTACGTCGATGTGGTCATGACAACACGTAGTGCTTCAACCGGCGAATTTATCACTGAGACAGTCTTGGCCAATATACGTGTTCTGGCGATCGACCAGACAATTCGCGAAGACGAGAACGGTCAATTGGTTCAAGTCGGTCAGACAGCAACTTTGGAACTGACACCCAAACAAGTAGAGATCATCTCAGTTGCACAGGAAATGTCTGATCAACTGACACTCGCATTGCGCTCCATCAGAGACGTAAACGCTGGCCGCGAAGAGCCAAGCGCTGAGCATCTGATCGGCGGCGGTGGTGGTGGTCGAATCACCGTCATCAAAAGCGGTGCGAAATCAGAGGTAGTAGGCAAATGATCAAGCAAACTCCTGCAATCCCAATCCGTCAAACAAACAAGAGCAAATCAATGTCGAATGCTGCAAAATGCCTAAAGACCCTTTGGTGCACCGGTGCTTTGTTCGCCGTCGCGGCAATGGTTCCTGCCGATTACACAGTTCTGGGCGTCCAAAAGGCTGCCGCTCAAAACCTGATCAAGGTCAAGCAGTCCTCACAAGGTTCCGAGCGGATCAAATTGGGCCTGAACAAGTCGCTTGTTATCGATCTTCCGGCTGACGCACACGACATTCTGGTTGCAAATCCTGAAGTTGCCGATGCCGTGACGCGTACCGCCCGTCGCATCTACCTGTTTGGTAAGGAAGTCGGCGAAACAAACATCTTCGTCTTCGACAAGGATGGCAATCAGGTTGTCAGCCTGGAACTGCAAATCGAACGCGATGTTGCCGGCTTGGACCGGTACCTGGCGCGCTTCGTTGAGGGTTCCAACATCAAGACCGAAATCATCAACGACAACATCGTTTTGACTGGAACTGTGCAGACGCCGCAGGATTCGGCCAAGGCCGCCAAGCTTGCAGAAATTTTTGTTAAGGGCGGCGATGCCACAAACCAGGATTTCTTCTCATTCTTTACATCTGGCAGCAGCCAGATTGTGAACCTGATCGACATCGCCGGTGGTGACCAGGTTACGCTGAAAGTCACAGTGGCTGAAATCCAGCGTTCCGTCATGAAACAGTTGGGCATCAATCTGTTGGGCTCAGGAACAGGTTCCAGCGGCATTACCTTCAATGGCATTTCCGACAATGTCGCAGGTGCATTGGGCAAATCGATTTCCAATTCCGGTTTCAACCTTTCAGGCGCTGTTGGTGCGCTCAACCTGGATGCCTATTTCAGCGCCATGGAGCAGGCGGGGGTAATGAAAACATTGTCTGCGCCAACGCTGACCGCGATTTCGGGCGAATCAGCCAAATTCTTCGCAGGTGGCGAATATAAGATCGTTGATGGCTCCACGGTCGATGATGACAACCAGATCACTTACGATTTCAAGGAAGTCGAGTATGGCGTGGGCCTTGAATTTACGCCGGTCGTACTGTCTCCCGGGCGCATCAGTCTGAGAATTAAGACCGAGGTGTCTGAGCCGACGTCAGATGGCACCAACCAGCTGTCAATCGGCGTAACAAACGGCCAAAGCACCAACATTCTGTCTTTGCGTCGTCGCGAGGCTGAAACCACGGTGGAACTTCCATCAGGCGGCTCAATGATGATTGCTGGCCTTATTCGCGATGATGTTCGTCAGGTCGTCAGCGGCTTCCCCGGGCTGTCAAAACTGCCGGTTCTGGGAACATTGTTCAGAAGCCGCGACTTTGTCCGCAGCGAATCAGAGCTTGTCATCATGGTAACGCCTTATCTGGTGCGCCCGGTGGCTGCCTCACAAATCGCATTGCCGACTGATAATTTCATGCCCGCTTCGGATGCATCTGCCAACCTGCTTGGCAAGGTGAACCGGATCTACGGCAGCGTTGATCAAAAAATGCCGAACGGTCGCTATCACGGCGCTGTTGGCTTCATTTACAAGTAATCGGAGTACGCAAAAATGTTCGCTGGAAAAATCGCATCATCTACAGGTGTCCTGCTATGCGTCGCTCTGCTTTCAGCCTGTACAGTCGGCAAGCGTGACAGCTTCACCGTCGGTAGCGTGCCTTCTGACTACACCAAAAGGCATCCAATCATATTGGCAGAGAAAGAGCAGACCCTGGATATCCCCGTCGCCTCGGGCGCTCAGAAACTGAACGTGGCAACCATCAGCAATATCAGAGCGTTTGCCTCGAACTTCGCCAATTCGGGAACCGGCACGATCGTTATGCTTCTGCCTTCGGGTTCAGCAAATGAGGCGGCAGCTCATCGAGTCCAGGAGCAAATCATTCATGCGTTGGAACAGGGCGGCGGAAGCCGCGGCAACATGGCTATCCAGTCGTACAATGCCAGCCAGCACGGACTGTCTGCGCCCATTCGCCTATCATTCCGGGGTGTTACAGCGTCCACGAACCAGTGCGGTCAGTGGGACGCCGATATTCTCGAAACTGGAGAAAACCGCAACTACTCAGACTTTGGCTGCTCCAGCCAGAACAATTTGGCCGCTCAAATCAGTAACCCGGGCGATTTGCTGGGACCGAGAAAGCAAAGCCCGATTGATGCAGCAAATCGTGGAGCAGTGATTGAGGCCTACCAAGGCAATTAGCGTGAGTGTCGGCACCGCCGGCATTTGCATCGAGATTGAGATTTTAACGAAGTGTACCCCCGAGGGTGGAAATTATGTCAGACGCAGCGTTTAACCCAGAAATTGAAGTAGCCGATGTTGCTGAACCAGCAGTCGAACCCGATTCGTTGCGCGATGTTCGCCCGGTACCGCGCATCACAATTCAAGCGTTTTGTGAGACCCAGGGTGTCGCCGGACCAATTGAACGCATGGCCGAAGACCGCAGAATGGTTAAGGCCCAGGCCCGCGTCTATATGGGTGGATTGGGAGCCGCTGTTGAATTCTACCAGTCTGCGCCGACACCTAATCTGATCATTCTTGAAACAACGCTAGTTCCCGATGAGCTGATGAACGGCTTGGGCGCACTCGCTGAAGTATGTGACCCCTCAACGCATGTGGTCATCATCGGCCATCACAACGATGTTGCGTTGTATCGTGATCTAAAGCGCAACGGCATTTCTGAGTATCTCGTAGCTCCAGTGTCGATCGCCGATATCATGACGATCATCACAACGCTCTTTACTGATCCTGAAGCTGAGCCGCTGGGACGTACATTGGCATTCATGGGTGCAAAGGGCGGTGTTGGATCTTCGACAATCGCGCATAACGTTGCCTGGTCGATTGCTACACTGTTTGAAAGCGGCGTGGTTGTAGCCGACATGGATTTGCCTTTCGGCACCGCCAATATCAATTTTGACCAGGATCCAGCGCAAGGCATTGCCGAAGCAGTCTTTTCCACCGACCGGATCGACGAAGTCTACCTTGATCGCCTGCTTGCAACCTGCGCGGAGCATCTATCGTTGCTCGCCGCACCTTCGATGCTCGACAAGGTCTACGACTTTGATGCCGAAGCATTCACGCAATTGGTTGATGTCGCGCAGCGCTCGGCTCCAGCTGTTGTTCTGGACATTCCACATGTCTGGAATGGATGGACGCGTCGTACGCTCGAAACTGCAGATGAAGTGGTCATTGTTGCCACGCCGGAGTTGGCCAATCTGCGCAATGCCAAGAACATGGTTGATACGCTCAAAAAGCTACGTCCGAACGACTTTGCGCCAAAACTGGTCATCAATCAGGTTGGCGTGCCAAAGCGTCCGGAGATTTCGGTCAGCGACTTCCTTGATTCACTTGATATGGACGCAGCCGCGGTCATTCCGTTTGATCCGCATCTGTTTGGAACTGCTTCAAACAATGGTCGCATGCTCGCTGAATCCGACAGCGCCAGCCCGATTGTGGCGACACTGTCAGATCTCGCCCACATCGTGACGGGTCGGGGTGTTGTTGCGACCAAATCCAAGGGCGGCCTGAAGGGTATCCTTTCGAAGTTGAAGAAGTAATTGTAATTTGTGTGACAGGATAGATTGATGTTTGGCAAAAAAGGATCAGGTGGCTCAGCCGCAGCAGGGGGATCCAATCAGGTCACCAAAGCACCTGTTATTGAAGCGCCCGAGCCGGAAAAGCCAGCGCCAGAAGCGCCAATAGTGCCCACGACTGCTGCCCCAGAGGAAGCGGCGCCGCCCAAAGCCGAGAAGCCGAAAATTGAAGCACCGAGCATGCAAACGCCTGAGGACAAGAAGTCCAAAAGCCGGGACGAAAGCTATTACGACACAAAGTCTCAGGTCTTCTCAGCTCTGATCGAGACCATCGACCTGTCGCAGCTGGCCAAGCTGGATGCAGACAGCGCGCGTGAGGAAATTCGCGATATTGTCAATGATATTATCGCCATCAAAAACTACGCCATGTCGATCTCCGAGCAGGAAGAACTGCTCGAAGACATTTGTAACGACGTGTTGGGTTATGGACCGCTGGAGCCATTGCTTGCCCGGGACGACATCGCTGATATCATGATCAACGGACCGGACGCAGCCTATATCGAGGTTAACGGTAAGGTTGAAGATGCAGGTATTCGTTTCCGGGATGGCCAACAATTGTTGTCCATCTGTCAGCGCATTGTGAGCCAGGTCGGCCGTCGTGTCGATGAATCAAGCCCGATTTGTGACGCGCGTCTCGCCGATGGTTCTCGCGTGAACGTTATTGCACCTCCCCTTGCGATCGATGGCACCGCACTAACAATTCGTAAGTTCAAAAAGGACAAGCTGACGCTCGATCAATTGACGAGCTTCAATTCCATTTCACCGGAAGGTGCGACCCTGCTCCAAATTATTGGTCGGGTACGCTGTAACGTGGTTATTTCCGGCGGCACAGGTTCTGGTAAAACCACGCTGCTCAACTGTCTGACCAACTATATCGACAAGGATGAGCGCGTCATCACCTGCGAAGACTCTGCGGAACTACAGCTCCAGCAGCCGCATGTTGTCCGTTTGGAAACCCGCCCACCAAACCTTGAGGGTGAAGGTCAGATTACCATGACGGACCTTGTAAAGAACTGTCTGCGGATGCGTCCAGAGCGCATTATCGTTGGTGAGGTTCGTGGTCCGGAAGTCTTCGACTTGTTGCAAGCCATGAACACAGGCCACGACGGCTCAATGGGTACCATTCACTCCAACTCACCCCGTGAATGCCTCAGCCGTATGGAATCCATGATCGCGATGGGCGGCTTCCAGTTGCCTCAAAGAACAGTCCGCGAGATAATCTGTGGATCCGTGGACGTAATTGTGCAGGCTGCTCGATTACGCGATGGCTCGCGTCGCATCACTCATATTACTGAAGTGATTGGTATGGAGGGTGACGTCATCATCACTCAAGATCTGATGCTCTTTGATATCACCGGCGAGGACGCAAACGGAAAATTCGTAGGCAAACACCGCTCTACCGGCGTCGGACGCCCCCATATGTGGGATCGCGCCCGCTACTACGCCGAAGATCAGCGCCTTGCTTCAGCGCTCGATGCGATGGAGGTCATTGAAGGATAATGTTGAACCTCTCTCCAACTTGTAACGGGAGGCCGTGGATATGATACTCGGCATGTCCCTCAATGTTCTTGCTTTCGTTGCACTCGCCGGTCTTGGCATAGGCGGCGTTCTGTACGCCCTGCTGCTTCCTTCCTTGGAAAACCAGGACAAACGCAATCGTCGATTGGCCCAGGTCAAGTCGCTGAAAACAGATTCCACCTCGAAACGGGCGGAAGTGGACAAGCAGCAGGAAGGTCAAAAGAGACGTAAGCAGATCTCAGAGTCTCTGTCTGAACTTGAAGAAAAGAATAAGTCGCGCGAACGCTATGCGACCAAACCGCCGCTTAAAGTACAGATCAAACAGGCAGGTCTGAAAATCAATGTGCGGACCTTCTACATCTACTCGGCTATTGCAGGTGTAGGCGCGACCTTTATTGCATTGGTAATGGGAGTGCCGTTGATCTACTGCCTCGGTATCTTGTTCGCTGTTGGCTTGGGTCTTCCCCGCTGGATCGTCAGCTATCTGCGCAAGCGCCGTGTTAAAAAGTTTCTGGCAGAATTTCCGAATTCTATCGACATCATTGTACGCGCGATCAAATCTGGCCTGCCGCTCAACGATGGTTTGCGACTGATTGCAACAGAAGCGCGCGAGCCGGTGCAAAGCGAATTTCGTCGCATCATCGAAGCTCAACAGCTAGGAATGTCTGTGCCAGAAGCCTGTTTGCGTATGTACGAAACAATGCCCTGCGCTGAAGCAAACTTTTTTGCGATCGTTATCCAGATTCAATCACAAGCAGGTGGTAACCTTTCTGAAGCACTTGGCAATCTATCCGGTGTTTTGCGTGCCCGAGCACAAATGAAAGCGAAGGTCGGCGCGATGTCCATGGAAGCCAAGGCTTCAGCAGGAATCATTGCCGCATTACCCCCAATTGTGGTGATCCTGGTTTATCTGTCCAGTCCTGATTACATCACGCTGCTATTCACAACCGATACCGGCTTGCTGATCCTAGGTGTGTCCATGGTGTGGATGTCAATCGGCGTGTTTGTGATGCGTCAAATGATCAACTTCGATATTTAGGAGGTAATTGTCATGTCTTCAGATATCGTAGGATTGGTTACATCCGGCCAGTTTATCATCGCGGTTCTTGTCGCAATTAGCGTCTTTGCGACCATCTTCACGCTCCTTGCGCCGGCGATCGGCGGCAATGAACTCAAAAACAGAATGAAGACTGTGGCCACCGAGCGCGATGAAATTCGAGCGCGTGAGCGTCAACGTCTGGCTGAAGAGAGCCAGAAAGGCCGTGCCAGCCTTCGGATGGACACCAAGCAGAAAAACGGCATGACATCGCTGGTTGATTCTCTTGATCTCAAAAAGATGCTAGCCGACGAAAAGACCGTTGACAATCTGCGTGCGGCCGGTTTCCGCGGCCAGCAACCACTAAACACCTTTCTTTTCATGCGCTTTGCGCTGCCATTTGTATTTTTTGCCGGTTGTGCGGTCTACGCCTTCATGTTGGGTGGCTTTCCAGACAAGGCAACCGGCATGAAGCTTGTTTACTGCCTGGGGGCAGCAGCCGCAGGTTTCTATGCACCAAACATCTATGTGAACAACAAGGCCGGCAAGCGCAAATTATCGATCTCTAAGGCATGGCCAGATGCACTGGATCTTCTTTTGATCTGTGTTGAATCAGGCATGTCCATCGAGGCAGGCTTCAGGAAGGTCTCCAACGAAATTGGTAGCCAGTCCACTGCATTGGCCGAAGAGCTGGTTTTGGTGGGCGCTGAGCTTTCCTTCTTGGCTGAACGCAAGCAGGCCTATGAAAACTTGCACAAGCGCACAGGTGTTGAAGCGGTGAAAGGTGTATCACAGGCACTTATCCAGGCTGAGCGTTACGGAACGCCGGTCGGACAAGCACTGCGCGTCTTGGCGAGCGAAAGCCGTCAAATGCGCCTCAATGCTGCTGAAAAGAAGGCTGCTGCCCTGCCGCCAAAGCTAACCGTTCCAATGATCCTTTTCTTCCTGCCGGTGCTCTTTGGGGTGATCCTGGGCCCAGCAGGTATTCAGATCTCACAACGCGGCGGCATCTTCTAAGCCAATTGGATTGCAGATCGCTGATGGATAAACAGTTCTGAGCGCCGACATCAATAATGTTGGCGCTCTTTTGTTTGTTCAAAGATTCGCTATTCAATAGCAAAACGCCCGGATCAATATCCGGGCGTTCTTTTTTGTTGGAGCGAGTTAGAAGACTACTGTTGGGTCGTCTGCTTGTCTTCTTCCTTGATTAGGCTCCAGGCGTTTTGCTGTGACAGGATGCTTCGCAGATAGTCGACATTGGCTTTGGCCTGATCCGGAGAAAGTTCCTGCTTGGCAATTGCCATAGCCTCATCAAACCGGCCTTGAAGCCCAACGACCATGGCCAGGTTTTGCCGCACGCGACTGTCAGCGCCCGGTTGTTGGACAGCTGTTCTTAAATAGGTTTCCGCCGTTGCAAGATCATTTTCAAGGACATAGCTCATAGCGAGATTCGACAAGATCGAAGGCTCGTTAGGCCGCACTTGCAACGCCTTTTGGTAAAGGTTGCGTGCTAACTCGGATCGACCAGTCTGGTCGTAAATCGCTCCTTCTGCCGAGATGAGCCGCCAATCTGGCTGGGTCGGATCCTGTGCACGCTGGATAGCGTCCAATGCAGCGGTAAATTCTCCTGCGCCGGCCAATGCCTTGCCATAAGCAGCAAGAACTCTCCGATCCTCAGGGTGGACGATAGCGGTCTTACGCATCACAGCCAGTGCCTGCTCGTTCATATTGTTGAAACGCAATATGGACGCGTAAGCCATCGCGACAGACTTGTTGTTTGGATCGCGTTGATAAAGTTTTGAGTAGGAATCTACGGACTGCGCAAGTTCTGAGGCATTCATCTGCTCAACAGGCTTTGCGTTGCGGTTGATTGACCCGGTCGTCGTTCGATCAGTAGCACAGCCTGCCAATGTGGCGGAAAGTAAAATTGCGGTAAGACCAACCAGCGCACGTGATGGCCGACGCGCATCTGCAACCCTGGTCAGATGAAGTGCAGACCCCATGTTTTTTCTCCTGCTTGCTCGCCAATAGTTCGCGAATTGATGCGGGCGAAATACCCCTCGTAAAAAATCAATATTCTGTTAACCCTAACGGTTCGTTAACAAATGTGGTCGACTGGTCGGACCGTTAAGAATTGGAGACAAAAAATGCTCGATTCAGTGCTGGCAGCTGCAAAAACAAAAGCTGCCGATGCAAGGTCGGTTAAGTTCGTTTTAAAAGATGCACTCGAGGACCTGTCGTCAGCAGAGAAAAAATGGGCCCGTGCCAACAATTTCAGCGGCGAGGCCGGATCAGTGCTGCTAATCCCTGATGCAAAGGACAATTCTGTCGCCTCAGCGCTGCTCGGCACCGGTGACAACACAAATCCATTCTGCGCTGGAGCACTGGCCAAGCAGCTGCCCGAAGGTGTCTGGCGGTTTGAGCCCAACCAAAGCGTTGATATGCGCCTGGCAACCATCGGGTTCCTGCTGGGCGTCTACCGCTTTGAGCGCTACAAGAATTACACCCGAACCAGACCACAGATACTCCTCGATGTATCGCTGACGAGGTCAGAGATTGTCAGCCAGGTTGAA
>CAJHZC010000059.1_pt1 | contig 10474 bp, 8 predicted proteins | sample 9198911 | NCBI WGS metagenome assembly CAJHZC01 (sample SAMEA7708336, study PRJEB35096) | sediment metagenome | biome: marine neritic benthic zone biome [ENVO:01000025]; feature: sediment [ENVO:00002007]; material: shallow marine sediment [ENVO:03000034] sea grass bed [ENVO_01000059] ...
CAAGGCAAACGGCTTGCCGTCCACCTGCGGGTCCCGACCGTCACTGAAGACACGAAGTGCACCAAAATCCTTTTTGGGATCTTCGACCTTGTGACGACGGCGTATGGCTGCTGCGCGGGCTAAAATCTCGGTGACATGGACCGGCTTTTTGACAACATCGTCAGCACCGTTCTCAAACAGATTCAGAATTGCCGGGAGGCTGGATTGATCCAGTACGGCAATCAATGGTGCTTTGGTGCGCTCACGCACGGCAGCAACTGTTCCCTCATTGTCATCCACGGTACCAAGAAGGAAGGCCTGCACATTATCCAGATCGTCGGCACACAGTGAGTCCAGCCAATCATCAAGCTCGTTTTCGCCGACACTGACCGCCGGATAACCAAGTCTTAAGAACATCGCCTTAAACCCGTCACGCACAAGCTCTCTGTTGTCTACAATCACTATCATGGTGTTGTCCCCTAGCCGAATCAGTTGAGTTTCCCCACTAGAATCGATACCGAAGCACGGACTCTATCCACAACCGCAAGAAATCACGTATTGACAGAATCGGTTTTTTATTGCAGCTACGGGCCGCTTCAATTTGCTCAGCTCCCCAAAATACAACTTATTCGTGATCATTATACATTGCCATGAACACTGAAATGCAGAGCGGAATTCTGCTGAATCCCATACAAGGCAACCAGGCGCCCCAGGCAATCACCAATATTCCTTGTTGAAACGGCAAGCGGGCGAAGACAACTCTGCCATGCAGTCATCCCATTGATATTATATATAAATTTCATGAGACGACTCCCATTCCCAGAAAATCATCACATCCATGATTGAGGTATTTTCAGCTCAGAACCGTCGTATTTCCTATCAAGTGCTGAACTATAGGCGACAGATAAAACGCGCTGGGATGCCTATGAAATTGCCTCGAAGAATACAACCATAGATAGATAATACTGGGTCTAAAATCAGGTTCGAATCACATTACAAATGCCTCAATTTGACCTGATTCGAGTCTCAATTGCGCCGCTTTAGCGAAAGTGCGAGCAAAAAAAATGACTCATTGCAACTTGAGGTGATTCAAATCTATCACGTTTGCGAACAAATTCCCGGAAACTATTGAATCAGATATAAATTATCTCATTGCCAGTTTGCGAATTGCGGCTTGAATTGTTGTCTTTTCCGCCATTGTCTTCATCGCCATAGGATTGGCCAAAACGATTGCTGCCGCTTTGCGAATGCCTCTCATCCAAATCAGGGTTCGACTGCCGTTCATTCGAAAACAGGTTGTGCCCCGCACTACTTGAGTCACTTGTCAGACGGCTGAGACTACCCTGCGTCAGAGTTACATCGCCATCGGCCGTGCCAAGCGCTCGCATAGCATTCTTCAGACTGTCCAAATCGCTTTTGATGATCTCAAGCGTATCGGGTGCTTCTACCGTCAGTTTGATTTTCACCAACTCGCCCACACGACGAATTTCAGCCTGCACCCGACCCAAACCAACAGGATGCAATTGCAGTGTCAGCACGCTGGTTGTCGTGTTGACCGATACCGTCCGATCGACGGAGACCGCTGGCCGCAATTCCATTGTCAGGAGTTCGGTGTTCAGGTGCTTGACCAATTGTGCGCTGATCTCTTTTGCCATGCTCGCTGGCTGGGCAGAGCCAGTGGTCGGATTTTGCACCGCGTTTTGGGACGAAGCACCATTGGCTTGAAGCGCGACTACAGTATCACGTGGACCAGAAGCACCTTCCACGCGCGATGAGTGCTGATCGCGGATACCAACATTTGTTGCATCAGCCCCGACCCGTTCGGCTGCAACAGCCCGATCAACAGGCATATACTTTGTTTCAAACGCCTGCAAATTAGTCGGATCAGCCTTTGTGCTACGGGCAAACCTTGCACTTGGCGTCTTTTTGTCGACAGTGGCCTCAGCCAGCCCGCCATTTTTCAAAGAGCCAGCTTCCGCGCGTGCAACAATTTGGGCGGCAACAGTGTTACCAACAGCTGTTTGCAGAGCGGACGTGACTTTGTCGATTTGTTTATCAACTCTCGCGACCAAATCCATCATCTCGGCTGCTGCTGACTTTTGCTCGGACCCTGCTGCTGCAACAACGGGGGTTTGCACGGTTTGCTGCTGCGCCTTCAAGGCCTGCGTCAGAGCTTCTATCCGGTTCGCAACATCCAGCTTCACCGATTCTGAAGTTAGTTCAGGCTCTGCGTTGCTTTTGCCTTCTTTCATCGTTGACTCTTGGGGCCCAAGAACATCCACACCTATGGGAAGCCGATCAACATCGGAAGTTTCCTGGACCGCCGCAAGATGCTCCTTGCCAAGAGACAACAGTTTGAGCACGACAGCGTCCAGACCGTCGGGTTCGGTCACCGACCCTTCTCCAAGCATCTCAGCGGTGGGCACTACATCCTCGCCCATGTCGGACATGGCGCTGGGCATACTCAATTTGGCTTGGTCCAACAACTCAGCCATTTTTTCATGACCAGCCCCAGAAGCTTTCTGAGTATCGGCATCTGCCAGCTTCATCTCGGCGACTTTGGCTATCAGCGATTCCAACCGAGCCAGCGGTTCTTTGAATCCGCCCTCACCACCTTTGTCGCGCGATGACTGTTCAAAGCGTTTTTCCGCTGGTTCCAGCGCTGAGAAGAACTCTTTTCCTTTGCCGGTCTTGCCATCCATAAATTCCGAAATGGCGCCCGTTCTTGCACCCTGGTCCTGACCTGAAACCTGCAACATCATATTGGGGGAAATCTTCATTCAATTGTCTCCAACAGCGCATCAACGCCATCTATTTTTCCACGCAGTTCCTGCACAAACATGTCCAGCTTCTCGGCGCGTTCAGACATGTCGGCTTCTGCTTTCATTGCATTGCTCATTGCCGGCGGCGTGGGTTTCGCAGGCATGGTTTTCTCAGTTTCAACATTCACCATATCGCCAAGCTGGGGTTGGCTTTGCTGGAGGATCGACTGCAACGCCTGAATGGTGATTTTTCTCACCGTCCGGTTTTCTGGTTTCAGATCTGTCGGAACAATCATCTGCAACGCCGAAAGCGCTTTTTCGGCCTCCGGAACACTCAAAACGCCCAGCGTGTTGTAGATTTTCAGCACTTTCTGGTCAGCACCGCCCATCAAGGGCATGGGTTCACTTGTCGTCTGCGGCTCCATTTCAACCGATACTTTTTCTATGGCAAAGAAAAGATCCTGGCGGGCATTGACCGTCGCACTTCTTGCAATGCGGTCGCGCAATGCAACCCGGGGAACAGGCTCAAGAAAATCAATGACTTCAACCAACCCGGCATGAAAAGCATCATCGTCAAATGCCAGTGATCCCTCTACGAGTTCGTTCGAAAACTGAATCGAATAGGGAGAACTGCCAAATATGCGGGCATAGCGACTTGCAATGCGCAGGAATTTGTCCTCGCTGCCCCTCTGTCGATGCGAGACAAGAAGACCGCGCAGCGCAGATTCTTCATGCAACGTGCCAGGTAGCGACATTCGAACATAGTCGAGATCATCGACCCGACTTGCCAGTTCGGGCTCGCTATTCAACCCTCGGATCAGCGCAATGGAAGCACCAAGCGTGCCCCCGACCTGTTGCACATCGATCTCCGCCAAAACTTCTGACGCATTCGACTTGGTCAACGAATTGACCTTGATGGCGAGATCTTTCAGCGTCTCGCTATCCAGAAAACTGCGCTCAAAGGGTCGCAGAACGCTTCGGCCTCCACCGCCGATGGCAAAAGTCAACACAGCCCGCAAATTGCGTTCGTCCCACGCCAAATCACGCTCAAACGCGATCAGATCCTGACGGACTTTTTTATACAGCTCCTTTTGCATACCCAGAGCATGGCGGTCGCCAAGTGCAATTTCTTCCTGAATGCGTTGGAACGAGCGAACAAGCTCGTACGGCTCCAGCTCGAATTTGGCAGCATCTGTTGGCAAGGCGATCATGCCATTCAAAGACATTGCAATCAGGGATGAGACAAGCGCTCTCTTCATGGTGACTTGAACTCCACCAGAATTTCGATGCGGCGGTTTTCAGGTGCAAAACTATCGTCGGCATTGAGCAATTGACGATCTGCAACACCGGCGATCGAAGCGACATAGTCTTGCGAGATTCCGCCGCGCTCCAACATATACAGCGTGGCATGGGCGCGTGCTGCTGACAGTCGCCAATTGTCATATTGTTCGCCCACATAGGGGCGGCCATCTGTATGACCGACAATGCTGATCTCAACCGGCTTGTCGACCAATGTGTTGCCGATCACGCTGATCGCATTGACCAATTCGGCCGACGGTACAGCAGAGCCAATACCGAACATGCTGAAATCCAGATTGTCGGCAAGAGAAATTGCAACTGAATCTTGATCCCTCACAATGGTGACCTGATCGGGACCCAAACCAATGGCATCAAGAATACGAATGAGATCTTCATCCAGTTCAGCGGCGAGTTCTTCTGCCGGTGAAGGCTCGACCTCTTCAGCGCTTTCACCAAGCCCCTCACCTTCTTCCTCGGAGATCAGATCCTCAACCAATTCGCTTTCACCAAGCTCCTCCTCGGCGGGTTTGACCATTGCGGCTGGATCCTCATAGGAGGCCGTGGTGTTGTCGTCGATCTCCTGCATTTCTGCAGTCATAGACGGTGTTTCTTCGACCATCTCGCCTGCCATTTCTTCAGGCCGTTCCTCAATGATCGGCGCGTCGGCAACTTCGGTTGGCTCGCCCATTTCAGATTGAGTTTCGGCTGCCTGTTCCACTGCAATGCTGGTATCTTCCGCAGTCCAGAAATCCGGCGAAAAGGGATCAACGAATTCGCCATCTCGGGGTGACGTAAATGTCTCTTCACCCGGGGCCTGTTCAATTTCGGTTTCAAACAGCGACCCTTCCTGCGCCTGCATTTCTGCATGCGCAGTTACGATCTCTTCAAGAGCCTCGCTGGGATCGGCAAAGAAGGCCTCGTCATTCTTGGCTCCACTTTCTGAGTTCTCGCTTTCATTTGGCTCACAGCTACAGCTCGGATCCTGCTCCTTGACCTCCAACTCGACAGGGCCACCGGATTCTTCCAGACCTTTCGAGCTTCGATTTCGGTCAACAAGTTTGACAGGGTTAAAATAGCTGGCGACCGATTTTTTGGTTTCCTCATTGGCAGCATTGATCAGCCAAAGCACCAGAAACAGAGCCATCATTGCCGTCATGAAATCGGCAAAAGCAATCTTCCAGGCGCCACCATGGTGACCATGATCGCCATCACCGCCGCGACGGACAATAATGATTTCCTGGTTTTCATTGCCATCTAGCATTTGAATATCTCCGCCACGAGATGATCAAGCTCATCAAACCGGGACATGATCGACACGTCGTTGATCTGCACCACCAGATCCTGGCTGGTTTCATCAGTCACAAAGGTGAGATTTTGCTCAGCGTCGTCGTCTTGATTGCAATGGGCCTTAAACATTTCGATGAGTTCTTCCGGTCCGCTGATTACGACCTTGCTGTCACCGCGCTCGCGAACAATGGATCTGATCGTTTCATGCAGTTTTTTGGCGGTCTCTTCGGCAAGACTTTGATTGAGCACCGCTTGCATGGCCCGACCCAGGCGCCCTTCAATTGCACCAAGGATATTGTCTTCGAGGGATGCAAACGCGGCATCAACCTTGTCAGACAGATCTGCAACCAGGGTTGCCACGATCCGTTCGCCCTCTGGATCATCGACCCCCTGCCCTGGCAATTCGGCATCAGCTTGTTCACTATTTGCCGCAATGGGGCCATTGGCTGGCGTTTGACCCGGTTCATTTGGCGCCGCAGTGGCGTCCGATTCTGGCGATGGCGATGCCATGTGTCCGGTGCCCGAGTATACGCGCGACTGCGCGCTCGGTTCTGGCAAATCATTTGGAATTTCAAGAGACTCGAGCGTCTGATCATCACCGGCTGCGCTGCCCTCTTCATCCTCATCGTGTCCCTGTTCAGAAAACTCTGGGAAAGCACGGTCATCGCTCACCGGCTCTGCGGCATCACCGCGCTCAAGCGCTTCAATCGGTGACAACAACGGTTGAAAACGTGTTGAATAGGGCGATCTGTCCGGTACCTTTTTCGTCGGCACCAGATTGGTGAACCCACTCGAATTTCGCGGAATATTGATCATGTGGATTCCTGAGTAACCCAGCGACGAAGGATGGCGGCCGCGCGTGCTTCATCAAGATCAACGATCATGGTCAGGCGATCCGCGGCTTCTGGGCGCATTTTTGCGATCAATTCGCTCGGATCGCCATTGTTGTTATTTGCGCTGGGCAACCCCAGTGGCACTGCACTATCTTCGACTTCAATCGACTCGATTTCCGGTTCGGCAGCACTTGGTTTCGGCAATTCCTGCACATTTTCAGCCCGGTCCAGAGCGGCGGGATTATTGTCGTTCGCGCTCAAGGATTTTGTCAGTGGACGAACGCCCATGACCAGCAGCAGGACAACCCCAACCAGAAACGCGATGGCATTGATCGCAGAGTCAAGACGCGCCAAGACTGCATCCATGATGCTCGTTGCAGCTGGCTCCACCAGCTCTTCAACCGGCATGAAATCAACGGCAGTCAACTCGATGACATCACTGCGCTGCTCTGAAATGCCTGAGGCAGCCGCGATCAAACCGCGAATATCATCCAGTCGCTGATTAACTTCATCAGGCGTCGGATTGGTATTACCGCTGATTAGTGAGCCACGATTAACGACAACTGCGACGGACAACCGGTTGACGGAATAACCCGAACTTGTTGTCGCTACACGCTTCGAGTTGAGCTCATAATTGGTTGTCTCTTCCCGGCGTTCGCTTCGCTCGGACTCGCTGGTACCGCTACCGCCGGCACCCACATCATCGACCACATTCTGCTCGACTGTAACCGCTTCCGCGCCATTGGCTTGCGCCGAAGAGTTTTCGCTTCTGACAACTTGTATCGAGCGTTCAACCCGGGAATCCGGATCAAAAATGGTTTCTTCAACACTGCGTTGGTCAGTGCTGATATCAGCCTGCACACTGACTCGGAAATTCGCGCCACCAAGATAAGGGGTCAAAGCGCGTTCAATGCTGGAAACGATCTGGCTTTCGACATTGGTTTTAATCCCAAGGCTGCTTCCGGCCGACTTACCCATTGGGTCCGATCCTGCTGCAAGCAAGCGGCCCGACGCATCCAGCACGGTTACATTATCGCTCGTAAGCATTGGGACTGCAGCAGACACCAGATGACGTATGGACATCGCTGTCGATTCTGCGCTCATGCCACTATAGCGCACGATCACAGAAGCTGTCGGCGCCTGTTCGGCGCGGCGAAAGTTGCCCTGCTCGGCCATCACGATATGAACGCGAGCTGCTTTCACGCCTTGAATAGTTTGGATTGAGCGAGAGATCTCACCTTCAAGCGCACGCACTCGGGTGACTTCCTGCATAAAGGCTGTCAGACCGAGCGAGCCAAGATCGTCAAACAATTCATAGCCCGTGCTCGAGCTGCTAGGCAGTCCTTTTTCAGCCAATATCATGCGCGCGCGGCTGGTTTGCCCAGAGGCAACAGCAATGGCATTGCCCTCGGCATTTACATCATAGGAAAGTCCGGCTTCTGAAAGTGCGATGCCCATGCGCGTGACATCATCGTGCTCCAGGCCCACATAGATGGTTTGAAACGCCGGTTTGTTGACATAAACAGCGCCAATCATAACGGCAGCGACAACGGCGATCCCGACAGCGGCGAGGATCGCCAGCTTCTTCACGCCGAGTGCACCGAAATTCGTAATCGAATCAGAAAGTTGGTTCAGCACCTAAGATACTCCATATCCCCCGCCCCAACTTAGAAAGCGAAGCTTGTGCGGACATGAAGTGAGCAAGATTCTTGCAACAAAAAACGGCCTTTCGGCCGTTAATTGTAATTTCAATAGTGTGACGAAGATTACTGGAACAGCGACAGGATCGTCTGAGCGTTACTATTGGCAATCGAGAGCGCCTGAACACCAAGCTGCTGCTGTACCTGCAGGGCCTGAAGCTTGGTCGATTCCTCGGTCATATCCGCATCAACCAGCTGTCCAACACCGCGCTCGATCGCATCCATCAGATTGGTAACGAATTGGTTTTGCATGCTTACGCGGCTTTTAAACGCGCCCAGGTTCGATGCGGCAGTTGTCATGATCTGCGATTGCTGATCAACAAATGAGATCATGTCGTCAATATCAACATCGTCAATGTCCGCTGCTGTGATGTCGAGCGTTGAAACAGATATGTTCAAACCACCCGTGCCAGCGCCAGCGCCAGTTGTTGTGAATTGTGTATCGAGGATGCCGAAAGGTACGCCTGCACCAAGTGAGTCAGGGTCAAATAGGGCTGTCGAAGTGATATCAATATCAATTGTGGCCACCGATACCGTACCATCATTGGCGCGATTGAAAGATGAAACGATACTGCGTGTAGCCGAGTATGCCGGGTCACTTCTGTCAACATTGAGCCAGTTCGTACCAGAGAATGAGGCCGACTCTGCGATACCAACCAACTGTCCCTGCAGCTCGGTGATTTCACTTTGAATTTTGGTCCGATCAATACCCGGTTCTCTGGCCGCCACCAGTTTGACTTTGATTTCATTGACCACATCGAGCGCACTGTTCATGCCAGTATAGGCGACATCGATTTTGGCCGATCCCAATCCGAGAGCATCTTGCACAGTGCCCAGCGCAGCGTTGTCTGATCGCATGGTCGTTGCGATCGACCAGTAAGCGGCGTTGTCGGATGCTTCCGATACGCGGTAACCCGTCGAGATACGAGCTTGCGTCATATCCATGCGTTCATTTGTCTGTTGTAAAGACTTCAGCGCAGTCATCGCTGATGTGTTTGTCATTATGCTGGACATTTCTCGTCCCCGAACTAAGAAATAAGGGACATTCCGGATCGACCGGTGCGACGACTGAGCATCATGCTCGTATCTGGGATACTCGTCGCGTAACTCACAAACTGAGAATCACAACCTATTGTTAACCATAAACTGGCTTAACAATCAGTTAATTACAAGCTCGGAAAATTGCGCGTTAGTTTCAGGTGGTCACGGCCACAGGACAATGAGATTTGCAAGCCCAAAACCAAAAAGGCCGCCCCAGAAGGGCGGCCTTTTAGATTGAAGTATGTTGTCTGTTCTATTAACGGAACAGGCTCAGGATAGTCTGAGAGTTGGCGTTGGCGATTGAAAGCGCCTGAACACCCAACTGCTGTTGAACCTGCAACGCTGAAAGGCGCGTGGATTCTTCTGTCATGTCGGCGTCAACCAGTTTGCCAATACCGCGGTCAATCGCATCCATCAAATTGCCAACAAACTCGTTCTGCATGTCGATACGCTTTTTAGAAGCACCAAGATCAGAGGCTGCCGTTGTCATGGATTGCAGCGCTGCGTCAACACCTGAGATCATGTCGTCAATATCTGCATCCAACACACCTGCTGTGGTAATGTTTAGATCGGATACATTTACGTCAAATCCATTGGTTGTAGTTGCGAAGTCAGTGTCAAGGAGACCGCCACCGACACCGACACCACCAGCGTCTGGATCAAACAGAGCAGTGTTGGTAATCGTGATATCAATTGTTGACACCGAAACGCTGCCGTCAGCTGCGCGGTTGAACGAAGAAACAATGCTTCTTGTGCCCGAGAAACCTGCAACAGTGGAATCAATCGAAAGCCAATTTTCGCCGGAGAACGAAGCTGCCGTTGAAATACCTGTAAGCTGTGCTTGCAGTTCTGTGATCTCTGATTGGATCTTTGTGCGATCAACACCTGGTTCGCGTGCTGCTACCAATTTGGTTTTGATCTCGTCAACAACTTCCATGGCGCTGTTCATACCAGTGTAGGCCACATCGACCTTCGCAGCACCCAGACCAAGTGCATCTTGAACCGTGCCAAGAGCAGCATTGTCAGAACGCATTGTTGTTGCAATTGACCAATAAGCCGCGTTGTCGCTGGCTTCAGATACCGCATAACCAGTAGAAATACGCTGCTGCGTTGTTTCGATTGCGCTGTTGGTCTGTTGTAGTGTTTTCAGCGCAGTCATCGCTGAGGTGTTCGTCATAATACTGGACATAACTGTCCCTTTCAAAATACTCACAAGAAGGGACATTCCGGCGATCCGGCTCAGCGGGGTTGGCATCATGCCTTTGCCAAATACCCTGGCAACCGCTTTTTCGAGAGGGACTATCGCCTGAAAGACTTAAAATATGTTGAAGGGCGGATTGCTGCCACCAAGTAAAAAACAAGATTAGAAAACATGGTTAACAAACTCTTGTGCGGTATTACATCACCGAGCGCACAAGATTTCCTACCAGGATATTCCAACCATCGATCATGACAAAGAATAGGATCTTGAACGGCAGGGAAACCACCGAGGGTGGCAGCATCATCATGCCCATCGACATGACAATTGTTGCAACGATCAGGTCAATGACCAAAAACGGCAGCACCACCAGAA
>CAJHZC010000060.1_pt1 | contig 10406 bp, 8 predicted proteins | sample 9198911 | NCBI WGS metagenome assembly CAJHZC01 (sample SAMEA7708336, study PRJEB35096) | sediment metagenome | biome: marine neritic benthic zone biome [ENVO:01000025]; feature: sediment [ENVO:00002007]; material: shallow marine sediment [ENVO:03000034] sea grass bed [ENVO_01000059] ...
CGACGACCAAAATGGTTGATTTCATGTCTTGTGTTGACAATTTTGCGCCTTAAATTCGTGAATGCACCAACGTAAGCTGAAGAGCCAATTTGGCACATGCAGCTAAATACAATGCTAAACAAAACATTAAAATTGTAGCTTTCCCGCCCACGCTATCCTCAATTGGAACAAAGAATGCCCCTCAATCAATTTCAAGCTGAAAATCAAACATCGCTTGGCCGCGTCTTGGCGCCTGCTGGATCCGCAGCACCCAAGCTCGATGAATCGGTTCTGCCAGAATGGCGACTTGAAGATCTTTACGCTTCCATCGACGCGCCGGAACTGGCTTCAGACCTTGCGGAAATGCAAGAACGGTGCATCAAGTTTGAGGAGAAGTGGAAGGGCAAACTGGGTATCGCTGCGACCAGTGGAGATTTGGGCGAAGCTGTTAGAACCTTTGAAGAAATTCAGGAGCTTATGGGCCGGATCGGTTCTTATGCCGGCCTGCTCTATTCAGGCAACACGTCCGATACCGCGAGGGTTAAGTTTTATGGTGATACCCAACAAAAGCTGACCGATGCCAGCTCGCATCTGCTGTTTTTTGGTTTGGAGCTCAATATGCTTGAGGATGACGTATTGCAGAATGCTCTGAAGTCGGACGCTCTTGCAGCCCATTATCGTCCCTGGTTGGAAGATTTGCGAAAAGACAAGCCTTATCAGTTGGAGGATCGTGTCGAGCAATTGTTCCACGAAAAAGCGCTGACAGGACGTAGTGCCTTTAATCGCCTGTTTGACGAGACCACCAATGGGCTGCGCTTTGAAATTGATGGTGAAGCGCTGCCACTGGAGCGTGCGTTCAACCAATTGCAGGATGCTGAACCGAAAACACGTGCCAAAGCTTTCAAATCGATCGCTGCTGTGTTCGACGAGAATATCCGGACATTCGCGCTGATTACCAATACGCTGGCCAAGGACAAGGAAATTTCAGATCGCTGGCGTGGATTTGAGGATGTTGCAGACAGTCGCCATCTGGATAATCGGGTTGAACGCGAAGTCGTTGATGCGCTTGTCGCAGCCGTGCGTGATAGCTATCCGCGCATTTCGCATCGCTACTACGCGATGAAAGCCAAATGGCTTGGCATGGACAAGTTGCAGGCGTGGGATCGCAATGCTCCACTGCTTGAGACGCCGGACTCATTGGTAGGTTGGCACGAGGCCAAGAATACCGTGCTTTCGGCTTATCACGGTTTCTTGCCGGAGATGGCGGACATTGCGCGCAAGTTTTTTGACGAGAGCTGGATTGATGCGCCAGCGCGCGAGGGCAAGGCTCCCGGCGCGTTTGCGCATCCGACGGTCCCTTCTGCGCATCCCTATGTCCTGCTCAACTATCTGGGCAAGCCGCGCGATGTGATGACATTGGCGCATGAACTTGGCCATGGCGTGCATCAGGTTTTGGCCGGCGAACAAGGTGCACTCATGGCATCAACGCCGTTGACTTTGGCTGAAACTGCTTCGGTTTTTGGCGAGATGCTGACTTTCAGATCGATGCTAGACAAGGCCGAAGAGCGACGCGAACGCAAGGCCATGCTGGCGCAGAAGGCCGAGGACATGATCAACACGGTTGTACGCCAGATCGCGTTCTACCAGTTTGAGCGCAAGGTTCATGAGGAACGGCGCAATGGCGAAATAACCTCGGAGCGACTGGGTCAATTCTGGATGGAAGTACAATCCGAAAGTCTGGGTCCGGCCGTTGAGCTCAATCCGGGTTATGAGAATTTCTGGGCCTATATTCCCCACTTCATCCATTCGCCGTTTTATGTATACGCTTATGCGTTTGGCGACTGCCTGGTGAACTCGCTTTATGCCGTCTATCAGAACTCCGAGAGCGGTTTTCAGCGAAAATACATGGACATGCTCAGAGCAGGGGGCACAAAGCACCATTCTGAATTGTTGGCACCATTTGGGCTTAATGCCACCGATCCCGATTTCTGGAAAAAGGGGCTGGGTGTCATTGAAGGCATCATTGATGAACTCGAAGCAATGGATGACTGATAGTTCGGACCCGAGTAATACATGCACATGCAAACGCCCTATTATCTCATCGACAAGAAGCTGATTGCCGCCAATATGGCGAAGATGGACCATTTGCGCACTGCTTCAGGGGCTAAGTGCCTGCTTGCGCTCAAGTGTTTTGCAACATGGCCTGTATTTGACGCGATGCGCGATCATATGGATGGAACGACCTCAAGCAGCTTGTTTGAGCTGCGTCTTGGCCGTGAAAAATTTGGCAAGGAAGCGCAAGCCTATTCTGTTGCCTGGTCAGATGATGAAGTTGATGAGGCGGTTGGTTATGCCGACAAGATCATCTTCAATTCAATCAGCCAGTTGACGAGATTTGACAATAAGTCAAAGGGTATAAAACGGGGGCTGCGGCTTAATCCCGGATTCTCGACTTCGGATTTCGATTTGGCTGATCCAGCACGCAAGTTCAGCAGGCTCGGCGAATGGGACATAGACAAGCTCAATGGCGTGGCCGACCAGATTTCAGGCGTCATGATCCATTACAATTGCGAGAACGAGGATTTTGAACAATTCTCTGAACAGTTGAGCCGAATTGAAAGTGATTTTGGCGAATTTCTTGCCACGCTCGACTGGGTTAGCCTGGGTGGCGGCATTCATTTTACAGGTGATGATTATCCGCTTGACCGTCTTGCGGCACGACTGAAATCATTTTCCAATAAGTTTGACGTTCAAGTCTATCTTGAACCGGGAGAAGCCGCAATTACAGGTACTGCGAGCCTTGAAGTCACGGTGCTTGATTTACTGGAAAACGAAAAGAAGCTGGCAATTGTCGACAGTTCTGTCGAAGCGCATATGTTGGATCTGCTGGTTTACCGGGAAAGTGGGAAGATGCAGACCAGTGGCGATCATCAGTATCAGATTTGCGGCAAGTCCTGCTTGGCTGGTGACATCTTTGGCGAGTTTTCGTTTCCCGAGGCGTTGAAGATTGGCGACCGGCTTTCGATTGCCGATGCGGCGGGCTACACGCTTGTCAAGAAAAACTGGTTTAACGGCGTCAAGATGCCATCCATCGTTATCCGCGAGGAAGATGGTTCGCTGCGACTGGCGCGTGAATTTGGTTATGAAGAATTTGTCAGCAGCCATGGCTGATCCATAGTGCTTCGAGGTGGGAGTGATTGAAGTATGAAGAAAAATGTACTGATTGTGGGCGCTGGTGGTGTGGCGCAGGTCGTGGCGCACAAATGCGCACAAAACAACGATGTCCTGGGCGATTTGCATATTGCCAGCAGGACGGCATCAAAGTGTGAGGCAATCATTCGATCTGTTCATGACAAGTCCGCAATGAAAGTGGACGGCGTATTTGAAGCCCATGCGCTTGATGCAACCGATGTGCCGGCCGTAGCGGCTTTGATCAATTCGACAAATGCGCAAATCGTCATCAATGTTGGTTCTCCCTTCGTGAACATGAGTGTGCTTGAGGCCTGTATTGAAACGGGCGCTGCCTATATGGATACAGCCATTCATGAAGAGCCTGACAAAATCTGCGAAACACCCCCGTGGTACGCCAATTACGAGTGGAAGCGTCGACAGGCCTGCAAGGATGCAGGGGTAACGGCGATATTGGGCGTGGGATTTGATCCCGGTGTTGTGAATGCCTATGCGCGGCTTGCAGCTGATGACTATCTCGACGCGGTAGAGAGCATCGATATTGTCGATATTAATGCCGGTTCGCACGGGCGCTGGTTTTCGACCAATTTTGACCCCGAGATCAATTTCCGGGAGTTCACCGGCACTGTTTACAGCTGGCAGAGCGGTGCCTGGCAATCCAACAAGATGTTCGAGATTGGCAAGGAATATGAGCTGCCAGTGGTCGGCAAACAGAAGGCCTATATGACGGGGCATGATGAGGTCCATTCGCTGGCCAACCGTTATCCGGAGGCCGATGTACGGTTCTGGATGGGCTTTGGCGACCACTACATCAATGTGTTCACCGTGCTGAACAATCTGGGCCTGCTGTCCGAGCAACCTGTCGAGACGGCTGAAGGATTGGAAGTCATTCCGCTCAAGGTGGTCAAGGCCGTGCTGCCGGATCCATCGAGCTTGGCACGAGACTATGTCGGCAAAACCTGCATCGGTGACTTCGTCAAAGGCACCAAGGATGACAAACCCACTGAGGTGTTTATCTACAATGTGGCCGATCACAAGGACGCCTTCAATGAAGTTGGAAGCCAGGGCATTTCCTATACTGCCGGTGTGCCGCCAGTGGCTGCAGCGATGCTAATTGCAGATGGTAGCTGGGACATCGGCGAGATGGCCAATGTAGAAGATCTCGATCCCAAGCCGTTTCTGGCCTTGTTGGCTAAAATCGGGCTTCCCACCTACATCAGGGATGCCGAAGGAGAGCGGGAGCTGTCTTTTGGATAAGACTTGCCCTGTCATCGCGCGCTTCGAGCTTACCTTGTATGGTTAACCATAAGTTAGTTTGCATAAATTTAGGCTATGGGATTAGATAAAATTGTCTTAAATTGAGACGAAACGAGCTGGTCCAGCCGGGGAAGAGAATATGCATACTATCATCAGAGTTGGCTTTCTTGCCGGGTTTGCAACATTGGTGTCGGGCTGTATTTCAGTTGGGCCAGGTGGATTTGGCGGCGGCACGCCAGCACCGCGCACCCCAACATTCGCTGAGGGCAACTGGCAGCAGGGCGCGTTGGCTTCTTACGTATTTGGCAATGGCAGTTTTGTCGGTACAGCCTCTGATACGGGCAACAAAGTGGCTGATGGCACTTATCGCTACATCAATGCCAACACCATCCAGATTTCGTCATTCTCCGCTGTTCAGCAGAAAACCATCGTCGCCAATTGCCTTTTGGTCAACGGCAACACGATGAACTGCACCAGCGACACTGGGTCGACCTTCTCGCTGGTTCGCACAGCACGACTTGCATAAGCCTGTCTTACTACGGCACATTGCTGGCAAAGCTTCCCTGATACCGCGTGTTTCAGGGAATAATTTTGTTTGTGGTGCGGTTCGTCGTTGACGTGACCAATCATTCACTGACACACTGATTTCCACATTCCAAAACACGCAGCTGCGCCTTACTTCAAGTGCGCAGCAAATCTTTGGCAAATGGAGGCCTTTATGAAGAAAATTGCACTTGTAGCGGCTTTGGGTGTTTCGGCGCTCGCTTTGAACACTGGGATCGCAGCAGCTGACTACACATTAAACATTCTACACATCAACGATCTGCATTCACGCATCGAACCAATCAACCGCTTTGATTCGACTTGTAATGCTGAAGACGATGCCGAAGGAAAATGTTTTGGCGGTATTGCGCGGGTCAAAACAAAGATTGATGAGCGTCGCGCTGCACTGTCTGGTACCGACCAGAATGTGATCCTACTTGATGCGGGCGATCAATTCCAGGGCTCATTGTTTTATACCACTTACAAGGGTGAGGCGGCCGTTGAATTCATGAACCAGATGGATTTTGACGCCATGGCTGTTGGCAACCACGAGTTTGATGATGGCCCGGAAGGGCTGAAGAACTTCATCGAAAAAGCTGAGTTCCCAGTTATCTCTGGCAACACGCTTGTGGGCGCAAGCACTGGTATTGAAGGTGGGCTGACGCCGTACATCATCAAGGAAATTGGTGGCGAAAAGATTGGCGTACTCTCCGTTTTGGCGACTGATACCGACGAAACGTCATCACCTGGCAGTGACGTGCTTTTCCTCGACGAGGTCAATTATCTGAACGGTGCGGTTGCCGAGCTGGGCGAAGAAGGGGTTAACAAGATCATCCTGCTTTCCCATGTTGGCTTGAAGCGCGACAAGGAAATCGCTGCAGCTGTTGACGGGATCGATATCATTGTGGGTGGGCACAGCCACACCCTGCTTTCCAACGTCAAAGATGGTGCTGCTGATGTGTATCCGGTTATGGTGGAAAATCAATCCGGTCAGCAGGTGCCGATTGTTCAGGCCTACGCCTATTCAAAGTATCTGGGTGAAATTCGTGTCACCTTTGATGATGACGGCAATGTGCAACGCGCCAATGGTGAGCCGCATCTACTTGATGCATCGGTTACCGCTGACGCGGCATTTGCTGCTCGCGTTGGCGAGTTGGGCGGTCCAATCGAAGATCTGAAAGCCAAAGTGGTTGGCGCAACATCCGAGATGATCGAAGGCAGCCGCGAGGTCTGCCGTGCGCAAGAATGTGCGATGGGTAACCTGGTTGCTGATGCCATGCTTGATCGCACCAAAGATCAGGGTGTTCGGTTTGCCATCCAAAATGGTGGCGGTCTGCGCGCATCAATTGACGCAGGCGAAGTGACAATGGGTGAATTCCTGACTGTATTGCCTTTCCAAAACACGCTTGCAACTTTCTCTGTTCAGGGGTCGGATGTGATCGCAGCGCTTGAAAATGGTGTCAGCCGTATTGAAGACGGTGCAGGGCGTTTCCCGCAGGTTTCAGGACTCAAATACACTTTTGACAAGGATGCTGAAGCTGGCAGCCGAGTCTCTAATGTGATGATTGCCGAGGGCGATGGCTTTGTTGCCCTGGACGAGAATGCCACTTATCTGGCGGCGACCAACAACTACATGCGCAATGGCGGCGACGGCTATGCGATGTTCACCGAAGCCGAAGATGCTTATGATTTTGGCCCAGGTCTTGAACAGGTAGTCGCTGACTATGTTGCGGCCAACAGCCCCTATACGCCCTATACAGACGGACGGGTTTCCGCTGGCTCTGCTCAAATGGAGAAAAAAGTCGAAATGGAAGCCAAGGTTGAGCAGGAAGTTGCTGTCGTCGTGCCCGAAACCAGCCTTGGTGCTGGCGAGCTGGCCACAATGGGTCCAAAAATCGAAGCGCCCGCCATGGAGAAAGAGGCCATGGAGAAGGAAGGCCATGTGGTTGTTGCCGGAGACACCTATTGGGATCTGGCCAAGAAATTCTATGGCAATGCCAATATGTGGAAAAAGCTGGATGAAGCCAATCCGCAGTATCGCGCGAAGGGATTGGAAATTGGTGCGACATTGGTGGTGCCGGAATAATTCCCGAGAAACCAAATTGGAAAAATGCCCGCCTCGTGCGGGCATTTTTATGAGTGTTTGGCGCGCAATAGCTTTGAGTCGCTGATTTCGAACCCAAGCTTTTGATAAAAGGAGGCTAGTCGATCCGGGCAGTACAGTTCGAAACTTTGCACATTTTGCAGTTCGAGGTGCTGTTTGATCCTATTGATCAGCGCCTCTCCGATGCCCTGGCAGCGCACATTTTTGGCGACGATGACATCGAAGATCATTGATTTATATGTTCGGTCAGAACACGTGCAAAGCCGACTAATTCGTCATTGTGATCACAACAGCCAAGCAGCAAATCTGAACCGAGATGCGCGAAACGTCTTCAGGCATCCATCCGGTTGTCCCCATTCCCTGCTGTACAGCGCATTGAGCTGCTGCTCATGGGCTCCTTCAATTTCCTCAATCCAACGCATGCTGATCGGCTTCACATGATGGTTTCTGTCAGTGTCGATGATCGGCATAGTCTAGTGTGTCGATCATTGCACCAACTGACGCATTGAAACAGTTTGGAAAGGTTCTATTTTACCGCTAAACGATTAGGTGCTAACTCCATGAACATGTCGACTAAAATCAATCGAGAAGCGGCCAAGGCAATCGGCCCACTACCGCCTGAACATCCGCCGGTGAAAATCCACAAAGTGGGTGTGCTGCTCATCAATCTGGGCACGCCGGATGGTACCGACTACAAGTCGATGCGACGCTATTTGAAAGAGTTTCTCACCGACAAGCGCGTGATCGAATGGCCCAAGGCCCTTTGGTATCCGATCCTGTTTGGCATTGTGTTAAACACACGACCGGGCAAGGTAGGCAAAGCCTATGAAGAGATCTGGAACAAGGATCTTGATGAGAGCTATCTGCGCACCTACACCCGCTCACAAGCTGAAAAACTGTCAGACACTCTGAAGAGTTACGGCCATATAGTCGTGGATTGGGCGATGCGCTACGGCCAGCCTTCCATTGATGAGCGCATCACGGCATTGCGAGATGCTGGCTGCGATCGCATTGTGGCCTTTCCACTGTACCCGCATTATTCGGCAGCAACAACGGCGACCGTCAATGACAAGGTGTTTGAATCGTTGATGAAAACGCGCTTCATGCCTGCAGTGCGGACAGTTCCATCCTATCATGATGAGCCCATATATATCGAAGCGATAGCACGCTCGATTGAAACCCATCTTGCGGGTCTTGATTGGGAACCTGAAAAGGTGATCGCATCCTATCACGGAATTCCGCAAAGCTATTTCAAGCGCGGTGATCCCTATCATTGCCATTGCATGAAAACCTCTCGATTGCTTGAAGAACGCCTGGGTTGGGAAAAGGGGCGCCTGATGACCGTTTTCCAGTCACGCTTCGGGCCAGAGGAATGGTTGCAACCCTATTTTGACAAAACTGTCGAAGCTTTGCCTAAACAAGGCATCACCAAAATCGCCACGATCAATCCGGGGTTTGTGTCCGACTGTCTCGAAACACTGGAGGAAATAGCCGGTGAGGGTGCCGAGATCTTTGAAGAAGCTGGCGGACATCATTATACGCATATTCCCTGCCTGAACGATTCAGAAGAGGGTATGAGCGTGATCGAGGCGATGGTGAAACGCGAATTGCAAGGCTGGATTTGAAGCTGCGGCACTGACCGCAACCAGACACTTAATCAGGCGGCGCCGATGCGCAGCAAATCGTGTAGATGAAGAATGCCAACTGGCTTGTTGGCTTCCACAACCATCAGCGTGGTAATCTCTGAGTTGTTGACGATTGTCAGCGCTGTAGCGGCGAGTTGATCCGGTGGCACGGTTTTCGGTTCTGTCGTCATCACCTCATCTACCTTCATGGACAGCAAGTCACCATCAATATGGCGGCGAAGGTCACCATCCGTGATGATGCCTGCCAGGGTTCCATCATCTGCGACCACGCCCGCACAACCAAAACCTTTTTGGCTAATCTGCATGATGGCTTCGCGCATATTGGTTCCAGTAGCGACAAGCGGCAACTCATTGCCCGTGTGCATGATTTCATTGACGCGCTTGAGTTTGGCACCCAACTGTCCACCAGGATGAAACCTCTGAAAATCGGTGGCCGTAAAGCCGCGTTCTTCCAGCAGGGCAACTGCCAATGCATCGCCCAATGCCATCTGCATGATGGTGGATGTTGTTGGAGCGAGACCATGTGGGCAGGCTTCCTCGCTTTTTGGAAGAGCCAGAACGATGTCGGCTTCACGGCCCAGCGTGGAATTCTGACCAGCTGTTACAGCGATGAGTGGAATTTCAAAACGACGCGAATATTCCAGGATGCCACCCAGTTCGCGCGATTCTCCCGACCAAGAGAGCGCAATGATAGCATCGTCACGAGCAATCATGCCCAAATCGCCATGATTGGCTTCAGCGGGATGAACAAAATAGGCAGGTGTGCCCGTTGAAGCCAGTGTGGCAGCAAATTTGGAACCAATATGCCCGCTCTTACCAACACCTGAAACAATCACCCGGCCAGTGATTCCTCTAAGTAACGCCACTGTCTGGGCAAAGGGCAGGGCCATGCCGTTTTGCATGGCGGCACCCAAAGCCTCAATGCCTGCACGCTCGATTCTGAGTGTTCGCAAGGCCGATTGAAGCCCAGTTTTGATGTTTTGGTCGTTCATCGTTCTTCTTTTATTTCCCCAATTTGGGCTTGGGCTACTTCACCTTTATTAATTTGTCCATGCAACAGCAAGATTTGGTAAATTTTTGTGCGAGAACTTGATCGCTTCGGCAGCGATTAAAGACGCTTGTTGGCTGGGCTCATAAATCATTCATTAACCGCTTTTGTTTACTCCTGATTAAGGTCATGACCCCTCGATAGACAAGGCCCAATCGCGTGACGCACACGGCACACAGAGCATGTAAACCCTTTATCCGGGACTTCGGTCTTGGCATGGTCGTATTTACACTATGCGCCGGGGTTGCTTTGCCTGTTTTTGCTCAGGACGCTGAAAATGACGGCGATGGGCCGATTTCTGACATGACGATCAATGCAGATACGGGTGGTCTTGGTGATGATGCACTGCTTTCGCAGCAATTGCGCCTTGATCCCATCGGGTCGGTGGATGGTGTTGGACGAACCGCAAGTTCCGATACTTACGCGCCTGAAGGTCTGAGACTGGGAAAATTCATTGTCCGGCCATCGCTTGAGATGGGATTTACCGGTACACGCTCGGTTTCGAACACCGATAGTGGTGGGGCGGCTGGGTTCGTTGAAGATGAATCCTATTCCACTGCCAGCCAGAATTCGGTGGGCTTGCTGGTCAATTCAGATTGGTCCCGCCATGCGTTGGAAATTGATCTGAGTGGAACACTCC
>CAJHZC010000194.1_pt1 | contig 10313 bp, 11 predicted proteins | sample 9198911 | NCBI WGS metagenome assembly CAJHZC01 (sample SAMEA7708336, study PRJEB35096) | sediment metagenome | biome: marine neritic benthic zone biome [ENVO:01000025]; feature: sediment [ENVO:00002007]; material: shallow marine sediment [ENVO:03000034] sea grass bed [ENVO_01000059] ...
GTCACCAACATTATCGCCCACATTGTCGGCGATCGTTGCAGGGTTGCGTGGATCATCTTCAGGAATGCCGGCTTCAACCTTACCAACAAGATCACCGCCAACGTCAGCGCCCTTGGTAAAGATACCGCCGCCCAAACGGGCAAAGATCGAGATCAGCGAAGCACCGAAACCCAATGCAACCAAGGCATCGATTACAATGCGGCTGGAAGGTTCGAGACCCATCATATTAACCAGAATGAAGTAGTAGACCGCAACACCCAGAAGCGCGAGGCCTGCTACGAGCATGCCGGTAATCGCACCTGATTTGAACGCAATGTCCAGCCCGGCTGCCAGTGAGTGAGACGCAGCTTGCGCTGTCCTCACGTTGGCGCGAACCGAGACATTCATGCCGATATAGCCTGCAACACCAGAGAGCACCGCACCAATAGCAAAGCCGATTGCAGCTGTTGCACCAAGCAAAGCAAAAGTGATGAGAAAAACAACCACGCCCACAATTGCGACGTAGAAATATTGCCGGTTCAGATACGCTGACGCGCCCTCCCGGATTGCACCCGCAATTTCCTGCATACGCTCATTGCCCTGATCGGCAGCCAACACGGATTGTGTTGCCCAGATTGCGTAAACGATAGAAAGCAGGCCGCTTGCGATAACTGCAAGAAGAACCATTATTACCTCCAAAGTGACCCGCGGAATAGTCCCCACAGCGGATCGAAACAAAAGCAAACCTGAATTCCCGATCGGGAATCTCGATGCTTGGCGCGTTCAATAGCAGAAGGGATTTTGGGGTCAAGACCGCAGACGGTTAGGCTTTGGATTAGATCGGGATCGACGCGGCGATTGCGCTAGGATGAAGCCACGACAGCACGTCGCTGTGAAACCACTTGAATGGCCAATACGATCAAGCAAAATCCTGCTGAGGGGAATACAATCCAATTGATCATGTCCCAGCCATACGCATTGAGTGTCGCGCCCGAAGCCAGCGATGCCACTGCCACAAAAGAAAACAGCGCAAAATCATGAATGCCTTGCACCTTGTTCTTTTCACTGGGCCTGTAGGCATCCGTCAGCATGGCGGTTGATCCGATAAAGCCGAAATTCCAACCCACACCCAACAAGATCAAGGCAATCCAGAATTGCCAAAGGCCCAAGCCAGATAGCGCAACGACACCACAACCAATCAGCAACACCAATCCTGTTGCCACGATTGCCTCTTTTCCAAAGCGGGCAATCAGCTTGCCGGTGAAAAAGCTGGGTCCGAACATGGCCAGCACATGCCAGGAAATGCCCAGCGTTGCGTCATCTGCGGAGTGCCCGCACGCAACCATGGCGAGCGGCGCTCCAGTCATGACAAATGCCATCAGCGCGTAGGTAACCACCGCACACAGAAATGAGACCATGAATCGCGTTTGCGATATGATTGTCAGAAGTGGTCTTTCGTCGTCGCCTGGATCATCTGGTTCTTCAACAACCACTGGCGCTGGTTTCAAAGTCATCAGGATTGCTGCGCCAATCAAGCCCAGTACAACAGCTGACAGAAACGCGCCCGCATAACTGACAGGCGCCATCATATCTTTGGTCAGGATTGCACTTTGCGGGCCAATAATGGCTGCTACGATACCTCCGCACAGCACCCAGGAAATCGCCTGAGACTTAAAAGCCTTAGGTGCGGCATCGGCTGCCGCAAACCGATATTGCTGCTGAAAGGAGCCGCCAATGCCGATAATCGCCAAACCGAGTGCAAAAAGCCAGAAGCTGTGGATAAGCAACGCCATGGCGGCGACCGCAGCACCAACACTGACAATCAATGCACCTGCAGAAAATCCGTATCTGCGACCAACGGCTCGCATCAACATCGCAGCTGGCAATGCGCCCAACGCCACACCAAGATTGAAGGTCGTGACCGGCATGGTCGCCAGTGTCTTGTCGGCACCAAGCAAATAGAAGCCAGCCAAGCCACCAAGCGATATGCAAATGGGTTGAGTCGAGCCAATAAACGACTGCGCAGCGGCCAAGGTCAGGGCAGTACGCTTGGCTTGCTTAAGATGCTCTATTTCCTGCACCGGTTCGCTTTCCAATTGGAGCCATCAGGGCTCAATGAGCATTACTTCTTTTCCCGCACTTGACGGGCAACCCGGTCAAGTACGGCATTGACCAGCTTCGGTTCATCACCATCGTCGTAAAAAGCCTGCGTGACATCGAGATACTCTGATACAACCACTGCGACAGGAACGTCTTTGCGTTCAATCAATTCATAGACCCCTGCCCGTAATATGGCGCGCAAAGTGCTGTCGATGCGGGAAAGTGGCCAGTCTTCTTGCAAGGCCTCATGAATGATGGGGTCGAGCTTCTTTTGTTCTTTGACCACACCAGACAAGATACCGCGAAACCACGCTGCATCTGCATCAAGATACTGCTCACCATCGATCATTTGGCCCAAACGATGGGTCTCGTATTCAGCGGCTATTTCCAGCACCCCTGCACCCGAGGCATCCATCTGAAAAAGTGCTTGAACTGCCGCAAGGCGCGCTGCGCCCCTCTTATTTGCCGGTTTTGGGGTATTATGAGCCACTGGTTCGGCTGCCATCAGTCGTCACCCAGGAATTTGTTCTTGAGTCTCAGCATGGTCAGCGTTGCCCTAGCTGCAAATCCACCTTTATCCAGTTCTGTTTTCCTGGCGCGCGCCCATGCCTGATCTTCGTTTTCGACAGTCAGAATACCATTTCCAATCGGCATACCTTCCGCAACGCTCAAATCCATAATTGCGCGGCTGCTCTCATTGGCGACAATTTCGAAATGATACGTTTCACCACGGATGATCACGCCCAATGCAACAAAACCATCATACTGCTGCTGTCCATCAATCGCATAGGCGATGGCAGCAGGCACTTCCAAAGCGCCAGGCACAGTTACGACATCGCAGGTGGCACCCGCTTCATTGACGGCAGCTTTAGCGCCTTCCAATAGTGCGTCAGACAGCGCGTCGTAAAAACGCGCTTCAACAATGAGAATGTGAGGTTTGGTATCGGACATGATCGGGACCGGGCTGAGCTAAACTAATTGGTGGTGACTACGCCTGTTTTTGAACCTCTGCAAGGCGGGAAATGTAACGCTCGACATAACGGGCGATCTGATCGATCTCAATATTGACGCGATCACCCTCCTGAGCTGAGCCCCAGGTCGTGACTTGCTGGCTATGCCTGATCAAGAGGACATCAAAAATATCAGCTTGGACGCTGTTGACGGTCAGTGACGTGCCGTCGAGTGCGACAGAGCCCTTTGGAGCGATGTATTTGGACAATTCAGCTGGCGCCATGAGAAAGTAACGGGTCGCGTCACCTTCTGCCTGTTTTCGGACAATTTTTGCTATGCCATCCACATGGCCCGAAACCATATGGCCGCCATATTCATCGCCTGCCCGCATAGCGCGCTCAGTGTTGAGCTGTGTGCCCACTATCCAGGAACCGGCGCTGGTGAGGCGCAGCGCTTCTTCCCACGCTTCCACCTCAAACCATTGGGGAACTTCGCCAGCACCCGCTTTGGCTGTCACAGTCAGACACACACCGGCACAGGCAATTGACGCTCCTATATCAATATCCGCTGCATCGTAGGCTGTTTGTATGCGAAATAATTTGCCGCTGGGCAGGTCGGTCACCTTCAAGACCGTGGCCACATCAGAAATAATGCCTGTAAACATCAGTTGCGCCCGATTTCATACATTGTGTCTGCACCGAATTGGTATTTGCGCCCTACTGAGAATCCTTCTGGCAATTCTTTACTGCTGATGGGGCTTCTCACACCGTTATGGCCTACAATGACATCGCTTTCAAACAGTGCAATGTTTTCGACCATTCCATCTTTCAAAAAGCCGCCCGCCAACTCAGCGCCGCCTTCGACAAGAGCATTTGTGATACCTATTGCTGCAAGATCTTCGAGCAATTCAGGCAGTGCGATCCGGCCCTTGTAGAGGTCACAAGAAATAATCGTGACACCTTTGTCAGCAAGGGCTTTTGCGTTGTCGGACTGTGGATAAGCGGTGGCAACATAGAGTGGTGCCTGATTAATTGTGTGCACAAGCTTGCAATCAAGCGGCAGCCGCGCACCGGTATCAAGGATGATCCGGATAGGAGAGCGATCCTCAAGCCCCTGTAATCTGCAGGTTAGAGTGGGATCATCGACCAGTGCGGTCCCTATTCCTATCAGAATTGCGTCATGTGTCGCCCGCAACAAGTGGCTTTGCGCCTTTGCGGTTTTGCCAGTGATCGCAAACTGGCTGTCGTCCTTCTTGCCAATCATGCCGTCTTGGGAAACAGCAAGTTTTAGAGTCACTTGCGCGCGTTTGGTGACTAATCGATTCAAGTAGGCACCCAACACTGACCTGGCTTCGTCGGCCAAGCAGCCTTTGGTTACGTCAATGCCCGCCGCTTCCAATATCGCATAACCGGCGCCGGATACGCGGTCGTCAGGATCGGTGAGTGCACTAACCAGCCGCACAATCTCCGCTTTAACCAAAGCATCGGCGCATGGTGGTGTTCGGCCATGATGGGCACACGGCTCCAACGTCACATAGGCCGTCGCTCCCTTGGCGCTTTCTCCCGCTTGAGCCAGCGCTCCTGCCTCTGCATGTGGCCTGCCGCCCAAACCCGTAATGCCGTTACCGACGATCACCGGGCCGTATCCAAAGTCGTTGACCAATATCGTCGAAACAGAGGGATTTGTGCCTGTGCGCGCCAAGTGCCACCGACCCAATCTGATGGCGGCAGCCATAAAGCGCTTATCTTGGGCAGATTGCATTGTTTTAACTTGCCGATTTATCGTCGGCACCGTTTTTGGTCGAACTATCGTCGGCAATATTGCCACCGAGCTCACCTAGCAGTTCTTGAAAATCACTTGGATCGCGGAAGTCCTTATAAACCGACGCATAGCGCACATAACCTACATCATCCATGTTTTTCAGCACATCCATCACCAGTGCACCGATATCATCGGATGAGATGTCCTGCTCGCCGCTGCTCTCGAGCTGCCGAACAATGCCGGAAACAGCCCGCTCGACTCTTTCAGGATCAATTGGGCGCTTGCGCAGCGCAATTTCAAAAGAACGCGCCAGCTTGTCGCGATCAAAGGCCACCTTGCGCCCAGACTTCTTGACCACATAGAGTTCGCGGAGCTGCACACGTTCGAATGTGGTGTGCCTACCGCCACAATCATTGCACACGCGTCTGCGGCGAATAACAGTGTTGTCTTCCGCAGGCCTGGAGTCCTTAACCTGTGTATCTTCGGAATGGCAAAATGGACAGCGCATTCGGTATCAGCCCAGATACGGGTAGATTGGAAAGCGATCTGTCAACTTGATGACATCCTGCTTAACAGCAGCTTCCACTGCCGAAGTGTCACCACCCTCGCCTGCTTCAGCCAGTCCATCGACCACCCGAACGATTAGCTGACCTACTTCGCGGAATTCGGCCGGACCGAATCCACGTGTCGTCGCCGCTGGCGTACCCAAGCGAATACCAGATGTGATGGTCGGCTTTTGTGGATCATTTGGCACACCGTTCTTGTTGCAGGTGATGAAAGCGCGACCCAGTGCTTCCTCGGTTGCTTTTCCCGTCACGCTTTTGGGGCGAAGATCAACCAGCATCAAATGGGTGTCGGTGCCGCCCGAAACGATATCCATACCCCCTTCAACCAACGTTTGAGCCAGTACCTTGGCGTTTTCTGCAACTGATTCAATGTAAGATTTGAATGACGGCTGCAACGCTTCTCTAAAAGCAACGGCCTTCGCGGCGATCACATGCATAAGCGGTCCACCCTGCAGACCGGGGAATACTGCTGAATTGATCTTCTTTGCGATGGCTTCATCATTGGTCAAAACGATCCCGCCGCGCGGCCCGCGCAGGGTTTTGTGCGTTGTTGATGTTGCCACATGTGCGTGGGGAAACGGGCTTGGGTGCGCACCGGTTGCAACCAATCCGGCAATGTGGGCCATATCAACCCACATATAGGCACCGACCTTGTCGGCGATTTCACGAAAGCGCTTGAAATCGATCATGCGCGAGTAAGCAGAACCACCGGCTATGATCAGTGTTGGTCTGTGCTCAACAGCCAAAGCTTCGAGAGCATCATAATCAATGAGACCCGTTGCATTGTCGAGCCCATATTGAACCGCATTAAACCATTTACCCGACTGGTTGGGTCGTGCACCGTGGGTCAGGTGGCCGCCCGCATCCAGGCTCATCCCCAGGATTGTGTCACCCGGCTTGGCGAGTGACATGTAAACCGCCTGGTTTGCCTGGGAACCGGAGTTGGGCTGCACATTGGCAAACGAACACCCGAACAACTCGCAGACCCGTTCAATCGCTACGTTTTCAGCCAAGTCCACATAGTGACAACCACCATAGTAGCGTCGGCCCGGATAGCCCTCGGCATATTTGTTGGTCATCACCGAACCTTGCGCCTCAAGCACAGCGCGCGACGCTATGTTTTCCGAGGCGATAAGTTCAATTTCATGTCTTTGACGGCCAAGTTCCTTGCCAATAGCGCCAAATATTTCCGGATCGCGCTCAGCGAGTGTTTCGTTGAAAAACGCGTCTGAGAACTGGTTGTTGACTGCGCTGTCAGAAGACATCACGTTTGACCTTTCTATGATCAGTAAAGCAAATGCTAGGTTATGAAGCCCGCTCTAACAGATCAGAGGGGCGATGTCATGCCAAGATGCGACGTCAAAAAAGCGCATCCACGATATATGGATGCGCTACTGAACTGTTACGCATATAGTTCAGAGCGTTGTGGAAGCCGTTTCCAAAACCCCGACACCATCGCGGTTGTAGATGTCATCACGGAAATGGACCACTCGATCCCCTGTGGACCAGGAGCTGATATATACAAAATAGACTGGAACTGGCGTCTGCAGTTCAATTGGCGTGCTTTCGCCGGAATCAATGATCTGTTCGATCATGTTCCTTGTATAGCCAGAGTCTGATGACAGTAGCCAGGTCGAAAGTTCGCGAATATCCTGAATGCGCACGCAACCGGATGACTCAAATCGCAGAAATTTGCCAAACAAGCTCTGCTGCGGCGTGTCATGCATGTAAACGGCGTGCTCATTGTGGAAGTTGATTTTCGTTGAGGACATTGCATTGATCTTGCCTGGATCCTGACGGAAACGCAGATTGACGGCCTCATTTGTTGACCAATCAACCAACTCTGGTGGCACTTCCTCGCCATTATTGTCGAACAGACGGATCTTGTTACGTGTCAGATAGGTTGGATCTTTCCGCATCAATGGAATGATGTCTTTTTCAATAATAGACTTTGGTGAGGTCCAATATGGATTGAGGATCACCTCATGGATCTTTGAAGACAGCACCGGCGTTTCGCGATCCGTCCGACCCACGATTGTCTTGTGTCTTTGTTCTACGCGGCCGTTGCGCACGGCTTCCAGTTCGGTGCCCGGAATGTTGACCATGACAAAACGATCACCCAGGAAACCAGACATGGCACGCAAACGAACCAAGTTGGTCTCAAGCTGGTTCAAACGAGTGGGTGCGTCGACATTGAGCGCAGCCAGCGTGTAATTGCCCATCACACCATCAGCAACCATGCCGTGACGGAATTGAAAGCGCTTGAGCCCTGCATCCAGGAATGTGTCGAATGTTGCACTGTTGCCTGTATTCGCTGGCAGATCACCGGATATAATCAAACGACGGCGCAATTCGCGCACTGACGGATCGGTTACGCCAACTTTGAGGCGCTGCGTCGCGTTGACACGCGGCCACCCTCCGCGCGCAACAATTGCGCGATAGTCGTTGATACCTGCTTCAACATATGTCGCTGTCAGCGGACTCAGGATGGGCAGGCGTGAATCGCCACTCGATTTGCGGGTTCCAGATGCGTCGAATTGATCGTCCCAATTGCCACGCTGTGGCGAGCGCAACACATCACCCAGCGACTGCTGTGCTGACGCTTTGTTGGCAAATAATGCCGACGCACCAAGTGCACCTGCCGCTTTTAGAACAAATCGGCGGTCGCTTTTTTGAAATCCGTTCATAGTCATCCTGCGTAGACTGGTTCAATCGCTGCCCGATCCCAATCAAATCGGCTAGCGCCCCAAGTTATGTTTAATAATCACAAGTTAATTAACCAATTTTTACTACAAACCCGAGGCAAAGCCAACATGGACATCGCCCTTACAGTAACGCTTGTAATCACATGTTTGTGTTTCACCGGAATATGGCTAATCAATGTCATGACCAAGGATGCCGGTGTTATCGATTACTACTGGGGTCCCGGTTTTGCCGTGATTGCCGCAGTTCACTTTTTCATCCATGGTTCTGGTTCAAAATTTGAATGGGTGTTGTTCGGCGCCGTTACGCTCTGGGCAGTGCGTCTTGCTGGCTATCTCATTCGCCGACACCACTATTCAACCGCCGAGGATGGACGGTACTTGGAAATGCGCGAAAGAGGTGGTCCAAATTTTTGGTGGACCAGCTACTTCAAGGTATTTTTGCTTCAGGCATTTCTGCTCTGGGTCATTGCAACACCTCTTCACGTGGCTTTTGGCGCTGATGCGACGACTAATGCACCCCTTTTCTATGCAGGTATCATGCTTTTTGTGGCCGGATTTTTGTTCGAATGGCTGGCTGACCACCAATTGGTGCAAGGTAAGCGCAATTCTGGCCATGCCGAAACAGGCAATTCCATGTTCACAGGCGGACTTTGGGGCAAGTCGCGTCACCCCAATTACTTTGGTGAATTGGCGCTCTGGTGGGGTCTGGCACTGTCAGCCTTTGCACTTTCCGGCTGGTGGATTGCATTTTTTGGTCCCGCAATCCTTACGATTGTGATGCGTTTTGTATCCATTCCGTTGACCGAACAACACATGGTGCGGACACGTGTGGGCTATTCTTCATACATGAATTCGACCCCAATGCTGGTTCCGCTTGGATCAACACGTGTCAAATCGGGCAAGCAAGCTGCCGAATAGAAAGTTCAAATCAATAAAAAGGAGCGCTCCGGCTGATAACCGAAGCGCTCTTTCTTGCATTATGCATGTGGCTAATTAGAGACGATACATGATTGTGTCATTCCAGAATCGATCCAGACGCTGCATGACGCGATTGATCGCACCAAAATCTTCAGAGTTGATACCTCCAACAGACTCGATTGATGAAACATGGCGGTCATAAAGCGCTGATACGATCTCTGCGACCTCAAGACCGGATTCAGTCAGGCTAATACGCACTGAACGACGGTCTGAACGGGAACGCTCATGGTTGATGAAGCCCAATTCAACCAGCTTTTTGATGTTGTAGGAGACATTTGAGCCCAGGTAATAGCCGCGAGAGCGCAACTCACCTGCAGTCATCTCTCCATCACCGATATTAAAGAGCAAAAGGGCTTGAACAGCATTGATGTCATTGCGGCCCTTGCGATCGAACTCGTCTTTTACGACGTCTTGCAGACGATGATGCAAACGCTCAACTAGCTGCAAAGACTCAAGATACAATTTTCGAACCGACTCGGGGCCGGATGTCGGTGCAGCCGCACCAACAAGATTGGTTTCGTTTAACATTTTCGCCTCACTGTATGTTGCCGATGTTTTCTCGGCTTGTGAGAGCAACCTATCGAACACGTATAAAATTCGAATTAAAAGCCAGCGTTAACAGGCTCTTACACCTGTCCCAATGTGTATCGTCGTTAATAAGAGCTTACGCTGATCTAACGGCGTGCGGCATCTTCCTTACGCTTTTGAAAAAACAACAGGATCGCGATCACCACAAACACGCCCAGTGATACGCCATGCACAGTAACCAGCGTCGGGCGCGCAAGGTACTGGTTGGACCAAACACCAAAAACTGCAATCTCGATCCCAACCGCAATGATCCAGAGTAAAATGCCCCATGCCTGGGTCAGCCACAGCCCAAGTCCGGCTGCCGGCAAAATAACAGCCAGTACCGTGGATACGATCCGCCACTTTGGCACAACCGTGTCAAAGCGCCATTGATTGTCCCCGGTTATGCCCAAAAGCTGTGACCAGTAAACCAGCGCCGAAACGATGCAGATGGCGGCCATGAACCGCAAGAACCAACAATACAGGCTGGCCAGCATGGAAGGTGGTCGATTGTGCATCTGCAGTTCTTGAAGCATAGACACCCATCTTGTTGCATTGGTCGCACGACTGCGACAATCGACTGCTAGAGCATCTCGCATCCAATTGGAATGCCGCAACCGAGTTTGTGTTCTGTTTTCAATATCAATGTCAGTATCGGCAGTTTGCATAAAAGCTGAAATGCCCTAGGTCCCGTTGACAAACTGGA
>CAJHZC010000211.1_pt1 | contig 10202 bp, 5 predicted proteins | sample 9198911 | NCBI WGS metagenome assembly CAJHZC01 (sample SAMEA7708336, study PRJEB35096) | sediment metagenome | biome: marine neritic benthic zone biome [ENVO:01000025]; feature: sediment [ENVO:00002007]; material: shallow marine sediment [ENVO:03000034] sea grass bed [ENVO_01000059] ...
CAAAGGAGCTTGTATCGACTTATCCCTATCTGGCGCATAATTTGATGACATTCAGCCTGGAGTTGCGTGCGGGACGCACCATTCATGAAGCCATGAAGTCATTTGGTGATCGTGTTGATTTGGAGGAGGTCGATGCATTTGCCGTACTTCTAAAACAGTCAAAAGAGCTGGGAACCAGCCTTGCTTCTACACTTCGGGTGTTTTCCGAAGAAATGCGCGACAAGCGCATGATGATGGCCGAGGAAAAGGCGCATGCCCTGCCTGCCAAAATGACCATACCTGTCACAATGTGTATTTTGCCTACCGTGGTGATGATCGCGATCATTCCGATCATTGTGAAACTGTCGGGTGAATAAAGATAAAATTGCAACCTTTGTGGTTGGCCCGTCTTAACCGCGTCTACCCACCTAATTTTTACGTCCTGATGCTAGTCTGATCGTCGGAAGAATCCGCAGGGACAATTATGAGAGTGGACGCAGTGGTCATGAAAAAAACAACAATTGCACTCGTTATCGTCGGCGCGCTTGCGCTATCTGGTTGCCAGACCCTGACATCGGTCAACGCTGTCGATACAAATGTAGCTGCGAACAATCAGAGTGCGATAGCTGAGCGCAAGACGAGCTCAGCCAAACAACAGTTTGCGGCCGGGAACTATGGCCTGGCGCAAAAGGATTTTCTCGCTGCAGTCGAGGCCACACCCAAAAATGGCGTCGCTTGGCTAGGCTTGGCAGCCGCTTACGATCAGCTTGGCCGATTTGACCTGGCTGAGAAGTCGTATCAGGAGTTGATCAGGCTCGAGGGACGCAAACCTGCGATTTTGAACAATTATGGCTATTCCTACCTTTTGCGCGGAGAAGTAGGAAAAGCGCGTAGCCTGCTCAATGAAGCGCGTGCGCTTTCGCCGGTGAACCCACGGATCGAAGCGAACTGGAACCTGGCCTACGCCAGCTAGATCTACAAGTTACAACATTCTCGGTACTTCAGACGATGATCAGTGCCAGAACCGTATATCGCGCGGTTTTTGCAAATCCGACGACCAGCACAAAGCGCCACAGGGGTTCACGCAGCAGACCCGCCACCAATGTTATAGGATCGCCAATTACCGGCATCCAGCTTAAAAGCAGGCTCCACCATCCATATTTGGCATACCAGCGATTGGCCGCCGCAAGCTGCGCGTGGCTCGCCGGAAACCACTTTCGCTCTTTGAAGCGCTCAAATCCTCGTCCAATGAACCAATTTACAATAGCACCCAACGTGTTGCCGACACTGGCAACGAGAACAAGCGCCACAAGCGAATAACGATCCGTTAGATAGAGCGCAGCCAAACCTAGCTCGCTCTGGGCAGGCAAGATTGTTGCTGCCAGAAATGCAGCCACGAACAGCCCCAGATACCCTCCTGTTAAGGACAAATCTCAAACATCCCGTATGTTCGTGGATAAACCGATGATCAACCAAGCGTGATGAAACAAGTGCGCTATGTGAACATTGATATAGATAAACTCTGTTACATTGTCGCGAGTTAAATTGGCTGGAGAACAAAGATGCGCGCCTATCGTTACCCTCAACCCAAAGGTTCGGAAATCACGCCGGAGCACGTCTTCATGAACCGTCGGCAATTCATGGCCGGCGCCGCTGGTGCAGCTGTATCCACAATGGTTGGGCCGGCGCTGGCACAGGATGATATGGGGCTGAAGCCGCTCAATGTAACTGTAAAGGACAGCCCATTTTCGATTTCGGACACGCCGAATCCTCTGGAGGATATCGCCAGCTATAACAATTTCTACGAATTTGGTACCGGCAAGGGTGATCCTGCAAAGAACGCTCACAAGCTGACAACTAAACCATGGACAATTGAAGTGGGTGGTCTGGTCAACAATCCAGGTACAATTGATGTCAATGATATCCTGAACAGCCCTGAGCTTGAGGAGCGGATCTATCGTCTGCGCTGCGTTGAGGCCTGGTCAATGGTCATTCCCTGGGTCGGCATACCGCTGGCGAACGTGTTGAAGAATTATGACGCGCAAGGCAGCGCAAAGTATGTGGCGTTTGAAACGCTGGTGCGCCCCGAGGAGATGAATGGACAAAGACAGACATTTGGCGGTCTGGACTGGCCCTATGTCGAAGGTCTGCGCATGGACGAGGCAATGCACCCGCTGACGCTACTTGCGGTGGGCGTTTACGGCAAAACAATGCCCAACCAAAATGGCGCACCAATCCGTCTGGTCGTTCCGTGGAAGTATGGATTCAAGTCGATCAAGTCGATTGTCTCAATCAACTTTGTGGAAAATGAACCGCCAACGACGTGGAATAAACTGCTGCCAAATGAATATGGTTTCTATTCCAATGTGAATCCCAAGGTGGATCATCCGCGCTGGAGCCAGGCTTCTGAGCGCATCATTGGCAGCGGCCTATTTGCCAAAAAGCGCGACACTGAGATGTTCAACGGCTACGCCGATGAAGTCGCCTCGCTTTATGATGGCATGGATTTGAAGAAGTTCTACTAAGATGGCGCAATCCAAACTTTGGACAAAGACCCCGACCTGGGTTGTGTATGTGGCTGGCTTTCTGCCCGCCGCGTATCTTGTTCATGGGATCGTCACCAATTCGCTCGGTCCGGATCCGATCGAGGTGCTGGAGAACTTTCTTGGCGAAACCGCACTGCAGTTTCTTATCGCCGGATTGGCCATCTCGCCGCTGATGCGATTTGCCAAAATCAATCTTATCAAATACCGGCGAGCACTCGGCCTGTTAGCTTTCTTTTATGTGTTCGCCCACTTGTCAGTTTACCTGATTCTCGACAAGCAGCTGAACCTTACGATTATCATCGAAGACATTTTTAAACGTCCCTATATAACTTTCGGCATGATTGCTTTCCTGCTGCTGACACCACTTGCGATCACTTCAAACAACTTCTCGATCAGGCGGCTGGGCGCTGCTGCCTGGAACAAGCTACACAAGCTTGTCTACTTCGCCGTGATCTGCGGCGCGCTACACTACATGCTTCTGACCAAGACCTGGCAGCTGGAGCCAATTGCCTATTTCGTTGCAGCTGTTGTTTTGGTGGCGAGCAGAAGATTCTATCCTAGCAAACATAAAAATACCGTCCAGCCGGTACGTAAAATGGCCTAAGTGAGCTTAATCTGGTCAATTTTGGTGCTTTTCACGCATTTTGGATCAATATAACAGGCTTTTTGGTCGGTTAATTGAATCATTTCAACAGCCATATTTGGCTGGAAAATTGAACCAGTTCCAACAAAAGTCTCCAGAAATCACTCGATTGCTGATTAGCTTTCGGGGCATCTCGCCATCAATTTCGAGCTCAATTTGAGCTGATCGGAATGGTAAATTTCGATCAGGCCATTTGCATAATTCGACCATTCGGCATCTCCAGCCAGGGCTTCCGAAAACCCCAGCACAGCAAGCGAAGTTCCAATTCTTACGTAAGCTTTTTTAACCTTACGGTAACCATGAACGTTTACCAATTGGGGGCGGCTTGGGGACGTGAATTTCTAGTATTTGAGTATTTTTCGGCGACCGCGATCTGACTGTCTGTAACTCAATTTGGTGCCCGATTGCGATGAAAAAGGATTCACAAAAGACGCATGGTGAAGCAATTCACCTGCAGTTGTCTTCGAATCTGTCGGCACCTGAACCGTCATCCCTCTTTAGATTCTTCCTGAGCCTTGCACTTGCCTGTCTGCTTTTGGCAGCGCCTTTCCTTACCGCCCCAGTTTTTGCGGTAGATGAGAAAGGCCCTCGCCTTGTCGATGTTTCCATCGGTGAAAACACTGAAGACGAAACTGCCGATGATGCGCCAACGGGCGATCAAGGCTTTTCTATTTCGATTGATGGCAAAACAGTTGCCGGCGATGCCACCAACGAACCCGCGCCATCACAAGCCAATCAACAGCGCCAGACAGATGTGGATCTGGAAGCGGTCGACATTCAGGTCAAGTTTGACGGGTTGGATGTTGAGCCAGTTCTGAATGTATCCACTTCCAACACCCGCCGGGTTTATCGTCCGGGTGAGCCGGTCGAGTTTCTGGCAACCTCAAACTATCCTGCCTGGATTGCACGCTCCGAAGTGTTGATTTACCCCGCTGGCAAAACAGGACGTACCCGCAAGCCCATCGCGATCGTCCCGGTTGATGCCCAAGGTTTTGCGACATGGAACATGCCAGCCTCCGGCGATGAGGGCGAGTATGAGTATGTGCTGCGGGTTTATGATCATCGTGATCGATACGATGAAACCGAGAACCTTTCGCTGGTCCGCACCAACAGTGATGTAGACACCAGTTCGACAGCGTCTGTCGACGAGCCGGTTTCAGCGGGCAATGGAGAAGACAGAACCGCCAAACGCAATATCCCGGTCTATGGCGGTGCGGTCACCGTTTATGGTCGTGATGTGCCGCCCGGACATCGTGTCAGCGCACTGGGTGAGACAGTGCCAGTCGACAACAATAGCAGCTTTATCATGCAGCGCATCTTGCCTCCTGGCGAGCACAATGTTGATGTGGCAGTGGAAGGGTCCGAGGGTGCAGGCGTCAATTTTGATCGATCCATCAAAATTCCATCCAACGATCTTTTCTTTGTGGGACTGATCGATCTGACCTTCGGAAAGCGCTTCGGCAATGACACTTTAGAAGCTGCTTCTCCGGAAGAGTTCGACAGTGTTTATACGAGGGGTCGTCTGGCTTTCTATCTCAAAGGCAAAATCAAAGGCCGCTATTTGATCACTGCTGCGGCTGACACCGGGCAAGAGGAAATCGAGGATTTGTTCCGGGGTCTGGATTCCAAAAATCCTCGCCAATTGCTGCGGCGCATTGATCCCGACAAATACTATCCAGTGTATGGGGATGACTCCACATCGGTGGAAGACGCGCCAACGAGCGGCAAATTTTTTGTCAAACTGGAACGCGGTGACAGCCACGTCATGTGGGGCAACTTCAAATCGACGGTGAACAGTGGTGGCTATCTGAAGTCAGAGCGCAGCCTTTACGGTGCACAGGCTCGTTATCGCTCAGAAGCAACCACCAGCTTTGGCGAACGCAAGTATGAAGCCGAGCTCTATGCCGCTCAACCGGGCACCCTGCCCCAGAGAGACATACTGCGTGGCACCGGGGGTTCGGCCTACTTTCTGAAGCGCCAGGACATTTCAATCGGCTCAGAGACCATTTCCGTGCAATTGCGCGATCCGGTGACAGGCTCCATCGCTGAGACACTCCAACTGAGCTACGGCAAAGACTACACTATTGACTACGTTCAAGGCGTCATCATTCTGTCTCGACCCATTGCTTCTACTGTTGCGGGTGCTGGTGTTGTAAGGGACACTTCACTGGGCAACTACACCATCAATCTGGTGGCTCAATATGAGTATACGCCTACTGCTGGAGAGGTGGACGGATACTCCTATGGTGGACGGGCACAAACCTGGATCGCAGACAAGGTTCGGTTTGGTGCGACGGGCATGGTTGAAGAGACCGGCAATGGCGCTATTGAGGCTGATCAGGAAATGGTTGGTGTGGATGTAAAAATTCGTCATTCGGAGACAACATATCTATCTGCGGAGTATGCCCAGACCCGAGGACCAGGTTTTGGCACTACAACGTCGACTGACGGTGGATTGACCATTATTAATAATACACCGGCGGGCATTGCAAACCGGATCGCCATGGCGTGGCGGGTTGAAGGTCAAATCGACCTCGCCGATATCACCCAAGGCCAGATTGCAGGTCGGATAGGCGCCTATTTCGAGGAAAAAGAAGCCGGCTTTGAGACACTCAACCATAATATTGATGTGGACCAGAGAATCTGGGGGGCATTCGCTCATTTCGACCTGAGTGAAAAAATGGCCCTCGGCCTGGCATACGAAGACTTTTCGAACAATGAAGGCAAAAACCGCCTACAGGCCAGCATTGATGCCAGCTTGCAACTGGATGAGTATTGGAAATTCACTTTTGGTGCGAAATATTCGGACCTGAGGGACCCGGCAGCAAGTACCGACAAGAATGGCCAGCGAACCGATGTCGCCGTTGAAATCGCTTATCAGCCCAATGATGGTCGCGAGATTTATGCATTTGCCCAGGCCACGGTGGCAAAGAGCGGTGGGCGAGAGCGCAATGATCGTGGTGGCATCGGCGCAAGGATCCGCTTGAGCGAGAAAGTCGGCGTTGAAGGAGAAGTTTCATATGGCACATCCGGATTGGGAGCACTGGTCGGACTGACCTACGATCCTACCGCCGATGAGCACTATTATCTTGGCTACAGGCTCGAAGCGGAGCGTACAAACAGCGAAGCAACATTGAGCGGCGATGATCTGGGACAAGTCGTTATTGGTGCCAAAAAGCGTTACGATGATTATTGGTCAGCGTTTAGTGAAAACAACTATGACATGTTTGGTACCCGCCGCGAGCTGACATCCACATACGGCGTTACCTACACCCCTGACAATCGCTGGACTTTTGATGGCGGCTTAGAATACGGCACGATCAATGATCCTAATGCTTCGGACTTTGACCGGAAAGCAATATCACTGGGCGCCTCCTACAAAAATGATGACAAGTTCGATGCCCGTTTCAGGGGTGAAGTGCGACTTGATGATTCAGAGGATGGAACAAGAGACGCCGAAAGCTTTCTGTTCACCGGCGGTATTGCCTACAAAGTCGATACAAACTGGCGTTTGGTGGGCAAGATTGACGGCTTGATCTCGCAATCAGACCAGGGTGACATTCTGGATGGCGATTATATCGAAGCGTCGATCGGTTTTGCCTACCGTCCGATCGACAATGATCGCCTGAATGCGCTGTTCAAATACACATACTTGTACGACCTGCCGGGAGCGGATCAGGTGACGACCGACGGTTCAACCTTCGGACCACGGCAAAACAGCCATGTTTTGAGTGCTGATGCGACTTACCGGATCAATAATCACTTCAGCATTGGCGGCAAGTACGGTTTCCGCATCGGACAGGTCGAAACATTCCGAGGTTCAGGCATTTACAACGATTCTTCAGCGCATCTGGCCATCGTAAGAGCCGATGTCCACGTCGTTCACAATTGGGATCTCATGCTGGAGGGGCGCGTTCTGTGGTCGCCATCAGCTGATACGACTGATCTGGGCGCTGTCGCGGCCGTCTATCATCATTTCGGCAAAAACGTCAAAATTGGCATCGGGTATAATTTCGGTCAGTTCTCCGACGATCTGACAGACCTGACCTTTGATGATCAGGGCATCTTCCTGAATGTCATAGGCAAGTTCTAAGCACATAGTGAGGTAACGGTCGAAAAATGGTCGTCGACCAGTCTTCGGTCTAGCGTTTGACAACCCGTTTTTCGATCCAGAGATCGACACCGAACTGTGACCGGCGTAGACGTCTACGGACACGAAATTCGACTTCGTCCATGCGCTCATTTGCCAGTTCTGCGCCCTCTCCGTTTTCATAGTAAGTCAGACGAAGAACCGATGGTTCGGTTTCAAGTGAGCGAACCAGCTGGTTGATACCCAGATCCAGTGCAGCCGACGGTTTTTCGCTATCAGGCTGGAAAGCGGAACCGGATAGGTCGATGCGAACGACGCGTGAAATGGCGGCGCCGAAATTCATGGTGGTCATCTTGCCAGCCGTCACACGAACGGTGCGGGGGTTTTCAGAGGTGACACGATAGCCTGTTGGCAGCGAACGATCGTCAAGCTTGAGCAGGAAGTTGGCACCAGTGTCTACGTCAGGCAATTCAGCGCATGGGATCGAGAAGCGGCCATTTTTGTCGGTTGTGATCAAAAGGCCCTTCACAGTTGCAAGGCGCACACCAGGAAGGCCGATTTCACCATCGTCGGGATAACCGTTGCGGTTAACATCATCAAACACACGGCCGACGATGGTAGAGCATGCAAAGACCGCGTCGCGTTCAATACGCACCGTTGCGCGCGCAATAGTAGTCAACTGATTGCCGGTGCTATCAAAGGCATAGGCGATGTTGACGATTTCCGATGCCGAAATCTGTTGCCCCAGGCGGGCTGACAGTGTGATTTCCAGCGATCCGGAGCCAGGTATGGTCAGATCTCTGAAAGTCAGGTTGCGACCATCGACGTCCGGCTCCATCGCGATGCCGCTGACAGTTGCGGAACCAGGCGCGTACACCGTACCCACCGGCAACGTATCGGAGACATTCACTCCGCTATAAGGATTTGGAAGCGTGTTGGTGATAGTGACCGCATAGCTAATTATCTCGCCAACACGTGCTGATGCTACACCAGCAGTCTTGAGAATAGATAAGCCAGATGTTGATGGGGTAGGCACAGGATCAATTGGCAGGTGATTGTAGACGATATTTGGATCACCCAGACCAATAAAGAATCCCAAGTAGTAAGGAGATGGCGATGTAACAGGTGCTGGTGTAGAATCAGTGTGCAGATTGCAAGCTCCACCAGGGATGGCATCTTCCAAACAAATTGTCGGATCAAGTACGCCAGGTTCCGGCAGAATTCGGCTCGATGGCGCCGGGTCATAGCCCGATGGAGACGTTATCTCCAATATGTACTCGGTGCTGCTTACAGGACAAACAGGATCAGCACCAGCAACAATATCAAAGCGATAAGCACCATCGCTGCCAGTTATCTGGTTTTGCTGGTTTTGCAGTAGACAAACTGCTGGTAGCAAATTGCCGCTAGCATCAAGCAGTGTGATTCTTGCACCCTCAACTGGTACGCCAGAAAATGAGTTGTAAGCTACGCCGGAAGGATCGATCGGCAGATCTTGATCTATTATATTGTCAGATGGCCCAATCGCCACGTTTCGAATTACGCCTGCACCAACATTTGTGACTGGATCGATAAAGACCACATCGTAAGTGCCCGCTGCAAACCCAATGAACTCATAATCGCCGATCGAATCTGTTGTCGTGCTGTCAATAACAACACCCCCCTGCACCATTTGAACAATATAGCCCGGCGCTCGAGTATCTAAGCTATCCAAGGTGCCATTTTGGTTGTTGTCTTCAAACGCAGTCCCAGCAACACGCGTAATTAATGACAAAACAGGAATTGTTACTGTCGCCGTGGAACAGTTGTCCGGATCAGCGATTTCGCAGATCTGATAATCGAAAACGTATGTCCCGCTAAACGTAGGTGAAGAAACATCAATTGAGCCGTCAGGATTTAGCGTGAAGTTGGTTGGCCAGGTGCCAACTTGAGTTGCAACAACACTTGTTGCATCAACCGCCACGCCGCCCAGAGTATCGCCATCAAACACATTAATAACGGCAGGATTTGCGACTGCGCCGTCGATGGGAACTGTTAGTGAGTCATCAATTGCAATGATCGGCACGGCAATTGGGGTGAAGCTCGCGGTCAGTATATCGCCTGAAGTGGTCGGATCATGCTCAGCACCTTGGGCAGCACTGGTCGTGTTCACGATTTCGATGCCGGCTTGGCCGGAATCAATGGTTCCTTCTAATAGAAGGGTTGAACTTGCGCCACTTGCAATCGATGCAATGGTCCAAATGCCTGTAGAAACATCATATGTTCCGTCAGACACATTACCGTTGCTTGCCGTAGCTGTGAGTCCTGCTGGCAATAGATCTGTTAGACTGATATCAGTTGCATCCGCTGGACCATTATTGGTAATTTCGATGGTATAGGTTACGGTATCCCCTGACATCGAACCGACACCGCCGGATGTGATGGATTTTACGGTGACGAGGTTGGCATTTTCACGCGGAATACTCGCAGTTGCTGTTGCACCTACAATTTCACTGCCATTGGAGCCGGAAACGGTTGCAGTATTTGTGAGTGAAGAACTATTTATATCAGCTGCTTGAATTGCATAAGTAGCAGCACAAATTTCAACAGCGCCGGGTACCAAACTGGCAACAGTTGCATTAGCGCTGATTGCGCAGCTCACTGAATCGGCATAATTATCATCAACCGTGATGGCTGTAAGTGTTGTGTTGCCAATATTTGTTACAGTCAGTTGCCAATTTACAATATCGCCAGGGCGGGCATAGGCGGATGTAACAGCCACTTTGCCAAGTGCGATCAATGGCGTTGAACCCAGATCTGTCACCGTTGGATCATCATCTGATGTCAGATCGGCCGGATCATCGGATAGATCCGTCACCGCCGGCCCGGTTGGCGGGGTGCCGGTTGCTGTGGCCTGGTTGGTGAACGAACCCGCGTCAATGTCGGCCTGCGTGACCGCATAGGTCGC
>CAJHZC010000005.1_pt1 | contig 10114 bp, 11 predicted proteins | sample 9198911 | NCBI WGS metagenome assembly CAJHZC01 (sample SAMEA7708336, study PRJEB35096) | sediment metagenome | biome: marine neritic benthic zone biome [ENVO:01000025]; feature: sediment [ENVO:00002007]; material: shallow marine sediment [ENVO:03000034] sea grass bed [ENVO_01000059] ...
CAATGTTGCCTTGTCTGAGTGGTGGTCCAAAGTTGTGGAAGTGCCTTGCATCATCATGGGTGGCAATTCACTTGAAACACTGAAAACTGCTGCTGCAACAGGGTCCGAATTTGTGGCGCTTTCGCGTGCAGTGCTGGGTGACAATGTTGACGCCGCAAGGGCCTGCGAGCAGGCCAATTCGGTTTTGGAACAGTTCGTTTTTGAGGATGAAGCGGCGTGAGAAACTTAAATCTCTCTGTCAGAATTTGGATAGCGGCTGTGATTGCCATTTTGTTTTCTGGATCGATTGCGTGGTCCGAAGATCGCATAGCTGAGACTTCAGAGAATCCTGTTGCGGGAGAGATCACGGAGCCTGTGCCGTCGCGGTTTGGAGAAGCGCCTACTGATGAGGCTTATGGTGCGTTTCAACGGGGGCTTTATCTGACGGCGCGGAACCTGGCCATGCCACGCGCCGAAGATGGCGATGCAGCAGCACAGGCTCTGCTTGCAGAGATCTATTCCCGCGGTCTTGGCGTTGCTCGGGATGTCGAAATGGCGGCGCTTTGGTATGAGAAAGCCGCAGAGCAGGGCGTGCCGGAGGCGCAGTTTCAGTTTGCGCTCTTGTTGCTCGAGCGTTCTGAAAAAGGGTCCGACGCTTACAAGCGGGCGACGGAACTAATGAAAGAGGCTGCTGACAACGACAATGCCCAAGCGCAGTTCAATTATGCACAATTGATCTTGGCTCAGCGGCCAGGCTCTGCCGGCCAGATTGCTGCCTTTGATTATTTCAAGGCTGCCGCAGAAAACGATGTCGCCGATGCGCAATATGCAATCAGTCAGTATTATCTGGCAGGCACCGGTAATGTGCCGGTCGACGTAAGAGAGGCCCGGCGATGGCTGGAAAAGGCTGCATTTCAAAATTTCGACACAGCCCAATATGAACTTGGCAATATGATGCTGAGCGGCGTTGGCGGTGATCGCGATCTTGAGAGCGGCTTTAGTCTGATTAAGCAGGCGGCAATTGGCGGCAATGTCACGGCTCAGATATCGCTTGCCAAACTTTATTGGGGCGGAATTGGCGTGGACCCGGATTCTGTGGAAGCAGCAGCCTGGTTGATCCTGGCGCGCCGTGACGGTCTCGACGATCCTGTTCTTGATGATTTTTGGCAGGGTCTGTCAGCTGAAACACAGCAAGCGGCGCTCATTCGCGCAAACAGGTTGAGATAAAGTCAATTGGACGCGTAACGAGCCAGCCGTCTTGCATCTGCGTCACTTTTGTGGTCTTGAACCGGCCAAGTTGTGCATGCGCGACAAAACCATGAACAGTATGGAATTGATCCGGGCCAGTTGCGCTTCGGGTTCCACTTTTTTCAGTTCGAACGAGAGACAAAATGAAGATCAACGGCAATGAAATTAAGCCGGGCAACGTTATTGAGCACAATAACGGGCTTTGGGTGGCAGTGAAAACCAATGCTGTGAAACCGGGTAAAGGTGGCGCATTTAATCAGGTTGAGCTTAAGAACTTGATTGACGGTACCAAGCTCAATGAGCGGTTTCGTGCTAACGAGACCGTCGAAAAGGTGCGCCTGGAACAGAAGGACTATCAATATCTGTATGAGCAGGACGGTGCCTTGGTGTTCATGGATTCCGAGACTTATGAACAGCTAGAATTACAGAAAGACTTCGTGGGTGATCGCGCGGCATTTTTGCAGGACGGCATGATTGTTACAGTTGAAAGCCACGAGGAACGCCCGATCGGTATCAGCCTTCCTGGTCAAGTTACGCTGGAGATCATTGAAGCTGATCCGGTGGTCAAAGGCCAGACTGTGTCATCGTCTTACAAGCCTGCAGTCCTCGACAATGGCGTTCGCGTGATGGTGCCGCCTTTTATTACGGCAGGCGAACGTATTGTGGTCGACACCAATGAAGTCACTTATGTGAAGCGTGCTGAGTAGTCGTTTGGAACCGACTATGCATTGATGGAATTGGTATTTCTGGATTTGTTTAAAGGTTTCAATGCTCAAATCAGCGACAGAGTTTCAACCAATCGCTGATACGCTCTCACTTCCAAGGAACGGGAAAAAACATGGCGCGCACAGCCCTGATGAATGTGATGATCCAGGCTGCAGTCAAGGCAGGCCGCGGTCTGGCTCGCGATTTTGGCGAAGTCCAGAACCTGCAAGTCTCGGTCAAAGGACCGGGTGACTTTGTCAGTCAGGCAGATTTACGGGCTGAAAAAACGTTGCATGACGAATTGCAAAAAGCACGTCCTGCTTTCGGTTTCTTGATGGAAGAGGGTGGTGAAAGGCAGGGTACCGACACCCAAAGCCGATGGATCATCGACCCGTTGGACGGTACAACCAACTTCCTCCACGGTATTCCGCATTTTGCGATTTCTATCGCGCTAGAACGTCAAGGCGTGATCGTGGCCGGCTTGATCTACAACCCGGTGACCGATGAGATGTACACCGCCGAACGTGGCAGTGGAGCGTTTCTCAATGATCGCCGTCTTCGGGTAGCAGCGCGGCGAGAACTGACCGATTGTGTCATTGGATGTGGTGTGCCGCATCTGGGGCGCGGTGATCATGGCGAGTTCCTGATCCAGCTCAGGAATGTGATGAACGACTGCGTGGGCATTCGCCGCGGCGGTGCATGTTCACTTGATCTGGCTTATGTGGCCGCCGGGCGGATTGACGGCTATTGGGAGGAGTATCTCAGCGCATGGGACATGGCGGCTGGTATCATCATGGTGCGTGAAGCCGGCGGTTTTGTTTCAGATATTGATAATGGACAGGATATGTTGACAGCTGGCAGCGTTCTTTGCGGCAATGAGCAAATCAAGAAGCAACTTGGTGCAGCACTTCGACAAACGAACAAGTCTGGTAAATAATCGAAATGCATTTGCATTCTTGCTTTCATTTCCGCCACAGTTTCCTTTATTGTCTAGTCGAACTAAATAATTTGCACATCAGTTGCACTATTACTGGGAGACAGTGATCGATGACGATCAATGGTCCGGAAGACCCTATAGCGGCAGTTGCGCGACAAAAATTCGATCCGTACAAGCTTTCCAATCCGCAGGTCTTCCTGCTGTCCATGCTGATCTTTCTGGCTCTGGTGGGTTTCCTTGCTGCGGTCTTGTATCGCCAGATTTCCACCGCTTTTGCCACTAATCCCGGTCTGAACGGCCTTATCCTCGGGGTTCTGTTTGTTGGTATCGTGCTGATATTCCTGCAGGTCATTCGGCTATTTCGGGAAGTTGCATGGGTCAACTCCTTCAAGGCGGGCGATACGGTCAATGCTGCGCGCAAGGCACCGGTATTGCTGGCGCCGATGCGTGGTCTCCTCAGTCGGCAGCAATCGGTATCGATCAGTACTTTGTCGATGCGCTCGATCCTTGATTCCATCGCTACGCGACTGGATGAATCCCGCGATACATCGCGTTATCTCATCGGCCTGCTTGTCTTTCTGGGCCTGCTTGGCACGTTTTGGGGCCTGCTGGCGACGATCGGTTCCATTGGCACGACCATCCAATCGCTTGATCCCGGATCGGGCGACACCAATGATATTCTGGATTCACTGAAGAACGGCCTTGCCGCACCACTAGACGGCATGGGCACCGCCTTTTCTTCCTCATTGTTTGGTCTTTCAGGCTCGCTGGTCCTCGGTTTTCTAGACCTGCAAGCGGGTCGCGCACAAAACCGGTTCTATATTGAGCTGGAGAATTGGCTTTCCTCGGTGGCAGATCCAGATTCTGGTGCGGCGCTAGCGGTTGCAGAACAGCCAGGTGTCGGCGCCGATTTCAAGGATTTGGCAGAGCGATTGAGTTCAATGCAGGAAAGCGGTGCAAACCAACGCACCAATGCTGCGCTTGGTAGTCTTGCGGAAGGTATTCAGGGCCTGGTGAAGTCAATGCGCAGTGAGCAGCAAATGATGCGTGATTGGGCTGATGCGCAGGCCAAGGAACAAAAGGCCATCAGGGAAACACTGGTGCAATTGACTGAAGCGGTCACAAAGCTATCGAAAGGCAAATAAGTGGCACTGGCACGTTCAAATCGCGGAGAATCCCGGGTCGATTACTGGCCCGGTTTTGTTGATGCCCTTTCTACGCTTTTGCTTGCCATCATGTTCCTGCTTTCAGTGTTTGTGCTGGCGCAGTTTTTGCTCAGTCAGGAAATCACCGGCAAGGATGTGGTGCTCAACCGTCTGAACGCCCAGATCAATGAGCTAACCAATTTGCTGGCGCTTGAGCAGACCAACAGACAGGATGTTGAAGATCAGCTGTTGGGTCTGCAATCGTCATTGCAAGCGACCGAAGATGAGCGCTCGCGCCTACAACGATTGCTGGCCGGCGGCGCGGGCGCTGCCGAGGCAGCTGATGCAAGAGCCAATACTCTGTCCGAAACGCTGGATGAAGAGCGCTTGGTGAGCCAGCGCGCGCTCAGCCAGGTTGAGTTGCTTAACCAGCAGATTTCCGCTTTGCGTAACCAGATTGCCGCGCTTGAAGCCGCGCTCGATGTTTCCGAACAACGCGACGCCGACTCAAACGCAAAAATTGCCGATCTGGGCCGCCGATTGAATGTGGCTCTTGCCCAACGTGTTCAGGAGCTTAATCGATACCGGTCGGATTTCTTTGGGCGGCTGCGTGAGATTTTGTCTGACCGAGATAACATCCGCATCGTTGGCGACCGCTTTGTGTTCCAGTCAGAAGTTCTGTTTTCATCTGGCGCAACAGAGATCAACCCTGCGGGACAGTCTGAGATGACCAAACTTGCGGAAGCGATTTTGCAGCTGGAGCGGGAAATTCCTTCGGAGATCAATTGGGTACTTCGGGTCGATGGGCACACCGATGATGTGCCGCTTTCGGGTACCGGTCGGATACGTGATAACTGGGAATTGTCCTCTGCGCGGGCGACCTCTGTCGTCAAGTTCCTGATTGACCAGGGTGTGACACCCCGGCGACTGGTAGCAGCAGGATTTGGCGAGTTCCAGCCTCTGGATAGCGACGACAGTGATGAAGCGCGTACACGCAACCGACGCATTGAGCTCAAGCTCACTGAGCGTTGATCTTTAGCGTATATCCAAAATTTACAGGGCGTTTTTAAGCGGCATGGCCGGCGTTGAACTGAAGCGCTGCGAGGCGCGCATAGACGCCGTCTTTTTTCTTTGCAAGGACAGCGTGGGTGCCGGATTCGACGATTTTGCCACGGTCCATGACAAGAATACGGTCTGCTTTGAGGATCGTCGCGAGACGGTGGGCGATCACCAGTGTTGTGCGCCCTTCCATCAACCCCTCCAGGGCTTTTTGTACCAGGGTTTCACTCTCGGCATCCAGCGCCGAAGTGGCTTCATCTAGAAGCAATATGGGTGCGTCACGCAGAATGGCGCGGGCGATGGCAAGTCGCTGGCGCTGCCCGCCTGACAGCGTAACACCGCGTTCGCCAACTTGGGTTTGGTAACCGTCAGGCAGTTCGCTAACAAAGCCGTCGGCTTGAGCGGCAATTGCCGCTGACCTGACTTCCTGATCGGTCGCGCCGCTCCGACCAAAAGCAATGTTGTCAGCCACGGTGCCCGACAGGATTGCGACATCTTGTGGCACAATTGCCATCCGTTCGCGGGCGTTGCGTAACTCGGCGCTCTTGATATCCACGCCATCAATGAGGATCTTGCCCGATTGGGGGTCATACTGACGCATCAAAAGGCCGAATATTGTGCTTTTTCCAGCGCCTGAAGCACCGACGATTGCGACTGTTTCTCCCGGACTGACCTCAAATGAAAGTCCGTTGAGTGCACTGTCATCGGGTCTTGTCGGATAGGCAAAGGTCACATCCTCAAAAGCCAAAGTGCCAAGCGACGGATTGGGAAGCAAAACCGGATCTTCGGGCGATTTGACATCGCTTTCCTCGACCAGAAGTTCGGTCAATCGCTCAGCTGCGCCAGCGGCAAGTTGAAGCTCGCCCCAGATTTCTGACAGGGCGCCCAGCGCGCCGGCGGCAAAGATCGCATAAAGCAGAAACTGGCCCAGGGTACCGGGTGTCATATCACCGGTCAGAACCCGCGTCGCGCCGATCCAGAGAACCGCAACGACCGACGAGAACACCATGAAAATCGCAAATGCGGTAAGAACCGAACGTGCGCCGACAGCCGACCGGGCTGCGGCAAAAGCAGTGTTCACAGCATCGGTGTAGCGGTCGGATGCAAATTTTTCGTTGGTGAAGGCCTGAAAGCTTCTCACCGCACCAATGGCTTCGCTGGCATAGGCCGAAGCGTCAGCCAATGTGTCCTGCGCCGTTCGGGACTTGGCGCGAACACGCCTGCCAAATGCCACAAGGGGAAGCACGATCAAGGGGATCACGCCTATCACTATGGCTGAAAGCGACGGGCTGGTGATAATCATCATCACGAGCGCGCCCGTGCCCAGCAGCGTATTGCGCAGTGCAAGCGATGCGGTCGCGCCAACTGCGGATTTGATTTGCGTTGTGTCGGCGGTCAATCGCGACACGATCTCACCTGACTTGGCCGTGTCATAAAAGGTTGATGAGAGGTTCATGACCTGGGCGAACACATCGCGCCGGACATCAGAAACAATGCGCTCGCCAAGGGTGATCACAAAAAAATAGCGCATGGCACTGGCAGTCGCCAGAACCAGCGCAATGACAATCAGCATTGTGAAATAGTTATTGATCAGTGCGGCGTCATCGGCGGAGAAGCCGTTGTCAATGACCCGGCGAACTGCCAGTGGCAGTGCCAATGTGGTAACCGCAGCTAGAAACAGGAAGAAAATCGCGCCAGCGACCAGTTTCTTGTATCGCAATAAATAGGGAAACAAGGTGAACAAGGGGCGAATGGATTTTGCCTTGGCTCTTTGCGAAGTGTTTGCTTTATCGCTCATTGTGATGCGCGTACCGTTTGTTGCCTGTTCATCGTATCTATATGCAGAATTGCGCGGGACAGTCTTGTGCGCGAATTGTCACTGATGTATACGCTGCCCAACGATTTTTAAAGCCGTGGGCTTCGTGTTCGCGGCTTTTGCTATGAAACTTTGTTGGAAGATCATCGATCGCGCAGCTAACAGTTTGAATTTATTGAGGTTTTGAAATGAAAACGGATATCCATCCAGATTACCACATGATCAAAGTGGTCATGACAGACGGTACAGAATACATGACACGGTCAACTTGGGGCGCTGAAGGCGACACAATGAACCTGGATATCGATCCAACATCGCATCCAGCATGGAATGGTGGAAACCAAAACCTGCTGGATCGTGGCGGACGCCTGTCCAAGTTCAAGAAGCGCTTTGACGGCCTGGGCCTCTAGGTTTCTTGATCATCAATCTTAAAAAACCCGCCGATCACTCGGCGGGTTTTTTGTCTGTCTCTTGGCCTCTTAAGTATCGAATCTATGAACCAAATGCTGTCTTCAGCAAATTGACCTGATTGAGAACCGGATTTTCGGAATTAAGGAGATCGTCCTCACCCTCAGGTGCCGAAATGTCTTCGTCCATTGTTCGGATGCGTGCTTGCAGGCGCAAAGAACGCCGAACCAAATCGCAAAATGTTGATGGCATTTGGTTCCAAGTTGCTACATCCTTGTTGGCGGAAGTTGTATCGAGGCTGATCTTGCCCTTTTCAGATTTGACCTGATCTATGCTCATTTCGCCTGAATTGAGCGCGCGTTGCAGCAACAGCCACGAGGCGAGTTGCATAAGGCGCGTTGTCAGTCGCATGGATTCAGCGGCATAGAGCGTTGCAGCTCCGCGGCCAAGTTGCTTGGCATCGCGACGTCCGTCGCCTTCAAGATAGGATGCGGTTTCTTCAACCAAACCCATGCCCTCGGCATAGAGCTTGTTAAACGCCGGTGATGCGGCTTTGCGGTCGGAAAATCGGATCGTATTGTCGCTGCCCGCGGCATTAGTCATCATTGTGCCCTATGTTACTCGCTGCACGCTTCATTGTTAGCCTGGCTGGCCTTGGAGATCATCGGCACAATCATACTTCTGATAGCTTCACGCAAGAACATACTTAATGCAAGGTTAACGTGCACATCAAGTTCCGTTAGGGCATGTGGACAAGTGTGAATAAAAAAAGAGAGCCGCAAATGCGGCTCTTGGAGAATTATACAGGGGAGGCGTCAAACAAAGCAAAAGCTCTGAATGAGTTCGAATAAATCCGAACAAAGCCATTAAATCCCTGTAAGGGTTAATTTCAGGTTACCAGACACAAAAAAGTAACCAAAAATGTGCCATTAGCGGTTAAAAAGGGCGTCAGCGGCGCTTTTGCTGGCATTTTTTTGTTTTGCATCGCTTTGCAAACGCTCGATTTCGGCCTGCAATTGTCCAATTACCTCGTTAATGTCGTCGATCGACAGATCCGATAGATCCTGACCGATCTCGTATGGACGCTTCTTTTTGGGTTCGTTGTCTTCTGTTGACATGCGCAATTACCCCGTTTTGATGATGTTTTCGCTAGCCTAACCTTGCCATAATGTGCTGCCAAGTGGTTGTTTGTACTCAAAATGGTGAGGAATATGGCAGTCAATCAGCCTTTGATGGCCGCAGTTGAGATAAGCGAGCCCGGGGGACCAAAAAATCTGGTTTCCTGCAAACGTTACAAACCGACGGTTGGCAAATATTCCGTGCTAATTGCGGTCAAGGCGGCGGGCGTCAACAGGCCGGATGTGTTGCAACGCAAGGGGCTCTATCCCGCGCCCAAGGGCGCATCAGACCTGCCGGGTCTGGAAGTGGCTGGCCTCATTGAACAAGTTGGATCTGCGACAACGCGGTACCGGGTTGGCGACCAGGTTTGTGCGCTGACCTCAGGCGGCGGATATGCCGAATTTGTGGCGGTCGATGAAGGCAGCGTTATGCCTATACCTGCCGGCCTAACCCTGACACAAGCGGCAGCGCTGCCGGAGACGTTTTTTACGGTCTGGCATAATGTCATTGAGCGTGGTGCCCTGAAAGAGGGTGAAATACTGCTTGTGCATGGCGGTTCGTCCGGCATTGGCACGACTGCAATCCAGTTGGCGAAAGCATTTGGCGCAAGGGTCATCACGACGGCGGGGTCGGCAGAAAAATGCAATGCGTGCCGGGACCTGGGCGCAGATCTGGTGATCAACTATCGCAAAGAGGACTTTGTCAGAGAGGTGAAGAAGTTCACCGATCACCGCGGCGTGCATGTGATACTGGATATGGTCGGCGGCTCCTATATCAACCGGAACTATGAATGCGCGGCTATGGATGCGCGCATTGTGCAGATCGGATTTTTGGGCGGCGCGAAGGTGGAAGCCAATTTCGCACCGATCATGATGAAGCGCCTCCATCACACAGGCTCAACTCTCAGAATGCGCCCCAATGGTTTTAAAGCGGAGATTGCGCGCAATCTGGAAAAACAGGTCTGGCCTTTGATTGAATCAGGCCGGATCGCGCCGGTTATGGATATGATCTACCCGATGAAAGAAGCATGGCGGGCGCATGAGCGGATGGAAGAGGGTGCTCATATCGGCAAAATTGTGCTGGATGCAAATTAGCGATGAAGCCCCAAAGCGCTGTTTCGCAACTTTGAGAATGTATTTGCTGATTTTGATTCGGAAGCAGCGGTCCGTCGCTTTGTTCCTGACCTGATGCAAATTGCCAAGATGGGTTCGACGGCTCTTACAGAATCCCTTTAAACGAAGTTGTATCTGACTTGCTGACTTCTTCGGTGTAGTTCCAGAACTTCGTAAAGGCTGTTTTCCAAGTCTGTTGCTGCTCTTTTTCTGATGCCTGGCAATTGGTTGAAACCTGTTTGCGATCAGCAGAGTTGGTGCTAGCGTTTGGGATTGTGAGTGTGTGTGCCATGTCAGCCTCTTTTTGTTGATGTGAAGCAAAACTAGCCCGGCGCTCCGACACACGCTTGAAGGGGGGATTATCAATGCATTACCAGTCCATGAATTTTGCTTGCCGTTTGCTTGCCAACTCATGAATTATCGTTTTGGTCCCTTTCAGATAGACACCGAACGTCTGGAACTATCACGTGATGGCAATGGGATTCCCCTGCAGCCGCAAGCCTATGCTTTGCTTATCTTTCTGATTGAGAATGCTGACAGGGTCGTTTCAAAAGACGAGATTATTGAAACTGTCTGGGAAGGGCGC
>CAJHZC010000054.1_pt1 | contig 10085 bp, 7 predicted proteins | sample 9198911 | NCBI WGS metagenome assembly CAJHZC01 (sample SAMEA7708336, study PRJEB35096) | sediment metagenome | biome: marine neritic benthic zone biome [ENVO:01000025]; feature: sediment [ENVO:00002007]; material: shallow marine sediment [ENVO:03000034] sea grass bed [ENVO_01000059] ...
CAGATTAGGCGGATGCGAAAACATGACTTCAAAAAATTGCCGGACGGATTCAGTCGAACTTGGCAAGTGACCAACAAAATCAAACTGTCGATGAATCTCCGCTTGAGCGCTAGTGACTCTTGGTTTTTCAGCGCCGCACGCCTTCGATTAAATCACCATTAAGAGTCCGATTCAAAAGTCTATCAGATACAGCAACGCCTTGCCAGGCGCCTGACGAGGATTCGGATGTGGGCGATGAGTGTCCAGGCTTTTGAACTTGCGATGGAAGCCTCCCAGTCTTTTGCTAGTCTGCGGCATCTGCCGAGCCATGCGAAGGTGCGTCCGACGACCCATCGGCGTGGCAGAGCTGCGAAGCCCTTTTGCATGTCGGATCGCCGGATGACTTCGATCGTCCAGTCTCCTTTGCCATTTAATGCCCCTCTCAGTTTTTCGCCGCAATAGCCACCATCGGCGAAGATGTGGCACAGGAACGGATAGAAACAGCGGATCGATTGCAGTGTGGGAACGGCTCCGTCCCGATCCTGGATGGCGGCGCTGTGAACGACGAGGCCGACCATGAAACCGTTGGTGTCGGTAACAATGTGACGCTTGCGGCCTTTGATCCTCTTGCCGGCGTCATAGCCGCAAACCCCGCCGCTTTCTGTGGTTTTGACGCTCTGGCTGTCGATGATACCGGCACTTGGGCAGGGTTCCTTGCCCTCCAGTTCTCGCACCGCCTGCACCAGTGCATAGTTCATCAGGGCCAGAGTTCCATCGTTGCGCCATGCGTAGAAATAGCCACGTACGGTGGAAACCGGCGGAAAGTCCTTCGGCAACATCCGCCGCGCAATGCCACCGCCTGCCATGTAGAGAATAGCATTCATCACCTCACGCATATCGGTGGTGCGGGGGCGGCCACCGAGCCGGGGTGGCGGGACAAACGGTGCAGCCACGGCCCATTCGGCGTCGCTCATATCGCTTGGATAACGGATGAAGCTGCAATTATGGTCAGCACAGCTGATATCAGTCACCCGCATCAGGAGAGGCATCCGGGCCTCCATCGAATCTTTGTCAATCCGACGGAACCACATCCCGCTGATATCACTCAACAACTTTCAAATCTGGCTCCCAGGACGTCTCAATTGTGGTGTACACGAGACCTCTAATGAGCGTGATATCCATCTGCCATTGACCATTAACTACATTCACCCAATCATCAGCTCGTTTGACTGAACCAACTGGAATTCTAGGTTCCAATCAATTATCGCTCCAATGGGTGGCATAATTTGAGGGATGTCAGTATGGGAAATGTATGGAGTTGTAACGAGTGGGATACACTCGAGGAAGTAATCGTTGGTAACCCGCTGAACGCACGGTTTCCTTATGCTGACCCAAGTACACAAATAGCCGAATATCCCGATCGCCCATTAAGTAAAATTCCCCAGGGTCCTTTTCCCGATTACATAATTGAAGAAACTGAGGAAGATCTGATCGAATTTGTTCGGATTCTGGAAAGCTACAACGTAGTCGTCAAAAGACCTGAAACATGGTCACACGAGCAGAGATTCTCGACCATCCATTGGGAGTCTGAGGGATACTACAATTATTGTCCCCGTGACATCATGTTGGTGATCGGCGATCACATTATCGAAACACCAAATGTCATTCGAAGTCGCTCACAAGAGACTTTCAGCTATCGTTCGATGATGGTTGAATATCTGAATGCAGGAGCAAGATGGTATAGCGCTCCCAGACCCATGCTGTTGGATTCATTGTTTGATGTTGATCCAGAAAAACCCGTTCCACTCGATCATGAACCGGCCTTCGACGCAGCAAACGTTTTGCGGTTTGGTGAAGACCTATTGTATCTCGTCAGCGGAACGGGCAATGAAATGGGTGGTCAATGGCTACAAACCGTATTGGGCGAGAAGTACAGAGTTCACTTCCTCAAAGATGTTTATTACGGCAGCCACATTGATTCTACTTTCGTCGCTCTTCGCCCCGGGCTGCTACTGGCCAATCCTAGTCGTATAAACGACGATACCCTTCCTGAAATGTTCAAGCAATGGGATGTCATCTACAGTCCGCCGATGGAAAATACCGATGCTCATAACGCAGAATATAAGGCAAAGAGCATTGGTAGTAACTGGATCGATATGAATGCTTTTAGCATCAATCCAAATACTGTGGTTGTGGACAAAGATCAGTCAGAATTGATTAAGCTGCTAGAAAAAAAGGGGTTGGATGTGGTTTGTCATAAACTTAGACATTCCAAAATGCTCGGCGGCGGATACCACTGTGTCACCCTAGATGTCCGCAGAACGGGAAAACTCGAATGCTACTTTGACTAGAGTCAGTCCTCATGTTCGACACAACAGGTACAAACTCAGCAGTAATTTTGCTAGCAGGCTTTTTCGTCGTGTTTCTGCTACTCGCGTTTGCCGCCTGGAGGCGATACCTTTGGGTTGCAAACCAAGCACCCGATGAGTTCAGGGATACTTGCCCGTACAGTCTTACGGAAACATTCCGCGATCAGCATTTAGTCAATGCCCCACATCAAAAGGGGGCGGTTTGGCTGACTGATATTTTCAGTCGGTCTGCCCGAAAATACCCTGACTTTAACGCGCTCCAAATTCCACACACTGGCGAATCGCTCACTTATGCTGAGCTTGATAGCCACGCCGAAAGGGTTGCAGCAGCAATAACACCCTATGTCACCGACCCAGATCAGGTCGTTGCTGTCGCCATGTCACAAGACAATTGGCAAATCGTTGCTTCGCACCTTGGAATACTAAGGGCTGGCGGGGTGCTGATGTTCCTCGACACGACTTTGCCTGACGCCCAAATAGATCACATGGTCAAAGATGCTGACCCGGTTTTGGTGTTGACGCGTGGTGAAGCCAGATTTCGTGATCTACCAACCCTTGATGTCCTCAACCTGCCAGAGAGTCACAAACCAGTTACGCGGCCAATATGGTTGGATGATCCCGCTGAGCGTCTGGCAACATTGTTTTACACCAGTGGCACAACAGGCATGCCAAAAGGCGTTGAGAATGCCCATTCCGGTTATGTCAATCTAGCTCTGACTTATGCTGACTATTTTGACTTGCTGCCTGGAATGGACGCAACTTCGCTGACTTCATCACTTGGTTATGATGGCAGTATTTCAGAAATGTACAGCGCCTGGGTGACCGGATGCTCAGTCGTATTGCTAACCAAAGAAGAAGTTCGCTCCGGGCCTGATCTCATCCCAATTCTTCGCGATGCCGAAGTGACGATGTTGTTTTGTCCGCCTGTATTGCTCACAACGCTCACGCAGAATCCAGAAATTGATCTGCCATATCCCATATGCCGATACATCGTTCCTGCAGGCGAAGCGTTTCCAAACTCCTTGGTGGAGCCGTGGACACGTTGTCGACGGCAGGTCATCAACACCTATGGGCCCACTGAAGCAAGCACCGATACAAGTCGTCAAAGCCTAAGGCCTGGCCAGCCGGTAAGCATCGGATCCCCTCTCGCCAATGTCACCTATGTCATACTGGAATTGGACACACTTGATCCGCTGCCCCATGGCGAAGAGGGAGAGCTTTGCATCGGTGGCGTTCACGTTGCGCGTGGATATAGAAACCTGCCAGATCAAACGGCTGAGAGATTTATTACACACCCAACTTTTGGGCGGCTCTATCGCAGCGGCGACAAGTGTAAAATCGATCCCGCTTCCAAACAGGTTCATTTTCTCGGTCGTGTCGATGCGCAGATGAAAGTGCGCGGCCACAGGGTTGAAGCGCAGGCTGTCGAAGACATCTTGCAAAACCAATTCGCTGAGATTGAATCGGCCATGCTTGATTATCAACATGACGCGCTTGTGGCGTTTGTCGTCGCCCCGTCTGTTTCAGACCTTGGCGATTTGAGCGTAGCAGCCGCGCCTGCTGACTGGTCCAAAGGAATTATTGAACAATTGGCGAGCCAATTACCTCAACCTGCGGTTCCAAGCAGAATTTACCTCGTTGAAAAATTCACGATGAAGCCAGTTTCAGGTAAAATCGATCGCAGCTGTTTGCCTGACCATTCCAACCCCATTGAAGTGCAGGAGTTGCTACGCGACCCGCACCCGGATTCACCGACCGGCAGAATCGTTGGCGATGAAGAAGCCGGTGGCCCTAATGAAGGCATTGAATCGGGATCTGAGGAAATTCTGGAAATCTGTCGTGATGTGTTTGATACGCCCGTAGATTGGGATGATAGATTTTCCGACGCGGGTGGCCACTCAATTGCAATTGCAAGACTTGCACAACGGTTGCAAACCGCCGGTTGGTCAGTGCCTGTTAGAGGGCTGCTAACTGACTTTAATACGGCAAGAAAGATTGCTGAACTTCCAAGACATCAAGCAGAGGTCGCAATGACAGCCACGGCCTCTGAGAAATTGGTTGAGATATATGCAGAACGCGACCAAGCCGCTGCAAAAACGCTCTCAGTGGGGATCTTCACGTTCCGGCAAATCCTGTTTTCAGCGTTGATTTATGCACCGGGCGTTGCTGTATTTTTGGGCGTCTTCTTGTTCGTTGAATTTGGGCAATTTTTTACAGCCGCCACATTGCTCGCATTCGTGAGCGTTGGAATATTTCTTTATTTCTTTGCGCTTTTGCTGCCGTTTTTTAGCCTTCCATGGGTGATGCTGATCAAGTTCTTCATGAGCGGAAACATCTACAAAAATAATGTCACGCCGGGCATATATCCAAAATGGAGCAAAATGCATCTTCGTATCTGGAGCATAAATAGACTAGAAAAATTGGCACTACCCTTAGCTATAACTTACCGCAGTGCGCCGTTGCTTGCGTTCATTCTAAGGCAGCTCGGCTCTACGGTCGGCAAGAATTTACAATGTGCGCAAGACGCAGGATTATCTGGCCCAATTGATATGATCACGATTGATGATGATGTTGCCATTCAGACCGGCGCCTACGTGCATGCAACCAGGTGGATTGAAGAAGAGCTTCACATTGGCCCTGTGCATCTCAAATCTGGGGCAACAATTGGCATGCGAGCTGCAGTTGCCAATGGAGTGACAATCGGTAAAGGCAGCTGGGTGAGCCCGTTTTCCCCAATTCTCAAGAGCATCGGGGACAATGAGATTTGGGAAGGAGCGCCCGCCCGAAATGCCGGTTCAATCACCACGCTAAAACGAACCGCGCGGACATGCGAATACAAACAACCGATTTGGTTGCTGGAATCGCTCAATGTTGGATTTCAAATCGTCCTCGACTTCATCTTGAGCGTAATTCCAACGGCGCTGATTTTCTGGATCGTGAGCGGCTTTATCCCAACCGGGGAAGCAGACCTGGGCAGCGACTATTTCAAAACCACACCCATGTGGGAACTCGCATTCAGCTTGAGCCTCTATGCATTTGTGTCCGCCTGGATCAGCATTGTATGGAGTTCATTAATGTCGTGCCTCTTCATTCGGTTCACCGCATTTTCTCCCGGTATATATCCATCGCGGGGACTGAAGGCGGCACTGCTGATGTACCGCATGAAAAAACTGAACCAAATTCAGGGTCAGTGGACGTGGACGATAACCGGGCAGTATCTGCGAGCATTGGCCGGTGTTCGCTTTGCCCGTGTCGGTGCAACAGAATGCGATATCATGTTCAATCTGATACCCGAGCTAACGAGCACGGATTCTCAGATTTTTTGGTCGAATGGCAGCTTCACCAATATGATGGAATACGGTGCCGAGCATCTAAAGTTACGGCATATGGACATGCCATCGAATTTCTTCAGCGGAAATAACTGCGTCGCTGAATATGGGCATTACCCAGCAAATATTTTGCTCGGCGTTTCCACCCTGGGGAACGACATTTACTTTAAACGGCAGATGAGATCACGGCTGGATGAACCATTGACCGTCGTGGGAAACCCGCCGGTTGAATTTGCCAGCACACCGCCCGACTCTGACTATGAAAAGGACAGGCCACCGACATTTGGGTTGTTCCTGACACGCGTTCTGTTGAATGATTTCTTTAGTATCGGCATCTTGCGAATTGCTGAAATGCTGCTGTTCACCATTATTTACGTTGCCTTATTGCGTTATGGTTTCGGCATAATTGCAGGAGCTATCGGCGCTTTGATCCTGACTGAAGCTGCGTTGATCATGCTTTGCGTCACAACAAAAAGGCTCTTGATTGGCTCAGACTGGGGCCGGGATCATTCGACGCCATTTTGGTCGTGGAAACACTTCGCATATTTCTTTGCCCAGGATTGTTTCTTCGTATGGTGTAAGGGACCATTGGGCATTTCAGCAGGCACCGTTCTTGCTAATCCCATCCTTCGAATGATGGGGTGTCGAATTGGTAAGAGAACGCTCGTGTTTGAACCGTTACAATGCTCTGATTGGAACGCAGTCAGCTTTGGTGACGACTGCGTTGTCGGTGGTTTTCTGCAATTCCACACTTTTGAGAACATGGTTTTGAAAGTGAAACGCACCCACATCAAAAATCGTTGCACGGTCGCGTATGGTGCGACCGTTATGGGGGGCGCTGTAATTGGGTCTGATTCAACTATGTCTCCATTATCACTGGTGCTCAAGGAAATGCATTTGCAGCCGGCCATCTACGAGGGCAGTCCGGCAGAACCTGTCGTAATCACTGGCCAGCTAATCACACCGCAGCCAGCACCACTACCAACGATTGAAATTGTCGATCTGATGTCAGACCTTGAAACCACGCAAGTTCAAACAGATGGCTGAACCTGACTGTGATGTTAAAGTGCATTTTGATGGGTCTGCCCTCGATTGGACGCCTGATCCGGCCCGGGGGAGTGCTACCGTCCTCTATTCACTATTCAGCAACGACGTGGCAGTGTCGCAAAAATGCACCTCCATCCTCTCAAACGCAGAGATAGAGCGGGCGGAGCGGTTCAAGACCGCAGATCTCAAACAGAGGTTTTTTCAAAGGCGGACATTTCGTCGATGTTGCGCTGTGAAGTTTACGGGTTCGTCGCGGCCGCTTGCAGATCTATCTTTTGAAGAAGCGGGCAGCGGACGTTCAATCTTGCTCTCCGCACCGTCTTGCTGGCTCAGCTGCTCTTCCATCAACGAAGGTTCTCTGCGCGTATTCTTCAAAAGACGCTGTGGGTGTCGACATGGAAGCCCTAACGAAGCCGGTGGAAACCGACGAAATAGCCCAGGGCCAATTTTCCACAAGAGAAGCAAAAATCGTTCTAAAAGCCAGGAAGATGCAAGAGCGGAAACTAACGTTCCAAAAACTCTGTTGTGCAAAAGAGGCCGCCCTTAAATCCATTGGAGAAGGACTACCCTTTGGAATGAACGCATTTGAGTTTTCACCAAGACCAACGTTTCAAGTGACGAAAGTTCCACCATCTTGTATGCCAGATGGTATTGAAGCCTGGAATTTCTAAAAAACACTGTCGTCAGCGTAATTACTAGCGGACTGGAATTGTAGATCTAGACATTGTTCTAATGTTGATTTGGTATTCTTGACCACCATTTTTTATGAGCAATCGATCTTATATAAACGGCGCGATTTTTTGACTGTTCAAACATGCGCCCATTTCCTCATTGTGATTGATGTGATGACTTTGGGGGGTGTCGATGAGGGCATTCCATGCATCGCAGGCGACATGGACGATGGCGGTGTGGTCCTTAAAGACCCGATTGGAGAGGTAGTTGGATCGCAGATACTGCCAGACATTCTCGACCGGGTTCAGTTTGTGCGATTTCGACTGCAGTAGAATGACGGTGAGGTTTTTGGGTACGACCAGCTTGCCGGTGCTGTGCCATCTGGCTCGAAGTCGTTCATGGCCATCACAACGACGGCATGGGCTCTGCGGACGACGTATTTGCTGATCTCATCGAGATGCAGTTGCATCGCCTCAGTGTTGGCCTTGGGTAGCACGAGAGCGGCGCCGGCGCCACGCATGGGACAGATAGCGCCGAACAGATAGGTATTGTCGTAGCGTTGATCAGCTGGCAGCTGTGCCCGGGTTCCTTTCTTCGCCCAGATACGCACCTGTCCGTTCGTCGGGGAAATTGATCAACTGGATCAATTTCTGATCCCGCTCACTCTGTCCGATGCGCGCCTCGTCCCGGAACCATATCTCGGCCGGCGCTCCCCTCGGCAGATCGGCGATGTGAGCTGCGAGCGTATCGGCGAAGTCATTTTGAAGGCCTCGATCACACCAGCATCCTGCCCGGGATGCTGAGGGCGGCCGGAGATGTTGGAGAAGTCGAGTTGCGCCAGATAATCCGACACCACCCGCTCGCAGCACTGAACGCCGAACCGGTCCTCAATCACCCGCACCAGATCGATGCGTCGCCAACGAATGACGCCATCGTTTTCCCAGTCGGGTCCGGTCTCGACAATCTGCGAAAGCTCCCGCATCCGCTTATCGTTCAGCAAACGCGGTCGGCATGCGCCCTTGGCGTTCGTCAAACCGTCTGGTCCCGATGCATTGAAGCGATGCACCCAGTCACGCAGCGTCTGACCGTCCATCCGCCAATCCGCGCCGCCTCCGTGCGGTTCATGCCATCATAGACCGCCGCGAGTGCAAGCAGCCGCCGTATCTGGCGATTGTCGCCCCGACGCTTGGCAATCAGGCGACGGTCGGCGGCGCAAAAATCTGTTCAAAGAGGCACTGATGATCTCATGACAAATCTCCTTTGCCACAAGGAAGAAGATCAAAACTGATTTGGAAATCCCAACAGAGTCAAAAAATGTCACCGTTGGTACTAAATCATTGGTCGAGCGATGTTCGAGAAGCATCTCGTCCCTTATCTTGATGCCCGGCTTGGCGCAGCGCGCCAGGCCACGCCTCTTGCTGTCCAACCGCGGGCGGTGGACGGGATAATGAAAAACCGTGACGAGCGCCAAACAAGAAAGGCCGGGTGCGAGGGGCTTTGGTGTGGATGGAGTTCAGATGGATTGCACAGCGAATACGGGTCGGGAAGCGGCTCACCCCATTGCATCCCCGATCAGATTTTCCGCCACTTCCGCCAGCAGCGTTTCATTCGCCTCGCCGGGCACACTTTCCCTGCCGATCTCAAGCATGATCGGCACGGCGAAGGGCGAGACCTGTTCCAGATCCTTGTGGACGATGTGGTTCTTGATGCGTGCCAGCAGATCGCCGACGCGGCGGATGTCGAGCAGGCTGGCGGCGGCGTCTTCACGGGTTGCCTGCATGATAATGTGGTCAGGCTCGTGCTCGCGCAGCACGTCGTAGATGAGGTCGGATGAGACCGTGACCTGCCGCCCGGTCTTCTCCTTGCCGGGATGGTTCTTCTCGATCAGCCCGGCGATCAAGGCACAATGACGGAAGGTGCGTTTCAGCATGAAGCTCTCTTCCATCCAGCTTTCCAGATCGTCGCCCAGCATGTCTTCATCGAACAGGCCGGCAAGCGTCAGCCGCCCGTCACCGATCATCGCGCCCATATCGTCTAGGCCCCAAATGCAGATGCAGTAATCGGTTGCGACGAAGCCGGTAGGTCGGGCGCGGGCGCGTTCCAGCCGCTTGGTGAGCAGCATGCCAAGCGACTGGTGCGCAAGCCGTCCCTCGAAGGAATAGGCGACCAGATAGAACCTTTCGCCACGAGGAAAGGTCTCGACCAGCATCTCGTCTTCACGCACAATGACGGATTTCTCGCGCTGGATGCGCAGCCACTCCAAGACCTGCGAAGGCAGTTTCGACCAGTCTTCGGGTTGCGCGATCATCGCGCGGATATGCTGTGCCAGATAGGTTGTCAGAGGAAACTTGGAACCGGCATACATAGGCACCATCGGGTCGTTGGACACGGTCCTGGTGCAGATCGCCTCGTTTTCGCGGATGCCCTCGAAACGCAGGATCTGACCCGCGAACATAAAGGTGTCGCCATAGACCATCTGTTCGAGGAAATATTCCTCAAGCTTTCCAACGACTCGCCCGCCGCGCACCGGCGCGAGCTTTCCCTTGTCCCATTTGGCGAATTTCAGCACGCGGACAACGAGCCACGGCGCCTCGTATATTGTGCCCGTGTTGATCCGGTATGCCTGCGCAAACCTCGGGTGCGTCAGCCGCCACGTGCCATCTTCGGTTTTCTTGATTTTGGCGTAGCG
>CAJHZC010000150.1_pt1 | contig 9731 bp, 6 predicted proteins | sample 9198911 | NCBI WGS metagenome assembly CAJHZC01 (sample SAMEA7708336, study PRJEB35096) | sediment metagenome | biome: marine neritic benthic zone biome [ENVO:01000025]; feature: sediment [ENVO:00002007]; material: shallow marine sediment [ENVO:03000034] sea grass bed [ENVO_01000059] ...
CCTTCGCTCAAATTAACCTGGTCAGCGGCCAGAATATTGGAAACAGATACTGACGCTGCAGCACCGGTTGCAGATGCCGACGCTGCAGCTGCAGTTCCGGACAATTCCCCGGTAATGCTAACAGTCGATGGATCATCCGCTGTTCCGTTTATAACGTTGGCATAGTTGGACGACGTCTGACTAACTGGCGATATAGTTGTATCCAGTTCAGCTCCCACCGTTGGCGTGCCATCGGTGGCAGTTCCGATATTTGCAACCGAAACACCGGCACTTGCACCAGTTGCACTAACAATGGCATTGGTTCTGACACCCGACAAACTTCCATCCACAGCAATTGATCCGTAGTTGGATACGGCGCCAATTGTCGCATCGGTGCCGGTATCATCGCCATTGGTCACTGTTTGGGTGACACTGCTGATCGTCGTGGTGTGATTGGTGTCAACTGCCGTGGGCAGAGTGCTGTCGGAGGCCCAGACATTTGAGACGCTGACCGATGCTGATGCGCCAGAGGCTGAACTACTTGCTGACGCGCCATCGCCGCTCAAATCGCCTGTAACCGCTATAGTATTTTGACTGTCAGTCACGCCGTTGACCACAGTCCCGGTATTGGTCGCAGTCTGGCTGATATCCGCAGAGTTTGCTGCATCAGTATAGGACCCGATCGTCGTGTCGGCTTCAATCAAAGAGTTGACATTCAGAACAGAGACAGAAGCACTGGCACCAATTGCAGAACTGCGGACCGAACTCATCGTGCCGGACAGATGGCCTGCTGACAGGTCGGCACCGGTGTCCGCGTCGTCACCGATATTTGTTACGGTTCCGCTGTTGATTGCACTTTGGGTAAGCCCCAGACCTTCTGTGGTTCCCAAAGCAACGTCGTTGGTGCCGTCGTTCGCAGCACCACCGGTGGTTCCCAGGTTTACAACAGACACCGAGGCGGTTGCACCTGATGCGGAGCCTGACAGAGACGTGACATCACCGCTGAGGTCACCAACCGAAAGCGTATCAATGGTGAAATTGGTTACGGCACCGCTGTTTGTAGCGCTTTGGGTTGCCACTACCGAGGTGGGGTCCGCCACGATCCCAACGTCTGTGCCCTCTTCGTTAACATTGAGAACAGAAACACCCGCAGTTGCGCCAGTCGCGCGGGTTGATACCGATCCGAGATCGCCTGACACGGCGCCAGTGGTATCTATGCTTCCAAAATTGTCAATCTGGCCGGTATTGTCCGAAGTTTGATCGATATCAATGGTATTAGACACGACTGATTGTGCAAATGCTGGCGAACTGACAGCGACAAGCGCTACCACGGCGGCACTCGCCAAAAGATGATTTCTGTTCATATGATTCTCTCCTTGGGGTATAAAGTTGGTTAACCGGCTTGTTCTCATGCTGGCCGCTTGCTCAAACATCGTTTCGCAACAGCCAATCAGTTTTTCGTGTCCAAAAGATCTTCGACCTGGCCACGGCATTCGCTTGCAGCGGCCGGGAATTCCTTCAAGATGACATCCACGATACCCAGAGCAATGGGACCGTTGAGCGCTTCAAACTGCAATCGCTCCTGCACCCTTCCGACGGCGTTGCCTGTCACAAGCGTTCCGTCAAAATCCCGACCGATGCCCACGCCATAATGCTGATAGCGCACAGGTCGCTGCACCATACTGATTTGCTTGTTGAGCCGAGTGTCTGCTTCGTCGAGCTGAATCGAGAGCGTGAGTTGCGCAAATCCGCGTCCGATCACCGGCCCGACACCTGCTATGCGCATATCGACATCGATCGGCGCGCCAAAATCAAGGCTGTTAAAAATACCGTTGATTGCGTAATCAGATCGAATAGGGCGCGCCGGCTGACCGAAATAGGTCGACACAACACGAGCGCCAGCCTTTCCTATTGCATCGGTAATATAGGATGAGCTTCCGCCTTGAGGCACAAAGTTGCCCGTCGCACCGGCTGCTACCGAGTTTATTTTTCCAGTACTGTCGGCAAAACTGCCAACCCTGAATGTCTTTCCATTCAGGACTCCGGTTTCCTTGATGCACGCCAAGGCACCCTCGATCCTGGGATAAGGTTGCACAATTGTTGGAAGACTGGCTGTGGTGACTGGCACAGCGGGAAGAACTTCACTTCGGATCGGTTCTTTTGTGGGCAAAGTTGTGCAACCGGTTGTAGCCAGTGCAATCAAAGCCAATCCAATTGACCGAGGGCGTAAGGCAGATTTCTTATTTGAGCGCATGGCTGACGACAATGTGAATGTAGTGGCGGCCATTAGTTGCCACCTGTGTAGTTGATGTCGCCATCATTCTTCACGTCGCCGCTATTGTCGGAATTCTGGTCTGCCTGATTGTCGACGTCGTTGTTGTCTCCAATGATTGAGATACTGACGACGCTCTGACTGCCTATCGTCTGTATTGAAATTGTGCCTGTCCCACCAGTGGAAACAAGCAATCCCAATTCCGCCGCGTTGACCTGGGCCGCTGACAGTCCGTTGTTTGCATGCGCAGTGGACGATTCGACGCCACCCTCAACTGAAATACCAGCGTTTCCAGTCCCCCACATATAACCGGCAGAATTACCATCGTTCGCAATTGCCGATTGGCTCAGTGCGAAAAACACCAAGGCAAATCCAGAAAACACCTTAAAAACTTGAACATTCACCGCAATCAATTTTGCACTCCCCAGCCGCATTTCATTTCAGTCAACAACAAGCGGGGATTCTCCCACTTATACTGTCTCAATGTGCTTTTAGACTCATTATTGTTCGCTTGGCTATACTAGATGAATTTTATAATCAATATCTATATTTACATTATATTCATTTTTATTGATTTCCCATGAATATCTATTTACGTATATTTAATTTAGGTAAAATATTCAGGCTATTTGCTTCAATGTATCATTATGTCGAGGACCCAATCTTGCACCAGTGAATGGTGCCGATTCGGCCAGAAATTTCTTTTGGAGAGGCGTCAAGTCGCGTGGAAGCATCGGCTGCACTAATGCAGCGCGCGATGCGTGTTGTGATCGTGAATTTCCATCATAGGCAATCTTGCGCTGCCCGTTCGCTGGACATAGAGCTCGATCTACATGATCAGTGCGCCTCGTCCCAATTGTCAGCTGCGTGAGCATCCACAGCCAAAGGCACCTTCATTTCAAGGGCTGGCATGGCGGCGTTCTCCATGACTTTTTTGACAATCTCGATTGTCGCATCGACTTCGCTTTCGGCTACCTCGAAGATCAATTCGTCGTGCACCTGCAGCAGCATTTTAGCCGACAAATTGCTTTGATGAAGCGCATCTTCCATGCGGATCATGGCACGGCGAATGATGTCAGCTGCTGAACCCTGGATCGGTGCATTGATCGCGGCGCGCTCGTTGAAGGCCCTAACCTGCGGATTGGATGAGCGGATATCGGGGTAGTGAACGCGCCTGCCAAAGATCGTTTCCACATAGCCTTGGGCGCGGGCCGTCGCCTTGGTTTCATCCATATAGTCCTTGATGCCCGGGAAGCGCTCAAAATACATTTTGATGTAATCGCCGGCTTCGCCCCGCGGGATAGAAAGCTGATTGGCGAGGCCAAAGGCCGAGATGCCATATATAATGCCGAAATTGATGGCCTTGGCACGGCGTCGCACTTCCGCAGGCATGCCCTCGACTGGCACATCAAACATTTCAGATGCCGTCATGGCATGAATATCGATGCCATCTTCAAAAGCCTTGGTCAGTTGGGGAATATTGGCGACATGGGCCAGCACCCGCAATTCAATCTGGCTATAGTCGGCCGACACCAGCTTGTTGCCCTTTTCGGCGACGAAGGCAGTTCGAATGCGACGCCCCTCGGCAGTCCGGATCGGAATATTCTGCAGATTGGGATCGGAAGAGGACAGCCGTCCGGTTGTGGTTGCTGCCAGTGAATAGGATGTGTGCACCCGGTTGGTTTCGGGATTGATGAAGCCGGGCAACGCATCTGTGTAGGTCGACTTGAGTTTGCTGAGCTGGCGCCAATCAACGATTTTGCGCGGCAGTTCATGGCCTTCTGCCGCAAGGTCCTCCAGCTGCTGTGCACCGGTCGCCCATTGTCCGGATTTGGTCTTCTTGCCACCGGGCAGGTTCATTCTGTCAAACAAGATCTCGCCCAATTGTTTTGGCGATCCGACATTAAATGTTTGGCCTGCCAGCTCATAGATTTCGTCTTCAATCGCCGCTGCCTTCTGAGCAAACTCGCCAGAAAGCCGGCTCAGAATTTGGCGATCCACAGAAATACCACGCGCTTCCATGCGCGCCAGAACCGGAAGCAGCGGCCGTTCGAGACGTTCATAGACCGAAGCCAAACCGTCGGCGATCAGTCGCGGCTTGAGCACTTGCCACAGTCTGAGCGTGATGTCGGCGTCTTCGGCAGCATATTTGGTGGCGGTTTCAAGATCGATGCGATCGAAAGTCAGCTGCTTTTTTCCGGTACCCGCGATCTCCTTGAATGTGATGGGCTGATGCCCGAGCCAGCGATCTGAAAGCCCGTCCATGCCATGGCTCCCCCGCCCCCCATCTATGACGTAGGAAAGCAGCATCGTGTCATCAAAGGATGCGATGGTGATGCCGTATCGGCGCAGGATCAGATAGTCATATTTGAGGTTTTGTCCGATCACCAAAATGGAAGGATCTTCGAGCAGACCTTTCAACTCTTCCAAGGCGCTGTCGACGGGTAGTTGTCCTGCGACCAGACCACCGCCGCCCAACAAATCGTCATCACCATCATTGTGTTGCAGCGGAACGTAGGCCGCCTCACCCGCTTTGTGGCTGAGCGAAAATCCGACAAGATTTGCCTGGTTAGCATCCAGCGAATCTGTTTCTGTATCAAAGGCAACGACGCCTTCCTGCCGCGCCTTTTCGATCCAGTCTTTCAGCACAGAAAGGTCGGAGATGCATGGATAGGTTTCGGTATCAAACTTGGCGCCAGATGCGATTTCGGCCACTTTCAAAGCCAACGCCTGCGGGGTGTTTTGTGCCTGCTCTGAATCTTCCTGGCTATCCTCGCCCGAAGCGTCCAAATCAGGACCACGTGCAGCGCCGGCATTCTTGATGGCGACTTCGGCCGGTTCAATCTCTGCTGCTTCCACACCGGTGGCCTCGGCGACCCGTCTGGTCAGCGAGTTGAACTCCATCGCCTTTAGAAAAGCGACAAGCTTGGCCCCATCCTGCGGTTCGAGATGCAAATCCTCAAGCGGGAGTTCCACTGGGGTATCAACTTTCAATGTCACCAGCTGTCGGGAAAGCCGTGCCATGTCCGCGTGTTCAATCAGGTTTTCGCGCCGCTTGTTCTGCTTGATCTCGCCAGCTCGCTCCAACAGCGTATCCAGATCACCAAATTCATCGAGCAACTGGGCGGCGGTTTTCGGGCCAATGCCCGGCACGCCTGGAATATTATCGGTGGAATCACCTGTCAGCGCCTGCAGGTCGATCATCTTGTTCGGTTTGACGCCGAACTTCTCGACAACTTCCGCTATCCCAATCTGCCGATCTTTCATGGAATCATACATGTCCACCATCTCAGTGATCAGTTGCATGAGGTCCTTGTCAGACGAAATGATCGTGGTTTTGGCCCCCACTGCTTCCGCCTTCGCGGCATAGGCAGCGATAATGTCGTCGGCTTCAAAACCATCCATCTCGATGCAAGGAAGGTTGAAAGCACGCGTTGCCTCGCGGATCAGGCCGAATTGTGGGCGCAAATCGTGTGGCGGCTCATCGCGATTGGCCTTATATTCGGGATACAGATCGTTGCGAAATGTTTTGGACGAATAATCAAAGATCACAGCAAAGTGAGTGGGTGTCACACCGACCGAAGTGTTGCGCGCATCCTGCAGCAATTTCCAGAGCATATTGCAAAAACCCGACACAGCTCCGATGGGGGTACCATCAGATTTGCGGGTCAGGGGTGGAAGCGCATGGAATGCCCGGAAAATATAGGCCGAACCGTCTACCAGAAAGAGATGATCACCGTTTTTCATGGGCTCTTGCTTAGCGCGATGCCGCCATATCGTCTATCGAAAAAGCCAGCAGGGCTGCGATCTGATGACGGAGGTCTGTGTGTGACAGAATAGTCGCTTTATTAATTTGATTCAAAACGTCAATAGATTATTCACCACATCCCGCTTTAACCAAGCTTGGTTTAATAATAACCTGACGTGAGGGTTAGGGGAATTTCGGAGTAGAGAATTGGCTACATCAAAAATTGCGCGCGTATTGCTTGGTTCAGCTGTCATTTTGACAGGGGCTAATTTTGCTGCACCATCCGTGGAAGCTGCACAGTTGCAGCTTCATGAATTGCTGTTCAATCGCAACAATAATGCAAAGCCCCGCACTCAGCGTCGTCCGTGGTTTTCCCGCAAGCAGGTTGTCAGGACTGTACCGGACGTGGAGCAGGCACCCGCACCGGTGAAAATCAAACGTGTCTCGGGCCCGCGTTACTACACCTATAAAGCGCCGAAGATCTCGACGATCGCTCTTGCGAGCCTTGTTGGTGATGCCTCATCAGTGACCTCAAGCGAGGGATTGGGCGTGCCAGCGATGGATTTTGAAGCGCAGCGCTTCAGCGAAGCCTTGCGCAATCTTCCCGAGGGCCAGATTTCGATTGAGCCCGCGATCGCCACGGCGATCAAAGCCCATTATTCTCAGACACCGGCTTTTGTCTGGTCGCGCGGTTCCAGCGTAACCGCTGAAGCCAAGCAATTGGCTGAAATGCTCAACCAGGCAGCTGTGCATGGACTGGATCCCAACGACTATGCAGTGCGCGTTCCGGCTGACAGCTTCTCCCTGACCGATCAGGCAAAGCGCGCAACAGAACTATTGGCCTTTGAACTGCAGCTGAGCGCTCATGCGGTCCGTTATGCGATGGACATGAAGGATGGTGCTGTTAATCCGAACCTGATCTCCGGCTATCACGATTTCTCAAAGGACCGGCTAAAGCCAGTGGATGCCATGGCGCGTCTTGCATCCAATTCAGAAAGCGCGAGCGATTACATCGCCGCCATCACACCGCAACAGCCGCACTACAAAGCGCTTCAAGCTGAGCTCGAAGTTCTTCGAAACAGTGAAGACAATGATATCGTGTTTCCCGAGAAGGTGTTTATACGCCCTGGTGATATCGCTGAGACCTTGCCACTGCTGATGAAGGCAATGGATCGCAAGATGCGCGCCGAAACGCGCGAGAAACATGCCGAAGTAATCAATACCTATGATGGTTCATTGGACTATGACGGCGCTGTTGTCGAATTGGTGCGCGACGTTCAGCGCGACCTCGGACTGGTTCCCGATGGTATTGTCGGGCCAAAAACAGTTGCCCATCTTGGTGGCGACAGTCTCGCCAGCAAAACCAGACGCGTTGAACTTGCGCTTGAACGTTTTCGATGGCATCCGGAAGAATATGGCAAGCGTCAGGTGGTCATCAACCAGCCGGAATATCGTGTTCGTTATATGGAAAATGGTGAAACCAAACTCGCCATGCGTGCAATCGTCGGTAAGACGTCCAACCAGACAAATTTTTTCCACGATGAGATCGAATCCGTGGTGTTCAACCCCTATTGGGGCGTACCGCAATCGATCATCGTCAATGAAATGCTGCCCAAGCTACGGAGTGATCCGGGATATCTAGACCGGGCCGGCTATGTGGTGACATCACATAGCGGCAAGCAAATTGCTTCTTCCAATATCAACTGGGCGCAGTATTCAGGCCCAGTTCCGTACAATGTCAGACAGAAGCCAGGCCCACGTAATGCGTTGGGTGAATTGAAGATTTTGTTCCCGAACAAGCATGCCATTTACATGCACGACACACCGGCCAAAAAACTCTTTGCCCGTGAGACACGCGCCTACAGTCATGGTTGTGTGCGTCTCCAAGATCCGCGTGCCATGGCAGCGGCCGTTCTTGGCAAGAGTGTCGACTATGTTGCCGCCAATCTTGGAGGATATGAACGTGCTGAAAAAATCGGTGAGACAATTCCGATCTTTGTAGCGTACTTTACCGCATGGCCAAACGATGCCGGTGAAGTTGAATTCCACCCGGATGTCTACAAGAGAGACATGTATTTGACCCGCGCCATGGATGCCGTCAAAGCGGCGCGCAACGAAGCAAGCTAATTGCGAAGCACATGAATTTTTAAACCCGCCGCACTGACTGAGGCGGGTTTTTTGTTTAGATGCGTACAATGCATACGGGTGCATGCCCCGAACGAATCATCCCGATTTTGCCAGCGGCCGCTTTTGAGAGATCAATGATCCGGCCCTTGATGAAAGGTCCACGATCATTGATCCGGACCACAACCGATCGTCCGTTGTTTCTATTCGTCACTTTGAGCTTTGTGCCAAATGGCAGGCTTTTGTGCGCTGCCGTCATCAATGAGGCATTCATCATTTCACCAGACGCCGTGCGCGAATGCAGCGCGTACCAGGATGCACGACCACATTGGTCCGCGCCCGCTGCTTGAGCCGTATTGATTGTGGCAGGAATGGACATCGCACCTGTTGCCAAAACCGCGCCTACCAGCGCAGTGGTCCATAGTCTTGTCTTGTTCATGAAAGCACCTGTGATGCTATCGCCAATTATCGTCTGACCACATTTTATCGAGTGCCTGACGGTAATCAGGATAGGTAAATTGAAACCCGGTTGATTTTAACTTCGCGTTCGAAACACGCTTGTTCTCTCCGTAAAAAGAGCGTGCCATGGGCGATAATGTGGCAGTATCAAAATCAATTGGTTCCGGGGCATCAATTTTTGTAACCAAAGCTGCATATTCGACAACATCTTGCGGTGGCGATGGCATGTCATCGGTCACATTAAAGATACCGTCGGCGTTTTGCGTCGAAAGAAAAAACAAGCTACGCGCGATATCGGTGACATGGATGCGATTAAATACCTGGCCAGGCTTGATTAGACGGCGCGCCTTTCCTTCAACTATGTTCTTGAGCGCATTGCGTCGGGGCCCATAAATCCCCGACAGCCGCAATATCGCCAAGGGCAGGTCGTTGGCACGTGCAAATTCGGTCCAGGCAGTTTCTGCTGCGACACGTTGTATGGATCGCTGCGAAACAGGCTTGCACGTCACTGCTTCGTCTACCCATTTTCCGTCGTGATTGCCGTACACGCCCACTGTCGACAGATAAGCGATCCATCCAAGGTTTGGCAGCTTGGCAAGCATTTCGGCCGCCAATCGCAAGACCGGATCGCCATCCTCACCAGGCGCAATGGAAATGACAAGATCGGTGGTGTGATCCAGTGCAGCTCGCATCGAAGGTGTAATCGTGGAACCATCAAACAGCAGAGGTCTTATATTGAGCGCTTCCAACTCCGACATCTTCTCAGTCGAACGGGTTGTGCCATAAACGGTCGCGCCATTTTCGCTGGCAAGGGCACCAAATGCTTTTCCGGAAAAACCAGCGCCAAAAATGAAATAGGTCTTTTTCAAGCTCATGCGTTTTCCTCGTTCCCGAGCGCGATCTGCCATTCGCAAGTTACATAATCATCTGCTTCACGGTCCATATAGAGCGCGGCAATTGTGTTCAATTCATCGCGCGTCATTAGCTGATCCAATGCCCAAATTGCCGCGCCACGTACCACCGTATCATCATCTTCCAGCCGGCTTTTGATCGGACCCAACAATGAAGCATCTTCGCTATTCCCTGCCGCTATCAGGCAATTTCGGATGAAACGATTGCGGCCGATGCGCTTGATGGGCGATGCGGAAA
>CAJHZC010000122.1_pt1 | contig 9635 bp, 12 predicted proteins | sample 9198911 | NCBI WGS metagenome assembly CAJHZC01 (sample SAMEA7708336, study PRJEB35096) | sediment metagenome | biome: marine neritic benthic zone biome [ENVO:01000025]; feature: sediment [ENVO:00002007]; material: shallow marine sediment [ENVO:03000034] sea grass bed [ENVO_01000059] ...
TAGCTCAGCCTGTCGCGCGCCTGCAAAATTACGCGGCGTATGGCAAGCGCCACAATGTGCTGGACCTTCTACGATGAATTTGCCTCGGTTCCAAAGGTCAGATTTGGAAGCATCAGGTTCAAACTCACCTGATTGCAAAAATGCGGCGCGCCACAATTTCAAGCCGTCCCTAAAGTTGAATGGGAACACCATTTCTTGGGATTTAGACGGCTCGTTGACTGGCGGAACAGTTTGAAAAGCGGCCCACAGGTCCGCAATATCTTGATCTGAAAGTTTTGTGTAGAACGGATAAGGAAATGCCGGATAATATGGTTTCCCTTCGGGAGAGATGCCCTGTCGGACCGCTCTTGCAAAATCTTCGATTGTCCATGCGCCCATCCCATATTGCGCGTCTGTTGTCAGATTGGGCGAGTAAAACGTGCCAAATTGTGTCGGCAGGGCCAATCCGCCAGCGAGTGGTGCGCCACCATTTTCCACGTTGGTGTGGCACGCTATACAACCAGACATACGCGCGAGATATGCACCACGATTGGCGTCCCCCACCGTGGTGGAGAGCACAACCTCACGGTTGATCGGCCAAGCGAATACGACCGCAGTCACGGAGCCAGCTGACGCCAGCGCCGCAACTGCCAAAAGCAGAAGCTTCGTCATGGATTACTTCTTCTCTAACCGAAACTTTGTGTGACAAGCTGAACATGTCTGGGCCACCATATTAAACACGCCGTCAGTTGGCATTGCGGCAAGTTGCTCAGATGACATCATGGTTTGACTACCGCCCATCATTCCCGATTGTCCCCCCATCATCATGCCGTTCTCGGTTCCCATCATTGAACCAGATGTTTGACCGCCCATGGCAAGACCATTTGAAGCTGCTCTCTCCAAACCTTCCGAATTTGTTTTTAACTGCTCTGCCAACGCGGTGAACGCTTCCCAGTCAGACCATATTTCAGCGCGCGCCTCTGAGGGCTTTTCCGTTGTCCCCTCTGGGAATTTTACCGTCATGGCCTCCCCTGCGTGGGATTGGATCAAGCGTGCGCCTTCTTGAACCTTAACGGGATCATAGTCGGTTTCCCCGCGCATCATAGCAGACAAGTCTTTGATAACCTTGCCCATGGCCGACATGGCATCCATGCGTTCTTTGTAAATTCCGGTTGCGCCGCTATGAGCGAACGCGACGGCCCCTAAGGCAACAAGTGTTATTGCTGTTACCGCAATTGTTCTCTTTAGCATTGATTAGCTCCTAATTGTTTGATCGATCGACCAACGAAATTGTCGGACGGATTGAACTAGGAGTACGAGCGCGGAGGAGGCGGATCAGAAGAGTGGGGACGACTGGTTAACCTGGCGAGTTTTTCACGTTCGTGAAGCTGCTTGCTGTTAGCTGGTGCCGGGATCAGTATCGCATCTAATGCAAGAATGTTTGAACCGCAATGAAGCGAAACCGCATTCGTGTTCTCGCTGTCTGATGTCGAATCCGCATGATCATGGGAAGCAGTGTTGGTTTCAACAGAAGCGTATTGTGTGTCATGCGAATGTGGAAGGACATCGATGTGGGTGAAGGCTCCGCCAGCGATGATCAACATGACCAGCGCCATCAAATGAGGTAAAATAGCAAACTTGGGTACAGAATGTTTACCGCGAAGTTTTAGCACTAATTGATTCCATTTTCTCTTTGTAGAGCCCGCACATAATTGATGATCTTGTCAATTTCTTGATCACTGACATCCTTTATCTGCGGCATGTCACCGAATCGCCAATGGTGCGATCGTACGCCATTTCTTGCTGCGAGCAAGAAAGACGCATCGCCGTGATGATTAGGTTCGTAAATCTTGTGAACCAATGGCGGAGCGACACCATCCTGGCCCGCAGCATTTTTTCCATGGCACGATGCACAATTTGCTTCGAAAGCGGCTTTTCCTTGCTCTGCTGTGGCAGACAGCGTCGGCACTTTGACATCTACAAGTGGAGTACCCTTCCCGCCTGAGGTTTTTTGCACCGAGTCAGGATCTTGAGATGAAGGCACTATCGCTTTGCTGATCAATACGATTGCGCCAAGACCAAAGAAACCAATGACAAGATATTTAATGTTCATTGAGCCTAGTTACCCGACAAGCTGTCAATTATTGGACATTCGGGTCGATCGTCACCGTGACAGTTTTCTGCAAGTGATGTCAGAGTTGATCTCAATGATTTGAGCTCATCAAGTTTCTGATCGATTTTTGCAATCTTTTCGAGCGCTACTGCTTTGACGTCTGCGCTTGCCCGTCCTTTGTCTTCATAGAGTGACAACAACAAACGGCACTCTTCTATTGTAAACCCCAAACTCCGTGAACGTTGAAGGAACGCCAATTGATGGATGTCTTTGTTGGCATAATCACGATATCCGTTCGCCGCTCTGTCGGGTTTAACAAGTTTGATATCTTCGTAGTAGCGGATAGTCTTGGCCGGAAGGCCGGTGGCATCAGATGCTTGTCCAATGTTCATTTTTTGCCTCCTCTAAGCTTGATCGATATCGCTTTGTTAGTTGAGCAATTTCTCGATCGCTGAACCCAATTTTGCGCGCCACCAAGATGAATTGCTCAGTATCGCTTATGTCGTTTTCGGGCTCGTGTTTTATTCCGAGCGGCTCATCTAGACGCATTCCATTTCGAGTCATGAACCAAATTTAGTCCTTCCCCCTACTGTAAGGTCAAGTCTGTCGATTATCTCGATCAAACTGTTTCTCCAATTGTCATGACTGTTTCAGATTGAAACTGGTATGGAGGAACGATCAGGTTTTTCGGAGCAGGTCCTTTCATTACACGACCCGATTGATCGTAGTGCGAGCCATGACATGGACAGAACCAGCCACCAAACTCGCCACGATTATCGCCGTTTCTCTGGCCAAGAGGAACACAGCCCAAATGCGTACAGATGCCGATGACAACCAACCATTCTCCTTTTTCGACTCGCGCATCATCAGGTTCAGGATCACGCAATTTCGAAAGGTCAGTGGTCTGCATTGCAGCAACGGTCTCTGAAGTCCGCCGATCAATAAATACCGGTTGGCCTCGCCAAGTCACAGTTCCCCTTTGACCAGGTTCAACGGATGACAAGTCGATTTCAATTGTAGATAAATTCAGAACATCGGCAGACGGATTCATTTGATCAATGAATGGCCAAGCTGAAGCAGCTACGCCAATTGCTCCCATTGCTCCGGTCGCGACGTAAATAAAATCACGCCTCGTGCGCTCTTGGTCATAGGCATCTATATGGGTCATCTCACAACCTCCTAAGTTGTATCAATAGCTCCCTCTATAGTTTCACTGATCGTAACCTCAGCGAATTTGCGACCACAGATACTGATGAAAGACTCATTGCTGCCGCAGCAATCATTGGCGATAAAAGCATTCCGGTGAGGGGGTACAAAATCCCGGCTGCAATCGGTATCCCCGCAGTGTTATAGGCAAATGCAAAAAACAGGTTCTGTTTGATATTGCGCAAGGTCGCGACCGACAGTTTTCTTGCGCGAACAATACCGGTTAAATCACCCCTTAACAGAGTAACGCCAGCGCTTTCAACGGCGACATCTGCGCCGGTACCCATGGCAATTCCGACCTCCGCTGCTGCAAGCGCTGGCGCATCATTAACACCATCGCCTGCCATCGCCACTTTGTGACCTTCGCTATGCAATTCATCAACAAGCGCTTTTTTGTCTTCAGGTAAAACGCCAGCTCGTACTTCATCAATTCCGAGTTGTGCAGCTACAGCCTTCGCTGTTTTTTCATTATCGCCCGTAGCCATAATGATTTTCAATCCGGCTTTGTGAAGAGCTTCAATTGCCGATTGGGTCGTATCTTTAATTGGATCAGCCACGGCAATCAGGCCTGAAAGTTGGTCATCGATGGCCACATACATCACTGTCTTGCCTTGAATGCGTAATGTGTCGGCTGGTTCAACAGCAGCCTCATAATCTACCCCGATCGCTTCCATCATCGCTGAGTTACCCAATGCAATCTTATGCCTACCCGAACTCCCTTCAACGCCTTTTCCGGTGATTGCTTCGAAATCCTCGATCGGCGCTGCAGAGATATTCTTTGCGTCGATCCCCTCGACGATAGCTTCTGCCAAAGGATGTTCCGAGCCCGCTTCGATGCCGCGAACCATTCCTAGCATGTCCTCTTCAGCAACGTCGCCAAGTGTAATTATATCGGTCAATGTCGGCCTGCCCTCTGTAAGCGTGCCGGTCTTATCAACCACCAAAATATCAACTTTTGCCATGCGTTCTAATGCTTCGGCATCTTTGATGAGTACTCCGGCCTGGGCACCTCGACCGGTTGCGGTCATGATCGACATCGGTGTCGCCAAACCCAAAGCGCACGGACAAGCGATGATGAGCACGGATACAGCGGAGACAATAGCAAATACAAATGCTGGATCAGGTCCAACAAGCAGCCAAACGAAGAAAGCGGCGACTGCAATTAAAACAACTGTTGGTACAAAATATGAAGCTACCCTGTCTGCCAAACCTTGTATCGCGGCTCGGGAGCGCTGCGCTGATGATACCATTTCAACAATGCGAGCGAGCACTGTTTCATCGCCCACCCGGGAAGCTTGGATAATCAGTGCCCCGTTTTTGTTGAGCGTTCCGCCGGTGACATCGTCACCCACCGATTTTTCGACCGGTAGTGGCTCGCCGGTAAGCATGCTTTCATCAATCGATGTTCGGCCATCCAAGACAATCGCATCTACAGGGATTGCTTCACCTGGACGCACACGTAGCCGATCACCCTCAACAATGTTTTCAAGGGGTGCATCATACTCATCTCCATCGGGAGTGATGCGCCGCGCCATTTTTGGTGCAAGATCAAGTAGAGCCCGGATTGCATCACCCGTACGCTCGCGAGCACGCAACTCCAGAACTTGGCCAACAAATACCAGGGCAACGATTACGACCGCTGCTTCAAAATAAACTGGCATATGCCCGCCTGGCATCTGTAACCCGGCAGGAAATAAGCCAGGCAAAAACGTGGCGATTGTCGAATAAAGATAGGCGGCCCCAACACCAATCATTATCAGCGTCCACATGTTGAGGTTCCATGTCTTGATAGATGTTAGCCCTCGATGAAAAAACGGTCCAGCTGCCCATGCAATGACTGGTGTCGCAAGAACAAACTCTAGGTAGAGGCTAACACTCTCTCCAATCCATTCTCTAATCGGCAATCCAATCAATGGACCCATCGTTAGAACAAGAAGTGGAATCGCTGCCCCTATGCTGATCCAAAGTCTCCTAGTAAAATCAATCAACTCGTGGTTTGGACCATCGGAAACACCATCCATTGGCTCAAGTGCCATACCACAAATGGGGCAAGTGCCCGGGCCCTCTTGAATAATCTCTGGATCCATCGGGCAGGTGTACAAACTGTTCTTCGGTGCCGCCTGCTTCTTATTGGCATTGTTGCCCGATAAATAAAAATAGGGATCCTTTTCAAACTTGTCGTGGCAGCTAGATGAACAAAAATGAAAATCGTTTTCCTTGTATTCAATCGACGGCTTGCCAACATCAAGCTTCACGGTCATGCCGCAAACCGGATCCTTGACCGCCCCATCATTCACTGTTGTTGCAGCCTTGAAAATATCAGAGCCTTTTACGAGCCCAGGTTTATCTGCAGGCCCATGTTCATGCTCGCAACTTGCATGATCATCATTGCAAGCCCCTTGTTTTAGTTTCTGGCCAGAACTGCCGGGCACACTTTCCATCAAACAATCTCCTAGATTGGAATTGACTCTAAGGTTTCCTGTTGATGGAAGGTCAAGAGTAGATATTCAAAATTACCGGACGTTCAAAAAATTCAATATTTGTCTGGAATTGGTGGGGTCAAACAAGTTTCCATGCCCCACCAAAATATGAAATTCGATTGAGGTTAAAGCCCGGCAGAGAATGCAAAAATGCCTGTAATATCAGGTTGTGGAGTGTTCATCGCGTCCATGATTCACACATGCGACAAGCGAACTTAGAGCTGAACTTACGCTTTCTAGCTCGAACAAAACGGATTGATCTTCGATTTTGAAAAGCATTTTTTGAGCGTTTTGCATCAAATTGAAGCTCCAGTCCCTTTGATTTAGCTGCATGTAATAGCCGTCTTTGGGGATCGCAAGGGCCAGTCCGCTATACAAAATAATATGATCCAGCCAAACTTCCATAGCAACTGTATCGCCCAGATTTGTGGTCCAATCGTCGTCAAATACACCAATCGATATTTCGAAATCTCTATCGAACCTGACCAAGAGCATTTGGTCGTCGTGATTGTGAAGTGAGGCAGTGCAACTCTCGAAGCCACCATTGTACGAATTGAGTGACTGACCGTACCAATGACCAAACTCAAACTGATACTCAGCCTGGGTCGGCGTTGAAACAACCAACATTCCAACCAAAGCGACGATTGGGCAAATGCGACCAAGTCTGGCCATTTTCATTGCATCCTTTGTCAGTAGTTAATACTGAGTTTGACAGCCCCCTTCTTTCAAACGCATGAGTGAAAACCGCGCGGGAAGCAAATCCCGCACCTAATTCAATAACTTGAGTATAGCACAGAACTCATCATTCCTGAATTGACCAGAATCAATCCAAACGATCCCCGCAAGTGGAGAGGCTTCCAAAGGGATTAGGCTGTGACGCATTGTATCCGACTGCTTCGAAGAGTATATCATGTAGTTCACTGAAGGAGCCAAACATGAGAAGGCGATTGGTAGTTGCCGTTTTATTGATCTTTGCGGCACCAGCAGCAGCCGAAGATTCGGTGAATGGTGAGGCGGTATTCCAGAAGTTTTGCGCGGTCTGTCATGGAATAGATGCAACTGGCAATGGCCCCATGTCGCCCGCTCTTGTGTTGCAACCTCCAAATCTCACAATTCTGGTCGAAGATGGTGTATTTCCACGAAACCGAGTTATAGCCCGAATTGATGGTCGCGACCCGCTTGTTTCGCATGGCAGTCCAATGCCTGTTTACGGAGATTTTTTTGAAGGCAAATGGGTTGCAACCCGCGATGAAACCGGACTTATGATCATGACCAGTCAGCCGATTATCGAACTATTGGCTTGGCTTGAAAACATCCAGAAAAATTAAAATTGTGGGAGGATGAAGATGCCTCTGGAAGTGCAGTTTGATTTTACTTGGATCGCTTTTTCTTGGCGCCCTTGGCAGTGAATTGAAAGCTTCTTAAAAAGGTGTCATTCGTTAAAATCTGTTGTGAACTTTTTGCGGACCTGATGCTATTCGTATCACAGGTAGATCAAATCGCGGCGACCGCTTCCTTTAAGAGATCACGAACCTGACCCGCTACGGCGTGCAACTCAAGATTCTCGATCGCCTGCATCGAGGCGACCGGATCGATAGCACTGACTTCCACGCCACCGTCAACCTCTCGCAGGATCACATTGCAGGGCAGCATTGCTCCCACGCGCGGCTCCATTCCAATTGCCTGATATGCCATGCTGGGGTTACAAGCGCCAAGGATGCGGTAGGGCAGCATTTCCTCGTCCAGTTTCTTCTTCATCGTCTCCTTGACATCAATTTCAGTCAGCACCCCAAAACCTTTATCCGCAAGGGCGGCTCGGGCGCGGGCGTCGATTTCCTCGAACGTGCTATCGTTGAATTGGCGGTTAATCGTGTAAGCCACGGAAAGGGCCTCCTTGTGAATGGGCATTGGGAGAGGTTCAAAAATCAGTCTGAAAGATGTTGCTTGCGCTCATTGAACTCTTTTGAATCAATTTCGCCGCGCGCATAGCGCTCTTTCAGAATATTCAGGCTGTTGTTGCTCTGCTGGCCCGATGAAGGTCCCATGTAGTTGCCGCCAAATGTACGCACGAGAAAAATGGCGCCAATGACTATCACCAGCAACAACAAAATAAAGAAAAGAGAGCCTAGAAACATACCGAAACCTCCAAATTCGCCCCACATCATTCCAGGACCATGATAATAATCACCACGAGACAGGCCCGGTGAACTTTGGGCAAAGGTGGCTTGGGTCTGCGACCAAAGAGCAAGTACACCTATTGAAAACTTCGATCCGTATTTGGTCATTATTCAATCCTCGCTTACTAGACGTTCAAACTGCTTACCCGCCCAACATTTGCGGGATGACTGTATTAAATTGCAGCAGTTGAAGCGGAGCATCAATGATATGGATCAACATGGCACTCCGAGCAGACCTTCGCTGCAGCTGCGAACCAGCGCCTGCATTGCGGACAATGCTGCCATTCACAAATCGATCTTAGTCACTCAATGCTCAGCGAAACAATGCTCATGGTCAGCAAGCGTTTCGATAACAGCGCATTCAGCAACATTGCCCGAATCGCATTTGGAAATTCGTTTCAATTCACGCTCCAACCGACGGAGTTTGGCAATCCTGTCTTGAACATCATGGAGATGACGTACCGCTATGCTATGTGCATCATGACAAGGCTTTTCTGGATGCTGGCTCAGTTCCAAAAGCCCCCTGATGTCGTCAATCGAAAACCCAAGATCGCGTGAATGGCGGATGAAAGACAGTCGACTCAATCCATCTTTAGTGTAACGCCTTTGGTTACCTTCGGAACGTTCAGGTACATCAATCAAGCCCTTTTGCTCATAGTAGCGAATGGTTGGGATTTTCACGCCCGTACGTTTGGAAAGCTCTCCGATAGAAAACACAAAAATACCTCTTGAACCTATAGCTGCTAGAGGGATTATATTTGTTGGAATTGGATAAGCAAGGACAATCAAATGGCTTTGGAAGACGATGCGAATGCATCAAATCAAATAGAGGAAGGGGCAAGTTGCGGATGCTCGGGCAATCCAAAATTCGATGGAATTGACCCAAACTATAAGCGCATATTGTGGACGGTCATTTTGATCAATGCCTCCATGTTCATGGTTGAAATGTCCGCCGGTAAGCTTGCTGGCTCCCAAGCGCTGCAAGCCGATGCGTTGGATTTTTTGGGCGATGCATTCACTTACGGGTTAAGCCTTGCTGTCATCGGAATGAGTTTGAAAGTCCGTTCTGCTGCCGCCATGTTCAAGGGGCTGAGCCTATTGCTAATGGGCCTTTGGGTATTCGGTTCCACTGCCTATCAGTTCTTTATTCTCGGCGTCCCCAAAGCCGAAATCATGGGCGGTATTGGCTTGCTGGCACTCGCAGCCAATCTTCTCAGCGTTTTTTTGCTGATGCGGTATAAGGATGGTGATGCCAATGTTCGTTCAGTGTGGCTTTGCTCGCGCAACGACGCAATCGGCAATGTTGCAGTGATGCTGGCCAGTGTTGCCGTCTGGTTCACAGCCACGGCTTGGCCGGACCTCATTGTTGCAATCATAATGTCCGGTCTGTTCCTGCGGTCTTCACAGCTCATCTTGGTTCAGGCCTGGCAAGAGTATAGGTCGGGCGAGGACTTGGGCGCATTGGAAAATCACGGGCATGATCATGCTCAGTAATGTTGAGACAATTTCAATTGCAGTTGCGTTGATATGCGGCTGCTATCTTCTTGGTGCTTTTGGTTGGTCAATCGTATTTCCAGATCGTGCATGGCCACCCAAAAACGCTACATCCGGGATCAAGGTCAGGGTTTGGTATCGCTGTCTTGGCCGCAGCACCTTTTGCGGAAGAGCCTTGCTGGAAGA
>CAJHZC010000035.1_pt1 | contig 9271 bp, 7 predicted proteins | sample 9198911 | NCBI WGS metagenome assembly CAJHZC01 (sample SAMEA7708336, study PRJEB35096) | sediment metagenome | biome: marine neritic benthic zone biome [ENVO:01000025]; feature: sediment [ENVO:00002007]; material: shallow marine sediment [ENVO:03000034] sea grass bed [ENVO_01000059] ...
GATGGTTTGGCCGGCTTTGACCTTTCTGATCCGGCTGATCTTCGCCAGTTCTTCAATAGTTTTCTCTGGTGTGGTCTGACAGATCAAACGACTGTGAATCAGACAGTCTTCGCACCTTGTGTGAAATTCTGAAGTTAGCACGCAATTCCTCGCTTGTTTCCTCCAAGTAAGCAAAGAAACCGGCCGCTGCCAAGAATATATTACGAATCTTGCATGAATGGGAAAAGAAATTGTTCGCCATCAATGATCAACAGGGTCCCTGGTGCAATAATTTTAAATAAAACAATCTGGCACAGGAGCATCTAGATGTATGGCGACAGTTTGTTCAACAACAGAATAGATGCGGGCAATCAGCTTGCGCAGAAACTTCCCATGCTGGATCCTGGGTCGACAATTGTTGTTGCACTTCCGCGGGGTGGCGTACCGGTAGGCGCAGTTATGGCTCAGCATGTTGGCTGCCCGCTTGAAGTTCTTTTGATTCGAAAAATTGGTGTGCCCGGACAGCAAGAATTAGCACTTGGTGCAATTGCGGTTGATGGCAAGACACAAATTACCATCAATGAAGATATTATGGCTGGCCTTGGGCTGAGTTCTGACGATGTAGAAAGACTGGCCGCCGCAAAATTACCGGAGTTGGAAGAGAGGCGACGGCTCTATTTTGGTGACCATGAATCTCTTCCGCTTACGGGCAAAACGGTGGTTCTTGTGGATGACGGTTTGGCGACAGGCGCCACTATGGAAGCCGCATTAAAGTTGGTTTCAAGTCAAAAACCAGCCGAGATTATTTTGGCATTGCCAGTTGCCCCGAAGAGCATGATTGCAAAGTTCAAATCCACTGCAAACCAAGTTATTTGTCCTAACCAACCTGAGCATTTTCTTTCTGTTGGTAGCTACTACAAAGATTTTGGACAAGTTGAAAACAAGGAAGTCATTGCGTATCTGGAGGCTTGCAGACAGACTGATTAGTGCACATTTGTACTTTCAAACAGCTCCAAGCGGTCACCTAACTAAATCATTAGCCGAGAATAACGTCTAGAAACATCATCAAGACGAGGCTGGCGATCAATCCCGATATGGCAATTCTCTGATGGGAACTGTCAGAGCAACTTGGCGATTTTTGCGGCGGCGCATAGTTCTTTTGGATGGCTAAGCGAAAACTCTTCAATTATCTCAGTACCTATCCGGAGATCATCGCATGGCGGTGATTCTATGTGCTCGGTTTCCACTCTCATTGCGGAGTGTTGAGGACTTGCTGCATGAGCGCGGGTCCAATGCCAGTTATGAAACAGTTCGCTTCTGGTAGAACAGATTTGGAACTTTGTTCGCCGGCCTTCGCTGTTCGGTCCACATCATTTCAATCAGAAGCACAATCTCTACTCAAGCCATGACTTCGAGCTCAAACGCACGACTGCTCTTAATGAATGGCGTCAACTTTGCTCGGGGTAAGTTCACACCCTCAGCGGCAAACAGAAACTGGTTCGAATTGGTGCAGCAGCACCTTTTTCATGAGTGTCAGAAATCGGACAGTTTTTCGACTCCGATTTCCGCAGCAAATCTCACAAAAAATCATATCGCAGTTTGACAAAGATCAGTGTCGAGCCGAACAAAATGGGTAAAATGGATTTCAGGAGGTATTCTTCAATATGGTTTCCAACAAACCAAAGGAGCAAGCTCATTGGTTTATACAAAACAAACAGCATCAAAAAAGGCCCAAAACAAGGACGGTTCAGAGCTCGTTATGGAGCTTCTACAGATCGTTCGTTCAGTTGCGAAAGAACTCCACCCTCATTTGCGACCCGCTGAAGAAATCAACCTTAATAGCGATTTGGAACGAGATGTCGGCCTCGATAGCCTTGGGCGTGCTGAACTGATTTTGCGTTTGAACAAGGCATTCAAAGTGCGTCTGCCGGACGAGCTTATTGGAGATGCAGATTCGCCGCGCGATTTATTGGCTGCACTCCAGGCCGCGGGTCCACAAACGGAACATTTGTCCGCACGCGCTTTACCGAAAGCAGCTCGGTTGCCGCGGATTGATGTTCCATCAAAATCAACAACTCTTATCGAAGCGCTCGATTTCCATGTCCGTACGCACGGTGATCGGCCACACTTGCAAATCTGGATAGGGGAGGGTGAAGACGATCTGATCAGTTATGCAAAGCTCCATGATGCAGCGCGCGAAGTTGCGTTCGGATTGATTGGTGCTGGTCTAACACCGGGTGAGCGAGTAGGGATAATGCTGGGTACAGAAGCGGCTTTTTTCGAGGCTTTCTTCGGAACATTATACGCGGGAGGCATACCGGTGCCGATGTATCCTCCCTTCCGGCGGTCACAGGTTGAAGATCATCTTCGGCGGCAGGCTGGTATTCTACGCAATGCCAGTGCCAGTTTTCTAATTATCGGGGAAGATCTGCGGGAATTGGGATCCTTGTTGTTTGGCCTCGCCGATGACTTGAAACACATCCAGACAGTTGCGAAACTCCGGCGGGGCGGAGCAATTGATGCACCCTTTCCAGCCAACGCCGAGACCACGGCTCTAATCCAATATACGTCCGGCAGCACAGGTGATCCAAAGGGCGTTGTGCTCACCCATGCCAATCTACTTGCGAATATTCGAGCGATGGGAACTGTGCTTGAAGCCAGTTCAGCCGATGTGTTTGTCAGTTGGCTGCCACTTTATCACGATATGGGCCTGATAGGCGCATGGCTCGGATCACTCTATTACGGCGCTCACGCCATCATCATGTCTCCTCTCGCCTTTCTCGCAGATCCTGCCCGATGGTTGCGAACGATCTCACGTAATCGAGCAACGCTGTCTGCAGCACCAAATTTCGCTTTTGAATTATGTTGCAAAAATATCCGCGATGAGGACATCGTCGGGCTCGATCTCAGTTCGCTGAGGATGATCGTCAATGGGGCTGAACCAGTGAGCCCTCTAACAATAAATCGCTTTACAGAACGCTTCTCCCATTATGGATTTCGACCAGAGATGATGGGCCCGGTGTACGGTCTTGCAGAAAACTCTGTTGGATTGGCTTTTCCTCCGATTGGCCGCGCCCCAATAGTTGACAGGATTCAGCGCTCCGCTCTTTCAAGAGACGGAGTTGCCCGTCCAACCGATACAAGCGACGAAACGGCGTTGACCTTTGTGGCATGTGGCCGGTGCATTCCACACCACGAAATCCGGATCGTCGACGATACCGATCATGAATTGCCGGACCGAATGGAGGGGAGGCTACAATTCAAGGGACCGTCGGCCACAGCAGGTTATTTCCGTAACGAGGAGAAGAATCGGACGCTCTTCAGTGGTGAGTGGTTGGAAAGCGATGATCGAGCCTATGTCTCAAGCGGTGATGTGTACATAACCGGACGGATCAAAGACATGATCATAAAGGCTGGTCGCAATCTCTATCCTCAGGAAATCGAGGGGCTGGTGGGAGAGATCGAAGGTGTACGTAAAGGATGTGTTGCTGCAATCGCTAGTACAGATGCAAGCACCGGTACGGAGAAACTGGTTCTTCTCGTTGAAACAAGGCTGACAGACCAGCAGGAAATGGAACAACTCATCCAGCGGATCAATGAGAGCTGCATCACTGTGCTCGACATGCCGCCCGATGTTATTGAGCTCGTCCCGCCGCGCACTGTGCCCAAAACATCTAGCGGCAAAATTCGACGGGCGGCTGCTCGAGCTCTCTTTGAAGCGGGGCTCCCTGTATTGCGCGAAAGGGGACTTCGAATGCAGCTCATTGTGCTCGCGATTTCTGGCATTCGCGGGCAAGCACGGCGCCTGCTACGAAGAATTGGAGTGTTAGCCTATGCCTGCTACTGGTGGGTGCTTTTAGTGACTCTTGCCGCCATCACCTGGATGACTGTCATGGTAATGCCAAAGCGCAAATGGCGTCACTTCATTGTTCACACTGCGGCGCGCTGGTTTTTATGGCTGACGGGAATGGCGTTGCGATTGAATGTCGTTTCGGAGCTGCCGGCGCATTCAGTTGTATTGGTGGCAAATCATTCAAGCTATCTTGACAGTCTTGTTATTGTAGCGGCAATTCCTGGAGAATTCACATTTGTTGCCAAGGAAGAACTTGCCAGGCAAGTGATTGCAGGTCCCTTCCTGAGACGTCTTGGAACCCTTTTTGTGCGACGGGCATTAGCTAGTGAGGGAGTAGAGGACATCGAAACGCAGCTAGAGGCTGCCCATGCCGGCGAACGAGTTGTTTCGTTTCCCGAAGGGACATTGACTCGCATGCCCGGGTTGCTGGGCTTTCATCTGGGCCCGTTTCTGATCGCAGCAAAGAACAACCGTCCGGTGGTTCCAATTGCCATCAATGGTACCCGATCAATATTGCGTGGAGGACAATGGTTTCCGCGCCACGGCAACATTGAAGTGCACATCGGCGAACCATTGATGTCTGAGGGAGTTGACTTTTCTGCTGTTGTTAGACTTCGGGATGATGCACGATCAATCATCCTCGCAGCAACCGGGGAGCCGGATCTCGTTCACGAGCAGATTGTAAATAAAGAGAACTAAGCGTTGAGTCTGCTAGTTGCATTTCACGCGGTCGGTGCGTTGCTGTCATTAGGTCGTGGGGGTTCATCCAAAGGCAGGAGCATAAAAATACCGGCTAATAAAAATATTAGGATTGTTGAGATTCCGGCGCGTTTAGAATCGAAGCCCTGCGTTGCCAGCCCAAGAACCAGTGGTCCAATAAAGAATGTGACTTTTCCTGCCAATTCGTAGAGGCCAAAGCTCTGGTTTCGAGATCCAATGGTGCAAGCTTTGCCATCATGGACCGACCGGTGGGGATTTTCACCTCGCGCCTCAAATGGTTTTACTCCAATAATGTACTGCAATCTTCTGTCCCAGTCGTTTATTGACGACGGTCAAGGCAAACACTCATCCCCTTGCTTAAACTGATTTCAGATAAGTATGCCGAGGAGTTGGTCATGAAGAAACAAGCCATCACATTGTTATCATTTGTAATGATCCTTGCAGCCGGATGCGCCAGCAAGGACAAGTATCCTGTATCAGGCGAAGAATGCGGGCCAAGTGATCCTGTAAAACGGATTGATCCTATACAACCTTGCCCACCTTCGGGTTAGGATCGAGTTGTCTTGCCTCTCACAAAAATGAGCCATCGTTTGGTTTTGTTGGCATGCGACAGATTCAATTCGATTGGTAATGTCGGAGCGACTTGACGTTCTTTGTCACGAAGCACAATCCTTTTAAATATATCAGCGCGTCTCCCTAAATCATTCCTATCTGGGAAGTTTGAACAGTGTCTTGCGGCGATGAGTTGAAATCGCACCCCAAAGCGGACTTTGATGCATTGAGTGGCAATGGCAACTCCGATGCATAAACTGCCAGTTCTACGACTAGGTCAATGAATGCCATTTTAGAAGGCGAAGGAATCTTGGCTTAAGTTTTGGGTGGAAATTGGCCAGGATTGGCGCTTGCCTGTATCATCGAAGGTTTCTACCTGGGAATAATTATGCAAGCATTCTGCTATCATGCGCATAGCATCGCTAAATGTCCAAAATCTGAGGCTACTGAGACTTGATGGCCAAACTCAGCTTCATGGCGCATGGGATTCTGACGTACCAGAAAACCCAAGTCTGGACCTGATTGATCGCAAGTTGACCGCCAGCTTATTGTCTGAAATCAATGCTGATGTTGTCGCCCTGCAGGAGGTTTTTGATCTCGACACACTCGACTATTTCCATGATAGGTTTGTAATTCCAACGGGCACCAAGCCATATCCGCATCGCTTTTGCATTCCTGGGAACGATGGCCGCGGTCTTGATGTCGCGTTGCTTTCGCGCCGTCCTGTCACTTCCATAAAGAGTCACGCGTCACTCAAGTTAGAGAATGTGGGTATAGATCCGCCCGATGGTGTTGACCCAGACTTACCCGTTTTTCGCCGCGATTGTCTAATGGTCAAAATCGGCGAGCTGACGCTGATTGTTTGCCACTTCAAGTCGGCGTATCCGAATCCATCGATCGCCTGGACAGTCCGGAGACTGGAAGCGCTTGCAACTCGGAGGATTATTGAGCGCAACTTTGAAACTCCGACAGAGGCGCTTTGGCTAATCGTCGGTGATCTCAATGAACCCAGTATTCAAGACGGTCAATACGAGCGCGCCATTTCTCCAATTGAAGCACGATTTGCTGTCGACCTAATGCTGCGGATTCCGGAAAACGAACGCTGGACCTACTATGATCCGCATTCCGGGCTCTACCATTGTCCGGACGCACTGTTGGCGTCTCCGGCACTCGCAAGTCGGTATTCCAATGTCAAACCTATCGTTGTCAGGAAAGGTCTGGGAGTTGAGGTTTCACGCTCTCTTGGTCGCCGACTAACCGGCGTGGGAAACCACAGGCCGCACGCCAGCGATCATGCAGCAGTTCAAATTGATTTGGCTGGCATATGAGGTGACAAACAGCGGTTAAGAGCCTTTGTGCCGGCTCTGAACGATCCACAATGACCTTTCAGAACCCTAAGTGCTCAATTTGATGGTTACGCCTTTTCCAATAGTTGGTGGATTAGAGATGTGGTAAAATGTTTTTATGATTTGGAGGATGGCAAAAGCGGTTTTGATCCTGCCATGTACGGATTTGATCTATCTACCTTTGCTGATCCAATGGTTCAGTGAGGGCTGGCCGTTTGGCGGTTCGTCCGGCGGCGCTTTACAATGGGTGTTGTCGGCGATCCTGGCGGTTCCTGCATTCATGTTGACGAGGATCAAGCTTTTGCTGGGTTGCCGGATCTATCATTTCACGGATTTGTTGATTGATAAACTGGATTGTCTTGATGTACTTTCTTCTACTGGCAATCGTTCATTTCATTGTAGCGACGAGTGCAACGATCCATATTCTACTTCGAAAGAGCGATGTGAGATCAGCAATCGGTTGGCTTGGCGTGATCTGGTTCTCACCCTTTATCGGGGCAGCGCTTTACGCAGCTTTTGGCATTAATCGAGTTGCGCGTCGTGCCTCTCACATCAAACGAAACCTGACAAACCAGGCAGATTCAAAAAGTACAGAAGATAACGGCGTCTTGCATCTGGGTGACAATATCAACATGCTTGCCAAGATCGGAACCCGAATCTCAGACCTTTCGCTGATCCATGGCAACAAAGTTGAACCGTTGCGCAGCGGTAATGAAGCCTATCCTCAAATGTTGGAAGCGATATCATCAGCAAAAAGTAGCATCGCGCTCTCCACCTATATTTTTCGTCCTGATAGAGCTGGCTCGAAATTCGTTGAAGCCTTGACCGAGGCTCGGAGCCGTGGAGTCCAGGTGCGGGTTCTTGTTGATGGTATCGGAAGCGGCTATTTCAGGTCGCCAATTGTTGCAGCCTTGAGAAATGTGGGAGTCAACACCGCCCAATTTATGCATGTGAAGCTTCCATGGCGAATGCCGTTCATAAACCTGAGAAATCATAAAAAACTGCTGATCGTTGACGGCAAGAAAAGCTTTACCGGTGGTCTAAATCTCGGTGCAGAGAACATGGGACGCCGCGGTGGGGGATTGGGTGTAGACGACACACATTTTCTCATTGAAGGTCCGGTTGTTGAACAGCTAATGGCAAGCTTTGCCGCGGATTGGCATTTTACAAGCGGAGAAGTTCTCGACGGACCAAACTGGTGGCCAAATGTAGAGCCGCAAGGAGGCGTCGTGGCGAGAGGAATTAGCTCTGGGCCTGACGAAGACATTGGAAAGATCGAAGATATTTTTGCAGCTGCGATCGGGCAGGCGAGACACAGTGTGCGGATTGTTACTCCCTATTTTCTGCCCGATGAAAAACTCAGCTCAGCCATAAACCTCGCTGCTCTACGCGGCGTCGATCTCGATTTGCTCATCCCCGCAATGTCTGATCACATCACTATGGATTGGGCAATGCGGGCACATCTAGCACACCTCAAAGCGAAGAGAGTGAAGTGCTATATGAACCCCCAGCCCTTCGATCATTCAAAGCTTCTAACAGTCGACGGAAGATGGTGCGCAATCGGCAGTCCCAATTGGGATGTACGCAGCCTGAAGCTAAATTTTGAGTTCATATTGGAGGTTTATGACAGAGATTTTACGTCTGACATCGATGCATTGATTGACAAAAAGCTTGCTCGATCAGTGTCTTTGAACCTGCTTGATATTGAGCATAGACCAACAATGACGAAGATGCGCGATGCAGCAGCACGTTTGTTTCTTCCATACTTATAAAAGGATTGAGTATGCGTGTTTCAAGCAAAGATGCGGGTGCGATTTCCCAACCAGATGCGACTAGTGTCGCCAAGCTTTCTGACCGGTTTTTGAAGCTTGTAAGCTGGAACCTTCTGCATCGATCCGGTGCCATGGTCCATCACATTGCGGAAATCATCGAAAAGGAAGAGCCGGATCTTTTTCTTATGCAGGAAGCGACCGACGAAATTGGTACGCTTCCTTCTTTTGTGGGGGGAAAGTATTATGCCCAGTCGTGGCCAGGAAAGCGACATGGTCTTGCAGCATGGAGTGTAGGGGAGGTTGGCAATTCGAGAGCTTTGGCGTTGCCTGCCTCCAAGATGCCGGGACGTTTCCCGACTCGTTTTTCGCAAATTTTTGAGGTTGATGGAGTTACAGTCGCTAACGTCCATTTGTCACACGGGCAGTTACTGAACCGCCGCCAACTCCGTCAGATTGCACATGCGACAGACGGGCCAACTGCAATCATTGGAGATTTCAATGCGGTGGGTCCGGTAATATTGCCGGGCTTCAGAGATGCGGGTCCACGCGGAACGACGCACTACGCTCAAAAAATCATTCCGTTTCGTCTTGATAGATGTCTTATTCGTGAACTTCGGGTCGTGAGTGGAAGAACTCTTAGCCGGGGTTCATCTGATCACCACCCCATTGTTATGAATATTGAGCATGGCGAATAATGAGCAGTCTGCCAACTTGTTGTATCTTGATAACGGCAAGGTAACTCAACGAGTGTGACACCCGATTCAGGATTGCACGCAATTATGGACCGCGATTGTGAAGGGGCTACTTGCTACAGTTTAATACTTCCTGACAAAGTTAATCGCCACAGTCATAATGGCCCGTCAAGAATTGGTCAGTTAGTCGTAGAGCGTCGATTGTGCCGTGGCAGAAGTCCTTCGACTTCGAAGTGCAAATCTTTGTCGATAGTGTAGACAATATCATCGGCAAACTGACGCCATTTTTCTTTTGTGATGGGCTCTGATGCGACTTCCACCGCTCGGTAGTCGCGTCCTGGTCGATGATGAACATGC
>CAJHZC010000061.1_pt1 | contig 9266 bp, 8 predicted proteins | sample 9198911 | NCBI WGS metagenome assembly CAJHZC01 (sample SAMEA7708336, study PRJEB35096) | sediment metagenome | biome: marine neritic benthic zone biome [ENVO:01000025]; feature: sediment [ENVO:00002007]; material: shallow marine sediment [ENVO:03000034] sea grass bed [ENVO_01000059] ...
GATTGGCCGCCCCGCTGATGCAACCAAAATGGGTCTTTTACAGACAAAAGACGCCGATCATATGACCGGCGTCCTCGTTCTTTTTACCTTGACTTAAGGTTAGCTAAAGCTGCGACTATTCCGCGGCTTCGAACTGGTTCATTGTGTTTTCCTTGCCGCCGGCTTTCAATGCAGCGTCACCAGCAAAATATTCCTTGTGATCATCGCCAATGTCCGATCCAGCCATGTTCTGGTGCTTGACGCATGCGATGCCCTGACGAATTTCCTTGCGCTGAACACCTTCGACATAACCCAGCATGCCCTGATCGCCGAAGTATTGTTTTGCAAGATTGTCAGTTGAAAGCGCTGCTGTGTGGTAAGTCGGCAGCGTGATCAGGTGATGGAAAATGCCTGCGTCGCGTGCAGCATCGGCCTGGAATGTCCGGATCCGCTCATCGGCTTCACGCGCCAGATCGGTATCGTCATAATCAACGCTCATCAGGCGGTCACGGCTGTAGTCCGACGTATCCTTGCCTGCTTCTTCCCAGGCATCAAATACCTGCTGACGGAAGTTCAGCGTCCAGTTGAAGCTTGGCGAATTATTGTAGACCAATTTGGCGTTGGGCATAACTTCGCGGATGCGGTTGACCATGCCACCGATCTGGCCGATATGGGGCTTCTCAGTCTCGATCCAGAGCAGATCCGCACCATTTTGCAAGCTTGTGATGCTGTCGAGAACGCAGCGATCTTCTCCCGTGCCCGGACGGAACTGGAACAGGTTTGAAGGCAGACGCTTTGGACGCAGCAGCTTGCCGTCACGGTTCAAGATAACATCGCCATTGCTGAGATCTTCCGGTGCAATCTCCTCACAGTCCAGGAATGAATTGTACTGGTCGCCAATGTCGCCAGGCTCATGCGACACAGCAATCTGCTTTGTCAGGCCTGCGCCGAGTGAGTCGGTACGGGTAACGACGATGCCGTCTTCAACACCCAGCTCCATGAACGCATAGCGACACGCGCGGATCTTTGCCAGGAAGTCATCATGCGGAACGGTAACCTTGCCGTCCTGGTGACCACATTGCTTTTCGTCGGAGACCTGGTTTTCGATTTGCAGAGCACAAGCGCCCGCTTCGATCATTTTCTTTGCCAGAAGATACGTCGCCTCGGCATTGCCAAAGCCTGCATCAATATCAGCAATGATTGGCACAACATGCGTTTGGTGCTCGTCGATCTCTTTCTGGATCGCTGCTGCCTTGACCTGATCGCCCGCATCACGCGCAGCGTCCAGATCACGGAACAGGAGACCCAACTCGCGAGAATCGGCCTGGCGCAAGAATGTATAGAGCTCCTCGATCAGTGCAGGTACGGATGTCTTTTCATGCATGGACTGGTCAGGCAACGGGCCGAATTCAGAACGCAGCGCAGCAACCATCCAGCCAGAAAGGTACAGATAACGTCCTTTGGTTGAACCAAAATGCTTCTTGATGGAGATCATCTTCTGCTGACCGATGAAACCATGCCAACAACCAAGTGATTGGGTGTAATTGGCAGGGTCCTTGTCATAGGCCGCCATATCTTCGCGCATGATCCTGGCAGTATAGCGCGCGATATCCAACCCGGTCTGAAACTTGTTCTGGGCACGCATGCGCGCCACAGACTCAGCACTGATGCCGCTCCAGGAAGGTCCATTCTTCTCAATGGTGGCTTTCGCTGCTTCAATTTGTGCTGTGTATGTCATGCTTGTTGCCTTTCTCGGAACACTTAGCTTCATAAAGTCCCCCATTCCTGAATTGTTGGAGTCGCGGGACTAAAGTGGTAACTTTTGTCACAATCAGTAAATTTGACAGTGCGCTTGCACAATCTCTAGTGTGTGCAGCGCAACAATTGCTAGAAAATTCAATGTTTTCGTCACAAAAACCGAGTCAAAGCGTACACAATGACTGGGTGACCTTTGTGAAGTTGTAAAATTTGTGACAAGCCATTGCCGCGCTTTGCCGATTGCTGACAAACTGGAATTGTCGAGCGCCAGCCGTTGAAATTGCACACGAACCTCATTGTCATGTCATGCAAATGCATCATATAGTTTTCGAAGTTTCCCGAGATGCATCGTCCACATATGAACAGCGACATACCCGAGCCTTCCGATATCATAACCGCCGCCATGATTGTCATCGGAGATGAAATCCTTTCCGGTCGGACCCGCGACACCAATGCCGCACATCTGGCATCGGTCATGACTGCCATTGGCGTCGATCTTGTGGAAGTGCGCTTTGTCGCTGACGATGAAGACGCCATCATCGAGGCAGTCAATACGCTGCGTGCCCGCAATACCTATGTCTTCACTTCCGGCGGCATCGGCCCGACACATGATGACATTACAGCTGATTCAGTTGCGACGGCCTTTGGCCTGCCCTGCGACCATGACGAGCGGGCGCTGGAAGTGCTTGCCACGCACTATGAGGCAAAAGGTGTCGAATTTACCGACGCACGCAAGCGGATGGCCCGGATCCCGGAAGGCGCCGGCCTGATTGACAATCCCATCTCCAAGGCACCCGGTTTTCAGATCGGAAACGTGCATGTGATGGCTGGCGTTCCACGGATTTTCGAGGCCATGCTCGACAATGTAGCCGGTACATTGCGCACGGGCCGAAAGCTCACTTCAAAGACAATCAAATGCACCTATGGTGAAGGCACGATTGGTGTACCGCTGGGCAAGGTGCAAGACAACAATCCTGACACGATCATCGGCTCCTATCCAAAATACGAGGGTGAGAAGTTTTCGACGGATATCGTTATTCGTGGAGCAGATGAAGCTGCCATAGACAAGGCCTTGATCGAAGTTGAGGCAATGCTTTACGATCTCTCAAAGCGGTAAAAGTTGGGCGGTGAACGTGCTTTGCGCATCGTCGTTCCACCAGACGGCTGAAACTTAGATTTTCATTTCTTCTAAAAGTCTCATTTTTCGAACATTCTTTCAGTCAGTGATAAAAGGATGCGATGATGAACAGCGAAACACTTGCCAAATTGAATGAAGCACTCCGTCCTCTGGACTTGCCTCAACGTGTCGCCCTGATAGCGCGCCAATTCCCCGATTTGGCACTGACAACTGCCTTTGGTACCGAGGACCAGCTTTTGACCTGGGCGATTATCGAAAGCGGTAATGGCATGCAAATTGCCACGCATTTGACCGGGCCTTTGCTGGAACATGCTCAAACGCTGCGCGATATCACGCAGGAACGTTACGACATTTCGATTGAAACCGGCGCCGAAAATGGTGGTTCTCTTTGGATTAGCGGTCGCAGCCAACATGTTGTAAATGCCGATCGCAGCAAGCCGCTGGTGGTCTGGCACGCGGACAGTGACATGCTGGAGATTGATCCCCTGGCAGATTGGAGCTTTGAAGAAGTGCTTCAAGCTGTTGCCGAGCATGAAGTGCCCATCAATCCGCTGTTTGATATCCACACTTCTGCACAGCGACAAAACGTTAGTGCGGAACGACGTGCCGAAAACCGCGCTGCTTAGAGGTTTTCACTGTTGATAGAAACGCCGCACCGGGATTTAAGAATCCATTCAATGCCGAAATCAGTGCCAGCGTTTCAGTCTAAAACTGCAACTCTCTAGCGCCAACCTCATTGCGCAAGGGAACGTTTCCCGCTAAGCGAACTGCACAATTTTTGGAGTTCGCTTATGTCCCTTCCTGAAAAAGCCTTTCCCGTGTCCTGGGACCAATTTCACCGCGATGCGCGCGCCTTGGCGTGGCGTGTCTCATCGGTTCAAAAAGAGTGGAAAGCCATTGTCTGCATCACGCGTGGCGGCCTGGTTCCTGCTGCCATTATCAGCCGTGAGCTGGGCATAAGGGTCATCGAAACGGTTTCCGTAGCCAGTTACCATGATTATGCCAATCAGGGCGATATTCATGTGTTGAAGGAAGTCTCGCCTGAACTGATGGAAAAGGAAGGCGAAGGTATCCTGATCGTCGACGATCTTACAGATACCGGGAAGACCGCCGGCCTTGTGCGCGCGATGATGCCCAAGGCTCACTTTGCCACGGTATACGCCAAGCCCAAGGGCATGCCGATGGTCGATACATTCATCACCGAAGTCAGCCAGGACACATGGATCTATTTTCCATGGGATATGGGCTTTACCTACCAGAAGCCAATTGCCGACGATCACGCCGGCTAGGCTGCCAGCGTGGCTGAAAACAACACAAGCTCCATGACCCCGGCAACCCGCAAGCGGGCAGTCTTTTTCATTCTGATGACCGTACTGATCAACATGATTGGCGTGGGCATTGCCTGGCCTGTCTTGCCCAAACTGGTGCAATCGATGGGTTCTGGCGCGATATCGGAAGCTTCGAGCACCTATGCCATTATTGGTGTACTGTTCGCCCTCGCTCAATTCATTTTCTCACCCCTGATCGGGATGCTTTCGGACAAATTCGGTCGCCGCCCCGTCTTGCTCATCTCCTTGGCAGGCCTGTCGGTTGACTATCTATTAACAGCGCTGGCGCCAACACTTTTCCTGCTGGGCATGGCGCGCATTATCGGCGGTATTTTCGGCGCGACATTGCCGACGGCCAACGCGTATATCGCTGACATATCGTCAGCCGAAGACCGCGCCAAGAATTTCGGCTTTATTGGCGCTGCTTTCGGCGTCGGCTTTATTCTGGGTCCAGCAATCGGCGGTTATTTGGGCGATATCGATATTCGTTTACCTTTTTTTACCGCTGCTGGACTGGCGGCACTCAATGTTGTGTTTGGCTATTTTGCTTTGCCAGAGTCGCTGAGCAAGGAGAACCGTCGTCCGGTCAATATGAGGCAGGCCAGTCCGCTTGTTTCACTGGCGCGGATTGCATCATTTCCGATGCTCAAGCCTTTGCTATTGTCCTTGTTCATCACCGCATTGGCGCAGCGCGGCCTTGAGGCAACATGGATGCTGTACACCGAGTTCCGGTTTGGGTGGACGCTGCAGGAAGCTGCTTATTCGCTTGTCTTTGTCGGCGTGCTCTATTTTGTGGTGCAAGGGTTTTTGGTTGGTCCCAGCGTCAAATATTTGGGCGAATGGCGAACGGTGATCGTCGGATTTTTATTATCGGGCGTATCCATGTTCCTGTTCGGTATCGCCTCGCAGGGTTGGATGGTCTTTCCGATCGTTGCCATCTACGTGATGGGCAATGGCATTGGCGGCCCCGCACTGAACGCCATTTGCTCAAAGACCGTCAATGCTGACATTCAAGGTCAATTGCAGGGCACGCTCAACTCGATCAATGCGGTCAGCATCATCATCGGCCCCTTTCTGGCGTCCATGGTGCTTGCCCATGTGGCGAGCCAGAGCCCCATCATCCAAGTTCCAGGCGTATGGTTTATCCTGAGCGGGTTTATTTTTGCCATTGCCGTTATGTTCACAATGAACAGTGCCCGCAAACTGGCGATCGAACCCGAAGGCGATGCCTGAGTGCTTGAGTTCTACGCTTTTCCCATCAGCTTCTTTTTGCGTTCCTTGAATGCCTGATGCGATTGGTTTGTGCCGTCATGAAAAGAGCCAAACCATTTGTCCCACGGCATTTCAAGATTGCCGTAATTGCAGTCAAAATAGCGGTGATGCATCTGGTGATGAAATGTGCCAAGCGCCAAACGGCTCTTGTCCTTGGCCAGCATACTTTCAAACCCTGTGTGCGATGTCGCTGCCGTCAATGCCTGATGCTGCATATGAAACAGTATATGAATGGGGTGCGCCGCAACGATGAAGTGAACCAGTATCGACGACAAGAACAACAAATGCTCGACCGGGTGCATGGAAAAGCCGGACCAAGGGCCGACATTGGTGTTCCGGTGATGCAGCGCATGCGCAAGCTTGTAGAGCGGCGGCCAATGCAGCCATCGGTGAATCCAGTAGAAGTGAAATGAAATCCAAATGGGTGTCAGAAAGAACAGCGCAACAAACCAAATCGGTGAATCCGACCAGGCCAACACCGGCGCATAACCATTGGCCATGGCCCAGAACATCAGCACTTCGTAGGCCGTCCAGAACGCAACCCCACTGGCCAAGGACCAGAACATGTTGTCCTTGACCTGATCGCCGAAGGTAAATGAGCCGCCCTTGGCATGGATATCGCGCGGGTCGAATTTGAGCTTCTCGCCCTGTTTCTTGTAGCGATAGAAATAAAGGTGCAACCCACCTGCCACGCCCAGAAGAAGCAGGAAGTTGCGTACGTAGATTTCAGCGATCCATCCGAACGCTAGCGTTCTGGTCTCTTCGAGCGGCGGTTGAAACCAGAACCAGGACACACAGGCAACGATCACCAGAATGGAGTTCTCTGCGATGGAGAACCATCGCTGCACGACCCAGCTGAACATACGCCTGGGATCGGGCGGCCAGGAAAAGAACGGTGAAACCTTGATTGGCACCTCAGGTCTGTAGGCCCATTGCCGCTCAAAATTCGAGGGTTGTCTTTCTGTATCGCTCATCTGCCTGGTTTGTCCTTCATCACGCGCCTGACCATCTTTGTGAAGCTTCTATCCTTTTCGCGCGCTTGCGCAATTGTCCGCGAATTGCGTTCATTCTCACGGTTCAATTTACCCCAACGCTTGAATCGCTCCTCGTCAAGGCTGCCGTCTTCAATCGCTTCCCGCACTGCACAGTCGGGCTCGGTCTCGTGTTGGCAATCGTGGAACCGGCATTTTGCGACCAGTTCCTCAATATCACCAAACAGATCAGCGATGCCCTCAGAGACATCCGTCAACTGAAGCTCTCTGATCCCGGGCGTGTCAATCACCCATCCACCCATTGGCAATTGATACATTGCACGGTGGGTGGTGGTGTGCCGCCCCTTGGCATCATCGTCGCGAATGGCTTGGGTTGCAATATCCGAAATGCCGAGAAGTGTGTTGGTCAGCGTCGATTTTCCAACGCCCGAGGATCCTACAAAAGCAAGCGTTTGTCCCGGTCCACACCAGGCATTGAGCACCTTGACCTCCAACGGGTCCGTTGCGTCCAGCGTTTCGACGACAAGCAGCGGCATCAGGGCTTCCGCCTGCCGCCTGTAATCATCGGGCGCATCGGCCAGATCGGCCTTTGTCAGCACGATGACCGGCGTAACATCAGCTTCACGCGCAACGGCCAGGTACCGTTCCAACCGGGCGATGTTGAAGTCTTCATTGCAGGACGACACAATCATCATTGTATCGACATTGGCCGCTATCAGCTGAATTGATCTGCCGGTTCCGGGCGCGCGGCGTTTGAACAGGCTGAGGCGTTCAAGACGTCGGACAATGCGATGGCTGTGCTTATCAATAAGTAGCCAGTCGCCAATCGTGGCCCTGTCTTCCTCGATGTCTGTTCGGATGGGTGGTACAGACGTTTCGATGCCCGGTCCGATGACGTGCAACTCACTTCGATGCACGGCGGTCACACGCACCGGCGTGCACGCATCGAATTCACTGGCATCGAGCTGTTGGGTGAAAAACGGACGCCATCCCAGGCTGTTCAAATCGACGCCGGACACACTTGTTTGGTTTGATATATTCTCATTCATTTGAATGGGCTTTCATGGAGTCATTGCAGCATTTGCTGCGTACCGAAATTATTGGGTGAAAAGCGCAACGAAACTTGGCTGCAAGCTGAAGCGCAGCATCATCGTCTCAAATCGCATATGGGCGCTCCTTGAGCACCCGCCTCACCGGGCCATAAATTCTCCATGCTCAACACTGTCGAATTAGCACATGGATCGAAGTATTGCACCCGAAATCCGACTATGCATCGAACCCAGCGCGCGCAGATCACTAATTTGTGCTTTGCTTGAAATGTGTTGGTCGCCCATTACATAGCCGCTCAGTACAATTGAACGAGGGGCGCATACGTGACGAAGACCAAAGAATATACGCCGCCAAAGATCTGGAAATGGAAACCGGGCAATGGCGGCAAGTTTGCCAACATCAACAGGCCCATTGCCGGCGCCACGCACGACAAAGAGTTGCCTGTGGGCGAGCATCCGCTGCAGCTTTATTCGCTGGCCACGCCCAATGGCGTCAAAGTCACCATCATGCTCGAAGAACTGCTAGCGGCCGGCCACAGCGGCGCGGAATATGATGCCTTTCTGATTGATATCAATGAGGGCGATCAGTTTGGTTCCGGGTTCGTCGGCGTGAACCCGAATTCCAAGATCCCTGCCCTGATGGACCATTCGGGCGACAAACCCGTCCGCGTGTTTGAATCAGGCGCGATTTTATTGCATCTGGCCGACAAGTTTGGCGCATTTTTGCCCACAGATCCCGCCGAACGCACTGAAGCGCTCAACTGGCTGTTTTGGTTGCAGGGCTCTGCGCCTTATCTGGGCGGTGGTTTTGGCCATTTCTATGCCTATGCACCGACCAAGATTGAATATTGTATCGACCGGTTTGCGATGGAAACCAAACGGCAACTTGATGTGCTGGATCGTCAGCTCGCCGACCACAAGTTCATTGCAGGCGACCAATACACGATTGCCGATATGGCCATCTGGCCGTGGTATGGCGCTATCGTACTTGGCAAGATCTATGATGATTCAGCGACCTTTTTGGAAGCCCACACCTACAAGAACCTGGGGCGCTGGGTGAAGATGATTGGCGAGAGACCGGCCGTGCAACGCGGACGCATGGTCAATCGTGCATGGGGCGATCCTTCCGAGCAATTGAAGGAGCGGCATGATGCCAGCGATTTCGAGCTGCGGACCGAGGACCGGCTGGCGAGCTAATCTGCTGACTGTTTGCCTCGATTGGCGATGGCCAGGCGTTCGCGGTTGAGCGTGTAGAGGCCCGTTGCGGCAATAATGACAGCGCCGATCAAGGTCCATGAATCGGGTAATTGACCAAAAATCAGGAACCCGTACATGGTCCCCCACAAAAGCAATGTGTATTGCACGGGGGCAACCACTACAGCTTGTGCGGTTGCCAGCGCCATGATTACCAGCGTTTCCGCCGTGGCGGCCAATAAGGCCATGGCGATGAGCAGGATGATTTCAGTGGCAGTTGTGGGCGTTTGCCAAACAAAGAAGAGCGGCACCGTAAGAAGACCCCAAGAAACAATTGCTGTATAGGCGACCGTGGTCGATGTCTTGTCTTCGCCCGCAAGAACCCTTGAGAGAATTTGCCGGCAAGCAAAGGCCGATGCTGCGATGATCAACAGGAATGCCGCGGGATGAACAATGCCCATGCCGGGCCTGATCACGATCAGAGTGCCCAAAAAGCCAATCACAACCGCCGCCCAGCGCCGAATACCTACCGGCTCCCTAAGGACAAGTGCGCCCA
>CAJHZC010000003.1_pt1 | contig 9249 bp, 8 predicted proteins | sample 9198911 | NCBI WGS metagenome assembly CAJHZC01 (sample SAMEA7708336, study PRJEB35096) | sediment metagenome | biome: marine neritic benthic zone biome [ENVO:01000025]; feature: sediment [ENVO:00002007]; material: shallow marine sediment [ENVO:03000034] sea grass bed [ENVO_01000059] ...
ATGGCGGCAGCAATAATGACGACAACGCTTTGGACAACGAGAAACCTCGTGTCATGAACTCAGCAAAATATGTGAGTATTCAAAGTGATGATCTGTATGTCGATTCTAATGATAACCCGAACGGGAGCTGCAACACAGCCAAGGTTTTGCCATTGAACGATGATATCCGCGGCATCAACAACTATAAAATCACATCCGGACCATTGGATCCTGAAGGTGATCTTGTACAAGCAATCGATGCGATGGATTCAAACGGATACACTGACCAGTCAATCGGTTTGGAGTGGTCCATGCACTCGCTTACACCGTGGGAGCCGCTTGCACAGGGTGGCGACTTTAACGATACGCAGAAGATCCTGGTGTTCATGACCGATGGTTACAACGAGACCCGAAACAAGAATGACTACAAAGAAAGCTATATGAGCTTTCAGTACCCGCGTGATGATGTCTGGAACGAATATTCAGCGCAACCAACGGGTACACAGATCAACACACAGATCAATGAAGCAACAAAGAGATATTGCGACAAGATCAAAGAACGTGGTGTGAAGATTTACTATGTCTATTTCGGCACACCCAATGCAGATGCTGACGCGATCAAAAATCACTGTGCGTCAACTCCTGAAGCAGCCATCGAGGCAACGAACGCCGCTGAGCTGGATGCTGCGTTCAAGAAAATCGGAGATGACATTGGTAGGCTGCGTCTGACACACTACACAGACTAAGCCAAACAAACCGCTACTAATGGAGCCCGCCTTTTTGGCGGGCTTTTTGCTTGCCAAGCCCCTAAAATTTACCAATTGCGCTACACTGTCTTGACTCTTTTAAACGCAATCACTATCTCCCGTTAGCACTCTACTAGAGCGAGTGCTAACACCGTTTGGTGTTACAAAATTCAATTCAGTTTAAAGGTAAAATCATGGCTAAGATGAAATTTCGTCCGCTAGGTGACCGTGTTGTAGTCCGCCGTGTCGAGTCTGAAGCAAAGACCGCCGGTGGCATCATCATTCCAGATACAGCGCAAGAAAAGCCTTCAGAAGGTGAAGTTGTTTCTGTTGGAAATGGCGCTCGAGATGACAGCGGCAAAATTGTTGCATTGGAAGTTGCCAAAGGCGACCGCGTTCTGTTCGGCAAGTGGTCTGGTACAGAAGTAAAGCTCAACGGCGAAGACCTTCTGATTATGAAGGAAAGCGACATTATGGGCATTATTGGCTAAGGCCGACGCCCCTATTGAAAAGCTAATCAAACTAATGACGGGTTTACCCCAAGGAGAATTCTAATGGCTGCTAAAGAAGTAGTATTTGGCCGTTCAGCGCGTGAGCGTATGCTGTCGGGCGTCAACGTTCTGGCAGATGCCGTAAAAGTTACGCTTGGCCCTAAAGGCCGTAACGTCGTGCTGGACAAATCATTTGGCGCACCACGCATCACCAAGGATGGTGTCACAGTCGCTAAGGACATCGAGCTTGAAGACAAGTTCGAAAATATGGGCGCACAGATGTTGCGCGAAGTTGCTTCCAAGACCAACGATGTTGCCGGTGACGGAACAACGACAGCGACTGTTTTGGCGCAAGCAATCGTCCAAGAAGGCCACAAGGCAGTTGCTGCTGGCATGAATCCAATGGATCTGAAGCGCGGCATCGACATGGCTGTTACTGAAGTTGTTGGCGACCTGATTGCCAAAGCGACAAAGATCAAGACTTCTGACGAGGTCGCACAGGTAGGTACAATTTCTGCTAACGGCGAAGAGCAAATTGGTAAAGATATTGCAGAAGCCATGCAGAAGGTAGGTAATGAAGGTGTCATTACCGTCGAAGAAGCCAAAACAGCTGAAACAGAGCTGGAAGTTGTTGAAGGTATGCAGTTCGACCGTGGTTACCTGTCACCTTACTTCGTGACAAACACTGAAAAAATGGTTGCAGACCTCGAAGATCCATATGTTTTGATCCACGAGAAGAAGCTTTCCAACCTGCAGGCCATGTTGCCAATTCTTGAAGCTGTTGTTCAGTCTTCACGCCCATTGCTGATCATTGCAGAAGATGTTGAAGGCGAAGCATTGGCAACGCTGGTTGTCAATAAATTGCGTGGTGGCCTCAAAATTGCAGCCGTTAAAGCACCAGGCTTCGGCGATCGTCGCAAGGCGATGCTGGAAGACATTGCAATTTTGACCGGTGGACAGGTTATCTCTGAAGATCTTGGTATCAAACTTGAGACAGTTACACTGGACATGCTGGGCACAGCCAAGAAAATCAACATCTCAAAAGAGAACACTGTGATTGTTGATGGCGCTGGCAAGAAAAAAGACATTGCCGCACGCGTCGAGCAAATCAAGGCACAGATCGAAGAAACATCGTCTGATTACGATCGCGAAAAGCTGCAAGAGCGTTTGGCGAAACTAGCCGGCGGTGTTGCTGTTATCCGTGTCGGTGGCTCAACCGAAGTTGAAGTGAAAGAGCGCAAGGACCGTGTTGACGATGCTTTGAACGCAACACGCGCTGCTGTTGAAGAAGGTATCGTACCCGGCGGTGGTGCGGCTCTGCTTCGTGCTTCAATGTTCATCAACTCAAAAGGCGCAAACGCCGATCAGGAAGCGGGCATCAAAATCGTTCGGCGCGCTCTGCAGGCTCCAGCGCGCCAGATCGCGGCCAATTCTGGAGAAGAAGCTTCGGTTGTTGTTGGCAAGATCATGGATCAAAACAAGGCCGCCTATGGTTTCAACGCGCAAACGGGCGAGTTTGGCGACATGATCAAAATGGGCATCGTCGATCCGGTCAAAGTGGTTCGAACTGCGCTGGAAGATGCCGGATCTGTTGCTGGTCTGTTGATCACGACCGAAGCCATGATTGCTGATGTTCCTGCCAAAGAAGGTGCAGGTGCACCTGGCGGCGGAATGCCTGACATGGGTGGCATGGGCGGAATGGGCGGCATGATGTAAGCCAGCCCGGCTCTCAAATCAGAAAAGGCCGTCCTTTGTGGCGGCCTTTTTAATTGCCGGATTACGTTGCCGGCAAACAATAAAACGGGCTGGGATCAAGCCCGTTGGTTTAAGACTACTCGTGCTCAATGGTTACGCCGTCGCGATGTTTCTGAGCTTTGTTTATTGCCCACGCGCCGGCCACAGAACCTACCAAAGCTGCCAACACAGCTGCGCCAATGGCTGCCAAGCCAACCCAAACCAAAATTGGCACTGCTATTACCGCCAAGGCGATGGCCACAGCGAAACGAAAAAATGATTTAATTGTATCCATGATACTCCCTTCCTATACCGTTGAGGTGGGAATGGCAGGCTCTGGTTTCAAGAAATTCAAAGTTACAAATTCGTAAGGTGATCGAAAAAGTCGAGAAATGCTCATTTTCAGCCTTTTAGGACAGGATATTGCCGCCATTTCAATCCTGATATTGCATTGCAGCATTATTGCTTTATGAGGAGTGCAAATCCAATTCTCCCATCGGAAACCATAGATGATCAAGCCAACTCTCGCTGCGCTGACCAGCCGCATCAGTTCACCTGATGGTACACGTGCCAAAATCGACCAATTTACGCCCAATGTAATCAAGACAGAGCTCCTGTCAGGATTGACCGTCGCGCTGGCTTTGGTACCCGAGGCCGTCGCCTTTGCCTTTGTTGCGGGTGTTCACCCATTGGTGGGGCTTTATGCGGCCTTTATCGTGGGATTGATCACGGCTCTGATAGGTGGGCGACCTGGTATGATTTCGGGCGCGACCGGCGCATTGGCAGTTGTGATGGTCGCCCTGGTGGCGCAACACGGTGTTGAATACTTGTTCGCCACGGTTGTCCTGATGGGCATACTTCAAATTCTCGCAGGCTTATTTCACTTGGGAAAGTTCATTCGCTTGGTTCCCCACCCCGTTATGCTTGGCTTTGTGAACGGACTGGCCATCGTGATTTTTCTCGCACAATTGGGCCAGTTCCAGGTTCCAGGATCGGCTGAGTCGGGCGGCGGACATGGTCTTGCCAATGGTGAATGGTTGAGCGGTTTGCCGCTCATTTTGATGCTTACTTTGGTTGCACTGACCATGGCAATCATCTGGATCATGCCCAGAATAACTTCCGCCGTCCCAGCTCCGCTGGCTGGCATTGCTATTGTCGCGGCTATCGTGATTGCATTCGGCATGGATGTGCCGCGGGTTGGCGATCTGGCTTCGATCGAAGGCGGTTTCCCGCCTTTCCATATTCCGTTTGATTTTGGCGGCTCAGGGGGTACAGGACTATATGGCGATTTGCTCGCGCCCTTCACGCTCCAGACGCTGCTGATCATTTTGCCCTATGCGTTGATTTTGGCTGCAATTGGCCTGATTGAAAGCCTGCTCACACTGAACCTTGTAGGCGAGATTACAGGCGAACGCGGCGGTGCCTCCAGAGAGTGTGTTGCGCAGGGTGTCGCAAACACAGTCACCGGCTTTTTCGGCGGAATGGGCGGTTGTGCAATGATCGGCCAATCCATGATCAATGTGAAATCTGGCGGGCGCACACGCCTGTCAGGTGCATCAGCTGCCCTCTTCCTGCTTGCTTTCATTCTTGTGGGTTCTGCGCTGATTGAACAGATCCCGCTGGCTGCACTTGTCGGCGTGATGTTCATGGTCGTGATAGGTACCTTTGCTTGGAATTCCTTGCGTATCATGCGCAAGATTCCGCGCACCGATGCGTTCGTCATTGTGCTTGTGACCGTGGTGACGGTAATGACCGATCTTGCCACCGCCGTGATCGTGGGCGTGATTGTTTCAGCGCTTGCATATTCCTGGCAAAACGCAACGCGGATCTGGGCCAAATCTCACGTGACTGCGGAAGGTGCCAAGGTCTATGGCATCGAAGGACCGCTTTTCTTTGGCTCCACAGACGGGTTTTCAGAGATTTTTGATCCCAAAGGTGACCCTAAAACTGTCGTGGTTGATTTCATCAATTCGCGCGTCGTTGATCAATCGGCGCTTCAGGCGCTCGAAGATCTGGCAACGCGCTACGAAAGCGAAGGAAAAACGCTGCAATTGCGGCATTTGTCTCCCGATTGTCACTCGCTGCTGAAAAAAGCAGGGCAATTGATTGTCGACAGTGACAACGATCCCGACTACGGGATCGCTGTTGATTATGGCATGCGGACAGGATCCTTCAGCTCGGGACACTGAATTTCATACGTTGATTATGTTATGCTCAGGTCCATAAGGAAACTTGGTGATGTTTTCGACGTCACCATTCTCGCCGATGACCAGAATATCGTGTTCGCGATAGCCACCTGCTCCAGGCGTTCCCTCGGGCACCCAGATCATCGGCTCCATTGAAACAACCATTCCAGGGACTAATTCGGTATCGATATCTTCCCTGAGTTCCAACCCGGCCTCTCGTCCATAATAATGCGAAAGCACGCCGAAAGAGTGACCGTATCCGAAGGATCGGTACTGCAGAAGCTCTTCTACCGCGAAGAACCGGTTGATTTCGGCGCAAATACCGGAACATGTCGCGCCGGGTTTGATCAGAGATATGCCCAATTCGTGTGCCGCAATGTTTGCTTCCCAAAGTCGCAATGAATCCTTGTCAGGCTCCCCCAGAAACAACGTCCGCTCCAAAGCGGTGTAATAGCCTGATATCATGGGGAATGTATTCAGGCTGATAATATCACCCTGCTCAAGCTTGCGGGCTGTCACCGGATTGTGGGCACCATCGGTGTTGATACCACCCTGGAACCAGACCCACGTATCTCGATACTCCGCGTCAGGAAAGCGTTTTGCAATTTCTGTTTCCATGGCATCTCGTCCTGCCATTGCAATTTCGATCTCGGTTGCACCTTCCTTGATTGCTGCATGGATGGCATAGCCGCCAATATCGGCGGTTGCTGCTCCCGCCTTGATTAACTCAATTTCCTCTGCTGACTTGACCATACGTTGGCTCATGGCAATCGGGGCGATATCGAATAATTGATCGATTTCAAGGAACGCCGTTAGCTTCTCGTGCTGAGCCAGAGTAAGATGATCGTTCTCAACACCGATCGATTTGGCATTGCCGAGCAGCTGTTTGACGGCACGCCAATAATTGTCGCGCTTCCAGTCGGTATAAATCACATTGTCTTCGACAGAACGCCGCCAGGGTTGGCTGGCGTCAATATTGGCCGAGATCGTGGTGCATTTATCTTGTGTCACCACACACCCGTAGGGTCGTCCGAAAGAGCAGTACAGAAACCCGGAATAATAGGCAATGTTGTGCATTGAAGTGAATAATACGGCATCGATGTTTTTGGCTGCCATCGCTTCTCGTATTGCGCTTAAACGGCGCTGATACTCGGACTTTGAAAAGGGCAAATGTGCTTTACCGCCGTCTTCACGACTGAAAAATTCAGGACGATTTGTATTGTCCATCACGTGTCTCCTACAGAGCGCAAATCAAACGCTCTCATTACAAAAGCATCCGGGCGTGCAGGACAATAAGTTCGATCAAGTAGCGACGCCATCGCCACGCGGCAAATCTATCTCACTATCCGAATTCGTCAATTGGCTGTGCCAACTGATCTGGATCAATGCGCTTGTGCAAAGCCTCGTGAGGATGCAAGAGAGGAGGATTGTCAATGTACAAGAAGATTATGGCCGCATTTGATGGTTCAAAGCATGCGGAACTTGCCGTTGAAACTGCATGTCAGCTCGCAAAAGCGCTGGGTGCCGAACTGCATGTCTTCAACGCGCCACACATTATCGAAGACACTGTCATTGTTGGTTATTCAACTGTTCCCATCCAACCAACCAAAGAACGGATCGAAGCGGAATGCGACGAAATTCGCAAGCAGGTCAAAGCAATCACGGACAAGCACGCCGATATGGAACCAGAGTTTCATTTTGCTGCCGGTAATCCGGGCAGTATGATCGTTGGCGAAGCCAAGGAAGCTGAAATCGACCTGATCGTGCTCGGCAGACGTGGACTGGGGCAGTTTACGGGCCTGCTCATTGGTAGCACGACGACGCGTGTTTCCCAGTTGGCAGAATGTGCTGTTCTAACCGTCAAATAGTCCGCGCAAACGCTCACTCACGCGGTGGTTGAACCAAACCGCGTTGGCTTGAGGGTCGCTCCAGACAACGCTCGAGCCAGTCCATGGTGTGCGTTCGTTTGTCCATCTCAAACGCATCGCCTGCCTTGTAGAACTCACGTGCACCGCGCAACCAGGGGAAGATTGCAATGTCGGCGACGGTGTATTCATCGCCCATGATCCATTGACGGCCATCGGCAAATCGCTGCTCCAGCACACCCATCAAGCGTCTGGATTCGTTTGTATAGCGTTCGCGGGGCAGAGGGTCCTCGACCTCTTTACCAGCAAAAACTGCAAAGAAACCATATTGACCAAACATGGGCCCGATTCCGCCCATTTGGAACATCAGCCATTGAATGGTTTCAAACTTCATTGCCGAGTCTGAAGGCATCAATTTACCGGTCTTGTCAGCAAGATAGAGAAGGATAGCGCCCGACTCCCATAATCCAAAGGCCTCTCCATTGGGACCGTTTGGATCGACAATGGCCGGAATCTTGTTATTGGGATTGAGTGACAAAAATTCTGGTGTTGTTGTCTGGTTGAGCTTCACCGTATGGGCATCATAAGGCAAACCCATTTCTTCCAATGCAATGGATGCTTTGACACCATTGGGAGTCGGAAAAGAGTACAGCTGTATGTTTTCAGGGTTTTTCGGCTTCCAGTATTGAGAAATCGGGAAGTCCGCAAGTGTTTTCTTGGCCATTTTTGGTTCCATTGCTCGAAAATTATTCAACACAAATAAGCTTCAGGCGCTGAGAAACAAGCAGCGCCCTGTCGATATATAAGAAAATTGCAAGTCTGGTGATCCAAATCGCAATCCTCTCGTATTACTTTTATCTGACACAGGTGTTCTCTCCCCCCGATCCACCTTGTCAGTTCAGTTACCTGGTAGCTGAATCCTAGCTTCGCCGTGTTGTGCCCCCCAGCGCCAACACGGCTTTTTCTTGCCTGATCAACAGATCAACCGGAAGCCAGCCGTTTGACCAATTCGGTCAGCACGGGCTGCGTTTTGGTGCGCTTGGGAGCAAACAGACATGCTTGCGACTTTAGGACGATACCATCATCAAGCACCCGCAGCGCATTTGCTTTCAAGGTGGAGCCGGTGGAGGTGATATCCACAATGATGTCTGCTTGGCCAGCTGCCGGCGCTCCTTCGGTAGCACCCAGGCTCTCAATGATGCGGTAGAGCTGAATGCCGTGAGTTTGACTAAGAAACTGCTGAGTCAATTGCCAGTACTTGGTGGCTATGCGCAACCGGCGACCATGACTAGCCCTGAAACTGGCCGCAACCTCGCCCAAGTCTGCCATGGTCCGTACGTCAAACCATGCATCGGGCACCGCAACAACAACGTCTGCCCGACCAAATCCGAGCGGCGCCAGCAAATCCAACAATTTCTCGCTTTCAACGATCTTTTCACGAATCAGATCTTCGCCTGTCACACCCGCATCAACCGAACCGGCTACGATCTCGCGTGCAATTTCTGACGCAGAAAGGTAAGCGATTTCAATGTCATCGCGACCCTTGACCCTGGCGCGATAGGAACGCGGGTCTGCTGGCGGCAACACGTCAATGCCAGCGTTTGAAAACCGCTCCAACGTCTTGTCTTTAAGACGTCCTTTGGAAGGCAGGGCGATGGTGACGATACTCATGCTTTCATCTCCGCAATCCTGTCCAGCCAAAGCGAGAATCCAACGCCGCTCACGGTTTCTTCCGCGCCCAAAAGGCTCAATAAATGGTCGTACCGACCACCCCCGGCAAGGACTGCGCCTTCCTTGCTGCGCATTTCGTAAACCAGACCTGAATAGTAATCGAGCGGCCGGCCAAAGGATGCATCATAGGTGACGGATTGAAGTTCTAGACCGGTTGCAGCCAGTGCAGCATTGCGCTTGGCAAATTGTGCCACCGCGCCTGCGATATCCAAGCCATTGTCTCGTTCAAATGCCTCCAGTTTGGCGGTCGCTTCGCTCAAAGAGACACGCACCTGCAAAAAGGCGCGCAGGACTTCAAGCTTGCCGGCATCGGGCGTCGCCTGCGCCGTAATCAGTTTTGATTGCAAGCGGGACGTAATTTCAGCAGCATCGCGGCCTCCTGCATTGGCCAGCCCTGCATCTTCCAGATGAGCTTGAACCAATGCTTGCGCTTTCTGGGAATCGCCTTCATGCAAGGCTTCAAGCAAGCCAGCTGGTAGCGAAGACATCTGGGCTGGCTGGGCCAGCTTGTCCAACG